>Ga0070680_100003435_pt1 | contig 11830 bp, 10 predicted proteins | sample KBSC73BmetaG_FD_64672 | JGI IMG/M metagenome (GOLD analysis project Ga0070680, IMG submission 64672) | Corn rhizosphere microbial communities from Kellogg Biological Station, Michigan, USA - KBS C7-3B metaG | ecosystem: Host-associated > Plants > Roots > Rhizosphere | place: USA: Michigan...
CCTTTCGCTTCCGTTATCTCGCCATAATTGGCGCGGTATTACACACAATTACACTGGCTCAGGCGCCGAATCCGGTGTCCGCGCAAGTGTCGCTGCAGAATTTAAACGCGCTGCCCCGTCCTGCCGTACCCGCCGATCCTCTCGACCCGGTGACAGGCGGGGCGCAACCCGTTCAAACTGCTGAGCAGCGGTCCGCCGTGGTCACGCTGCTTGCTAAAGCCCGTGAACTCTCGAACGTGCGCGCACAGCCGTATGATCTGAAGACAACCTTCGTCACCTCGGGCGGATTGCCCTCGGATGGGAGCTGGACTCTGGAAGATATCTCTCCCGGGCGCGGCCTTTACCGCTGGACTGCCCAGGGACCGAATTACGCTGCCGTCAATCTCTACAACAACGGGACTCAGGGCATGTTGTATAGCAATCAGCCGGGAGGTGTGCTGCCGCTTCGGCTGGTCCAGGCCCGGGAGGCGATCTTTTTCAACGTTGGTTCCGTCGGGCCCCGGGCTCCGTTCCGGACCGCCGTCGGATATGTAAACGGCGCCGCACAGAACTGCGTGCTAGTGGGCCAAATCACCCCCAGCCAAACTTCCGGAGGCGGCCGGAACTGGGGCGACTCGGAGTATTGCATCGATTCGAACACAGGTTTGCTCACGACGTATTCTCCCGCACCGGGTTTATATGTCCATTACGACTATTCCAACGGAATCAAGTTCCACAACAAAACCATTCCCGGCTCCTTCACAGTTACAGAAGCGGGGCGGGTTGTGATCGACGCAAAGACTGAGAGCGTGTCCGATCCAGGCGACCCCAAGAGCGCGCTCTTCGACCCAGCGGGCATGTCCGCGCTGGGCGTGGGGCAGGCCATGACGCCGGCCATGAACTTGCGTACCATGGCGCCGCCAGATTTCAGATCTTTGAAATCGGCCACCAATCTCGCGGTTCAAGTGGTGGTGCTGCACGGCGGCCTTTCTCCGGATGGTCACTTAAGCGAAACCGAATTGCTTGCGAGCAGCGATGCGAGCTTAAATCAGAAAGCCCTGGATCAGGCCAATAAGCTGACGAGTATGGTTGGCTCCGCTACGCAGGCTCAGCCTGGAGTGACGCAGCAGTCGCATGAGATGATTTTTACCGTCGAGTTTGTGACGTCTCAGTAGCGGCTTTCTGCCAATTCGTGATCACGTTGACGGTCGGCTCGCCAGTCTCCACCCGCGCGTTCACCAGAAATCTCTGCCGATCCGGATGAGGGCTGTACCCGAACACATTGTTCTGCGCAACAACGGTGTTCACAGGAACTTCGAACAGCTTCTGAGGCGATCCAATCCGTAACCCGCCGCGCCCATCCGCTTCAATCGTCGCAGCCATCAATGTCGTCCGGCCCGTAAGTCCGGCGCTACTGAAATACAACTCCTTGCCGTCCGAGCGCCAGCGTGGCTCGCGGCCCGCGTCCACGGAAACCTTCCATACTTGCGAGCCGGCCGGGAAAGGCCGGACATACACTTCGTCCTTGCCTGATTCGTTCGAATAATAGGCGAGCCACTTCCCGTCCGGAGAAAACTGGCCCTGGCTTTCCAGGGCATCCGTGGCGACCAGCTTCACGGCCGCTTTCTCGTTCATCTTCCTTGTTTCGCCGGGGCCGGATTCCACCGGAGCGTACCAAATGTCCGCCCGCGTTTTCGGATTGTTCTCGGTATAGATCACATATCGCCCGTCGCGGGACCAGTCCGACGGCGTTCTTGCCGGTGCCGCGGGATCGATCTTCTGCACAATTTGGAGCTGGCCTCCCTTCAGATCCTTTTGATAAATGCCAGGCCCTTCCGGCCCCGCCATGCCGAACCAGACCAGACTGCTGTCCGGCGACCACAAGCCGCCCCCACCCGGCGTGCCGGTAGGCGTCAAACGGCTCTCCGATTCGCGCACCAGATCATGCAGCCACACAGCCGAGGAGCCGTCCTGCTCCTGGCGCTGGATCGCGACGGCATTGCCATCCGGCGACAGCGCCACACCTTGCTGATCCGCCCCCGGGCCCACTTTACCCAATTCCTTGCCGGTCCGGTCAAACCACGTGAGCTGGGTTTCACGGGACCGTCCAGCCAGATACACCAGTGTTCCGTCGGCGGCCGCCGTAGCCGCCACTTGTGGACGACTGATCGAATTGGACGCGCGAGCGGCCACCGCGAACGGATCGCCTACCGGCTGAAAGCTCCCGTCGTCGAAGGGTTGCGCCATAAGAGTGTTCTCACGAAGAAACAGAAGGTGCGCATGCCCGCCTGCGCTCGCCGGCGGCGTATAGACGACGCTGGAACGGTCCGAGAGAACCTTGCGGCCAATGGGTTCTGCCAGCGTGGCGAGGTAAACGCCCTGAGAAGTTTGATCGATCCCTGTACGAACAAAGAAAAAATGATTTCCGTCTGGCAGAAATACCGGATATCCCGCATGGTTGTTGGGATCGTCCTTTCCGACAGCGGTGCAGGGGCCTCCTTTGTTCGCGTCCACGCGCCGGAGCCGTCCGTTCTCGATCCCGAAAAGAATGACCCCATCGCGATTCCAAGTGCCGCCGGATCCCAAGCCCGTCTCATTGCACAGGACCTGTGCAGGCCCGCCCGCCGCCGGAATCACCTTGAGCTTGGACTCGGCAAAAAATCCGATAAACCGGCCATCCGGAGACCAGAACGGCGTCCGGGCGCCATTTGTGCCGGACAGCGGCTGGAGTTCCCCGGAATCGAGCGACCGAAGATAGAGCTGAAAAGAATTCTCGCGGATCAACAGAAGCAGGATGCGTCGTCCGTCCGGCGAAAGCTCCAGGTAACCGACCGAGCTGTTTTCCGGGAGCGGAATCGACAGTCTCAGCGATCGTTCCGCCGCGGGCGTCTCGCGAAAATGGACGAGCGCGAGCCCTGCACCTCCCACGATCGCAACGCCGGCAACGATCCACGCAACGATGCCCATGCCCGATCTTGATGGGGCGGACGTTGCTTCATCCAGCACCAGCCGCATGTCGCCGATCGCTTGCAGACGCTTCTTCGGATCCTTCTGCAGGCATGTTTCGAGCAGCCTGCGGACGCGCGGAGGAACCCCGCTCAAATCCGGATGCTCTTTCACAACGCTCGCCAGCGTATCCGTGAGGTCCTCGCCTTTGAAGAGCCGCTGGCCAGTGATCAGCTCGTACAACACGACGCCGAAGGCCCAGACATCGGCGCGCGAATCGACACGCTTCCCGCGAGCTTGCTCGGGAGCCATATAAGCGGCGGTTCCCAGGATCACACCAGCCTGCGTCGCGGCCATGCTGATGGTGGGCGAATCTTCAGAAGGGGCGGCCACCGGCCCCCCACCGATTTTCGCCAAGCCGAAATCCAGCACCTTGACCGTTCCGTCCGGCTTGATCTTGATGTTGGCGGGCTTGAGGTCGCGATGCACGACGCCCTTATCGTGCGCTTCAGTCAGCGCTTCCGCGATTTGCCGCGCGATCGCCAGCGCTTCCTCGACGGGCATCGGACCCGCGGGGACTCGCCCTCGACATATTCCATGACCAGGTAGTTCGGTCCCACATCGTAGAGCGAACAGATGTTGGGATGGTTCAGCGACGCGACGGCTCGCGCCTCGCGCTCGAACCGCTCGTTGAATTGCTCCTGGGAAATCTTGACGGCGACGTCCCGTCCCAGGCGCGTGTCCCTGGCGCGATACACCTCGCCCATCCCGCCCTTGCCGATGAGCGCAATGATCTCGTACGGCCCGAGTTTGTCGCCCGCGCTGAGTGCCATGGAGTGTCCATAATTCTATCCGACCCGGCGGTTTGGCGAAAGGCAGGGATAATGGTAGACACACGCCGTGCATATGGACACAGACTTCGCTATCGAGCACGCACTATTGGAACGCCTCCGCGCCGCGGCGGAATTGCTCGAAGAGCTGGCGGGCGACCGAGTCCTTCTGAACCAGTTGCCGGCGCACGACCGGGAGCGCCTGCTGCGCGCGGCGGCCGAGCTGTACAATCCGGACAAAACCGCGCGTCGGGAAATGCTGAAAGCCGCGGAGCGTGAACGAACGGAACGCACCAGCGCCGTGCTCAATGAGACGGGGATTCGCACGCTGCGGCGGAAACCCGTGTTCACGACGCCCAATTTCTTTCCGCCGCCTGAGACTGCGCAACCAAGCACCGAAGTGCCGGATTCGCCGCATTGCTATGTGTGCAAGCAGCACTATTCGGTAATCCACCACTTCTACGATCAGATGTGTCCGGCGTGCGCGGAGTTCAACTTTAACAAGCGAACCGAATTGGCCGACCTCCGCGGCCGCGTCGCCCTGCTGACCGGCGGACGGGTAAAGATCGGCTATCAGGCCGGCCTGAAGCTGCTGCGCGCGGGAGCGAGACTGATCGTAACCACTCGCTTTCCCCGTGACTCGGCCCTGCGCTACGCCCGCGAGCCGGATTTCGGCAAGTGGGCCGATCGCCTGGAAATATTCGGCCTGGACCTTCGTCACACCCCCAGCGTCGAAACGCTGTGCTCCCACCTGCTGGTGACTCTCCCCCGGCTGGACTTCATCATCAACAACGCCTGCCAGACAGTGCGTCGACCGCCCGATTTCTACAAGCACATGATGGAAGGCGAGAGAGCGGCGCTAGGCGAGACGCCGGCGCTGGTCCTGCGGGAGGCAAAGCATCGAGAGGCGTCGACCTCCGCGGCCGAACTTTCCCAAATTCCCTTACTGCCGGAAGATTTGCAGATCGCGAAGCATCTCTTTCCCGAAGGCCGCCTCGATCAGGATCTTCAGCAGGTGGATTTGCGCGGACGAAACTCCTGGCGGCTGCTGATGGCGGAAGTATCGTCGGTTGAGCTGCTGGAGGTTCAGTTGATCAATGCGATCGCGCCTTTCATCATCAACGCCCGCTTGAAGCCTCTGATGATGCGCTCACCGGAGCGCGACAAACACATCGTCAACGTATCTGCCGTCGAAGGCCAGTTCTACCGGAAGTGGAAGACCACTCGCCATCCGCATACCAATATGGCCAAGGCGGCCCTCAACATGATGACGCGCACGGCGGCGACCGATTATCATGCCGACGGCATCCACATGAACAGCGTCGATACCGGATGGGTGACCGACGAAGATCCCGTCGAGATCGCCGCGCGGAAAACGGCGGAGCAGAGCTTCCACCCGCCGCTTGACATCGTGGATGGCGCGGCCCGCATTCTCGATCCCATCATTAGCGGCGTCAACACCGGCGAACATTTGTGGGGCTTGTTCCTGAAGGATTACCGACCGACAGACTGGTAGACGGGGCGTGGCCTTTGGTCGCGGGTTGCGATATGATTCGGCTGGTATTGGCGACAGGGGGTTCCATGTTGAATCGATATCTCGCATCAGGGATTACGGCAACCATCGTGACCGCGGTGCTGGCGCTGGCGCCTGCGCCCGTCGCCGGCCAGAGTCCTCAAAAGGCAAAGTCGGCTGCGAAGACCAAAGCCTGGACTGCTCCGCGCACCCCGGACGGCGTTCCTGACTTTCAAGGCTACTGGACCAACAACACTTTGACGCCCTTGGAACGCCCCAAGGGTCTCGGTTCGAAAGAATTCTACACCGATCAGGAGATAGCCGATGCGCGGAAGAAAGAGCAGCAGCGCCTGGCTTTAAATATTGTGGAAGGCCGTCCGACCGAACAGGGGACTACGGCTGACGTGCACTACGACTTCGCCCAATTCGGTTTGGACAAGGCGCAGTCGAACGTCGTGTGGGATAAGCGAACCTCGCTGATCGTGGGACCGACAGGCACGATTCCTGCGCAGTTGCCCGAGGCCCGGAAACGAAACGCGGACATCGCGGCGAAAAACCGGGGACATGAGTTCGACGGTCCCGAAAACCGGCCCTTGAGCGCGCGCTGCATCATCTTGGGCTACGATGCGGTGCCCATGCTCCCCGCCGGCTATAACAATAATTTGCAGATTGTCCAGAGCCCGGGAATCGTGACCATTCTCCACGAAATGAACCACTCGGCCCGGATCATTCCCACCGGCGGCCAACCCCATCCCGCCCCAAGTATCGGCCTGTGGCGCGGAGACTCGCGCGGCCACTGGGAAGGCGACACACTGGTGGTGGACGTGACCAACTTCAATGACCGGAATCCTTTCCGCGGATCGAGCGACAAGCTGCACGTGGTGGAACGCTTCAGGCGTGTGGACGCCGGCACTATCCTATATCGATTTACGGTGGAAGATCCCGCCACCTGGGATCAGCCTTGGACGGCCGAGCTTGCCATGACCACGACCCAGGGACCGATCTACGAATTCGGCTGCCACGAGGGTAATTACGCACTCGCGTACACACTAAGCGGGGCCCGTGCCGCCGAGGCAGAAGCGTCCAAGAAGACCAGCCACTAAGGCCTCCTCACATTTCGCCTGCTCCTCATCGCCGATGATCCAGTACCCAGCCTAACGTGCGGATCACGGTGCAGCGCTGAACAGCGTGTCTGCCGGGGCGTCCGGGAGGAGTACGATGAAGTTGTCCTGGTCGGCTCGAGATCCCTATGCCCTGTTTGATCCTGATCATCATTATCGGATTTCCCCGTGTCGCGCTTGTCTTGATGTGGCTCTTCTCGACTTACCTGCAGCGAGCCTTCCACGGCGGTCTACTGCTGCCGTTGCTCGGGTTCCTCTTCCTGCCGCTCACCACGATCGTGTACGCGTGGGAGCTCAACACCGGCATGCCGACGGCAGGCATCAATCTCCTATGGCTTCTGATCGCGGTAATCATCGACCTCGGCGGACTGGGAGGCGGCGCGCATCGCCAATCGCGGCGCAGTTGATCTCTTGCGCCATGCTATACCTGTCCTGTGCCGCTCCCGCTCATTCTGGCTTCGCAATCTCCCCGACGCCGCGAGTTGCTCGCCACCGCCGGCATTGCTTTCACCGTCCGCGTCCGCCAAGTCGAGGAAGTCCGCGGCCCGGGCGAGCTCCCGGACGCCTATGTTCGCCGTCTGGCACGCGCCAAAGCCGAGGCTGCCTGGGAGGGCCGCGATGAAATTGTACTGGGCGCCGACACCATTGTCGTACTAGGACAAGAGGTACTGGAGAAACCCCGCGATGCGGCCGACGCACACTCTATGCTGCGACGGTTGGCCGGCCGCGAACACACCGTCATCACCGGTATCTGCCTGCGCCACCCCAAAGGCTCGCAGGTCGATAGCAGCGCCACCCGCGTGCGTTTCACGCCCCTCTCGGATGCCGAGATCGACGCCTATGTCGCCACCGGCGAACCCCTGGACAAAGCCGGGGCCTATGCCATTCAAGGACGTGCGTCCAAATTCGTCGAAGGCGTCGATGGCTGTTACTTCAACGTCATCGGACTGCCTTTGTCCCAGGTGTACCGGTACTTGAAATTGCTGGAATAAATTGTACTCTGATGGGGTGTTGCGGACGGCACTCGCGGTGTTGCTGGCGTCGAAAGTATTGTTCGCCGCCGAACGCGGTCCGGCGCCGCCCGTGAATTTCGACCTGCAGGGAACAATCGCCGGGTCCGGGAGTAAGCGCGCGCTGCGCGTCAATCTATTCGGGATCCAGACCCCTTACGTTGAATCCGCCGAAGTGAATCGAGGCGGCGAGTTTCGCTTCCACGCGCTCATTCCCGGCGATTACACGGTAGCGGTGGCTCGCAGTGGCCTGGGCGAAGTTCGGCGCACCGTGGTGGTGAGCGCCGCGGTGGCGGACCGGTCCGGAGTGGTGCACACCATCATTCCGTACACCTCTGGCGAAGCGGCCGCCAATCCCGCCGGCGGCGTCGTCTCGGTTCACCAGCTTTCGATTCCCGGGAACGCCTCCGCGAAATACACCGAGGCGCAAAAGCGATTGACCCTCCACGATCCGGAGAGCGCCACTCGAATTCTGGAAGAAGCCGTCGCCCTCGCACCGGAATTCTCCATGGCATGGAACGCACTTGGCGTGATTGCTTTTCAGACCGGGGATGACGACCGCGCCGAGGCCTTCTTCCGCAGCGCGCTGGCCGCCGATCCCGGCGCGTTCGAGCCCATCGTGAACCTGGGCGGAGTTTTACTCAAGAAGAAAAATGCGGCAGACGCGCTCCCCTTCAACCGGCGCGCCGCCAAGGACCGGCCAGAGGACGCCCTCGCGAACGCGCAGCTCGGCATGACCTACTTCAAGCTGAATCAGTTCGATCAGGCCGAGCAGTATCTCTTAGCGGCCAAGCGCCTCGACCCCGCGCTCTTCACGCAACCTCAGGTCTTTCTGGCGGACATTTATATACGGCGCGGGAATCGCCGGGCAGCGATCCAGGAATTGCAAGACGTCCTGGCGCTCCGTCCCGACGGCCCCCTCTCCGACAGCATCCGCCACAACCTGGCGCAGCTCTCTGCCGCGCGGCAGTAATCAGGCGGCTACATGCCCAGTCTCTCTTTTGAGACAGTCTCCTCACTGGATACCGCAAAAGAGTCTGTTTCGACGGTGGGTAGGCATCTGGCCTTGAACGTGCCTCAGACATTCGCGACATGAAGCCGCTGGCAATTGTGATCGCTCTTGGGATGTTGTATGGTTACGCGGCCATGGAGACCAAGTCGTTTCTCGAGGGTCCCGCTCGTATAAAGATCTGCGAATACGCCATTGCACATCGTGGCTGCGATGTTCTGGCGCGGATGGGCGATCCCTAGCGGGGGGAATCCGTGCACTCAAGAATCTAGCCTGCTCCCGCCTCCAGCCGCATGCGGTCTTCGTCGGCCCGCAGATAGAACTCGAACAGTGGAGCCCGTTCGTCCTGCGTCCACCGGCCGATTTTCCATTGCGCACGGAGATAACGCAGGTCGTCCTGAGCCGTAAGGTCCAGATGTATCGAATATGTCCCGCAATAGAATTTTTGCGGAAACGTTACCAGAAGACGCCAGTGTTCCCCGTCGGGCGAGCCCCATATCGAGACTTCCAGGCTTTCCTGGGCGACAACCTGCGTGATGCCGAGCGTTAGCTGGACAATCTTGCGTTCAAAAGCCACTTCCGCACCCATCCCATCCTGACGGGCGACGGTTTCCGGAAGCAGGAATTGAGCCGGCATTCAGGCCAACTTCTTGAGACGCGCTTCGGCCTCCTTAAGCGTGTCATATTTTTTCGGAAAGCAAAAGCGGATCCAACGCGCCCCGTCCCGGGGATCGTCGAAAAAGCTCGATCCCGGAACTGCGGCGACGCCGACCGTTTCGATCAGGCGCCGCGCAAAGCTGACGTCATCCTCTTGACTCAACGCCGTGAAGTCCGCCATCACGTAGTACGCGCCACGGGGAATCGAGCAGCGAAAGCCCGCGCGCTCCAGCATCTGGACCATCAGATCGCGGCGCTCCGTGTAGTGGTGGGCAAGCTCCTGATAGTAGTTTTCGGGTAAGCCCAGAGCGACGACTCCGGCTTCTTGTAAAGGCGCAGCAGCGCCGACGGTCAGAAAATCGTGAACTTTCCGAACCGATTCGGTGATGTCCGGCGCTGCCAGCACCCAGCCCACGCGCCACCCCGTCACAGCATATGTTTTGCTCATACTGTTGATGAGAATAGTGCGCTCGCGCATGCCAGGCAGCGTCATCATAGGAATGTGCCGTGCGCCGTCGTAGATAATGTGCTCGTAGATTTCATCGGTGATGGCCAGCGAGTCGAACTCCTGGCACAGGTTGGCGATAATCTGAAGCTGTTCGCGATCAAATACCTGTCCGGTCGGGTTGCCGGGCGAGTTAATGATGATGGCCTTGGTGTTCTGGGAGAACGCCCGGCGAAGCTCGTCAGGATCGAAATGCCAGTCCGGAGGATGCAGCTTCACGAACTTGCGGTGCGCGCCGCACAGCAGCGTATCCGGTCCGAAATTCTCGTAAAACGGCTCAAAGATAATGACTTCATCGCCCGGATTCGAAACCGCGAGCAAGGAAGCGATCATACCCTCGGTGGATCCGCAGCACACTGTAATTTCGCGCTCCGGGTCAATGTCGAGGTCGTAGTTTCGCCGATATTTCGCCGCTATCTGGTCTCGAAAACGCTTCGAACCCCAGGTAATCGCGTACTGATTTACATCCCCGGCTATGGCCTGGCGCGCGGCGTCCTTCACTATCTGGGGTGCGGGAAAATCGGGGAACCCCTGCGCCAGATTTACGGCCTTGTGACGCAAGGCCAGACGGGTCATCTCGCGGATGACGCTTTCGGTGATGCGGTGAGTGCGCTGGGCGCGGAAGCGGTCGCGTGTACTAAGAACGGACACTACTGTTGTGTGCCTGGTTGAGTCGCGTAGATACGGCGGTAAGCGTCGGCGTTGCGCAGCACGGCCTGGATGTAGCCGCGCGTCTGGGTGAAAGGCACGGTCTCGACGAATTCGGCGGGTTCCTGGAAGTCACCCCAGGTCAGCCAGGCTTTCGCGCGCGACATCCCCGCATTATACGCGGCGAGTGCCGCCTCCGTGTGACCTCCGAGCTGGTCCGTCACCAGGCGCAGATAATAAGTTCCGAACTGGAGATTCAGCGACGGCTGGAACAGCTTGGCGGTGGTGTAGCGGGCGATCTTCAATTTGCGGCTCAGCTCGCGCCCGGTGGCCGGCTCAATCTGCGTGAGGCCGCGCGCGTTGGCACGGGAAGTCACGGAGGCGTCGAACTCCGACTCCTGCCGGATCAGGGCGGCCATCAGAAACGGATCGAGATGATTCTGCTTGGAGAATCGCTCCAGATCGGCGCGATAGGGCAGCGGAAAGGCCAGATGCCAGAAATCCGGCGGCGCAGAGTCGATTGGCAGGAACAAATAGTTGCCGGCGTAGCTCTTAATGTAGCGAATGGCCTGTGCGGGATTGCCGTCTCCGATCAGCGCGGCGAGCTCCATGGCAAGAAGGTGCGGCTGATCGCCGGTCTGCGCGCCGTAGCGCAGCTCAATTTCGGCCCAGTCCTTCAATCCGGCGGAAATCAGCATCCTGGCGCGGTCGATGCGAGTCCGGGCGGCAGCGCTGGCGTCGAAGACCGTGGTTCGGGCGCGTTGAGGGAAGCCGACGGTGCGGAGAAACTCAGCCGCGGCGGGCGAAGGATCGACCGTAGCCACCGGCTTCAGACGATCCCGCGCCAGCATTGCATAATACTGGTTCGGATATTCACGCGCAATCTCGTCATAATAGGCGCGGGCCGCAGCGCGATCGTGAGCCTGCTCAGCCAGCCGGCCCAGGAAGTATAAGGCGCCGGAAGCGTTTTCCGAAGCGGGGAACAATCGCAAGTGCGCGCGCAGGAGCTGCTGGGCGTCGGAATCGCGTCGCAGATAGTGCGCCCAGGCGACTTTCCAGTGGCACCCGGCGGCCTGTTTATCCTGGGGGAACGATTCATAGCAGGCGCGATACAGCGGCTCATACTGATCGACCTTGTTTTCGGTGAGATAGCGATTCGCCGCAGCCGTCAACGCTTGCAAGCGCCAGGGCGAATTGGGATGAAGACGGCCGAGCTTATCGACTACTGCGTCCATTTCATCCAGATTGTTCAGGCGGCGAGCGCCCTGCATGACGTAAAACAGGCGCTCGGCGTCGGCTTCCGGCGAATCGACCTCCAGCGTGGACAGGTACTTGTAGGCAACTGCGTTCTCTTCGGCGCTATAGCGAGCTACGCCTATGCGGACACGAGCCATATCGCGCTCGGCGCCCCCCAGCTGCGGGACCAGAGCTTCCAGTTCCTTGCGAGCGCGGACAGCCTGGCCGGCGTCCAGCAGCTTAATCGCGCGCCCCAGCATCGCCGTGGGCAGAGCGGGCGGATACTTTTCCCCGAGATCGGTATTCAGCCGGTCTATTTCCGGGGCGGCCTGCGCGGCTTCGGCCGACAGCGGATATCCGTAGTACACGCGCTGGT
>Ga0070680_100003436_pt1 | contig 11829 bp, 9 predicted proteins | sample KBSC73BmetaG_FD_64672 | JGI IMG/M metagenome (GOLD analysis project Ga0070680, IMG submission 64672) | Corn rhizosphere microbial communities from Kellogg Biological Station, Michigan, USA - KBS C7-3B metaG | ecosystem: Host-associated > Plants > Roots > Rhizosphere | place: USA: Michigan...
CGAATGCGAGCAGAACCAGCGCGGCTCCCAGCCAGCGAATCGGAAACATCGAAAGCGCCGTCAGGCCCAGAAGTATGAAAATCGCCCCGATCACCCCTGGAGCCACTGCGCCCGGCGCAGAAAATTCTGCATAAATTCCGAGCGCGCCCAGCGCCAGCAACACCAGCGCGATATTCGGATCCGCAATGGCCGAAAGAATGCGCTCCCGCAGTGACGGCTCATAATGGTCGATCGCGGCGCCAGCCAGCTCGAGCCGTTGCCGTTTTCCGTCGAAGCGCGTGATCTCCCGGCCGTTGAGTTCGGAGATCAGCGAGTGTTCGTCGCCTGCGATCAAATCAATCAGATGCAGATCGAGAGCTTCCTTGTCGGTATAGGAAACGCTCTCCCGAACCGTCTTCTCAGCGGCGGCGGCATCGCGGTTCCGCCGCGTCGCAATGCTGCGCATCAGCGCCGCCGCGTCGTTCTCCACCTTTTGTTTCATGGTGGCGTCCAGATCGCGGCCCGTCAGAGTAACCGGATGGGATGCGCCGGTATTCGTGCCCGGCGCCATCGCGGCCACATCGCTCGCCTCGAGCAGAAAGAATCCCGCCGAGGCCGCTCGCGCACCCGCCGGTCCCACCCACACGATTACGGGTACGCGTGAGCGGAATTCACTTTCGACAATCTGCCGCATCGCGTCCATCAGGCCGCCCGGCGTGTTCAGGCGGATGATGACAGCGGCGGCGTTCTCCCGCTCTGCCTGCGCGATGGCGGAATCGACGATTTCGACGGTGATCGGATGGACAATGCCGCTGACATCCGTTTCCACTACGCGCACATCCCCGCGCAGTGTAAAGACGGCCAGCAGGATGAGGAGAAAACGCAACCGTACTCACTATACAGCGGTTCCGAACCCTGAATAGCAGTGCGGCTCGAACGGAATCCCGAGAGTAGTCGCCGCCCTGTGTGTGCGCCAGGCCGGCGACTGCGTGGAATGCGCGTCAATGGGATTTGCATTTCAAAAGCAGCTATTTTTATGCGCTAAATAAACAAATTTTCGCCCGAATGTAACATTCAGGCTTTATAATCGTAGTTTCCAGTTCAAAACATGTCTCGCAAGCAAGTCACCGTGAATGAGTCCTCCGCGGCCGCCGCATCGGCGCGCGCCGCAAAACCCAAGGCCCCCCGCGTTAAGTCAGCAAAACACGCCAGGGCTGCCGCGCCGGAGTTGGCGGCAGTTTCCGAAATCGAGACCCTGCCACTCGCGCCTCTCGATCCAGCGCCTGTCGCCTCAATTGAGGCCGTGCCGGCTGTTAAGCACGTCGAAACCTCAATCTCTCTGAGCGCCTCCGCTCCGGTCACGTCTTCCTCAGTGAATGTCGACCCCTCGGAAGAGATCGCGCGTATCGCCTACGGCTACTGGCAGGCGCGTGGTTGCGTCGGCGGTGACCCGCTCGAAGACTGGGTCCGCGCCGAAAGCGAATACCGCAGCCGGCTCGGCTAACTATCCGTCCGTAAAGTATCTGCCGGCGCGATGGAAATCGCCCGCCGTGCTGGTAACACGCTCGCAAACGCGGCGATCGCCGCGATAAAGACCGCGCTTGCCCCCGAGCGAAACCGGGTCCGCCGCCGAAATGCCGTAGACCAGCGACTTCATCCACCGTCCTGCGAGCAAACTCGCCCACAGCCCTGTGGCCAATCCTGCGGCGGTCAACAGCAGGATCTGTGTCCCGATCAGACTGTGACGGGCATGGCCCGCACACTCTCGAGAAGCCGCCTGCGCAGAGTCATCTCGCCTTCGGCCGTGATCCCGGAGCCCATCAGATCGAGCATGAACGTGGCGACGTGCGCGCGATCGAAGCCCGGGTCTACGGCGCGCAGCCGGTCGAACGTACCGACGAACAATCCCGCGAGCGCGAGCAGGAAAGTGCACAACGCAATCTGAACACCCACCAGAATCTGCCGGCCGCGATCTGACGAAAATGCCCGGCTGGTTCGCGCGCCGCGCAGAATGCTTTCGAGGCTCGATCTCCATGCTGCGGTCACCGGAGCAAGGCTGAAGAGCAGCAGCGTCGCTCCTGAAACGAGAATCGCGAACAACAAAACCCGCCAGTCCACTCTCACGTCGATCGAGATCGGCAGCAGCTTTGCTCGCACATCCCGGAGCGGCGGCAGCCATCGAACCGCCAATCCTGCCGTCGCAAATGCAAACCAGATGCCGCCGGCAGCGCCCGCCACGGCCAGCAGCGTGTTTTCCACCAGCATCTGCCGCACAATCCGGCCGCGCGTCGCCCCCACCGCAAGCCGCACAGCAATTTCTCTTTGCCGCGCCGCCGCGCGGGCCAGCAGAAGACCGCCGATATTCGCGCATGCGATCACGAGCAGCAGCCCCGAAGACCACATAAGCAACCTCAATGCATTCCCGTAATGAGTTCTTAAGATCGAAGTTCCTCGGGCAAGTGAATCGAGCGCGACGCCGTTATTCATGGATTCCTCGACGTACTGCGGTTCCAGCTTTTCCACATCACGGAAGTACGGCCGCATGGTTGCGAGCCATAAGGCCCGGCATTCCGCTTCGGCCTGCGCGCGCGTCACTTTAGGCCTCAATCGGCCCGCCATTTCGAAGTCCACCGACTCGGGGCGAAAATTCGTGACCAGCGGAAACGCCCGCCAGGGAATTCGCACGTCCGGCGAGGTGTCCACGCTCCATCCATTGAACTCGCGCGGCATCACGCCGAGGATTGCAAAACGATGCCGCTGTAAATCGATGGTTCCGCCATCCACCACTCGTGGGTCGCCGCGAAACCGCGAACCGGAAATCCATGTCCGTAGCAGTTTCGGCAAACACGCTCGCGAACGACGTCGCATGATCCCGCAGCACTTCGTACCAGCGATAAGGAAAGGCGCTGGTGGTCCCGAGCCTCACCCGCCGCTGAACGATCCGAACCAGTTCTTCCGGATGATTCACCGGTAGCGGCCGCATAAGGATCGCGTCGAAAAGGCTGAACATCGTCGTGGTCGTGCCGATTCCAACGGCCAGCAGTCCGGCGATCGTCAGGCTGGACAGCGGCGTTTTCGCCAGCATCCGCGCGCCGAGGCGAATGTCATTCACGCCGCCATTCTATTGAGTTCACGAACCCCGCTGAGTCACCGGACCCGACACAAACATTTCCAGTCACTTCCAGCGGGCGGCCTGCCGGAACCCGCTATACTCCCGGCAGGTCACAGCGTAACCGGTGGGTTCGTTCCGATAGTGGTGTGGGTCTGCACGGCAGTGATTTCCTTGCCTTGCCCGCCAGCTTGGGTTCTTCCGAAAATACTCTGACGGCGGGAAGCAACACCTTTGTTTTCTTTGGCCGGTCTCCACAGTGGGTTCGTTTTTTCGAGTGGCCAGGCGGCGGCGCGCGAGTGCTGCGTTTTCATCCCCGGGGGGTGAGAGCCGCCGCGAGGCGGCGCTCATCCAGGCTTCCTTTGGCAGCGCCAGCTGATGGCTTCGTTCGGTGAGCGCTCGATGCGTTGGCTTTGTTTTGCAGTGGCGCCTGGCCGAGCAAAGGTCGTCGGACGGCGGCGTTGGGTTCCTTCGAAAATGCGCTGACGGCGAGAAGCAACGCCTTTGTTTTCTTTAGCCGGCCTCTACAGTGGGTTCGTTTTTCGAGTGGCCAGGCACTGGCGCGGAGCGCTGCGTTTCCATGCTCGGGGCTGAGAGTCGTCGCGAGGCCGCGCTCATGCAGGTTTCGTTTGTTATCGCTCTTCGAGCGCACGAATAGCCCGGGCTCGGCTACGCCCCGCGCCCTGAATCGCGGTGACGGCCAACGCAGTCGAGCCGCCTCGGAATTATCTGGCTTCGTCCGGCGACGGGCCGGTCCATGGAAACCAGCCTGAAGCCGGATTGCCTCTCGTTTGGCCCGGGCTCCGCGCCCACATGAGCCATTTCGTTGAAAACCCCCCATAAAGTGCGCTTTTTTTCGCGTGCGGCAAACCCGGTCCGCGCCGGTCACAAAAAAAGCAGATTTTCTTCTCCTGTATTTTCTTCACCTTACATTTTTTTCCGTCAGGTTTCGCCATTTGCGGCCGTTACTGTGGGATCGCTTCCGGAATACCGGCGGCGATAAAAAAACCCAAACAAAGAAAATGACCGACCCGATCCTGATTCTCATCGGCCGATTTTTTTCTCTGTAATCAAGCAGTAAACCCCGACGCGCTACAGAGGCGCGCTTATAACTCAAAAAACCGCGGAAGCGGACACGCCATTGTGCGGAATATTCTGCTAGACTCAGTGGGAAAAGGTCCAAAATAAGCTGGGCTACTCCCACTGAGTCAAGTAGAAACCTCTTGTTTTTCAAGCCGATTCTGCGTTATACGGCGCTGCTGATCACCCTCTTTATTGCTATTGTCCTGTCAGGCTCTCCATCAGTTTTACCCATCTCCCGCCTGCAAAATTCAAAATCGATTGACGCCATCGAAAAAGAAAACTCACGAATTATGTATTCGGTATATCCCGCTGGTCATTACGCCGAAGCTCATGAAGAGTTCCTCCGCGTGGCGCAGAAGGCGGAACAGCTCGGATTGACGGCGCAGGCCATCGGAGCTCTCAACAACGCCGGCGTCAGTTCCATAGCGCGGCTCCGTTTTCGCGATGCTCTGGGTGAGCTTTTGCGAAGCCACGACATTGCGGAGCGATCCGGCAAGCACGAAATCGCCGCCCAGGCCTCGAACAACATTGCGTCCTTGTATAGCCAGATGGGAAATTTCGATGCCGCGCTTCGCATCGCGACCGAGGCCGCGAGCGAAAAACCGGCGCCCACGCCTTCTACCGCTGCACGCCTCGATGCGCAGCGCGCAATCGCGCTATCCAATCTGCACCGGCTCGATGAAGCGCGCGCCTTGTTCGCGTCCGCCATTTCGACTCTTGATGATCTCGGGCTCTGGGATCCCGAAGTTCGCACCCGCGGTATGTATGGCCGCCAGCTTGTCGAAGCCGGAGACCTCGATACAGCCGAACAGGTTCTCGTCGAAGCCCTTCGCCTCGCGCGCATTCACCGTGTCGGCGCCGCCAACGTGCTCCGCGCTCTCGCGCTGCTGCGCGCCGCCCAGAACGATGGCAAGGACGCTTCACGGCTCTTTGATGCCGCCCTGGCCGAACCGCCCGGACCGACTCCGCGCTGGATGATTTTCGCCGATCGCGGCGAATTTCGTCTGGATCAGAACGATCCCGCCGGTGCCCTGAATGATTTCCTCGAAGCCCGGCGCCTTGCCGCCGAAATGCGCGCGGACATAGTGCCGGCGGACGAAGACCGCGTCACGCTCGAAGCCGGACTGGGCCGCATCGCCGCGGGAATCGTAAACGCAAATAATCAGATCGCCCTCTATTCCGGCGACGGCTCGGGCGGCCGCGCCCGCCTGGAAAACTCTTTCGATATCGCGGAGCAGGACAGGCAATGGAGCCTCCGCGCCATCGTTCCCACGCCCGATGACTGGCGAACTCGCCTCCCCGCCGAATACTGGGATCTCCTGGCCCAGTACCAGGCGCTCGAGCGATCGCTCGGAAGCGCTGCCTCGGGCCGCGCCGCCGAACGTGCGGGCGCGATCGCGCTGAAACTGCAGTTCATCGAAGCCAGGACGGGCGGCGCCGCTCAAACCGGGCGCGTGCTGTCCTCCGGCGGGACGCCCGCGGCGCTTGAAAAAGCTCAAAAATCCATACCGAATGATTCGGTCCTGTTCAGCTTCTACATCACGAAGCGGAAAGCCTGGCTCTGGGCCATCACCAGCGAGCGTTTCGATGTTTACCCCATCGCCTCGGGGGCGTGGCTGCAGGCCTCGATCGAAGCCTTCGTCTCGAGCCTCCGCTCCGAGTCTCCCGAGGCCGCGTCCCACGGCCGGGAACTCTATAAGGCGCTCTTCGGGGCAGTTGAGGCCCGCTACACCGATCGCCCGAAATGGCTGCTCGAACTCGATGGCCCGCTCTACAATGTTCCGTTCCCTGCTCTCGTTACCAGCCCCGCCGGCCAGCCGCCGGTCTGGCTCGTGGAACGCGTCTCCACTCGGAGCGTACCCGGCGCCCTTCTTATGGAAGAGCGGCCCGCCACGCTGAGTGGGCCTTTCGTCGGCATCGCGGATCCCGTTTACAATGCCGCGGATGCCCGGTACACCGGCCGGAAGTGGCGCTCCGAGTCCGTCCTGACCCGTCTTCCCAACACTGATCGCGAGGTCAGGAGCTGCGCTCGCGCATGGGATGCGCCGGAAAGCCACCTCCTCACCGGCATGAACGCCAATACCGAGTCCGTCGAGAGGATTTTCCAAACGAACCCATCGATCATTCATTTCGCCACCCACGTGGTACCCGGCTCGGGCGATTACGGTTCCGGTCTGATCGCCCTGTCGCTCAACAGAAGGGGTGCGCTCGGCCTGCTCGGCCCCCGTCAGATCCTCGCCCGGCCCGTTACCGCGAATCTCGTGGTGCTCGATGGCTGCGATTCCGCGCAGGGCAGCGCCCTTCCCGCCGCCGGTCTGATGGGCCTCACCCGCGCGTGGATCGGCTCCGGAGCGCATGCTGTCCTCGCGACTCTTTGGGATATACCGGACAACGCCCAGTCGGCGCTTCCCGCCTTCTATCGCCACCTCCGCGCAAACGAGGATCTCGGCCCGGCAGCGGCGCTTCGGGCCGCGCAACTCGACATGCTGAAAGATAATCCGCAGGTCCCACCTGCTGAGTGGGCCGGATACTTTCTTCTCACCAGAAGGTAGGGTGGTTTACGCTTAAAGGGCAAACTATGCTGGAGGATCACCCTCCCGGCCAGGCGGAAGCGCGATCCGATACTCTTCAGATCTCCGACTGGGCCCGGCTCGTCGCTCGTATTCGCGAAGACGATCCTGGAGCCATGGAGGAACTATATGGCGTGTTCGAGAGGGGCATCCGATATTTCCTCCTCCGCAACCTGGGACCGGAAGACGTTGAGGACAAAGTGCATGACTGCTTCGTAATCGTCGCGCAGGCGATTCGGCGCGGCGAATTGCGCGAACCCGAACGGCTTATGGGATTCGTGCGCACTGTCGTCAAGCGACAGATCGCGCAACACATCGAGGTGGCAGTCAATCGCCGCCGCACCATGGCGGAGTTCGATGAATCAATGTTCTCGATCTCCGACTGGAAGGACGATCCCGAGCAGACATTTATGGCGCGCCAGCGGAAAGATATCGCCCGCCGTGTCCTCTCCGCCATCTCCAATAAAGATCGCGAAGTATTGCGGCGCTTCTACGTCGAGGAGCAGACCCAGGAGCAGATCTGCCGGGAAATGAACCTGACCTCCACCCAGTTCCGCCTACTCAAATCGCGCGCCAAGGCCCGTTTTGGCGAATTGGGCAAGAAGCTGGCGGCCGGCCGTGGCATCTCTTTGAAACTAAACGCCGGCGCGAAAAAATGAGAGAAATCGGGCAGCCAGGGCACTGAACGCGCAGGGAGTACTTATCGTGGATCAGCTCACTCACGGAACAGACGAACAGCTTGAGGCGTACGTACTGGGCCGCCTTTCTGACTCCGAAGAAGAAATACTGGAAGAACACTTCCTCGTTTGCGCCACTTGCCGCACGGCCGTTGATCAGCAACTGGTTTTCACCTCAGGAATGCGCGAAGCTCTGGCGGAAGCCGGGCCGCAGCGTGACTGGCTGGCATGGCTTCGGCCTGTTTTTGCGCCCCGCTTCGCTATGGCGGGGGCGCTTGCCGCTGTAGTAGTAGCAGCGGGACTTTATTTTGTGGCCAGCGATCACACCCATTACGCGTCCGTAGCGGCGCTACAACTCACGGCAATTCGCGGCACGACGACGCCTTCCGTCGAACCTGCACGCGAAATGGACCTGACTCTCAACTCTTTCCCGACAACGGGAGGCCCCTTCAAAGTGGAAGTGGTGGACGCGAACGGCGGCAATGTCTGGACCGGCACGACGTCGTCACCGAGCGTGGCCATCCACGAAAAATTCCGCCCGGGGTCTTACTTTGTCCGGCTCTATTCTTCGAGCGGCGATCTGCTGCACGAATACGGTTTCCGCGTCGAGCAGGAAAACCGCTAAAGTAGTCCAACTTTTGAGCAGCGCGGCGAAAGCCGCGCTGTTTTATTTTTGGGGCACGAATCTGACGGCGCTTTTCGCCTCCACTTTCCCGAACTGCATGGGAAAGGCGCGGCCGTTGTAATAAGCGTCGAATTGATCTTTATAGTGCGAAGAGGCGAAGTGACCGGATTCGCCGATCGGCAGTTCCCAGATCGAGGAATCCCAGTCGCCCATTGCCGCGTTCATTCGTTCCGAAGGCCCCAGCGCGCCATTGGTTTGTTTCACTGTTACGGGACCACCGCTCATCGGAACGGGACCGATATCGAAATACTTTCCGATCACAGGCAAATGCGACCCGACCGGACTTCTGACAGTCAGGTAGGAGTATCGCCCCCATTTCCAGCGTTTGGGGTCGGCCCCCTGCATTCGCGAGCCTTCCTCCATGGCATCGGCGAACGCCTGAAGCAGCATCTGGTCGTAATCCTGAAACCAGCCTTCAGGCTTTTCGGTGAGCATGCGCTGAATGATCGCTGACGATAGCTGATACCGGTAGATCCCGCCGCTGCCGGGAGAGGCCCGCTCCGCGGCAGCTTTTTTTATGTAATTCGACGTGAGTTCCGTAATCAGCGGCTCGGGGCGCTCCTTGTCCATCTGGCCGTCCCAGGATTTCAGCAGGTCTACGGCGTCGCTCATCGCTTTATTCCCGCCGTTACGGCCTGCATAAGCCCTCACAATTCGCTTGGCAAGAAATCGGTTGTAGCCGCTGTAAACGTCCTTTTCGACGCGCAGGCTGTCTTCGGGCCGCAATTTTTTACCGGCCTTCGCCAGCATATTGAAAATCTGGCGGGAGCGGTAGGGCGAGGCGAAATTGCCGCTCACGTGGTACGCATAATCGACGGGAAAGGGATTCTGGTTGGCCGTGACAACGAAACCGTCCTTCGGGTTGAAAGCGTGCGGCAGTTCTTCGAAGGGGATGTAGCCGTCCCACTCGTATTCGCCTGAAGATCCATCCACAGGAACGTCTCCCAGGAAATTTCTGCGGATGGGCAATTTGCCAGTCGCGTGGTAGCCGATGTTGCCATCGACATCGGCGTAAACAAAATTCTGGCCGGGACCGCCGAAACGCGAGATCGCACTGGTAAATTCCTGCCAGTTGCGCGCGCGATCCACATCCAGAAAGACGAAACTGAAAACGCCCGGGTCGGCGGCGGTCCAGCGAAGCGAAAGGTTTCGGGGGCCCTTTTCGGAGATGAAGATCGGGCCATGGCGGGTCACCCAGGTGAAGAGTTCATGCGGCGCCTGTCCCTTTACCGGGATGATCTCCCGTTCGGCTTTTGCCTGTTCCGTGTGACCCGCGAACTGATACTGGCCGGTACGCATATCGATTTTCTCGATATACAAATCCTGCACATCGAACGCGAGATTGGTGACGCCCCACGCGATCCGGTCGTTATGGCCGATCACAATGCCAGGCGCGCCGGGAAGCGCAAAGCCTTCGACGTTCAGCCCCGGCGCGGAAAGCTGCGTCATGAACCAAATGCCCGGGACGCTGAATTCGAGATGCGTGTCGTTTGACAGCATCGGCTTGCCGTTCGAGGTGTGGGCGCCGGAAATGGCCCATGCGTTGGAACCAGGTTTGGCATCGCCGCCCGGCATGAATTCGGCGCCGCTGCGATAACTGAAAAGGTAATTGACCTTGTCCGGCTCGCCTGAGCGCAGCATCTGCTCTTTGAGCAGTTTCGCCCGCCAGTCGCTGCTGAGAAGACGGAACATGTGAAGGCCGATGAGAATGGTATCCACCTCGCTCCAGGCGCGGGGATCGTAGCCGAGCGCCTCGAATTCCAGTCCGTAGCGACCCCGGTGCGATTCAATATAAGCGTTCACGCCGCGGGCGTAAGCGGCCATCGAAGCGTGCTCCGCCGGAGAGAGCTGGGTGTAAATCTGTTCGGCGAGGCGCCGCAATCGCATGCGGCGCGCATCCAGATCCGACTCGAGCGCCACCGGGCCGACGACTTCCGCCAGTTCGCCCGCCGAGAGCCGGCGCAGCGCATCCATCTGGAACATGCGATCTTCGGCGGTCACGTAGCCCTGAACGAACAGTGCGTCGTCGATGGTCTGCGCGTGGATGTGCGGAGCGCCCAACTGGTCCCGCACAACTTCCACCGGCTTCGATACCAGCGTTCGAATTTCACCTGATGTTTGCGGCAGCGGGCGGACGAAAATCCAGTAATATCCAACGGCCGCCGCCACGATCGCAATCGCGATCAGAATATTGACCCCGATTAAAAGGCGGCGCACTTCAGCGATTGTAAACCGCGGCATTCTTTACACTTGTTGGCGTTCTTTACACTTGTATCGGGGTGACTGCTTCCGCCTATATCGCGCGGCTGTTGCTGCTGGGATTTATCCTGGCGGTGAACGCTTTTTTTGCGGCGTCGGAAGTCGCGCTCCTTTCGGTGCGCGATTCCCGTCTGCGGCATCTTGCCGAAGAAGGACAATCGGGCGCGCGCATTGCGCTCGCGCTGCTGGCGCAACCGGGCAAGCTGCTCTCTGTAACTCAGATTGGGGTGACGCTGGCGAGCCTCGGCCTCGGCTGGGCCGGCGAAGATACTCTGTTCGCGCTGCTCACCGCCGCTTTTCATCCATTGCTGACGCCAGCGACCGAGACCATTCTGCGGGCTGCCTGTTTCGTGCTGGCGTTCGCGGTGATGACTTACTGCCATGTGGTTATCGGCGAGGTGGTTCCGAAGAATTTCGCGATCGACAAGGCGGACCGGCTGGCGGTGATTGTTGCGCCGGTGCTGATGGTCTTTTCGCGAACCCTATCGGCATTTGTGGGAGTGATCGAGAAATCGGCTACCGGAATCTCACGCCTGGTGGGCGTGAGGAGCGATCATCACCGCGGCGGCCATTCGGCTGAAGAACTCAAGCTGATCGTGAGTTCCAGCCGCTTCGCCGGACAACTTCCGGAAATCCAGGAGGACATGATTCACGCGGTGCTGGATCTCGAGGAGTTGTCGATTCGCGAGATTATGAGGCCGCGACATGACATCGTCTCCGTCCCGCTCGAGGCCAGCCTCGACGAGGTGCTGGAGTCGATGGTGACGAGCCAGCATTCGCGTCTTCCGGTATGGGAAGAAGCGCCCGAACATATCGTGGGCATCGTTTTTTTCAAGGATATGCTTCGCATCTGGCGTGACCGGCGCGCGAGCGTGCGCGCGGGGCGCCCCGCAGGGGCCTTCGAACTGCGCCGTTTCATGCGCAAACCGATGTTTGCTCCGGAGACAAAGCCGCTATTGCAGACGCTGAGCGAGATGCGCCAAAAGCATACCCATATGGCGCTGGTGGTGGACGAATTCGGGACCATTACCGGGCTTGTGACGGTGGAAGACATTCTCGAGCAGATTGTGGGCGAGATCGAGGATGAATACGACGAGGCGTTGCCGCCCCCGGAAGCGGAAGCCGACCGAATTGAAATTGACGGCGCGACAAGCGTTCGGGATTTCGCCACCATTTACGGGCTGGAATTGCCCACTGAAGCGGGGTTTGAAACAATCGCCGGATACATGCTCTATGAACTGGGGCATATCCCGAAAGAAGGCGAATCGGTTCGTTTCGACGGCCGCCGCTTTACGGTGACCGCAATGGACCGGCATCGAATCGCGAAGGTTCTGGTGGAGCGCGTGGACGACGCAAGCGGCGAGGCGCGGTTGCAGGATGACGCGCCGGTTCCTGCCGGATCAGGATCGCCGGGCGCGGGAGGAGCTTAACAGATTGCTTGGAATCGATACGAAGGCCGCCAGATAT
>Ga0070680_100003438_pt1 | contig 11825 bp, 10 predicted proteins | sample KBSC73BmetaG_FD_64672 | JGI IMG/M metagenome (GOLD analysis project Ga0070680, IMG submission 64672) | Corn rhizosphere microbial communities from Kellogg Biological Station, Michigan, USA - KBS C7-3B metaG | ecosystem: Host-associated > Plants > Roots > Rhizosphere | place: USA: Michigan...
CCCTGACTGGCCTCTGCGGATCTGGCCTCTGCCGGTGGCGATCGTGCGGCACAGGATAGCAAATTCCTTGACGCTCGTGCCGTCGACAGCCTAGCGTGGCCGGGATGGGCCCTGATCGCCCTGAGCTCTCCTCCGCCACCAGCGAGTCCACCGCGTTCCTGCCGCTTTCCCGCGTCCTCGAGGAGGAGTTCGTCGCCCTCCATGGCCCACTGCCCGCGAGCGCGAGCGGTGTCGGCGACGAGGCGCGGATGCCCGCGCTCTACGACGCGATCCACGAGCTCGGGGAGAAGCGTGCCGCCCTCTGCCTCTCGGGCGGCGGCATCCGCAGCGCCACCTTCGCCCTGGGCGTGCTGCAGGGGCTGGCCCGCGCGGGCCTGCTCACCCAGTTCCACTACCTCTCCACCGTCTCGGGTGGGGGCTACATCGGGTCCTGGCTCACCGCCTGGATACACCGCAGCGGCGACGACGCGGAGAAGGTTGCGGCGCAGCTGGCCTCGCTCCGGCCGCGCGCCCCGCTCGACCCGGAGCCCGAGCCCATCGCCTACCTGCGCGAGTTCAGCAACTACCTGAGCCCGCGGGCCGGGCTCATGTCGACCGACGCGTGGACGCTCTTCGGCACCATCCTCCGCAACATGATCCTGATCTGGCTGGTGCTCGTGCCGATGCTGACCGCGGCGCTCATGCTGCCGCGCCTGTACCTGTCGCTTCTCCTGTGGACCGACGCGGCGAGAGGCTCCCGCGTCCCCGCCGCGCTGATCGTGATCGGCGGGGGCCTGCTCGCGTGGGCGGTGGCGTACATCGCGGCCACCATTCCGAGCGCCACCCGGGCCCTGCGGGGACAGGGCAAGTTCCTCGCCTTCTGTCTCGCGCCGCTGCTGCTGGGCCTCGGCGCGCTCACCATCTACTGGGCCGCGGTCTCGGGCGGGCCGGAGGGGGCACGGGCGGCCGCGGTGCCGGGCCTGGGCGGGTTCGTCCGCTTCGCGGTCGTCGTGCACCTGCTCGCGTGGGCCGGCTACACCCTGTGGCTGCGCAGCCCGTGGGGCCAGCGCCAGCCGCCGCGCGGCGGGCTCGGGGCCCGGCTCGGGAGCTTCGTGGCCGAGGTGGTGGTGGTCGTGGTGGCGGGCGCGGTGGGCGGGGCGATCGCGTGGGGGCTGGCCGCCAAGGTGTTCCCGGACGTCGCGGCCCGGTCGATCGAGTACGCCGCGCTGGCGCCCGGATTCGTGATGGGCACCTTCCTGCTGGCCGCGACCGCGCTGGTGGGCCTCATCAGCCGGTGGACGGAGGACGAGGACCGCGAGTGGTGGTCGCGCTGCGGCGCGTGGTTCCTGATCTCGGGCTCGGCGTGGACCGTCCTCGCCTCGCTGGTGCTGCTGGGGCCGGTCCTGCTCTCCCACACCTGGCTCAGCCGCGGGCTCACCGCGGTGGGCGGCGTCTCCGGACTCGTCAGCGTGGTCGGCGGCTGGTTCACCAAGATCGGCGCCCGCGACCGCGCCTCGTCGCAGATGAGCGGGCGCGAGCGGCTGATGGCGCTGGTGGTGCCGCTCGCGGGCATCGTGTTCGCGGCGGTGATCGCGATCGGACTCTCCACCCTGACCTCCGGGCTGCTGGGCTGGCTCGTCTGGAAGACCGGCGATCCGGTCGTCACCCCCGCCCGGTGGCGCGACAACGGCTGGGCGGTGGGCCCCTTCGATCACATCGGGGTGCTGGTCTCGACGCCGGTGGCGCTGGTGGTGTTCGTGGCCCTGACCCTCACCCTCCTCGGGCTCGTGGCCGCGTGGTTCATCAACACCAACCGCTTCTCGCTGCACGCGATGTACCGCAATCGCCTCATCCGCGCCTACCTCGGCGCCTCGAACCCCGACCGGCGCGCGAATCCGTTCACCGGCTTCGACGACGGCGACAACCTGCAGATGCACGAGCTGTGGCCGCGGTCGTCCGGCGCGCCGCCGGGAGGTGCACCGGGGGGTACGCCGCCCGGGGCGCCGGTGCGGCCGCGCCGTCTCCTCCACGTGGTGAACATGGCGCTGAACCTGGTGCACGGCGCGCGCCTCGCGTGGCAGGAGCGCAAGGCTCACACCTTCACCACCACCGCGCTCCACGCGGGCAGCCTCGTGGTGGGCTACCGGCGCACCCGCGCGGGTACGGGGGGGCCGCGGGCCCACTTCGGGGGGACGGAGGGCATCTCGCTCGGCACCGCGGTCACCATCTCGGGCGCGGCCGCGAGCCCCAACATGGGCTATCACTCCTCGCCGCTGGTCACCTTCCTGATGACGCTCTTCAACGTGCGGCTCGGCTGGTGGCTCGGTAACCCGGGGGTGCGCGGCGACCATACCTTCTATCTCCCGAGCCCGCGGGTCGCGGTGCGGCCGATCGTCGCCGAGGCCTTCGGGCTCACCGGCAGCACCGGTCCCTACGTCTACCTCTCCGACGGCGGCCACTTCGAGAACCTCGGGCTCTACGAGATGATCCTGCGCCGCTGCCACTTCATCGTGGTGAGCGACGCGAGCTGCGACGAGGGCGGGATGTTCCAGGATCTCGGCAGCGCGGTCCGGAAGATCCGCGCCGACATGGGGGTGCCGATCGAGTTCAAGGACGGGGTCGGGATCCTGCCCCGCTCCGCGGATCCGGCGCGGCGGGCGCAGAGCCTCTACTGGGCGCTCGGCCGCATCCGCTACTCGGTCGTCGATCCGCCCGTCGTGCCGACGAGCGATCCGGCCGCGCGCGACGGCTGGCTGCTCTACATCAAGCCCGCGCTGTGCGGGAGCGAGCCCGCGGATGTGTGCGAGTACGCGGCGACCCACGCCCAGTTCCCGCACGAGCCGACCACCGACCAGTTCTTCAGCGAGTCGCAGTTCGAGAGCTACCGGATGCTCGGCTTCCACGTGATGGAGCAGATGAGCCGCGGCTTCGCGGGCGGCTCGCTGGCCGACTTCGTCGCGCACGTGGCCGGGCCCCGGGCCCGGCCGGCCGGCACGCCCTAGGGCTGGCCGCTCAGGCGCACCACTCCCGCGGCCCGTCGTCGCTGAACCCGCACTGCTCGCACGGGCTGTACACGTGCCACGCGGGCGGCATCGCCACCGCCAGGCGCAGCGAGAGGTCGTCGCCGATGTTCCGGATATGGTGGACCGTGCCCCGCGGAACCCACACGATGTCGTCCTTGGTGGCGTCGACCACCACTCCGCCGGTCAGCTCCCACTGCAGGCGCCCGGCCAGCACCACCCACCACTCGTCGAACTCGCGGTGCCAGTGCGGGCGGTTGCCGCCGCCGGGCGGGGAGGCGATCAGGGTCACCAGGTTGCGCTCGTCCGCGATGAGACGGCGCGCCCACGGCCCCGGCCCCATGCGGGCCACCACGTCGGCGACGCGGGTGAGGAGCGGCGGGCCGTCCGCGGCGGGCGCGGTGGGTCCGGCGGCGAGACGGTTGATGAGCACGGTGACCGGCGACGCGACGCTCGACATGGGGCAGGGCCCTCCCGGCAGCGAGCATACGCGCGGCGCTCCTCGGCGCAAGCGGTTGCGGCGGCCCGAGCCTCTCGCATAGAATCGGGGCCCTGAGAGGAGGGCGGGCCATGTCCGTGACGACGAGAGCGCTCCACCCCCTGTTCGGCGTCGAGGCGCTCGGTGTCGACGTCACCCGGCTCGACGAGGCCGCCTTCGAGGAGGTCGTCGCCCTGTTCGAGGAGCACTCGGTGCTGCTGTTCCGCGGGCAGACGCTCAGCGACGAGGCCCAGATCGGGTTCAGCCGCCGCTTCGGCCCGCTCGAGACCACGATCCGGAGCATCGCGAGCCAGGCCGCCACCCCGATCCACGTGGCCAACCTCTCGAACGTGGACGCGGAGGGCCGGTTGATCCCGACGGGGGACAAGCGGAACCTCTACAACGCGGGCAACCAGATGTGGCACACCGACAGCTCGTTCAAGAAGGTGCCCGCGCACGCCTCCCTGCTCTCCGCGCGCGAAGTCCCGCCCGAGGGCGGCGAGACCCAGTTCGCGAGCATGCGGGTGGCCTACGCGCGCCTGCCCGAGGACACGAGGGCGTTCCTCGAGGACAAGGTCGCGGTGCACAGCTTCGTGTATTCGCGCGGGCTCGTCGACGACGCGCTGATGCCGCCGGACCACGCGGCCCAGGTGCCGCCGGTGCGGCAGGCGATGGTGCGGGCGAACCCGGTGCACGGGCGCAAGGCGTTCTACGTGGGCTCCCACGCCTGCGAGATCGAGGGCCTGCCCACCGCGGGGGCGCGCGCGCTCCTGCGCGAGCTGCGCGAGGCGGCCACCCGGCCCGACCTCGTGTACACGCATCGCTGGCGGGTCGGCGACCTGGTGATGTGGGACAACCGCTGCATGCTCCACCGCGGGCGGCCGTGGGACGAGTCGCGCCATCGCCGGGTCATGCACCGCACCACGGTGGCCGGCGTCGGGCCCACCGCGCCCGAGGCGCCGCCGGCGCCGATCAGTCCCGCGCGCGCGGAAGACGTGGCCTGGGGCCGCGCGCAGCTCGAGCTGGTCTAGCCCATCCGGGGATCGGGGTGCCGAGCGAGGCGGGGCAGGTGGTGGAGATCCGTCATCCGCTGGTGCAGCACAAGCTCGGGCTGATGCGGAAGCGCGACACCAGCACCTCGGAGTTCCGCAGCCTGCTGGCCGAGATCAGCATGCTGCTCGCCTACGAGGTGACCCACGACCTTCCCACCCACGAGGTGGCGGCGGAGACCCCGGTCGCCTCCACCACCATCCGGCTGCTCGACGGCAAGAAGATCGTGCTCGTTTCCATCCTGCGCGCGGGCAACGGCCTGCTCGACGGCATGCTGCGCATCCTGCCCAGCGCGCGGGTGGGCCACGTCGGGCTCTTCCGTGATCCGGAGACGCTGCAGGCGGTGGAGTACTACTTCAAGGTGCCGCACGAGATGACCGAGCGCGACGTGGTGGTGCTCGATCCCATGCTCGCCACCGGCAACTCCGCCATCGCGGCCGTCCGCCGCCTGCGGGCGACCCGGCCGCGCTCGATCCGCTTCGTCTGCCTGCTCACGTGCCCGGAGGGCCTCGCCGCCTTCCACCGCGTGCACCCCGACGTGCCGGTCTTCACCGCCGCGATCGACAGCCACCTCAACGAGCACGGTTACATCGTGCCCGGCCTGGGCGACGCGGGCGATCGCCTCTTCGGCACCCGGTGATCGCGCCATGAGGCTGGCCGGGAAGGTCGCCCTGATCAGCGGCGGGGCCCGCGGCATGGGTGCGGCGGAGGGCCGCCTGTTCGCCCGCGAAGGCGCGCGGGTGGTGCTGGGCGACGTGCTCGACGCGGAAGGCAAGCAGGTGGCCGACGCCATCACCGCCGCGGGCGGGCAGGCGCTCTACGTGCACCTCGACGTCACCCGCGAGGCGGACTGGGAGCGCGCGGTGGCCACCGCGGTCTCCCGCTTCGGAAAGCTCGACGTGCTGATCAACAACGCGGGGGTGGGCGGGGGCAGCCGGCTGGAGGACACCACCGAGGAGGCGTGGGACCGCGGCATGGACGTCAACGCCAAAAGCGTGTTCCTCGGCACCAAGGCCGCGATCCCGGCCATGCGCCGGGCCGGCGGTGGCTCCATCGTCAACATCTCCTCCCAGCTCGGGCTGGTGGGCATGGAGCGAAGCAGCGCGTGGTACCAGGCCTCCAAGGGCGCGGTGGCCACGCTGACCAAGCACACCGCGGTGCAGTACGCGCACGAGCGCATCCGCTGCAACTCGGTGCATCCCGGCCCGGTGGTGACCCCGATGACCGAGGCCCGGCGCCACGATCCCGGCCACTACGAGTACATGGTGTCGCGCATCCCGCTCGGCCGGTACGGCGAGCCGGACGAGGTGGCGTACGGAGTGCTCTATCTCGCCTCGGACGAGGCCGCGTTCGTGACCGGCAGCGAGCTCGTCATCGACGGCGGCTGGACCGCGCAGTAGGCGCCAGCCGCGCTCATCGGCCGGGTCCCGGATGCGTCGCCGCGCCAAGCCCGTGAAGTCGCCCGTGAAATCCAAGATCGGAGGCCCGCGCGCGCGGAAGTCGCCCGGCGCCTCCGGCGCGCGGGTGCGTGACCTGGAGCAGCGGCTCGCGGAGGCGCTGGCTGGCGAGGCGGAGGCCCGGGAGCAGCAGACCGCGACGAGCGAGGTGCTCGCGGTCATCAACCGCTCCACCTTCGCGCTGGAGCCGGTGCTCGAGACCCTGCTGGAGAACGCGGTGCGGCTCTGCGCGGCGAGCCGCGGCTCGGTCTACCGCTTCGACGGCGAGCGCCTGCGCCACGCCGTCTCTCACAACGTCTCGCCGGAGACCACCGAGTTCTTCGACCGCAATCCGATCACCCCCGGCCGGTACAGCGTCGCGGCGCGCGCCGCCCTGGAGCACCGAACGCAGCACATCCCCGACATCCTGGCCGACCCGGACTACACCTTCGGGGTCTATCAGGTCGAGCCCATCCGGACCGCGCTCGCGGTCCCGATGATGAAGGGCGACGATCTGGTCGGGGCGTTCACCATCTGGAAGCTCGAGGTCCAGCCCTTCACCGAGCGGCAGATCGAGCTGGTCACCACCTTCGCCCACCAGGCGGTCATCGCGATCGAGAACGTCCGGCTCATCACGGAGCTGCAGGCGCGCAACGCCGACCTCGGCCAGGCCCTCGATCGCCAGACCGCCACGTCGGAGATCCTCCGCGTGATCAGCGGCTCGCGCACCGACCTGCAGCCCGTCTTCGACGCCATCGTGCGCAGCGCGGTGCGCCTCTGCGGGGCCTCGCACGGGGGCGTGTACCAGTTCGATGGAGAGCTGGTCCACTCGGTGGCCCACGACGGATACGCCCCGGACCAGCTCCGCGATTGGCGCGCGATGTGGCCCAAGCCGGTGACCGCCCCCCACATCGTCTGTCGCGTGATCTCCACACGCGGGCCCATCCGCATCCGCGATTTCGAGGCGGCGCCGGATGCCGTGCTCTATCCGGAGGTCGCGGCGAGCATGCGGGCGCGAAGCGCACGGAGCGTGCTGGCCGTCCCGATGTTTCGCCAGGACGAGGTGATCGGCGGGATCAGCATCGCCCACCACGACGTCGACGGGTTCTCCGACGCGCACGTCGAGCTGCTCGAGACCTTCGCGGCCCAGGCCGTGATCGCCATCGAGAACGCGCGGCTGTTCCGCGAGATCGAGCAGAAGACGCGCGAGCTGGAGGCGGCGAGCCAGCACAAGTCGGAGTTCCTCGCCACCATGTCCCACGAGCTGCGCACGCCGCTCAACGCCATCCTGGGCTTCTCCGAGATCCTGGCCCAGGGCATGTTCGGGACGGTCAACGACAAGCAGGCCGAGTACCTGCGGGACATCCTGGAATCCGGCCAGCACCTGCTCTCCCTCATCAACGACATCCTGGACCTGTCCAAGATCGAGGCGGGCCGGATGGAGCTCGAGGTGAGCGAGTTCGACCTGCCCCAGGCCATCTCGAACGGTCTCACGCTCGTCCGCGAGCGCGCCCTGCGGCGGGGCATCGACCTCCGTCACGCGGTCGACGACCGGCTCGGCGCGATCCGGGCGGACGAGCGCAAGGTCAAGCAGGTCCTGCTGAATCTCCTGTCGAACGCCATCAAGTTCACGCCGGAGGGCGGGCGGGTCGAGGTGCGGGCGGCGGCGGCCGGAGACGCGGTCGAGGTGTCGGTGACGGACACCGGCGTCGGGATCGCCCCGGAGGACCAGGCGGCGGTCTTCGAGGAGTTTCGCCAGGTGGGCGCGGCGGAGAAGAAGGCGGAGGGCACCGGCCTCGGGCTCGCGCTGTCCCGCAAGTTCGTCGAGCTGCACGGGGGCCGGATCTGGGTGGAGAGCGAGCCGGGCCGGGGCTCGACCTTCACGTTCGCCCTGCCGGTCACGCCGCCGGAGCCGGCGCGATGATGACCGGTGGGCGTTCCTCGGCTCGGCCCCACGATCCCGCCCACGCGGCTCGGCGAGGCGGACCAGGTCCTCGAGTGATGGAGACGGGCCCTGTGGTATCGTCGCCCGCGTCTCCATACCGGAGTCCTCTCTTCAAGCGGCCAGACGGCCGGAAAGGACGAAGCGAAGCCGCATGATCTACGAGATCCGGACCTATCGTGTGAAGGTCGGCAGTTTGGCCGAGGTGGAGAAGCGCTTCGGCGAGGCCTACGAGCAGCGCAAGAAGATCTCGCCCCTGGCCGCCTTCTGGCACACCGAGATCGGGCCGCTGAACGAGATCATCCACGTGTGGCCCTACGAGAACGTCGGCGAGCGAAACCGGCTCCGCGCCGAGGCGGTGAAGGCGGGCAACTGGCCGCCCAAGATCGCGGAGTTCATCGAGACCATGCAGTCCGAGATCGTGGTGCCGTTCGCGTTCCTGCCCGACCTCAAGCCCGGCAAGATGGGCCCCTACTTCGAGATGCGCTACTACGCCCTGCGCGCGGGCACCCTGCCGGACCTCATGAAGCGGTGGGAGGCGAAGATCGAGGAGCGCGTGAAGATGTCGCCCATCGCGCTGGCCGGCGCGGTGGAGCACGGCGAGGCGAACCGCTTCATCCACATCTGGGCCTACAAGAGCCTCGACGAGCGCACCGCGGTCCGCAACAAGGCGCGGGAGCAGGGGGTGTGGCCGCCGCCGGGCGGCGCCGACAGCCTGCTGACGATGGCCAACAAGATCATGCTGCCCTCGGCGTTCTCCCCGGTGCAGTGACGCGGGAGCGGATCGGCTAGGCGGACAGGGAGCTCAGAAAGTCGAGCAGGACGCGGTTGAAGGCCTCCGGCTGGTCGAGGTTCGAGGAGTGTCCGGCGCCGCGGACGACCTCGAGCCTCGCCCCGGGGATCTTCTTGGCCATGTACTCGCAGGGAGCGAGGAACGGCTGGTCCTGATCGCCGACGATGATGAGGGTGGGCACCGCGATGCCGGACAGGCCGTCGATCACGCGCGAGCCCTCCTGGGCCAGCATGCCGCGCGCGGCGTGGGCCAGGCCCTGGGCCGAGCGGTGAAGGCTCGCCGACTCCCGCACCTCGCGGCTCCGGCCGAGCGCCTCGAGGCCGCGCGTCTCCAGCGCGATCGCGCGCTCCTGGGCGCGCTGGTTCCAGGCCGCGCGCGCGTCAGCGCTGCGGTAGCCAGGGCCGGAGTCGCAGATCACCAGCGCGCGGACCATCTCCGGGTGCGCGAGGTAGAACGCGAGCGACACGTAGCCGCCCAGGGAGAGACCGCCGATCACCGCGTGCTCCACGCCCAGGTGGCCGAGCAGGGCGCGCATGTCCGCCACCGTCAGATCCGCCGAGTACTGGGCGGGATCGGCGGGGCTCTCGGTCTCCCCGTGGCCGCGCATGCTCCAGGAGATGACCCGGTGGCCGTCGCCGAGGATGGCGTGCTGTCCGTCCCACATCCGCCGGGTGGCCGAGTAGCCGTGACTCAGCAGCAGCGCGGGACCGGCGCCGCTCGCCTGGTAGTCGATCTCGATGCCGTTCAGCCGGGCTCGCGTCACCGTGTGCTCCTTTCGCGCCGGGTCGCGCCCGAGTATGCCAGAATCCCGGCATGCGTACCATGGGCGGGCGGTGGAGCGGGCGATGGGCCGCGGCCCGGTGGCTCGTGGCCGCGCTGGTCCTGGCGATGCCGACGGGCGCGATGGCCCAGGACCTGACCGAGCTCTCGGCGGGGGAGGCGGCGGCCCGCATCCGGGCCGGCACCCTGAAGAGCGAGGACCTGGTGCGCGCTCTCGCCGACGTGATCGAGCGCCGGCGCGACCTGAACGCGTTCATCACGTTCGACCGCGACCGGGCCATCGCCTCCGCCCACAAGGCGGACGGCCTCGCGGCCCGCAAGACCTTCGCGGGGCCGCTGCACGGCGTGCCGATCGTGATCAAGGACAACATCCACGTGGCGGGCCTGCCGAACTCGGCGGGGACGCCCGCCCTCCGCGACTTCGTCCCCACCCGCAACGCGGCGGTGGCCGAGAAGCTGATCCGCGCGGGGGCCATCGTGCTCGGCAAGACCAACATGCACGAGCTGGCCTTCGGGATCACCAGCAACAACGCCGCCTTCGGGCCGGCGCGCAACGCCTACGATCCGAGCCGCATCGCGGGCGGCTCCTCGGGCGGGACCGCCAACGCCATCGCGGCCCGCATGGCCGCGGCCGGCCTCGGCAGCGACACCGGCGGCTCGATCCGCATCCCGGCGGCGCTCAACGGCATCGTGGGGCTGCGGCCCACCCTCGGGCGTTACGCGCAGGAGGGCATCACGCCCATCGCCCACACCCGCGACACCGCAGGCCCGATGGCGCGCGAGGTCGCGGATCTGGTGCTGCTCGACTCCGTGATCACCGGCGCGCGCGACCGGGTGACCGCCGCGCCCCTCCAGGGCCTGCGCCTGGGCGTGTGCCGGCCGGTCTTCTTTCGCGGTCTCGAGACCGAGACCGAGCGCCTCACCGAGGCGACCCTCGATCGGCTGCAGGCCGCGGGTGCCGAGATCGTGGACGTCGACCTGCCGGGCCTCGTCGATCTCAACGGCAAGATCAGCTTCCCGGTCGCGCTCTACGAGGCGCGCGTCGATCTCACGCGCTACCTCAAGCGCTTTCGCCCCGCGCTCGATCTCGCCACCCTCGCCGAGCGCATCGCGAGCCCGGACGTGAAGGGTCTCTTCGCCAGCGCGATCGTGCCGGGGGCCAAGGACGCGGTGCCCGAGAAGGCCTACCTCGACGCCCTCGCGGCGCGGCCGCAGCTGCAGCGGCTCTACGCCGACGCGTTCAGGAAGCACAACATCGCCGCGCTCGTGTTCCCGACCACCCCGCTGCCCGCGGCGCCGATCGGCGACGACGAGACGACCGGGCTGAACGGCGAGCGGGTGCCGACATTCCCCACGTTCATCCAGAACACCGATCCGGGGAGCAACGCGGGGATTCCAGGGCTCAGCGTGCCCATCGGCCGCACGCCGGGCGGCCTGCCGATCGGCCTCGAGCTGGACGGGCCCGTGAACAGCGACCGCCGGCTGCTCGGCATCGGGCTGGCGCTCGAGACCCTGCTCGGACGCCTGCCCGCGCCCTGAGCCCGGCGAGGGCGAAGACATCGTGCGGCTGCTGAGCCAGGAGGAGATGGGCCGGCTCCTCCCCGCCGAGACCCGCGCCTTCCCCGGCCCGATCCCCACCCAGATCGTCTCGAGCGAAGAGTACTTCCCGACCGCCCAGACCGCCCAGCAGCAACAGGTCGAGGCGCGCACGCGGGCGCTCGGCGACGAGCTCGGCCGGCGTCACGGGCTGAGTCGCCGCGCCTTCTTCCGCACCGCGTCCGGCATGGCCGCCGCGTTCCTGGCCATGAACGAGGTGTACGGGCCCCTCTTCGCGGCCCCCCGGGCGGAGGCGGCCGACCGGGCGCAGGCCGACGAGCGGGCGCGCGGGCTGGCCGGCCAGTTCGTGATGGACACCCACACCCACTTCCTGAAGGACGACACGCGCCTCACCGGCTTCGTGCGGATGCGCGAGCCGTCGGGCGGGCGGGCTGGAACCCGGGGCTGGCGGGAAAGCCGCAGAGCCTCGAGGATCTGAAGTTCGACAACTACTTCAAGGAGATCTTCCTCGACAGCGACACCAAGGTGGCGCTGATCAGCAGCGCGCCCTCCGACGTCCCGGACGACTGGTTCCTCACCAACGAGATGATGGCGAAGGCCCGCGCCACGGTGAACGCGCGGCTGGGTGGCCGCCGTCTGCTGAGCCACGCGATCTTCACGCCCGGCCAGCCGGGCTGGATGGACGCGCTCGACCGCGCCCTCGCCGACCTCAAGCCCGACTCGATGAAGGGCTACACCATCGGCGACAACACCAACAAGGACCTGAGCCGGCACCCGTGGCGGCTCGACG
>Ga0070680_100003442_pt1 | contig 11817 bp, 9 predicted proteins | sample KBSC73BmetaG_FD_64672 | JGI IMG/M metagenome (GOLD analysis project Ga0070680, IMG submission 64672) | Corn rhizosphere microbial communities from Kellogg Biological Station, Michigan, USA - KBS C7-3B metaG | ecosystem: Host-associated > Plants > Roots > Rhizosphere | place: USA: Michigan...
GTGCACGCTCTTTCAGCCTTTCAGAGACTTCGAGGGAATGCCCGACCCGTTGCGCGCTCGGGTGTTCGAGCGCCTGGAGCGCAAGTTCGACGTGATGCAAGAGCTCGGCACGGATCTGATGCTGGTCTGCTCGAACGTCTCTCCCGCCGCACTGCCCGATCGCGACCGCATCATCGAGGACTTCCGCGAGCTCGGCGAGCGCGCCGCTGCGCGGGGCCTGCGTGTCGGCTACGAGGCGTTGGCCTGGGGAAAGCACATTTGGGACCACCGCGAGGCCTGGTCGATTGTCAAAGAGGTCAGTCACCCCTCGGTCGGTGTGATCCTCGACAGTTTTCACTCTCTGGCCCGCGCTATTCCAATCGAGAGCCTGGCGGACATCGACCCGACGCGCATTTTCATCGTGCAGCTCGCCGACGCGCCGATGATGCAAACAGACTATCTCTCCTGGAGCCGTCACTTTCGATGCATGCCAGGGCAAGGTGACTTCCCGCTCGTTGACTACGTCGCGGCGCTGCGCGGCCGGGGCTATACAGGCATCCTGTCGCTGGAGATCTTCAATGATCGGTTTCGATCGACCTCCGCGGCGGATGTGGCTCTCGCCGGGCATCGCTCGCTGACCTTTCTTTCGGACCAGGTCGCCCGCCGACTGGCCCCCACCCTCACCGTCGACTTGCCCCCGCGCGCGCACGTCCGAGGAATCGAATTCACGGAGTTCGCCGCAAACGAGACGGAAGCGAAGCAGCTCGAGACGCTGTTCACCCAGCTGGGCTTCGTCCCCGCAGGAAAGCATCGCACCAAGGAGGTCACCCGCTGGCGCCAGAATGGCATCAACTTCGTGATCAACAGCGAGCCCGACAGCTTCGCCCGCGGGTACGACAGCGTGCACGGCGCATCCCTATGCGCTTTGGGATTGAGTGTCGAAAATGTCAGCAGCGCATTGAGTCGCGCGCAAGCCTTGCAGATCCTCCAATTCAGCCAGCTCCGGGCCCCTGAAGAGCTGTGGATCCCGGCGATCCGCGGCGTCGGCGACAGCCTGATCTACTTCCTGGAAGCCGGATGCGAGGCTCACATCTGGGACAGCGAATTCACTCCCGTGGCCTGCAGCGCAGATTCCGACGATGCTGGACTCCTGCGCGTGGATCACATCGTCCAGACGATGCACTACGAAGAAATGCTCTCCTGGGCACTCTACTACGTAGCCCTATTTGACGTGACGAAGGCGCCTGTGGTTCTGCTCGCCGATCCGCTCGGTCTCGTTCAGAGCCAGGCCATCGAGTCCCCGGAAGGCTCTTTTCGCATCACGCTGAATGGATCTGCAGCCCCACAAACCCTTTCCGCCCGCTTCCTGCAGGGTTTTCATGGTGCCGGCGTACAGCACATCGCTCTGGCAACCTCGGACATTCTGAGTTCAGCGAAGCGCTTGCGCGAGCTCGGGCTCGCGACGCTACCGATTCCGGCGAACTACTACGAAGATCTCGAAGCCCGTTTCGGGCTGGACACCCGGCTGCTCGAGCAGCTGCAGGAGTTCGGCATTCTTTACGACCGGGATGCGGACGGTGAGTATTTTGAGCTCGTCTCGCGGGCCTTTGCGAAGCGCTTCTTCTTCGAAATCGTGGAGCGTCGCGGCTACCGCAGCTATGGCGCCGCGAACGCTTCGATCCGACTGGCCGCGCAGTCGCGCTACCGCGAGGATTGGCAGCGCGAAGGCGAGCGAACGTCGCGGGATTCAGGGTGATGGCGGCGGCGTCATCGGATGTGGCTGCACCGGCGCATCATTCATCCGCAGGACCCACTTGATCCCTTCCAGGTACATCGACTGCACACGCGAGTCATCCCATGCCTGGTCGGAGTGGCCGACGTTATTGGCGTTGTTGGTGACTCCGGTTCCGGTGTATGGATAGCCATAGACCAGCGAGCTTCCAGCCGGCTGAACGCTGGCGGGTGCACAGTTGAAAGTGGCAAAGTTGCCGCCCCGCTGCGGAATGTGGTTCGCCCGAGTGAAGGGCCGGTCCTGGTCGCTGATCGCGCTGCGTCTGGAGTAGTTGTAGGAGAGCATCGCAGAGCTCGCCTCGGTCGCATCGCCCCACAGGAAGCCCGCATCCTGGGTATTGAACTGCTGACCGAACCCGTATTGTCCCGAGACCTCCACTCCCTTGAAGTGCCGGCGGGTGATGAAGTTGATGACCCCCGCCACTGCATCAGACCCGTACGTCGAGGAAGCGCCATCCGGCAGGACCTCGACCCGTTCGATCGTCAGCGGCGCGATGATGTTAGGGTCGGTCCCGCGGATACTCGTTCCTGTCACGACCACTTCTTCGAGCTTGGCCCCGCATTCCCCGCCCTGATCCGCGGGAGTATCGGCTGCTCATCCCAACTAGAAATGCCGGCAAGAAGGCCAACCAGGGCGAGATTGGTCGCGCCGCGAAGCCCAGTATAGGCCAGCCGAATATGCATCGTGTCCTCCCCTCTTCCCCACAAGGACTCGTTCGCATCAGCCCGGCAATGACGGCGGATCTACCGGAGCAATGGGTTTCGAATGGCTCCCAGGGGTGAATCAGCCGTTGACCGCAGTGAGTTTTCGCTTTACAGGTCTACTGCGAGGCCGCTAAAATTTTTAACTATCTAGTCCGTTCTTGTCAATGAGGATCGTGATGGCGAAGGTTTCGCCGACATCTGGCCCGGGTCCGCAGCCGCAAATCGCCGGTACCGCCCCCGTGTGCCGCCTCGGGCTCATCGGCCGCGGCATTCAGCGATCCAAGTCGCCGGCCCTGCATGTGGCAGAAGCCAAGGCGCAGGGTTTCACCTGCACCTACGAACTGATCGATCTGGAGAAGCTCGGTTTCGGCCTCGAGCGGTTACCCGAGCTACTGCAGCAAGCCAGCGAGCAGGGATTTGCGGGACTCAACATCACTCACCCCTGCAAGCAAGCGGTCATCCCTCTGCTGGATGAGCTCAGTCCCGAAGCGCATTCGGTCGGCGCCGTCAACACCGTTCACTTTCATTCCGGTCGGCGCATCGGCTACAACACCGACGCCTGGGGTTTCTCGGAGAGTTTCCGGCGCGGGCTGAGCGGCGCCTCTGTGGCTCGAGTGGTCCAGGTGGGTGCAGGGGGCGCGGGCGCGGCGACGGGGTTCTCCCTCCTTGAACTTGGCGCGCGGGCACTCGTGATCGTCGATCTGGACGAAGCGCGAGGTCGTCGCCTGGCAACCACCCTGGCGCGTCGTTTTGCCGACCGAGATGTGCGTCCAGGGCGCGAGCTCGCAGCCGAGCTCGCGGAAGCGAACGGGATCGTCAATTGCACTCCGATCGGTATGCCGGCCCACCCGGGCTCAGTCGTCCCGGCGACCCTCCTTCGCCCCGACCTATGGGTGGCCGATATCGTCTATACGCCGCTGGAAACGCAGCTGTTACGGGACGCGACGAATGCCGGTTGCCGGACACTGAACGGGGGCCGCATGGCCGTATTTCAGGCGGCCCGGGCCTTCGAGATATTCACCGGCCGCGTGGCCGATGCAGAGAGGATGCTGGGGCACTTCAACCAGTTGGCTTCCGCGCCGGAGACGGCCATCTAATCGGTTTGAGCGAGGTCTCGGGTATACTCGCGCCAGTCCGTGACCACTCTAGGATGGATTCACACTTGGCCGAGGCCATGACCAAGACCAGGGCTGCCCGGAGGCTCAAAGCGAGCGCACCGCCGGAGAAGAGCGCGCCTGCCGCCATACGAGACGCTGAACGGGCTCGCGAAGACATCCTGGCGATCGCGACTGAGGAATTCGCGCGAAAAGGCCTGGCCGGAGCCCGCGTAGATGAGATTGCGGCTCGCACTCACACGGTCAAGCGGATGATCTATTACTACTTCGGCAGCAAAGAGGGCCTTTACAGGGCAGTTCTGGCCCGCTGCTACGACGGAATCCGCTCCATTGAGTCAGCGATTGATGTCGACGCGCTAGGGCCGGAGGAAGCGCTGCGCGAACTCGTGCGCGCAACATTTGACTATCACAATGAACACAGCGACTTCGTCCGCCTCGTGATGAATGAGAATATTCACCACGGCGAGCACATAGCGCACTTGTCCAATATCAAAGCAACCAACAGTACCGTCATCAAGATGCTGCGCAAGATACTGCAGCGCGGCGTCGAGGCACGCGTGTTCCGTCGCAATATCGATCCGATCGATCTGCACATGTCGATCAGCGCCCTCGCCTTCTATAACGTCTCCAACCGCTATACCTTCTCGCACATCTTCGAGAAGGACATGATGTCGCCCAAGGCTCTGGAGGCTCGTCGAGAGCTCGTCGTAGAGACGATCGAGCGATGGTGTCGCGCAGACGGTTGACCAGAGAGCCAGCCACACGATGAGCCCTGCACTTCCCGCAGGGCCGCAACCCCTCGCCGGCGTCAAGGTCGTCGAGCTGACCCACATGGTCATGGGGCCTGCCACTGGCGCGATCCTTGCGGAGCTCGGCGCAGAGGTGGTGCGTATCGAGCCGATCGGTGGGGATTCCACGAGACACCTGCAAGGTTCCGGAGCTGGTTACTTCCCCATGTTCAACCGCGGGAAGAAGAGCATCTGCCTCGATATCAAGAAGCCCGCGGGTCTCTCGTTAGCCCGTCGGTTGATCTCCATGCAGGACGTGTTGCTCGAGAATTTTCGCTCGGGAACCCTCGAGCGCCTCGGGCTAGGTTATGAGGCACTGAGTCACGATAACCCGCGGCTCATCTACTGTTCCGAGAAGGGCTTTCTCCCTGGTCCCTACGAGCACCGCACTGCGCTGGATGAAGTCGCGCAGATGATGAGCGGGCTCGCTTACATGACCGGTCCGCCCGGCAAGCCGCTTCGCGCTGGAGCGTCCGTGGTCGACGTCGCCGGCGGGCTGTTTGGAGTGATCGCCATACTCGCGGCGCTGTTCGAGCGGCAAGCGACTGGCCGGGGCCAGAAGGTGAGCAGTGCTCTGTTCGAGACGAGCGCCTATCTGGTCGGCCAGCACATCGCGCAGCAGGCCGTCACCGGGCGCGCGGCGTTACCCATGCCAGTGAGAGTGTCCGCGTGGGCCATATACGATATCTTCCAGACGAGGGACGGGGAGCAGCTTTTTCTGGGCGTCGTCTCAGACAATCAGTGGCAGCGCTTCTGCGCCGCGTTCGGACTCCAGGAGCTCGGATGCGACCCTCAGCTTGCAACCAACAATCTGCGCGTCGCCGCTCGCAATGAACTGCTGCCGAGAATCCGCACGCTGCTCCTGGGGTTTTCAAAAGCGGAGCTCGTTTCCAAGCTACAGGCCACGGAGCTGCCATTTGCGGCGATTGGCAGACCCGAAGACCTTTCTGCTGATCCGCACCTGCTCGCGAGCGGCGGACTCGCCCCGACCCGCCTTCCGGATGGAACCGAGACCGTCCTGCCGGCGCTTCCGATCAAACTCCATGATGAACGAACCTCCACTTCAGGGCAGCTCGCAAAGCCGGGCGAGCACACCATCTCGGTACTGCAAGCCGCAGGTTTTGCGGCGGCGGAGATCGAGACGTTGCGCGTTCAGGGCGTAATCGTCGTCTCCGAACCGGGCTGATCTGAGCCGCAGACACTTGATGGCCCTCGATCCCATCTATCAAAGCGGCGGATTCAACGCAGCAAGTTGGCTGGCACGTCAGGTCTTTCCAGGGCGATAAAATGGCCGGCGCTTGGCACCTCCGTGAATTTGGCCGTGGGAATCAGCTGCTTGTTGGCCTGCCGGTCCAGCGTGCGCGACCAGTCCTTTTCTCCGTAGATGAGGTGGACCGGTGCCTTGACTTCGGGATAACGGGAACGCGCGGCGATGAACGTGGGAAGGCTCGCATACACGGAGCGGGCGACCGTTGGGTAGCCAGGTCGCCGACCGACGCTGAGCAATTCATCCAGATAGTCCTCTCGCAGGGCACTCTTGTTGACGATGCCACCGCGCAACACGGCGCGCATAATTGGTTTGGGTTCCAATCCAGCGAGGATCGGACCGATACCGGGCGCGAGGACGCCGGTAATGATAAACCGAGCTAAGAGACCGGACCTCATGATTCCGCCAGCGTAATCATAGGGATTGATTGCCACGACGCCTCGGACGCGATCGGGCAGATCGGCCGCTGTCGTGAGGGCGAGCACGGCACCCATTGACTCCCCGAGCAGTGTCACGTCGCGCAAATCCAGTCGAGCAATGAGCTCCTTGACGGCTGCACGCATCATCGGCTCTGCGTACGAGGCGCCCGACACAATCTGCGAATAGCCCATTCCGGGTAGATCAAGGGCGTACACGGTGTACCGGTCCTCGACCAAGGGAATGAGATGTCGGAAGTGCTCAGCCTGGGTGCGCACGGTATGCAACAGGACCAGTGGGGTGCCCGTTCCGCCCGTGATGTAACGCAGTCGACCCCGGCCTCGGCCGCGTGGTTCCGTCGGATCAAGGAAGTGGCTGCTAGTTCCCGGGATCGTAATTCCGGACTCGAAATGGGTGGCTAAGGACATGTTCATCTCCTGAATTCAGGCAGGCACGGTCGTCGCCACCTGATTCGATGATTTACAAGAACATCCCGCCCGAGGCTTCGATGCACTGTCCGGTGATCCAGCGATTCTCCTCCGACAGCAGAGAAGCGATCACTCCTCCGATATCATCCGGAACACCGACACGACCCAGGGCCGTTTGACCTGCAATGCAGTGCGGTGTTGCGGCCAAGACCACGGCTTCCGCCGGTAACAAGGGCCACCTTCGGTTCATCGCGCATAGTCACTTGTCATCTCCCTACAATCTTATCGCTCTAGGCCGCCGCAGCGCTGCGGATGAGTTCCCGATCTATCGTTCATCGAAATAATCAGATTCCATCACCGTGCCGTAGCCAATGACCCCACCGCTAGGGAGTGCGCTGCTGGGTTCCTTACGCGGAACCAGATGGCATAGAGCGCCGGAAGGAAGAGCAGCGTCAGCACCGTGCCAGCGGCTGTGCCGCCGATCAGCGTGCAAGCCATCGATCCCCAAAACACAGAAGTCGTGAGCGGAATGAACGCCAGCACCGCCGCGAGCGCCGTCAGAAGGACTGGTCGGGCGCGCTGCACCGTGGCTTCGACGACCGCGTGATAAGGATCCAGGCCCTGAGCCTCATTCGCGTGGATCTGGCCAATCAGGATCAAGGTATTGCGCATCAAAATACCCGACAGGCCAATCAGTCCGAGAATGGCGTTGAAGCCAAAGGGCTGATGCAGAATGAGCAGCATGGGGACGGCGCCGACCAGACCCAGCGGCGCGGTCAGGAACACCATGGTCATCGCCGATAGCGAGCGAGTCTGCACGACCAATACCAGCAAGGTCAGGAGCACCATGATCGGAAGGACCGGCAGCAACGCGGAGTTCGCCTTGGCCGAATCCTCGATGTTGCCCCCGGTTTCGATCCGGTAGCCGCTCGGCAGATGCGCGATGAGGGGTGCCAGCGCTTTCTCGATCTCCATGGAGACTTCGGGTGGCTGCATCGCTTCATCGAAGTCGGATTGGACGGTGATGGTCGGCGTACGGTCACGCCGCCTGAGGATGGGATCCTCTGGACGGATCTCGACATGACCGATCTGACTCAGGGGCACCACCCGTCCCGTGCGGCCCGTCAGGACCAGCTCACCCAGTCGTGCGGGGTCGAGGCGCTCAGGTCCGGCACTGCGCGCCACCACTTCCACCGTGCGGATGTCCTCCCGAACCTGAGTGACCGGCACCCCGGTCAGCAGGAACTGCAGCTGTTCCGCCGCATCGCTCGAGCTCAGCCCCATGAGCTGCAGCCGATTCTGGTCGAGCACGAAGTGGACCGTCGGGGTGCGCTCGCCCCAGTCCTGGTTGACCTGGCGAGTGTGGGGATTGGCGCGCAGCACCGCTTGCACCCGGTCGGCAATGGTCCGCAGCCGATCAGGGTCGGGGCCCATGACGCGGAAGTTGACCAGGTAACGGGGAAAGGGACCGAAAATGAGCTGTGAGACACGAACGCGAGCCTCGGGCGCCAGTCCCTGCGCGATGCGCTCCCGCAGCCTCAATTTGAGCCGATCGCGCGCCCGCGCGTCAGGGGTCAGGATGACCAGTTTCGCAAACGCGGGATCCGGCAGCTCGGGGTTGTAGGAAAAGAAGAAACGAGGCGCCCCCTGTCCAACGTAGGTGGTCACGATTTTCGCCTCCGGCTGCTGACGCACCCATCGTTCTACTTTGACGGCGGCGGCCGTGGTCGCCTCGATGCTGGTCCCCTCCGGCATTTGCACTTCGACCAGCACTTCGGGCCGATCGGAGCTCGGGAAGAACTGACGCTTGACGAAGCCCATACCGAGTCCCGCCAGCAGGAACACGGCGACCACCGTACCGGCGACCTTGAACCGGTGATCCACCGCCCATGAGATGAGGCGACGCAGGCGCCGGTAGCGTGGCGTCGAGTAGATCCCGGCGTGGCCGCCCGGCACGGGCGCGATGTCTGGTAGCAGCTTGACACCCAGATAGGGGGTGAAGACGACGGCCACCAGCCAGGACACGATCAGAGCAAAGCCCACGATCCAGAAAATGTTGCCGGCGTACTCTCCCGCCGTCGATCGGGCGAAACCCACGGGGGTGAATCCAATGATCGTGACCAATGTCCCCGCAAGCATCGGAGCTGCCGTGTGACTCCAGGCATAGGCGGCCGCCTTCACCCGCTCAACGCCCTCTTCGAGCTTCACGACCATCATTTCGATCGCGATGATCGCATCATCGACCAGGAGTCCGAGGGCGATCACGAGCGCGCCGAGGGTAATCCGATCGAAGACGCGCCCCGTGAGGAGCATGACGACGAACACCATCGCGAGGGTCAACGGTACGGCTGCAGCAACCACGAGACCCACGCGCCATCCCAGGCTGATCAGGCTCACGATCATGATGACGGCGAGAGCAACAAAGAACTTGAGCATGAACTCGCCAACGGCCTCGCGGATGTTCACGGCCTGGTCGACGACTTTGGTGAACCGCACGCCGACCGGTAATGTGCGCGCTATCTGCTTCTCTTCCGCGTTCAGCGCTTTGCCAAGATCCAGCCCATTCCAACCGTCCTGCATCACGACGCCCAGTACCAGCGCCGCCTCGCCATCGTGACGGATCAGGAATGTGGCTGGGTCTTCGTAACCTCGTTTGACCTCGGCGATATCGGCAAGTCTGAGCGTACGACCGCCGGCGACGATCGGCGTATCACGGATCTTCTGCAAATCATCGTAGGCGCCATCGAGGCGCATGAACACCTGCGGCCCGTTCGTATCGATCGAGCCGGCCGGAGTCACCGCGTTCTGGCGTTGGAGCGCGCTGAAGACATCCGTGGGAGCGATGCCGAGGTTCGCAAGCCGGGCGTAAGAGAAGTCGACGAAGATGCGCTCAGGCCGCTCACCCTGGATGTTGACCTTCTTGACGCCCGGCACGTGAAGCAGGCGCTGTCGCAGCGTCTCGGCTTCGCGGGAGAGCGCTCGGGGTGGCATCCCGTGCGCCTCGAGCGCGTATACGGCGAAGATGACATCAGAGTACTCGTCGTTGACGAACGGACCCTGCACACCGGCAGGAAGCTTGGGCGCCTCATCGCCGAGTTTCTTGCGCGCCTGATAGAACTCCTCGGCGACCGCGGAGGGCGGGGTCTTGTCGCTCAGCGTGACCATCAGCACCGCGATGCCCGGGCGCGTGAAGGTCTCCACCCGGTCGTACCAGCGCAACTCCTGCATTCGCTTCTCGAGCGGCTCGGCAACCAGATCCTGCATCTCCCGGGCCGTCGCTCCGGGCCACACGGCGGTGACCGTCAGGGTCTTGATCACGAAGGAAGGATCCTCGGCGCGACCCAAGCGCAGGAACGCGAACGTGCCCGAGAGGATGATGGCGACGATCAGAAACAGCGTGATCGAGCGCTCGCGGACGGCCAACGCAGACAGATTGAACTGACTCATGTCATTCTCGCGCGACGCGAGCCTCCGCGACTTGGACGCGCTGTCCTTCGTGCAGGAAGTGCCCGCCGATGGCGATGATCGGGTCTCCGATGTGAATCCCGGAGGGATCGGCGGGAAGCGAAGCGTCGCCAATTGGACCGCTCACGAGGGCGCGCTCGCCGTCGAATCGGATGAACGTGACCGATCGGTACGACACGGATGAAGACTGGCGGTCGAGTAGCCACACACCGGGGCCTCGTCCCTCGTCATCGATCGCCCCGAGTGGAACCGAAAGCGCTCCGCCCTGCTCTGAGCCCTGCAGGTAGACCGTTACGGTCGCACCGAGCGGTGCTCGTGCGGCCGCTCCGTCCAACACATAGCGGGCCTCAAACGTCCGAGTCAGCGGATCGGCAGCGTCCGACAGCTGCCGGAGGCGCGCCGGGTATCGCGTGGCCGACTCGGCATTCGCTCCATACAATACTGCGCGAGCCGTCGAGCCCAGCGCCGGACGCAAGGTCTCAGGTAGATTCACCGCAGCCTCGCGCGCTCCGGCTCGCGCCAGGCGGACCACGATCTGGCCGGCCGAAACGAATTGTCCCGGCTCTGCCAGGGTCTCCACTACCGTGCCGTCGGCATCCGCCACCAGCGTTGCGTAAGCGCCTTCATCCTGAGCGACTTTGAGCTGCGCTTCGGCGGCGGACAGCAGGGCTCGCGCGCTGTCCGCAGCCGCTTTGACCTGGTCGTACGCCGACTGCGACACCGCGCCGGAAGAGACCAGGCCACCGTAGCGCGCTTCATCAGCGGCCGCCTGCTGCAAGCGTGCCCGCGCTGCATCCACATTGCCGACCTGAGCGGTGATGCCGTGCGCATAGTCCGTCCGGTCCAGGCGCATGAGCGGCTGGCCCTGATGAACCTCCTGGCCACTATCGACCAAGCGCTCGATGACTTTTCCCGGCACGCGAAAGCCGAGATTACTTTGGACGCGAGCGGATATGACGCCGGTGAACGCTCGCTCGCCTGCCTCGGCGGGCAGTACCACGGCGACCTCGGCAAGCTGAGGGGCAGTTCTCGCGTCCTGCGCGGACTGCGAAGGCGCGCAGGCCGTGAGGTTCATTGTCCCGGCCCAGATGCCAGTAGCGAGGGCGAGCGTTCTGACTCGAAACATCGTCGTACTCCCAACAGTAAGGATTTGACTGACCATTCCCACGTGAGGTCACCATCCGCCGCCCAGTGCGCGGAATGCACCCACCGCAGCTCTGGCCGCATCGGCACGGGTTTGTGCGAGCTCGTCCTGGGCGCTGAGCAAGTCGGCATGGAGGACTTCGGTCAACGCGATGACGCCTCCCTGGTAGGCCTCTTGCGAAGCATCTCGCGCACGCGTCAGCGCGGCGACCTCGGTGAGCAACTCCTGGTGGTGAGCCTCGAGTTGCACCAGCGAGGTGAATGCGTTCTCGACATCTTCGGCTGCGCGAAGCACCGCTTGTTGATAGCGCGCCAGCGCTTCAACATTGGCTCCCCTGGCTTGTGCCACTTCGGCGCTCACTTTGCCGAAATCGAACACCCGCCAGCGCAAACCGGCGATGCCCTGCGGCTGGAAAGTCGCGGCCTTGAAGAGATCGCTTGGGCTGGTGCTCTCGTACCCGAGCAGTCCCGCGAGGGAGATCTGCGGATAGTAGTCGGCGAGGGCCTGGCCGATTCTGGCATTGGAGGCCGCCAAGTGGCGTTCAGCGGCGATGACATCGGGCCGGCGGCGCAGCACTTGAAGAGGCTCGTCGTTGGCCGACACGTTCGGCACTGAGGGGATGTCTCGCGGCTTCTGCAACTCCAGGACCGAAGTCCCTGGTTGGACGCCGAGCAAAACGTCCAGGCGGTTCAATTGCGCCTCCAAGTCGATACGCAGC
>Ga0070680_100003443_pt1 | contig 11816 bp, 8 predicted proteins | sample KBSC73BmetaG_FD_64672 | JGI IMG/M metagenome (GOLD analysis project Ga0070680, IMG submission 64672) | Corn rhizosphere microbial communities from Kellogg Biological Station, Michigan, USA - KBS C7-3B metaG | ecosystem: Host-associated > Plants > Roots > Rhizosphere | place: USA: Michigan...
TCGCGCACCTCCTCGAGCTTGAACGGCTTGACGATGGCGGTGATCTGCTTCATGGCCCGGCTCCGCGCGGATGCGATGCGGCCGAGTTTAGGCGAACCCCCTGCGTTCGCGCTGCTCTTCAGGCCGACCTAAGATCGTTTGCAACGGGCACCAGCGAGGACGCGAGACTGCGCAAGACACGGCAAGCGGGCGGCGACGAGATCACGATCCGCGTATTCCACGATCTCGGCGAGATCGATCCGAAGGCTTGGGATTCGCTGGTCGCCGCGCAGCCCTCGGCGACGCCGTTCGTCTCGCTCGCCTACCTGCGCGCGCTCGACGAGTCGGCGAGTGCCGTCGAGCGCACCGGGTGGGCGCCGCACTTCCTTGCGCTCGAGCGCGGGGGCACGCTGGTCGCCGCGTGTCCGCTCTACCTGAAGGACCACTCGTACGGCGAATACGTGTTCGACTGGGCCTGGGCAGACGCCTACCGCCGGCACGGGCTCGACTACTACCCGAAGCTGCTCGACGCGATCCCGTTCACGCCGGTCCCGGGGCCGCGCCTGCTCGCGCGCGACCCCGAGCACCGGCAGCTGCTCCTGCGCGCGATGGAGCAGCTGGCGCGCTCGGCCGGACTCTCGTCGGCGCACGTGCTCTTTCTCGACCAGGCCGACCAGGCAGCGGCACGCGCCGCCGGCTGGTCGCTGCGGCAGACCGTGCAGTTCCACTGGTCGAACCGATCGCCCGAGCGCTACGCGGACTTCGCCGATTTCCTCGCCGGCCTGCAACGCGAGAAGCGCAAGAAGATCCAGCAGGAGCGGCGCCGCGTCGCGGAAGCCGGCGTCACCTTTCACGTCGCGACCGGCGACGCGATCGCGCGTGAAGACTGGGACTTCTTCTACCGCTGCTACACGCTCACCTACCGCGCCCACCACTCGACCCCGTACCTGACGCGCGAGTTCTTCGCCCGCACGAGCGCGACCATGGGCGCGAACTGGCTGCTCTTCACTGCCTGGCGCGAGGGTCATCGCATCGCCAGCTCGCTGATCGCGATCGATCCCGAGCGCAAGTCGGCGTTCGGCCGCTACTGGGGCGCAGTCGAGCACATCGGCTGCCTCCACTTCGAGGCCTGCTACTACCAGCCGCTCGCCTGGTGCATCGACAACGGCTATCTGCGCTTCGAGGGCGGTGCGCAGGGCGAGCACAAGATGGCGCGCGGGCTGCTCCCGGTGCAGACCTGGTCGGCGCACTGGCTCGCCCATCCGCAGTTCGCCCGCGCGATCGACGACTTCCTCGCCCGCGAAGGCGCCGGGGTGGAGAGCTACCTCGACGAGTTGAACGAGCGCAGGCCGTTCAAGGAATCGCCGTCGTCGACCTGAGACATGGCAAGGGCCCCGGGCGACCGGGAACCTTCGATGCGCCCAGGAGACCAGGGTCCGGAGTCTTGCCGACGTCAGGCGGACCCGGAGTTCTTGCTCGCGGCGTAGCAGGCGATGCCGTTTCGGACTTCGGTGCGCGCCGCTTCCGGGCCGTCCCAGCCGCTGATCTTCACCCACTTGCCCGCTTCGAGATCCTTGTAGTGCTCGAAGAAGTGCTGGATCTGGCGCAGGCGCAGCTCGTTCATGTCGGCGGGCTGCTGCCAGTGCTTGTAGATCGGCAGGATCTTGTCGATCGGCACCGCGAGCAGCTTGGCATCGCCACCGGCTTCGTCCTCCATCTTCAGGAGCCCGATCGGCCGGCACGTGACGACGATGCTGGCGGCGAGCGGAAACGGCGTGATCACCAGCACGTCGACCGGATCGCCGTCGTCGCAGAGCGTCTGCGGGATGTAGCCGTAGTTGCACGGGTAGTGCATCGCCGTGCTCATGAAGCGGTCGACGAACATCGCGCCGCTTTCCTTGTCGACCTCGTACTTGATCGGGTCGGCGTTCATCGGGATCTCGATGATCACGTTGAACTCGTCGGGCGCACGCGCTCCAGGAGTGACGTTGTGCAGGCTCATGGCGGGGCGGCGTCGCAGGCGAAAGCGGCATGGTAAGGCCCGGCGCGCCGGCGTTCCGGGCGGCGCGAGGTCGGCCGCCCGGCGAGCGCGACGCCGGCATCCCTTAACATCCGCAGGTTTGCCCCCGCCCGTGCCGAAAGTCACGCCCGGGCCGCGGGCCGCCAGTGAATCGCACGAATTCAACGACTCGAACGAGGAAGGAACTGTCTTGATCTCCACCACGACGGCGCTCTACATCGCCCTGGCCTGCGGCATCGCCGCGGTCCTCTACGGCTTCATCCAGCGCAGCTGGATCCTCGCCCAGAGCGCAGGCAACGCGCGCATGCAGGAGATCGCCGCGGCGATCCAGCAAGGCGCCGCCGCGTACCTGAAGCGCCAGTACACGACGATCGGCATGGTCGGCATCGTGCTCGCGATCCTGATCTTCATCTTCCTCGACCGCACCACGGCGGTCGGCTTCGTCATCGGCGCGATCCTCTCGGGCGCGTGCGGGTTCATCGGCATGAACGTCTCGGTGCGCGCCAACGTGCGCACCGCCGAGGCGGCGACGCGCGGCATCGGCCCGGCGCTCGCGGTCGCCTTCAAGGGCGGCGCGATCACCGGCATGCTGGTCGTCGGCCTCGGGCTCGTTGGCGTCAGCGCCTTCTTCTGGTACCTGAGCAAGGGCAGCAACGTCGATCCGGCGACGCTGAAGCCGCTGCTCGGCCTCGCCTTCGGCGCCTCGCTGATCTCGATCTTCGCGCGCCTCGGCGGCGGCATCTTCACCAAGGGCGCCGACGTCGGCGCCGACCTCGTCGGCAAGGTCGAGGCCGGCATTCCGGAAGACGATCCGCGCAACCCGGCGGTGATCGCCGACAACGTCGGCGACAACGTCGGCGACTGTGCCGGCATGGCCGCCGACCTGTTCGAGACCTACGCCGTGACGCTGATCGCGACGATGGCGCTCGGCGCGTTGATGGTGAGCGGCGCGACGATCAACGCGGTCGTCTATCCGCTGCTGCTCGGCGGCGTGTCGATCATCGCCTCGATCATCGGCTGCGCGTTCGTCAAGGCCTCGCCCGGCATGAAGAACGTGATGCCGGCGCTCTACAAGGGCCTCGCCGTCGCCGGCATCCTGTCGCTGATCGCCTTCTATTTCGTGACCACCGCGCTCTTCCCGCAGCCGATGGCGCTCGCCGCCGGCGGCAGCGTCTCGGCGCTGGCGCTCTGGGGCGCGTGCGCGGTCGGCCTCGTGCTCACCGCGGCGATGGTCTGGGTCACCGAGTACTACACCGGCACGCAGTACAAGCCGGTGCAGCACATCGCGCAGGCATCGACGACCGGCCACGGCACCAACATCATCGCCGGCCTCGGCGTCTCGATGCGCTCGACCGCCTGGCCGGTGCTCTTCGTCTGCATCGCGATCATGGTCTCGTACGCGCTTGCGGGTCTCTACGGCATCGCCGTCGCCGCGACCGCGATGCTCAGCATGGCCGGCATCATCGTCGCCCTCGACGCCTACGGCCCGATCACCGACAACGCCGGCGGCATCGCCGAGATGGCGGAGCTGCCGGCCAGCGTGCGCGACGTCACCGACCCGCTCGACGCGGTCGGCAACACCACCAAGGCGGTCACCAAGGGCTACGCGATCGGCTCGGCGGGCCTCGCCGCGCTCGTCCTCTTCGCCGACTACACGCACTCGCTCGCCGGCCGCGGCATGACGATCAGCTTCGACCTGAGCGATCCGCGCGTCATCGTCGGCCTCTTCATCGGTGGCCTGATTCCGTACCTGTTCGGTGCGATGGCGATGGAAGCGGTCGGCCGCGCCGCCGGCGCCGTCGTCGTCGAGGTGCGCCGCCAGTTCCGCGACATCAAGGGGATCATGGACGGCAGCGGCAAGCCGGAATACGGCCGCGCCGTCGACATGCTCACCACCGCGGCGATCAAGGAGATGGTCGTGCCGTCGCTGCTGCCGGTGATCGCGCCGATCCTGGTCGGTTTGCTGCTCGGCCCGGCGGCGCTCGGTGGCCTGCTGATGGGAACGATCGTCACCGGCCTCTTCGTCGCCATCTCGATGTGCACCGGCGGCGGCGCGTGGGACAACGCCAAGAAGTACATCGAGGACGGCCACCACGGCGGCAAGGGCAGCGAAGCGCACAAGGCCGCGGTGACGGGCGACACGGTCGGCGATCCCTACAAGGACACCGCCGGCCCGGCCGTCAATCCGCTGATCAAGATCATCAACATCGTCGCGCTGCTGATCGTTCCGCTGCTGCCGATGACGAGCTCGAGCATCGGCTCGACGCATGCCGCGCCGACGGCGCTGTCGGCATCGGCCCCGGCGACCGCAACGACGACCGCGCCCGCCACGGCGACGCCCGCAGTGGCGCCGGAAGCGGCATCGGCGACGACGCCGACCGCGGCGGGAGCGAGCGACGCCTCCACCACCAGCGCCGCGTCGTCGAGCGACGCGTCGTCCAACGGCGCCGCGGCCACCACGCCCGCCTCCGCTTCCTCGCGCTAGGGAATCGCGACGCCCCAGGGGAGCTTGCCGACGGCGATGTCGGCGATCTTTTCCTGGCGGCGCGTGTCGATCACGGAGACCGCGCCCGATCGGCCGCACGCCACGTAGAGCTTGCCGCCGTCGGGCGTCAGCGCCATGTTCCAGGGCCGCTGGCCGACCGCGATCGTCGCCACCACGGCGTTCGTCGCCGTGTCGATCACCGACACCGACGCCGCGCCCCCGTTCGACACGTAGACGCGCGAGCCGTCGGGGTGGACGGCGATGCCGTTGCTGCGCGGCCCAGCCTTGATCACCTGCAGCACCTTGAACCGCACGGCGTCGACGACGTAGACCTCGTTGGCCAGCTCGGCGGCGATCCAGGCGCGCTGGCCGTCGGGCGAAAAGCCGATCCCGCGCGGGCGCTGGCCGACCGGGATCTCGGCGACGACGCGGCGCTCGGCGACGTCGATCACGTCGACGCTCCTGCCGTCCTCAGCGCTCACGAACACGTGCGCGCTGTCCGGCGCAAAGACCGCGTGCTCGGGATTGCGCCCACGCACCGGCACCGAGAAGGCGAGCTTGCGCGAGCTCGCGTCGACGAACGCGACCTCGTTGGCCTCCTCGACGGCGACGGCGATCCAGCGCCCATCGGCCGAGCGTCCGACGCCTTCGGGAGATCGCCCGAGCGCGACCGCGCCGGCGACCCGCTGCGCGACGAGATCGACGATCGCGAGCCGGTCGCCGGACGAATCGCTCACGTACGCCGTGCGCCCATCGCGCGCGATCGCGGCGCCCCGGGGCTTGCCGCCGACGGCGATCTCGCCCACCACCTTGTCGAGCGCCGTGTCGATGATCGAGAGCGACCCCGAGCCCTCGTTGGAAACGTACGCGAACGGCTCGCACCATGCCGCGCCCGAGCAGACGGCGAGCAAGAGCAGAAGCACGAGCTTTCGTGACGGCGAGATGTGTCGGTGCATCGCGCCAGTGTCGCGCAAACAGGCGTGCCCGATGCAACGTAAACAGGCATGGTGATTGCCGGCGCTGGGCGCTCGCGATCGCGGAGGGAGGAACGATTGAATCGGCGTTGGGGGCAGATGCTGGTTGCGGTGGGGGGCGTCGCGCTCGCCTGCACGGTGCCGATCCGATCGACGGCGGCAACTGCATCACCACCTGCATCCGCTTCCGCTTCCGCTCCTGCTCCTGCTGCCTCGGCGTCAGCAGCCTCGGCGCCGTCGGGCGATTCCGCGCCGGGCGACTGGCCGGTCGCCGGCCACGACCCGCAAGGCACTCGGTTCAGCCCGCTCGATCAGATCAACGCCAGCAACGTCGGCAAGCTGAAGCTCGCCTTCAGCTTCCCGACCGGCATCGACAAGGGCCACGAAGCCGCACCGCTCGTCATCGGCGACACCATGTACGTCGTCACGCCGTACCCGAACACCGTCTACGCGTTCGACCTGCACCGGACCGACGCCGCGAAGGTGAAGTGGAAGTTCGATCCACAGCCGGCGTCGAGCTCGCAAGGGGTCGCCTGCTGCGACGTGGTGAATCGCGGCGCGGCGTACGCCGACGGGCGCCTGTTCATCAACACGCTCGACATGCAGACGATCGCCATCGACGCGGCGAGCGGACGCGAGCTCTGGCGCACGAAGCTCGGCGACATCACCCACGGCGAAACGATGACCATGGCGCCGCTGGTGGTCAAGGGCAAGGTTCTGGTCGGCAACAGCGGCGGCGAGCTCGGCGTGCGCGGCTGGCTGACCGCGCTCGACGCGGCGACCGGCAAGGTCGCCTGGCGCGCCTACAGCACCGGGCCCGACAAGGACGTGCTGATCGGCCCGTCGTTCAAGCCGTTCTATGCCAAGGACCGCGGCACGGATCTCGGCGTCTCCAGCTGGCCGGGCGGCGCGTGGAAGATCGGCGGCGGCACGGTGTGGGGCTTCGTCTCCTACGACCCTGAGCTCGACCTCGTCTTCTACGGCACGGGCAATCCGGGCCCGTGGAACCCGGAGCAGCGGCCGGGAGCGAACAAGTGGAGCTCGGGCATCTTCGCGCGTCGTCCGGCAACCGGTGAGGCGCTCTGGTACTACCAATGGAGCCCGCACGACCTGCACGACTACGACGGCGTCAACGAGAACGTCCTGCTCGACCTGCCGGTGGGTGGCGCGACGCCGCGCGCGGTGCTCGTCCATGCCGACCGCAACGGCTACCTCTACGTCCTCGACCGCAACACCGGGCAGGTGCTCTCGGCCGATCCGTTCGTGCCCGTGACGACGTCGACCGGCGTCGATCTGCAGACCGGCGCGCTCAAGTACAACCCGGACAAGGAGGAGCGCACCGGCACCGCGACGCGCAACATCTGCCCCGCCTCCCCCGGGGCCAAGGACTGGCAACCGATGGCGTGGTCGCCGCGCACGCGGCTGCTCTACATCCCGCACCAGAACCTGTGCCAGGACGCGCAGCCGTACGAGGTGAGCTACATCGCCGGCACGCCCTACGTCGGCATGGACGTGAACATCTACCCCGGCCCTGGGGGCAACCGCGGCCTCTTCACCGCCTGGGATCCGGTCGCGCGCAAGGTCGTCTGGCAGCTGAAGGAGAGCTTCCCGGTCTGGAGCGGCGCGCTCGCCACCGCCGGCGACGTCGTCTTCTACGGCACCATGGACGGAGCGTTCAAGGGCGTCGACGCAAAGAGCGGCGCGACGCTCTGGCAGTTCAAGACGAGCTCGGGGGTGATCGGCCAGCCGGTCAGCTTCCGCGGCCCCGACGGCAAGCAGTACGTCGCCGTCTTCGCCGGTGTCGGCGGCTGGGCAGGCACGATCGTCAGCGGCCCGGCCGACCCACGCGATCCCTCGGCCGCGCTCGGCTTCGTCAACGCGATGAAGGACCTGCCGCTGCACACGAAGGCGGGCGGGATGCTCTATGTCTTCACGCTGCCTTGAAGCGCGCCGGCTCGCCGCGGCGCTCGGCGCAGCGCTGACCGCGCTCCTTGCAGGGGCGGCGACGCCGTCGATGGCGGCCGAGCGAACGCTGCGCGTCTGCGCCGAGCCCGACAACCTGCCGCTGTCGAGCGAGCGCGAGACCGGCTTCGAGAACCGCATCGCGCGCGTCGTCGCCGACGAGCTCGGCGCACGGCTCGTCTACGCCTGGCAGGAGCAGCGGCGCGGCTTCGTGCGCAAGACCTTCGGCGCGGGCCTGTGCGACGTCTGGATGGGCGTTCCAGCCGGGCTCGAACGCCTGCTGACGACGCGCCCCTACTACCGCTCGCGCTACGTGTTCGTGAACCGCGCCGATGCGCGCGAGCCGCTGCGCTCGTTCGCCGATCCGCGCCTGGCGGCGCTGCGCATCGGCGTGCAACTGATCGGCGACGATCTCGCAGCGACGCCGCCCGCGCTCGCGCTCGCCCGCGCCGGCGCCGTCGAGCAGGTCGTCGGCTATCCGGTCTACGGCGACGGCTCGACGGCCGAGCGCATCAGCGCCGATCTCGCGGCCGGAAAGCTCGACGCAGCGCTCGTCTGGGGACCGCAGGCCGGCTGGTTCGTCGACCATGGCTCGGTGCCGCTGGCGCTCTCGCCGGCGGTCGCGCCGCCCGGCTTCGATCTGCCGTTCGAGTTCGCGATCTCGATCGGCGTCAAGAAGGGCGACGTCGAGCTTCGACGCGAGCTCGACGCCGCGCTCGAGCGTCGCGCCGACGAGATCGCGGCGATCCTCGACACGTACCACGTGCCGCGCGTCGCGGAAGCCAAACGCACGGCCGCCGTCGCTACGCCCCGGGAGCGACAGCCGTGAAGCCGGGACTCGTCCTCGCAGTCGCGCTTTCCGGCGCCGCGCTCGCCGGCTGCTATCGCGAGAAGCGAGAGTTCCAGTCGCCGCCCGAGTCGCCGGCGCGCGATCCGGCGCGCATGAGCGCACTCGCGCCCGGCGCGAGCCCACCCCTGAAGCCGGGCGGGCAGCCGACGCCCGACCGCTCCGCGCTCGAGGAGAACGCCTACGCCGTGAGTCAGGGCAAGCGCCTGTTCCGCTGGTACAACTGCAGCGGCTGCCACAGCAATGGCGGCGGCGGCATGGGCGCGATCCTGATGGACGACAAGTGGCGCTACGGGCACGAGCCGCGCGCGATCTACGCGTCGATCGTCGAGGGCCGGCCGAACGGCATGCCGTCGTTCGGCGGCCGCATCCCCGACGACCAGGTCTGGCAGCTCGTCGCCTACGTGCGCTCGATGAGCGGGCAGCTGCGCAAGGACGTCGCGCCGAGCCGGAGCGACTCGCTCGGTGGCGCACCGCCCGAGAACACGCGCGAGAAAGAAGAGCCCGTTCCGGAGCAGGGAGCGTCCGGTGCGCGCTGACCTTCGCCGCCTGGCCCTGCGCGGGGGTGCGGCGTTGGCCGCGCTTTGCTGCACGAGCGTGCTCGCGCAGGACCGCACGCCGGTCACGCCCGGCGTGCACGATGCGCTCGCCACCGCCGGACCGCAGGCCGGGCACATCGGCGATCTCTGGAACCTCACCGTTTTCGTCTGCACGGCGGTCTTCTGCGCCGTGCTGCTCGGCCTCGTGCTCGCGCTCTGGCGAAGCGGCCGCGCGAGGGTCGAGGATGCCGCCGACCTGTCGTCGGTCGGCCGTCACGAGCGCGGGCCGTATCGCACCGTCCTGTGGTCGGTCTCCGTGTCGATCGCGCTGCTGTTCGTGCTCGTCTTCGCCAGCGTCCTGACCGACCGTGCGCTCGCTCGCCTCTCGCTCGCGAACGCCGTCAACATCGAGGTGACCGGCTACCAGTGGTGGTGGAACGTCCGTTACCGCGGAGACCAGCCTTCGGACACCTTCACCACCGCCAACGAGCTGCACATCCCGGTCGGCAGGCCGGTGGTGCTGAAGCTGAACGGCGGCGACGTGATCCACAGCATGTGGGTGCCGAGCCTCTCGGGCAAGAAGGATCTGATCCCTGGCCGCACCGCGACCCTGCATCTGCAGGCCGACCAGCCGGGCCGCTACCGCGGTCAGTGCGCCGAGTTCTGCGGCTACCAGCACGCGTTCATGGCGTTCGAAGTGATCGCCGATCCGCCCGAGCGCTACGAAGCGTGGCTGGCGGCGCAGCGTCAGCCCGCGCCCGAGCCGACCGATGCGACCGTCCGGCGCGGGCAGGAGGTGTTTCTCGGCAGCGCCTGCGTCATGTGCCACGCGATCCGCGGAACGATCGCCGGCGCGCGCCTCGGACCCGACCTGACGCATCTCGGCAGCCGCTCGACGATCGCCGCCGGGACCTTGCCCAACCGTCCCGCCGAGCTCGCGCGCTGGATCGCGAACCCGCAGCAGTTCAAGCCCGGCAGCAACATGCCCGCGACGACGCTGTCGAGCGCCGACATGGGCGCGCTCGTCTCGTACCTCGAGAGCCTGCAATGACGATGACCGCGCACGCGACGCGCTCGCCCCGCCTGAACAGCGTGCCGCCGACGCCCGAGGACGTGGCGACGCTCGAGAAGACGTGGAGCGACCCGCCGGGCCTCCTCGGCTGGCTCGCCGCGGTCAACCACAAGGCGATCGGCAAGCGCTTCATCGTCACCGCGTTCGGCTTCTTCGTCGCCGGCGGTCTGCTCGCTGCCGCGATGCGACTGCAGCTCGCGCGGCCCGACAGCCATCTCATCGGCCCCGATCTGTACAACCAGATCTTCACGATGCACGGCTCGACGATGATGTTCCTGTTCGCCGTGCCGGTGATGCAGGCGATGTCGGTCTATCTCGTGCCGCTCATGATCGGCGCGCGCAGCGTCGCCTTTCCGCGCATGAACGCGTACGCCTACTGGGTGTACCTGTTCGGCGGCCTGATGCTGTTCATCGCGTTCTTCCTCAACACCGGGCCGGACGCCGGCTGGTTCTCGTACGTGCCGCTCGCCGGCCCCGACTACTCGCCCGGCAAGCGCGTCGACTTCTGGGCGCAGATGATCACGTTCACCGAGTTCTCGGCATTGCTCGAGGCGGTGATCCTGATCACCGGCGTGTTCAAGCTTCGCGCTCCCGGCATGACGCTCAACCGCATTCCGCTCTTCGTCTGGGGGATGCTGGTGACGGCGTTCATGATCATGTTCGCGATGCCCGCGGTCATGCTCGCGAGCACCTCGCTGATCACCGACCGACTCGTCGGCACGCACTTCTTCAACCCGGCCGAGGGCGGCGACGCGATCCTCTACCAGCACCTGTTCTGGTTCTTCGGCCACCCCGAGGTCTACCTGATCTTCATCCCCGGGCTCGGCTTCATGTCGACCATCATCCCGACCTTCGCGCGACGGCCGATCTTCGGCTACTCGGCGATGGTGCTCGCGCTGATCGCGACGGCGTTCCTCGCCTTCGGCCTGTGGGTGCACCACATGTTCGCGACCAACCTGCCCGAGCTGGGAAAGAGCTTCTTCACCGCCGTCAGCATGATGATCGCGATCCCGTCGGCGGTGCAGATCTTCTGCTGGCTGGCGACGCTGTGGACCGGCAGGCTCGTCTTCAAGACGCCGCTGCTCTTCACGCTCGCGTTCTTCTTCGTCCTCGTCCTCGGCGGGCTGACGGGGATCATGCTGGCGTCGGTGCCGATCGACCTGCAGGTGCACGACACCTACTTCGTCGTCGCGCACCTGCACTACGTGCTGATCGGCGGCGCCGTGTTTCCGCTCTTCGGCGCCTTCTACTACTGGTTCCCGAAGATGACCGGGCGGATGCTCGGCGAGCGTCTCGGCCGCTGGAACTTCTGGCTGTTCCTGATCGGCTTCAATCTCACCTTCTTCCCGATGCACCTGCTCGGACTCGCCGGCATGCCGCGCCGCGTCTACACCTACGGCGCCGAGATGGGATGGGGCAACCTGAACGCGCTCGCCTCGCTCGGCGCGCTGACGATCGCGGTGAGCGTGCTGCTGTTCGTCGTCAACGTGTGGCGAAGCCTCCGCCACGGCGAGGTGGCCGGCCCGAACCCGTGGAACGCCGCCACGCTCGAATGGTCGATCCCGTCGCCGCCGCCGGCGTACAACTTCGCCGCCGTGCCGGTCGTGCGGGGGCGCGACCCGCTCTGGGAGGCCGGCGGCATCCAGGAGCACGTCGCCGGGCTCGCGGTCGACAGCCGCGAGGTGATCATGACCAGCGTCCTCGACGCAGAGCCCGAGACGCGCGAATCGTTTCCCGAGCCGACGATCTGGCCCTTCGTCGGCGCGGTCGCGACCACGGTCTTCTTCATCGGCACGATCTTCACGCCCTGGGCGGTCGTCTGGGGGTCGATCCCGGTCGGCATCGCTCTCACCGCGTGGTTCTGGCCGAAGCGCCGCGAGAACCAGGCGCACCTCGCGCTGGAGCACGCGCCATGAGCGTCCCCATCGAGCACGAGCA
>Ga0070680_100003445_pt1 | contig 11807 bp, 13 predicted proteins | sample KBSC73BmetaG_FD_64672 | JGI IMG/M metagenome (GOLD analysis project Ga0070680, IMG submission 64672) | Corn rhizosphere microbial communities from Kellogg Biological Station, Michigan, USA - KBS C7-3B metaG | ecosystem: Host-associated > Plants > Roots > Rhizosphere | place: USA: Michigan...
TGCTCACAAGTCGTGTTCCCCCGTCATTGGGCGCAGGTTAAACTTCGCCGCCCCGCGTCGCGCTTGCATCCGAGCCGGCTCACGATCGAGTCGCACGGCCGTCAATGCGAGCTGGGCAGCTTCCTCACGGAAGACGAGCGGCGGGGACTCGCACTGCGGCTGCAGCGTCTGGTCGGCCGCATGAATGAGTCGCCCTCCTTGTAGAAGGTTCGGTTCGCTTCAGCAGAAAATCGCGCCGCTCCCGGATGGTCCGGGCGCGCGCTGTAAGGCACGTAATGATGATTCGCGCAAAAAACGCACAACTGACAAACAAGCTCGTCCGAGCCGTGGTCTCGCTTCTCGGCCTCTCCTTTGCGGCGCTTCAGCCCGCCCATGCGGATTCAGGCTGGAGTCTTCTTAACATGACTCCGGGAGTGACCGAAATAAGCCGGAAGATCTACGGTCTACACATGGAGATCTTCTGGATCTGCGTGATCATCGCGGTCATTGTTTTCGGCGCGATGATCTATTCGATCATCACGTACCGGAAGTCGAAAGGCGCCGTCGCGGACGTGACGCTCGTCCACAACACGACGGTGGAGCTCATCTGGACCGCGGTACCCGTGGCCATCCTCGTCTTCATGGCGATCCCGGCCGCACGCACGCTCGTCGAGATCGAGGACGTGACCAAGACCGACCTGAGCATCAAGATCACCGGCTTTCAATGGGGCTGGCAGTACGACTACCTCGACGCCGGTGTCTCGTTCTTCTCCCACCTCGACCGTAAGAGCAATTCGGCTCGCGAGCTCGCCTCGGGTGTCGATCCGAACACCGTCGACAACTATCTCCTGAACGTCGACAAGCCCCTGGTCGTGCCCGCCGGCAGCAAGATCCGCCTTCTCATCACCGGCGCGGACGTCATCCATTCGTGGTGGGTGCCGGCTTTCGGCGTGAAGAAAGACGCCATTCCGGGCTTCATCAACGAAGCCTGGTTCAAGGTCGATGCCGACAAGCCCGGTCTCTACCGCGGTCAATGCGCCGAGCTCTGCGGTCGCGATCACGGGTTCATGCCGATCGTCGTCGACGTTCGCTCTAAAGAAGATTTCGAAACGTGGTTGAAGGCCAAAGCCGCCGAGCAGAAGCAGGCGGCAGCCCCCGCCACGACCCCGGTGCAGGCCGAAGCCACCGCTTCGACGGCCACGGGCTGAACGCCTACAGACCGAACGCATCCGGGAACGCAGAGTCCGCATTCCAACTTCGCACCTTTTGCATTTGAGAGAACACGACATGGCCGAGCAGCACGCAGCCTCGCACGCCGAGCACGATCACGATCACAAGCCGCACGGCTGGCGCCGCTGGGTCTATGCGACGAACCACAAGGACATCGGCACGATGTACCTGGTTTTCGCCTGCATCATGTTTTTCATCGGCGGCGCGATGGCGATGGTCATCCGCCTGGAGCTGTTCAAGCCCGGGATGCAGATCGTCGACCCGCAGTTGTTCAACTCCATGACCACCATGCACGCGCTGATGATGATCTTCGGCGCCGTGATGCCGGCCTGGACCGGGCTTGCGAACTGGATGGTGCCCTTGCAGGTGGGTGCTCCGGACATGGCGCTGCCACGCCTGAACAACTTCAGCTTCTGGATCCTGCCCTTCGCGTTCTTGCTGCTCCTGTCGTCGCTGTTCGTGCCTGGCGGGGCGCCCGCGGGCGGCTGGACGATGTACCCGCCGCTGGTACTGCAGACCGGAGCCTCTTTCCCGATGTTGATCTTCTCGATCCACATGATGGGCGTTTCCTCGATCCTCGGCGCCATCAACGTCGTCGTCACGATCATGAATCTGCGCGCGCCCGGCATGAGCCTCCTGCGCATGCCGCTCTTCGTCTGGACGTGGTTGATCACCGCCTACTTGCTCATCGCGGTAATGCCAGTGCTCGCCGGCGCGGTCACGATGCTGCTGACGGACCACTTCTTCGGCACGACGTTCTTCACGGCGGCCGGCGGTGGCGACCCGGTGATGTTCCAGCACATCTTCTGGTTCTTCGGGCACCCCGAGGTGTACATCCTCATCCTGCCGGCCTTCGGTGTGGTGTCGGAGATCATCCCGACGTTCTCTCGCAAGCCACTCTTCGGCTACGAGGCGATGGTGTACGCGACGGCATCGATCGCGTTCCTCTCCTTCATCGTGTGGGCGCACCACATGTTCACGGTCGGTATGCCGCTGGCTGCCGAGCTGTTCTTCATGTTGTCGACGATGCTCATCGCCATTCCGACCGGCGTGAAGGTGTTCAACTGGACGACCACCATGTACAGGGGCTCGCTCACGTTCGAGCCGCCGATGTTGTTCGCGCTGGCCTTCCTGTTCCTGTTCACGATCGGCGGCTTCTCGGGCCTCATGCTCGCGATCGTCCCGGCTGACTATCAGTACCAGGACACCTACTTCGTAGTCGCGCACTTCCACTACGTGCTCGTGCCCGGCGCGATCTTCGGCATCATGGCTGGCGTCTACTACTGGTTGCCGAAGTGGGTCGGCAACATGTACGACATGACGCTCGCCAAGTGGCACTTCTGGCTCTCCACCATTTTCGTGAACGTGCTGTTCTTCCCGCAGCACTTCCTCGGCCTGGCGGGCATGCCGCGCCGTATTCCGGACTACGCGGTGCAGTTCACCGACTGGAACATGGTGTCCTCCATCGGTGGCTTCGGCTTCGGTCTCTCGCAGCTGATCTTCCCGTACCTCATCTGGAAGTGCGTGAAGTCCGGGCAGCGCGTCACGAGCAACAAGGTCTGGGAAGGCGCTCACGGCCTCGAGTGGGAGCTGCCCTCACCGGCGCCGTATCACTCCTGGCAGGAGCCTCCGTCGGATGCAGTGATCGCGCGCGGCGCGTTCCATTAGGTCCATGAGTATTGTGTTGGCCCAACAGGATGACATCGAGAAGCGCAAGCGAGGCGTTCGCCGCACGGCGATCCTCTTTGGTGTCATCGCGCTGTTCTTCTATGTTGGATTCATCGTTCTGACGATTGTCAGAGGCTCAAAATGAGCAGGCCTTCTGACCGGCGCGCGAACCTGGTGATGACGTGGAAGCTGGTGGCGATAGCCGTCGGTGCTTTCGGGTTTGGTTTCGCGCTCGTGCCGCTCTACAACGTCCTATGCTCGGTGACGGGCTATGGGGATGCGGCAAAGCTGCTGCAGAAGGCGAAGCTCGAAGCCTCCGAGCACCCGGATCCGAGCCGCACGGTGACCATCGAGTTCATGACGACCGTGGCCAGCGCCGGCAGTTGGGATTTCCGTCCGGTGAAAAGAACCATCGAAGTTCATCCGGGACAGCTTTACTCGGCGGACTTCATCGCGCACAACCTGACGGGACACCCGAGCACGGCGAATGCCGTCCCGGACATCGCCCCGTCGCAGACTTCGGCCTACTTCCACAAGACCGAGTGCTTCTGCTTCTCACCACAACACTTCGCGCTCGACGAGGAGCGCAAGATGCCCGTGCGCTTTTTCGTCGATCCGGCCCTGCCCAAACACATCGACCGGATCACGTTGAATTATACGTTTTATGATGAATCGTCGCGGGTAACGACCGCGTCGCGCTAATTACTGAGAAAAATGGCAATGGCAAACGCACACGCCTCTGACAGCAGTCACTACTACGTACCCCACGACAGCCCGTGGCCGATCCGGGGATCCGTCGCACTGTTCGCCATGATGGCCGGAGCGGTCTCGTTCTTTAACGACTGGGCCGGTGGATGGGCCTTCCTGCCCGGCATCATTCTTTTCGCATACATGTTCTTCGGGTGGTTCTCCACCGTCATCGGCGAGAACCAGCACGGCATCTACAACGACCAGGTGGACCGCTCATTCCGCATGGGAATGATGTGGTTCATCTTCTCCGAGGTCATGTTCTTCGCCGCCTTCTTCGGCGCCCTCTTCTACGCGCGCACGCTGTCGGTGCCGTGGCTCGGCGGACAGGGGGTAAAGGTATTTACCAACTTTCTGCTGTGGCCCTCGTTCGAGGGCACCTGGCCGACCAACGGCCCCGGACACGTGGGTGGCCACGCCGACTCTACCTTTGGAGTCATCCCGGCGATCGGCATTCCGCTGTTGAACACGGCGATCCTGCTCACTAGCGGCTTGACCATTACGGTCGCGCACCATGCTCTGCGGGCCGGAAAGCGCGGCACTCTCACGCTGTTCCTCGCCTTGACCTTCCTGCTCGGATTCACCTTCGTCGGTTTCCAGGCACACGAGTACGGCGAAGCCTACAAGGAGCTCGGCCTTCGGCTCTCGACCGGCATCTACGGCTCGACGTTCTTCATGCTCACCGGCTTCCACGGTTTGCACGTGACGGTCGGTGCGATCATGCTGCTCGTCATCTGGTTCCGCGTGCTGCGTGGCCACTTCACACCCCGCAAGCATTTCGCGTTCGAGGCGGTTGCCTGGTACTGGCACTTCGTCGACGTGGTGTGGCTCGGGTTGTTTATTTTCGTGTACTGGCTCTAGAGGCCTGGCTCCTAGCGCAGCGACCCCGGAGCGGGTTGCAGGCCATGGGGCGAGATCAGCCCCATGTACCAGGCGAGAATGAGCAGGGCCAGAAGCGCAAGCGACAGCGAAATCCGGATCGTCAGCGCGCGGGCCATTTTGCGTGAGTCTTCCTCGGTGGTACCCCGTGCGAGGTGGCGCAGCGCCGAGCCGAGACTCACCACGATGGCGATGAGCAAGATCACGACGAGCGGACGTACCAAGGGTTGCAGTTCCATCATGCGACCGAAGTGTAGGGGAGCCGGGGTGATGCGTCACTCGGGCTGCTAGGCCTTGGACAAATCCCGCTCCCATGGAATCGTTCCGCCGGAGCCGCAGATGGCGCGGGGCTTTGCTCCGTCGTGGCCCATTACTCTGGGCGCCGTGTTGTTGTGTGCGCTGTTTATCCGCCTCGGCTTCTGGCAATGGACTCGAGGAAACGCACGCGAGGCCGAGTGGTCGAAGTTCTCGCAGGGCGCCGGCGAAACTGTAGCGCTCGGCGTGCGCGGCGTGGAACAGGTGCCCCGATTCCAGCGACTGACCCTGGTCGGGCGTTTCGAGGCGGAGCACCAGTTTCTACTGGACAATAGGACTAACAACGGCAACCCGGGATACGAGGTATTGACCCCCCTCGACCGTCCCGATGGGCGCATTGTTCTGGTGGACCGGGGTTGGGTGCCTTTTACGGGGTCGCGGGCGCGACTTCCGAACGTCGCGCTCGAAGTGCATGGTCCGGTAACTGTGGTGGGCCGTTCCGACGATCTACCGAGCGGAGGATTGGCTTTGGGCCGGGCTCCACCACCTGCGGATGGCGCGTGGCCGAAAGTGACGAGCTACCCGACGGTGAATGAGTTGAGTACGGCGTTGGGGGGACGGCGAGTGGAGCCGCGGATTGTGCTTCTGGATCCGCAAGAGGCGAATGGTTATGTGCGTGAGTGGCGTCCGCCCGGAATGCAACCCGTACGACATTGGTCGTACGCCATTCAATGGTGGTGCTTTGCCGCGGCGACCATCGTGTTCTGGCTCGTGATAGGGCGCCGCACGGCGATTGAAAGGCAATGAGTACTAGTTTACCGGACATGAGAGCGCGGAACCTGCGGATGCTGGCGGCCTTGGCCGGGCTGTTCCTGCTGCCGCTACTGCTTGCGTTCTACATGTATTACGCGACCGACTGGCGCCCGGTGAAGCGCGTGAATCACGGCGCGCTGATTACCCCGGCGCGGCCCCTGCCTGCGGTCCATTTGTCTCAGGTCAACATCTCCGACTCCGATACGGCGGCTGCCGTGGATCCGCAGCCGCTCAGGACCAAGTGGTCCATCGTTTATATCGGCGCAGGTAACTGCGATGAGCCCTGCCGGCAGGCGCTCTATGTCATGCGCCAGACCCGCCTTTCCCTCAACAACGACATGTCGCGGGTGGAGCGCGTATTCCTCACCACCGGAAACTGCTGCGCGCGGGAATTTCTCGCGCATGAGCATCCGGGTCTGGTCGTTCTCGACGCCACCAATGAGGAAGGCACGCGGCTGCTGCACGAATTCCCGGCAGAGGGGCGGCCGTACTCGGTCTTCATCGTCGACCCGCTCGGCAACCTCATGATGAGTTACGATGCGCGGCAAAATCCGAAGGGGCTGCTGGAGGACCTGCAAAAGCTCCTGCGGCTGTCGCACATCGGCTGAACTCCTTCCAAGAGCCCGTCCCCCTGGATCCCGTGTCACACATGCCGGTTGCCCGCTGGATACGCCGACTTGCTTTAGCAGGCGTACTGCTGTGTTTCGTGGTCGTGGTGCTGGGCGCTTATGTCCGTCTCAACGCCGCGGGACTGGGCTGCCCCGATTGGCCCGGCTGCTATGGGCACGTAACCCCCTTGGGCGCCGCCGCAAACAATGTCGCTACGCAAGCGGCCTTTCCGGACAGGCCCCTGGACACAGGCAAAGCGTGGAAGGAGATGGTGCACCGGTACGCTGCGGGCACGCTCGTGATCATTGTCGTTGTCATCACGGCGTTAGCCATCGCCTACCGCAGACAGAGACTCTTGAGCGTCCCTTACGTCTCGGTGCTTCTCGCGACTATCGTGGCCCAAGCCGCGCTCGGAATGCTGACAGTGACGTGGCTACTCAAGCCACTGATCGTGACGCTTCACCTGGTCTTCGGCATGACTACGCTGGGTCTGTTGTGGTGGCTGTGGCTTTCACTGCCGAGCCAATCCTGGGGCGGTATGGCCATGAATAACGTCGGTCGGCCGGCCTTTAACGGCGGCGGCGGAAGCATGGGCGCCGCGATGCGTGTCGCGCACAGGCTGGCGCTCATCGGCCTGGTGGCGCTCGCTATTCAGATCACATTGGGAGGCTGGACCAGCAGTAACTACGCAGCCGTGGCCTGCCCTGATTTTCCCACTTGTCAGAACGCATGGTGGCCACACACCGATTATCGGAATGCCTTCGTTCTATGGCATGGCCTCAGCATCAACTATGAGGGAGGCATTCTCGACAACCCGGCGCGGGTTGCCATTCACCTCACTCACAGAATCGGTGCACTGGTAACAACGCTCGCGCTTGCTGCCGCCGCAGCTTTCATTGTGCTGCGGAAAGCCCTTCCCACGGCAAAACCGGCTGCATATGCAGTGCTCGGCGCGCTGGCGCTGCAGCTCACCATCGGCGTCTCGATGGTTCTGAAAGCCTTTCCGCTGCGGCTGACAACCGCCCACACCGGCGGCGCGGCACTCTTACTGCTAGCAGCCCTGACACTGGTCCGGCGGGTGAGTGTGCGATGAACGTCGCGGTGACTCCAGTCTGGCGGCGTTACCTGGAATTGACGAAACCCAAGGTCGTCGCGCTCATCGTATTTACAGCTATCGTGGGCACACTGCTCGCCAGTCCCGGTTTGCCGCCGCTCGAGGCGCTCATATGGGGCAATCTAGGCATCGCGCTCGCATCGGGCTGTGCCGCCACCATCAACCACGTCCTCGACCGCCGCATCGATGAGCAGATGGCGCGGACCCAGTCGCGACCGCTGCCCACCGGCAAATTGACTGAGCGGAAGGCGCTCATCTTCGCGGCCGTCCTGGGCGTCACCGCGATGGCGATTCTGGCGTTTCTCGTCAACCTGCTCACCGCAGTGCTGACGTTCGTTTCCCTCATCGGCTACGCCGTCATTTACACGGTGTGGCTGAAACGGGCCACGTCCCAGAACATTGTGATTGGCGGAGCAGCCGGCGCGGCCCCGCCAGTTCTCGGTTGGGCCGCAGTGACCAACACAATCGACCCCAACGCGCTGCTGCTCTTCCTGATCATCTTCATCTGGACTCCGCCTCATTTCTGGGCACTGGCCATCGCCCGGCGCGACGAATATGCGCGCGCGGGTATCCCGATGCTGCCGGTGACACATGGCGTCGCTTACACGCGGCTACATGTCCTGTTGTATACCGTGTTGTTATTTGTCGTGACGCTGATGCCGTTTCTGACGCACATGAGCGGATTGCTCTACCTGGCGGTCGCGCTCGTCTTGAATGTCATCTTCCTCTACTACGCGCTCGCCCTGAAAATCACCGCGCGGCAAGAGCTCCCGATGCGGGTGTTCAAGTTCTCGGTAACCTACCTCATGTGGCTGTTCGCGGCGCTGCTGGTTGACCATTACCTGCCTACGACCCAAGGCCTCATGCCCTAAGCCCTAACTAGGATGCGCAGCCAGCAAAAACCACGCTTTTTGCTCGGCCCGCGCAGGGGGCGGGAACGGAGGCACATCCGAAAAACGGCCGCAGGCCAGTTTTTCCAATCAACTAACTACGGCAGATCGAACATCAACACTTCCGCGTCCCGACCGCTCTGGAAAGCAAACCGCCCGGGCTTGGTTATTTTTACACCATCGCCGGCGTTCAGACGCGTCTCGTTTACGGCAATCGAGCCGCTCGCCACGTGCGCGTAAGCACGCCGCCCCTTTGCCACTTCGAACTCCACGCGCTCGGCCGCATTGAAGAAGCCGCTATAAAGACGTGTATCCTGCCGAAGGCGCAGCGAGCCGTCAGCGCCGCTCATCGAGGCCAGCAGAACCAACTTACCCCGCTTTTCATGAGCGGGAAAATGCTTCAGCGCATACCCAGGCGCCGGGCCGGCCGCCCCGGGCTTGATCCAGATCTGCAGGAGGTGTGCCTCCTGTGAGGTGGAAGGGTTGAACTCGCTTTGTGTGACGCCGGCGCCTGCGCTCCAGCGTTGCAGGTCACCCGGGCGCAACACTGTGTTGTTGCCGAGTGAGTCCTTGTGCTCCAGCTCGCCCGCGATGATGTAGGTGAGAATCTCAACATCGGCCTCGCTCGGACCCGGGTCGTAGGCTTTGCCAGGCTTGATGCGATCCTCGTTGATGACACGCAGAGGTCCGTATTCCTCGAACACCGGGTCGTAGTAGTCACCGAACGAAAAAGTGTGATACGACTTCAGGCCACCCTGGTTGGCGTAGCCCCGGTCGAGGCTGCGGCGTACTTCGAGCATTCTTAAATCGCCCTCCTGCGAAGTTGGCGGATTCTAAGGGCTGAAGCGCCGAAGCGTGATCTGCCATGATGACAAAGCACGGTCTTCGAGAAACAACACCCCCGCACTGCGGTAACTGTTGCGCTCGAGCTGTTCGTAGTGCTCAGCACCGTGGTAACCGGAATCCTGACAGCGGTAGACGCTGAAGATACAGGTTCCGATGATGGCGAAGGCGCCTTGTAGCTTGCCCAGAGTGGCGTTTTCGGACGTCCACTTGAGCGTGGCGTGATGCCGCCCGGGGGGCTCTATGCAATAGGCGTTGACGAACTCGACCGGCGGGGAGCCGAGCACCTTGAGGGTGCCCGACAGCAACCAGCAATCCTCGCGGTGGGTGATTTCCGTCCGGGCCTGCGCCTCCATGGGCTCACCGTCACCCCGCCAAAACGTCCCCGAAGCCGTCCAGATTCCCGGCTCGAACAGAAACGTATGCGTCATAAGACCTCGCTCGTAGGGGGTCGCGCCTTCCTGGGGAGCCCGTCTCGCAGGCTCTTGGCGACACGGCACGAACACGCCCATTATGGCGCGAGGAAGGCTTTCAGGGTACGTTGCGCAAGTACCACAGAAGGGATGCACTGAGATGAGCAGAGGGGGCCATTATGTTGATTGAGCGAATCTGGTCGGGGAACCCCTTACGAAATTTCCACTACCTCATCGCCTGTCCCGAGACTGGGGAGGCCCTGGCGGTGGACCCGCTCGAGTGGCGCCTGTGCCTCGATGCGGCTCGGCAGAAGGGGTGGACCATCACCCAGATCCTCAACACGCACGAGCACCCGGACCACACGGGCGGGAATGAGGGGCTCGTCGGAGCGACGAAAGCGAAGGTCCTCGCCCATGCGGGGGCGGCCAAGCGCATCGGCGGTGTCGACCGCGGATTGAACAAAGGCGATGTCATCAAGGTCGGGCGGACGGTCGTGCTCGAGTGCATGGACACACCGGGGCACACCATGACCCATATCTGCCTTCTGGGTCACGACGAGGAGCCGGCCCTCTTTTGCGGGGACACGCTCTTCAACGCCGGCGCCGGGAATTGCCATGGCGGGGGCGACCCTGACGTGTTGTACGACACGTTCGTGAACCAACTCATGCGGCTCCCCGACACCACGCGCGTGTTTCCCGGACACGAGTACCTCTCCCGCAACCTGGAATTCACCCTCGATCGCGAGCCCGACAACACCAATGCCAAAGACCTGCTCGCGCAGGCGCGCGACCAGGCGCCCGCCGCCACCATGGTCACGACCCTGAAGCAGGAGCGGGAGATCAACACGTTCTTTCGCCTCAAGAGCCCCAGTGTCATCGCCCGACTGCGGGAGGCTTTTCCGGACATCGGAGACAATCCGGACATGCGCACGGTGTTTGTCAGGCTGCGGGAGTTGCGCAACCGCTGGTAGAGCCGCCGTTGCCGCGCGCCTGAGTGCCCGAGTTCGACGATGGTCCTGTCCCCTCGTGCCCGGGAACATGACGTCGCACGACAACAGTTGCCCGTAAGCCATTCGCGAAGCAGCATAGCGGCCTGCGCTCGAGGGCCTGCAAGGAAAGCTATATGCCACGCAATTACATTGTCCTATCCGCCTGTGTGTTGATATCTGCGCTGCCCGTGGCGTGGGCCGCCGGTGGCGGCAACATGTCCATGCCGCGTATGAACACTCCGCAGCCGACCTCGACCGAGGACCAGGCGAAGAACGCATACAACGATGGTGTGCGCGACGTGAAAAAGGCCGACAAGTATCAAACATCGGCCGACGAGCAGACCGACGCGAAGAAAAAGGACAAGGCGCTGCGCGAAGCGAAGGAGCACTACACTTCGGCGCTCGCTAAATTCACGCAAGCGGTGAAGCTCGATCCCCGCATGCACGAAGCCTGGAACTATGTCGGTTACACGAACCGCAAGCTCGGTGAGTACGACATCGCTCTGGCCGCCTACGAGCGCGCGCTTGCGTTGCATCCGGGATATCCGGAGGCATTGGAATATAGGGGTGAGGCCTTCCTCGCTCTCCATCGCATCTCCGATGCGCAGCAGGCTTACCTCGACTTGTTTGCCTCCAACCGGCAGCTGGCCGACAAGCTCCTGACGGCCATGAAGGGCTGGGTCACTACGCAACGCACCGCGAGCTCCGGCGGACCCGAAGCGACCGCGGTCGACGCTTTCGACAAATGGGTGCAAGAGCGCGCGCAGATCGCAGGTCAAACGGCGTCGTTGACCCGCACGGGAGCAGCGTCCAGCTGGCGGTGATCGGCCGGGCGCGCGCCACCACCGCGACGCGCCGGACTGCCCTCGTTCTTGTCTCGGCGGTGTTGGGCGCCAGCGCGGTGGTGGGGGCGCCGGCCTACGACTGGCACTTGCCCCGCGGGTTTCCAACACCCGCGGTGCCCCCTGACAATCCGATGAGCGAGGCCAAGGTGGCCCTCGGTCGGCGCCTGTTTTACGACTCGCGCCTCTCGGTCACTGGCCGCTACAGCTGCTCGAGTTGCCACGATCCGGCAAGATCGTTTACGGACGGACGGCCCGTGGCGATCGGTGCGTTGGGGGATGCGCTCCCGCGCAACGCGATGGCGCTGGTGAACGTCGTTTACAACATCAGCTTCGGTTGGACGAAGGCCGATGTGCGCTCGCTGGAAACCCAGATGCGCGAGCCGCTGCTGAGCTCACACCCGGTGGAGCTCGGGCTTGCCGGCCGCGAGGGGTCCCTGGCCGCCCAGCTCGCTACCGACCCTTTTTATGCGGCGGCCTTCACGGCAGCGTTTCGCGGTGATGGGACGGCAGTGACGTTCGACCACCTGGTCAAG
>Ga0070680_100003446_pt1 | contig 11801 bp, 10 predicted proteins | sample KBSC73BmetaG_FD_64672 | JGI IMG/M metagenome (GOLD analysis project Ga0070680, IMG submission 64672) | Corn rhizosphere microbial communities from Kellogg Biological Station, Michigan, USA - KBS C7-3B metaG | ecosystem: Host-associated > Plants > Roots > Rhizosphere | place: USA: Michigan...
ATCTTTTCTCAGCATAACTGAACCATGACCGAATTGATTGATAAATACTTCTGCCAATTTCAAATCATCAGGCGCCGTAAATACATCAGTGGTTATTGAAGGCACGCTTTTTTTATCTATGACCGTGTAGTTTGAACCAAGTAAACCGATGCCAGGATTTCTTTCCATAAAGTCTACTTGCTTGCGTAGCCGATGAGGCTCAGAAATGTCATCGGCGTCCTGTCTGGCGATGTATTTCCCCTTAGAAATTTCGATACCTTCATTACAAGATGCCGATAAGCCTTTATTAGGCCGTGAAATAAACTTTATGCGTTGGTCTTTATAACCCTCAATGATTTTTGCTGTCTTGTCTTCTGACCCATCATCAATAATAATGAACTCGAAGTTTTGATATGTTTGGTTTAAGATACTATCGATTGACTCTGCAATAAACTCCTGGGCATTGTAGGCCGGCATTACTATTGAAACCAGTGGGTCTTTCACAGCTTTATCCACGTTTCTGGTATTAAATCATTATTTTTTAATGATTGCTTGTTAGCCCATTTTTTGGGCGCATATACCTGCTTGTTGCTATTCTGATTCAGCCAGGCTCCCCACCAGCTGAAAGAGCTGTTGGCTATAATATTATGCTTACAAGCTGCCATCAATCTCATATCTTCATAGCTTTTTAAGCCTTTATTATTGCTTATGTAAACCATGTCGTTACCAAATCTTAGGTTTTTTTGGCACCACTCAATATCATCCGAAAAGAGATAAAATCTCGGGCTGCCTACTAATTTATTAATAAGCTTTGCCGCTGCCTCGTAGTAGCTTGGGGGCATTAAGCCATAGTCCCGGTTTGTTTCTTTGTTGCTGGCATAATCACCACGCCGTATATGAACGCTCACACTTTGAGAGCCGCCAATTTCTTTTAACAATAATTTATTTTTAGCGGTTGTGGTTGCTGGAAAAGTGAATCTATCAATTACGCTCTCGCCAACCTGTTTGAAGTACTTTGAGCTTTGCCAGTGGCCATCCAATATTACATTGCCAGACAAATTATTAAAATCACTCTGAAACCCTGCAGACTTTTCGCAAAATATAGTCGGTTTGTTTATTGATAAGTTAATCTTTTCAAAAAGATTAACAGCTCGGGGTTTAATATCGAATATATCGAGTTCAAATTCCCGGCGAGAGATTATATGTGGATTGGTTTTCATCTCCTCGAACCAGCTAATGTCTGGGACTAGTGACGTTTTTAAGCGGGCGCTCAAACCCAAGCCGGCAGCGTATTGGAACATTTGGTTGCCTAGTCCACCGTAGAGCTTAGTGACAACCACGCAAAATTACCTTTTCCATACATCTTCTTTTATAAATATACTGTTGATGTTTGTATCCGCATATAACATATATCCCTTGCTCTCAACAAATCTAATCAGCTCCTTATCCTTAACGCCATGTCCTTTCTGTGAAAAAGAGATGGTCTCTATGCACCAGACGATTGGAGAGTATTTCTCAAAATCAAAACTTTCGAGTATCTCAAAATCAAGACCTTCGGCATCAAGATTTATAAAATCAGGCGAGTAGCCTAGGTGCTCTCCGATAATGTCGTTGATGTTATGCGTCTTAATCTTAACTTTACCGACGATAGAGTATCCTTCTTTCACGAAGTTTTTGGTCTCCTCTCTGGAGAAGGTATTTAATGTAGGAGCAGACATAAGATAAAAATCCAACTTTGAGCTCTTGGGGCTGATACCAACATTCAAGTTAGTATCAAGCGGCCGGTCCTTAATAAAAGCCTCAAATAAAGTTGAGTCCGGCTCGATATTTACTCCTGTGGAACCTGAGTCATAAAAGATAGCAGTGTTGTTGATATATCTAGGGTGATGTGCGCCGATGTCGATATAGACGGGTTTGCTGATGCCCAAGTTATCGAACAGGTATTTTACAATTAGATCTTCGCCAGACTGCGAAAATGATTTTTTAGCACCTTCCTTGATTTCTCCGACCTCTTTTTTAAATACCGACCGTATTCTACTCACTAACTTTCTCCAATCAATGTCGTTGTTTTTCTAGCTCTTTTTTATAGCGTTCAGGCAAATGGTCTTTATTCCAACTAGTAACAGCCTGGTCGGCCCTCAATCGGTAAAAGACCTCTTCATCCGTGAGCTCGTCCTTCTTACTATACCAAGGAAGATGGCGTGCGGTGTAGGGCTCGCCGGTTCTTAAACTAGGATGAAGTAGATATTTATAAGTGTGTGGTTTATATAGAGCGAATGTTGTGTCAATTCCGGCTTCAAAAACGCCTGGCTCGAGTTCGCTCTTCCAGAATTGTGATTCCCATTTTATCACCTCATCCTTTAAAGCGTATTGCTGGGGCAAGTCGTCAATCTTGAGCCCAAAGCCAACCTTTAAATAATGAGGATATTTTTCATGTAATTCATAGAAATACTTAAGAGTCTCCGGTTCATTAATGTCAGGGATAATGTCAGGGTCAGTAACAACATAAAAATCTTCTGGTAGAAGAACTTTTATAATGCCGGCCGACCAGGGAGCTTTTTGCGTCATATTGCGAGCCAGCTCTAACACTTGGAATTCCGTAGCTTTCAAATAATCCATAAGAGGAGGGAGTCTTGAGTCATTATCTATAAAGATTATTTTTTTTAAATTCTGTGAGTCCAACCATTTCAGAAGTTCTGTCAGCGGCTCGTACCGATCCCTTAAAATGATAAAGATCGGTGTCTCTGAGGGCCTGTCGATTAGCTTTTTTAGTTTACTCTCCTCCTCTTTTTTAACTGATACTAAGTCCTGAGAGTGACGGTATATAGATACTTCATTACTCATATGTTTTAATTCGGTCGCCACGCCCTCCACCCTTAGATTCAGTAATGCAACAGAAATGTTTTTAAGGCGCCCGGCTTTCAACCTGAGAGGCATGCGGAAAGTAAGCAGCCACTGGACCAACGTTCTCAGCTGGGCTATTCGATAATATTTGGCGGCTAATTTATTCAGAGTTGAGGCTTGTTTATTGTCTAATTTTACCGCTTGGAACCGAGACGAAAGATTTTTATAAAGAGCCTGATAATCACCGCCGTATTCAGGAATATTTGAGCTGATTGAAGGAACCGAGATTGGGAAGAAGGATTTTACTACGGAGCTATAAGCTATCATCTCCCTGAGGGCTGCATCGTATCCGATTTTCCAATTCAACCCTCCGTTATCAATAAATAGTGAACGTTTAACTAGTATACATTTTGCAAAATTTCCACTAATCACCGACTTTAGTGATCCAAATTTTGTGGAGTCAGCAGCTAAAGCCGCAAGCTTCTTGCTTGATCTATCTATAAAGTAAAGATTATTCGAAAAAGCCGATAATTGTTCGTCTTCGACTTTGTCAGCTACTAGTATAGCCCAGTCATTTCTTGAACATATCACGCCGAGATTTTGAGAATGAGTTTCAAAAACCCCCTTATCTTGGCAAAACCTTATTCGATAATCTAGGTTCTTAATATTTTTTATCTTATCTATCACATCTGATTCAGATGCGACTATCACGATTTCATCGTTTGATTTAAGCTGAGAGCTGAGTTTATTATAGTCATCCACATCCCCTGGGTGGTTGGCCTCAACGACTATACTTATGCCGTTTTGTTCCCTGAAAATTATTTGATTATAGTCGGAGTTTCCAAGCTCACGCCGCAGCTGTTCTCGCTCCATAAATGCCCGCCAGCCAAACACTGAATTATAAAAAAAAGCTTTAGCATATGCCTGATGCATAGGTCTCTGTTTAAGGGGCAATAAAGATTTTAGAGCTGAGACAGCTCCCATGGTTAGGTAAAACTTCAGGAAGCGTCTTAAAGACCAACTATCAAAATTACGGACAGCGAACCTAAAGCGGTTGCGCATTATCATATAATAAAAAAAAGTAGGGGCTTTTTTGTTGGAACTTTTGGCATTAGCATGCCAGATAGCCAGCTTGGGGCTGTAGATGACTTTGAAGCCGGCGCGCTTCATCCTCGCAAATAAATCCGATTCTTCATAATAAGCAAAGAAAGGGTTGTGCAAATAGCCGATTTCGTCAATTGTGCCTCTTCTGACCATAACGCATGAGCCTGAAACATTATTGACTTCTTGTAGAACACCTTTATCACTTTTGGCGAATATTCCTTCGGCCGTTGTAAGGTTTATGTTCTGGTACGAATAAAATTCATTTGTAGTGTCAAAAAGCTCATTATGCTCATCCCAAAGATACGCACGGCCTCCAAGCGCTCCAATCCTCTCGTCAGACTGCATCGTACCGATGGCATTTTTTACGTAGTCATTGTCCATGATGGCGTCGTTATTGAGTAGTAAAATATAGTTACCATTTGAAGCTTCATATCCCGCTATGTGGCCGCCAGTAAACCCCAGATTTTTAGAATTCTCAACCAACTTAATGCCCGGATACTTACGTAAATAACTTAGCGAGCCATCGTTCGAGCCGTTATCGACTACTATTATCTCGATATTTTTATAGGTTTGCTTTTTAGTGTGTTCCAAGCAGAGTTTGGTGTCATCTAGGCCATTCCAATTAACAATTACGATTGATACTAGAGGTTTCTTCATGAGTCTATCGCATCCTTAAGGTTCGGATAATGGCCTTCTTGACGGGTACGGGAGTGATTTTTCGGGCCAAGCGCATAGGCCGCGAACGAGTTTTTAAAGGCGGCGCGGTCTGGAGCCTAGCCATCTTAACCGGCTCTTGGCGCAAATAATCAATTAGCGGCTTTAGAGTATGTAACCAATCGAAATCTTGTCGGGCATCCTTGAGATTCTTTTTAGCTGCAGAATAAGTCTTCGGCTCGAGAACCCGAAGAATAGCGTCTTTCAGTGCGGTTTCATCATTTGGTGGCACCACAACACCAAGTTGCTTGGGTCCAATGACTTCATCTGAAAAATAATCTCCGACGGTGGCGATGGTTGGTAGCTCGGCCAGCAAATGGTCTAAGATTCGGGTACGGTGAGCAAACTCGGTCTCTATCGAAGATTTATGGGTGCTTACCGCGATGTCCGCTTCGAGTAAGTAATTAATACGGTCAGGATATTTAACCCAGCCATCATTGAAAAAGACCGTTTTGTTTGTGAGGCCCAATTCTTGTGATAACCGGCGGGTATCTAACGATTCTTTCATCTCTGAAACATTCGGGTTAGGATGCTTTGTGCCAAAAAAGACAAGCTTTATGTGTGGGTGCTTATTCTCAAGTCGTTTCATGGCGCGGATTAGGATTTTGCCGTCAAAGTGTCCCCAGATCCCGCCCGTCCAAAGCAGAACCTTGTCTTTCTTATCAACGCCTGGGATTACACCTTTAATCACATCTCTATCGTGCTTAAGAGAGGCTTTGGTGTCGATTCCCATGGGCGCATAAATAAACCGCTCGTAAAAAGCACGCTTACGGTAGGTAGCGAGCTGGACCTGCCCGGCCCCAAAAATATAACCTATCCAAAAATCAAGCTGGCGTCGGTTTGAAATCAAGAAAAGATCACCGTTTTCAAAAAACCTACGGTACATATCTGAGGCTCGGCTATATTCGAAATCGTTTTCTGGTTTTACATCATTGCCGCTATATAAACTAGCAGCTAAGTTTTCGACAGGACCCGGCACGTACAGGTCGATGACCGTAAAAATATCATTACGGTTGCAATAGTCCAGCATATCCTGACTTAACCAGTGAGAGATGATCATCTCGAAATCTTTGAAATAGGCTTCGAATTCGTGAACGGGGATACTCTTGGCTGAATATATTTTACTGAATCCGGCCTCGGGCAAGTAAGTGGGATCAAAAAAGCCGACCGTAACGTCGAAGTCCCGAGATAAGACTTCGGCCATGTAATGATAGCGGATACCGGGACCAGCCATGCTGGAGCCGATCTTATCGTGCGAGATGATAAGAAGTTTTTTCTTAGGCTTAGTCTCTGTCACGTCCCATATATTGTAGCAGGTTATAAGGGGTGGATAATCAGCAAGTAGCCAGGCTGCCACTTCGTGCAGGAAGCTGCGAAGTTGGTATCCCATACATGTCGGACCAAGTGTAGTGCCAACGATTCGAGAAGCATTCCCAGGGCCCCAGAGGTCTTTTTAATACGCCACTGCCGTCATAACCCACAACATATATATTCCCCGATGAATATAGGACTGCTCCCTGTCTGAAATCAACGTCGGCCCCGTCTGGCAAGCTCAAATCAAGTGATGTAGCAGATTTAACATGATCCCAGCTGAAGTTATTTGTAGAAAAAGCGTAAGGACCTAGGACCCAGCGCTTAGATGTTTGATCGAGGAGATATATCTTTCCATTCCCCGAAATCAGTGTGCCGGCTGGGTGTTGTAGGTTGAATAGAATTGAAGCCGAGGTAGCCGTCGGCAGGACAACGGGGGGCACATACATAACCTCATTCCAGCTGTAGCCCAGACTATTGAAGGCAGCATACGAAATCTGTTGTTTGACTAACGACCCGCTATCATAGGTCATGATATACACAGGAGTGTTATCCGAGCGGAAAATTGTGCCCGGGGCCAATGTATCATAGCTAGTGCCCAAAGGTAGGTTATTGTCTCCAGTCGTAGCCGTTTTTATTTGTCCCCAACTGAAATGATAACTATCAAATACGTAGCCGTTTAAAATCCAATGCCTTAAACCATTTTCTAGTAGGTAAACCCTACCGCTAGATGAAATCAATGTTCCGTCAGGATGCGGGCTAAATGAATCATTAGAGTATTGACTACCGAAAAACTGATTAAATATCGTATCAAAGCTCTGGAAATGGGGCGTGTATACATACAGTGCCGCTGTCCCGCCAGTATCCATATGGACCGCTGTGCCATCAATAGTCGCGTAGCCGTCATAAAACACCGGTGTTGTATCAGTCGAACAGCGTTTAAAGGAGCCCTGCGTCATTAAACCTGAGTAGCATGCCCACGAGGAAGGGATATTCATATTAGCCGGACAAGTATTATTATCATCGCAATGGTTCCAGCTGCCGGATACCGCGGCCCAGGTATTTTGACCTTCGGATCGGTGCCTACTAAAAGATAACAGCCAGGCGGCATGGACAATCTGTTCGGAAAACCCTGCATCTAAGTTGCTATTGACGCAGTTACCTGACACGGAATTAACAGGCGTACCATTGCGGTAATAAAGCGGAGTTAGGAGGGCAGAGCTGTCTGTATAAGGATCGGCGCCTGTATAGCTATAATCATGCGAGAATGTGCCAGAGTCTGTACAAGCATAGCCGACTGAGGCTGTTATCGCCGTTGCGCCACATCCATAGGTTCCATCACCTCTGACAAGTCCCTCTTCATTCTGCAGCTTGGTCAATAAAACCTGTGGGTTAATTTGATGGGCAACTGATACATCATAGATGACTTGCCCAGCCGATACTGGTGACCCATACGAATACCTACCGAAGAAACTTGACGAAGTAGGCGAATATCCCGTCGGTTCTGAAGCACTGAAGCCGCTGTTTGTACTAATACAGCTACCGGAAAAAGTATTTAACCATGCGTCAATTTGGCTAGCGTTCATAGTACTCGTGTCGTCGAACGTAAAATCATCAATCAGATTATTTTGGTTATAAGCAGCTACCGCCGGTTTATTGTGATAAATGAAAAGGCCGGCAGATAAAAGAAGGACTAGGAGGAGGCAGCTAGTTAATTTTTTCATTGTATCGTTAAGTTCAAACTATCATTCGTGGATTTGGTCTGGCTCCCCAGAGTCGCTATAGCTTCTACGCGCCAGACACCGGAGGTTAGATGGGCATCCTGCCTTACGTCCCAATACCAGCTGGTCGAGCCGTCAGCACCTGTAACATGAATGGGAAGCTGTGTGCTCACTCCTGTATCAGTATTAGTAAACTTAATGAAGCAGTCGGCTCCAGAAGTCGTGTTACATATAGAAGCCTCAAGTGTGGGTGAGCCATCCTTCCCGGGGTAGTGGTTGCTGATAAAATTGCCAGAAGGCGCCACCAACTGGCGGTTGGTTGGCAAGACAGTGTTATTGGAGCTAGGAGTACTAGTATTAGGCTCCGAAGGGGTGGGCGAATCAGCCTTGCTACTATCGGTACTGCTCGCTGTATTGGTGTGCGTAGGTATAACTACCGGTATCTTTTCTTTATGGAATAGTTGAGTAGTATTTGTTACCTCTAAGATAACCAGCAAGATTATTACGACAAACGTAGCCAAGCCTATGACCAGAGGCTTGTTGTAAAGAAGACGATGAAAGTTAGAAACCTTTTTTTTGACCATATTTTTATTTTATGACAGCCAATGTCATGAGTGCTGTGATTATAATTATACCAAAAACAATCCATATACCAGCGTTTTTTAGGGAACGAAAGTATAGGCGGCAGGACCTAGCGTAGAGATATAATCGAGTGTTTGCATATCCATACAAGCCCTGGAGGCATAGATGTATACCCCAGTTTTATTAAGTCGCTTCAATGATGCCAGCTGATTAGAGCTACTCCCTATTAAGCTGTCTAGGTCGAACTTACTCCTAACCTTCTCTTCGGAGAGCATTAAGGCTCCTGACCATCTGTTACTGATATACCTTGCTGGTGCATTGCAGCCACCCACAAACAAGTAATCTTTGAAAGAGTTGGTGCTTGAGTCATGCAACAAAGTACCCATTGAGCTTGGTGTAACCAGATTATTGAACCAGTCATGTGCATATACTCTAGGATATACAGGCTTCCAAATAAGAAACCCCAATATAGTTACTAGAAGGGTAAGGCAGCCAAACACGAAATCAGTTCGAGTGCGTTTTGGGGAGTTAATTCTCTTAAATAATAAAAGAATAGAATATAAGAGACCGATAGAGCCTAACACAAAGACTGTATAAACTGACTTATAAAAGTAGTAGCTTAAATGCCCAACCGCAGCTATCTGATATGCTCCGACAAAGAGGGTAAAGAACAACCAACCGCCCAACAGGATGATTATTAGGCACGATTTCTTGGGGGACCGACCTTTCAGGACTGCCAAGCTACCCAAAAAAAAGAAGGCTGTCATTAGGATACTCGGCTTATCTATCCCTCCCTCTTGGGTGAGGTATCCTGATCCCGCAGAGAATAACTCCCCCAGAACTATTGGGTATATGCTTGATACGAATATGGCTGAAACGATTAATATATTGCGGGCATTACGTATTTGAACCTCCCGGTAATAGGCGACAACTATAAGCATTATTGCCAGAGGTGATATAAACCACCAGCTGATAGTTACGCCAGCACACATCAATAGTGCAAAAATAAAAAGACCCTGAGAATATTTATTACGACGATATTCAAAAAGAGCCAGTATCAAGCCAAGAAGGAATATAAACGCGAAAATTTGCGAAAGAAAACCGCGAGCTACTAATGATAGTAGCGGCCCTATCGTTATCATAATCGAGGCCATAGCTATGAGACCTGACGCTTGCAAAAAGCTTAACCTGTTTTTTTTATTTTCGTAAAGCTCGAGAGAAACCATACATATCAAAAGAACTACAACAGAGAATATCGCACAAAAGGATAAATAATACGCTTCAACCAGCCTGGTATTGTTGAGACTTATTTTATTACCAAGAATAGATTTTACCAACCAGGCGGATGTAAATTCACTTCCTTGTGGATAGTCGGTCAGCGTTGAGATTAAGCCCTTGTTACCTACTTGCGTTGAGTAGGCGTAGCCATCATGAGTATATGCGTACTTGTATAGAGCGAAATGTGAGGCATTATCCTCTCCATTGGTTAACATGTGGAGAGTACTCCCGGCATAGGTGCCACTGCGGCTATTGTAGTAAACAGGAAATAAAAGAAATATGAATGACATAAAAGCTGCCGTTAAAGCAACTGCATCACCTTTCGATAATAATGCATAAGCCCTTTCTCTGTTTGGCTTGTACCCAAGTGTTAAAACAGCGCCGATAAGAGAATACAGCAGGCCAATGATGTGTATATCTGGCCGCATGTTTGACAAATTGAATATTTCGTAAAAGAGAGCATTACCAACCAGTAAGATAAGTAGTGAATAAAGTAGTTTTTGGAACCAAGTACTTCCGGCATTCAAATAGAAAGATATACGCCATGCCAGATATAGGAAACTAACAAGCGGCAAGGCCGTACCTAGTACTGAGACTACGGTTAGATAAATGTACTTCTTTAAAGGAGTAAGAAAGCTGGTACTAAAAATATTCATTATGACTTAAGCTATTCTAGCAAAAAACTCAGAACGCCTTAGAGGTTCGAGTCAGGATGTATAATTACTCCATAATATGGGTGATAAACGAGTAGCGATAATAGTGCCGGCATATAACGAAGAAAAGGTTGTCGGCGGTGTTATAAAAGAGCTGAAAAAAAACTATCCGAGAGTAATAGCCGTTGACGATGGTAGCAGGGATAGTACTACCTCAGAGATACTTCATGCGGGAGCTGAATTGGTCAGACACCCAATCAATCTTGGACAGGGAGCGGCTCTACAGACGGGAATTGACTACGCATTGAATCAACCGGGTATAAAATATTTTGTTACTTTTGATTCCGACGGGCAGCACGATCCGCAAGATATATCAAGGATGCTTAAAATACTGGATAGCGGAAAGGCCGATATTGTGCTGGGGTCAAGGTTCCTCGGTAAGGTTGAAAAAATGCCGCAAGCTAAACGTTTCATTCTAAAGTCCGCGATTTTATTTTCTAATAAAACATCAGGCGTAAAACTAACTGACACCCACAATGGTCTAAGAGCGTTTAACCGGAAGTTTGCCGAGAGTCTGGAGCTACAAAATTCAGACATGACCCATGCTTCCGAAATAGTTGATAGGATCGTTCTTATGAATTTTAGGTTCCAGGAGGCTCCAGTGACTATCCGATACACCGAGTATTCGAGATCTAAAGGACAGCCTTTATCAAACGCTGTGAATATTGGAATGGATATAATCCTTAGCAGGCTGGTCAAGTGATTATAAAAATAATCCTAGCTATATCAATAGTTCTCACTCTTCTTTGGTTCTTAACCCATCACAATACCCACCAGGCCAAAGCTTGGAAGAAGGTTGCACTAATAGCATTCACCTTCTTGTCTATTATCGTAGTCTGGTTCCCAGATACAGCAAATACCGTCGCCCACAAAGTCGGAGTGGGACGTGGGGCCGACCTTCTTCTATACTTACTTACTTTAGCCTATATATTTTCTACACTAAGTCTTTATATTAAAAATCGCGAAGATCAAAAACGGATTGTAAGGTTGGCAAGGAGAATCGCATTAATCGAAGCTGAACTCCATAATAAAAAAAATGATTGATAAAATTCATAAAAGGACACCAGTTAAATTTTTAATTGTTGGGTCAATAACCTTTTTATGCGAATACATAATTTTCTACTCTCTGTACGTCCTCTTACACTGGGAATTATTACTTTCAAATTCTCTTAGTTTTGCTGTCGGCCTATCGATGAGCTTTATGCTTAACAGGTTATGGGCCTTTAAAATAGATAGATATGCACGGAAGCTACATCATCAGGCTGTGATATATGGTGCGCTGGCCGCTACTAATTTAGTCATTAATAATCTAATAGTTGCCGGGCTGAAAGCCGACGGGTTGGATCCCAGGATAGGAAAGGTAGTTGCTATTGCTGTGATAGCTATCTGGAACCTACTTATTTATAAGTACTTTATTTTTAAAGAAAGCTTAGAGTAGACTGAGCAGATATTGGCCGTAGCCGGATTTAGTGAGCGGTTCGGCCAGGTTGCGCAGCTGATCATCATTTATAAAACCTTGGCGCCAGGCGGCTTCTTCGATGGAACCGACTTTAAT
>Ga0070680_100003447_pt1 | contig 11800 bp, 16 predicted proteins | sample KBSC73BmetaG_FD_64672 | JGI IMG/M metagenome (GOLD analysis project Ga0070680, IMG submission 64672) | Corn rhizosphere microbial communities from Kellogg Biological Station, Michigan, USA - KBS C7-3B metaG | ecosystem: Host-associated > Plants > Roots > Rhizosphere | place: USA: Michigan...
CCGCCGCCGCCGCCGCCGCCGCCTCCGCCGCCCCCGCCGCCTCCGCCGCCGCCTCCGGCGACGCAGACGTGCCCGGATGGGTCGGTGATCCCGGCTACGGCGACCTGCCCGGCGCCACCGCCACCGCCTCCGCCGCCGCCGCCGGCACCGGAGCGTGGCTTCTAAAGATCGGAAGTCAGGACGAAAAAGAGACCGGTCCGGGCACTCGCCCGGGCCGGTTTTCTTATGTGCGAACGCCAATGCAACGAGCCGCTAATCGGCTCGATTCGCCGGTTGCGGATGCGCGAGGTTAGTTGGAGGCGAATTGCGGCGGGCTTTTGTCCCAGCCGTAGATGTCCGGCAAGTAGCTGAGCTTACCGTCCTTCACCTGCGCCGTGATGTAGGTCAGGTAGATTGGGGTCGGCGCCGGCAGCTGAACGCGAAGCTCCGCCTCATTGCCCGGCGAAACGGGATCATGGCCAAGGAGCCACCGCCCGAGACGCTTCACATCTTCAACCCGCACGCAACCGTTGCTGAGGTTGCGGTTCGCGAGCTCGAACTTAGCGTGATCCGGAGTGTCGTGCAGGTAAATGTCCTGCGGATTGGGGAACGGGAATTTCAGGATTCCCATTGAGTTGAGCGGCCCTGGATCCTGCTGGATCTTCAGGTGAACCTTGCCAGCGGCGGCCCCCTTCCAATCGACCGTCGTCGGGTCGATGACCGTCGGGTGCTCACTCCAATCTTCGATCACATGATAGCCGTGCGATTTCAGGTAGTTCATCCCGAGATGGAGGAAGTTGGGCGCGATTGTCTTGCGCACCAGATGATCCGGCGCGTGCCAGTAGGGATTGTAGGTAATGTAGTACATGTAACTGGCGATTAGCGGAGTCGGAAGCTCGCTGGTCCCGGTGATCACCTTCATCGAATCGATCGCCTGTCCATCCTGGTAGAGGGTGAGCATCGAAGAGCCTGAATCGACCAGCAGGAAGCGGCCCTTGGCCGGAAGCGAACGCACGCGATCGAGGTTTGCGAGCAGCCGCGGATCCGGAGTCATGTTTCCGCTGGCTTGTGCCTGTGCCCACGCGGTGTCCCGCAACTGCTTGTAGATGGAATTCACGTCCGACGTGCTGTCGAGATAAGCAGCAAGAGACGGAGCCGCCGCCGCCGTCAGCAGGATCTCATCCGCGCGAGAGCCCTGCGGCTTGAGCACTGGATAAGCGTAGATCATGCCGGCGGTCGGCGTCTTGATCGCCTCTACATACGCAACCCATGCCGCCGAGAGGGTGCGTTCGGCTTCCGCAACATCTTCCGGCTTCCCGCTATTCGCCTGCGCCGCCGCAGCCTGGACCTGCGCGGCCAGCTGGGGTCCTTCGGCGAAACCGTCGAAAGGCGCGCGCTGGAGGATTGCGGTGAGCTCCGCGATGGCTGCCGTGTTCGGCCCAGTGCGGAACCAGATCGGCTGTGTGTGCCACGTGTCGTAAAAGGCAGCGACCGCTGTTGCGACCGGAAGAGTCGCAGACTGACCATCAGCAGCAGTCGCGCTGGCCGCAAATCCCGGATGCACTGCAAGCGCGAGTCCGGATACCGCCAGCGCAGCGAACTTCAGCTTATTCAACTTACACCCCACCGAATAACCCCTGCGGAATCTAGCGCCTTATAGAGCGCATCGAACATGCATTCGCGATGAACCGCTCCTGATGAATGCCGAGTTGTTGTGTCTTGCCGCTCGGGGCAGGGCACTTTAGGCGATCCCAGACCGGATTTGAGGAACTGAGATGCACATCAAGGGAATAGCTGCCGTCGTGACCGGCGCCGCCTCAGGCCTAGGCGAGGCTACCGCGCGCGCGCTCGCCGCGAGAGGCGCAAAGGTCGCGGTGTTCGACCGCGATTCCGAGCGCGGCGAGAAGGTGGCGGGCGAGATCGGCGGCATCTTCTGCGGGGTAGATGTGACGTCCGACGAGAAAGTCGCTGCGGCCTTTGCCAAGGCGCGCGAGGCACACGGCCAGGAGCGAATCCTGGTCAATTGTGCGGGGGTCGCGACCGCCGCGAAAACGGTTGCGCGCGACAAGGAAACGAAAGCTCCAAAACCTTATCCGATGCAGCAGTTCGAGCTCACGATCCAAATCAACCTGATTGGGACGTTCCGCTGCATTGCCAATTCGTCGTTCGGAATGGTGGGCCTCGACCCGCTCGAAGACGGCGAGCGGGGCGTCGTCATCAACACCGCTTCCGTCGCGGCACAAGACGGACAGATCGGCCAGGTAGCTTATTCGGCGTCGAAGGGCGGCGTTCTTGCCATGACACTTCCGATCGCGCGCGATCTGATGAACGACGGTGTTCGAGTGAACACGATCCTCCCCGGGGTTTTCAAGACCCCGATGGTCGCAATGATGCCCGCCAACGTGCAGGACGCGCTCGGGGCGCAGGTGCCTTTTCCGAAGCGGCTCGGACAGCCCGGGGAATATGCCGAGCTCGCCTGCTTCCTAATCGAGAACCGCTACATGAACGCCGCGGGGGTGCGGCTCGACGGCGGGATCCGGATGGCGCCGCGTTGAACGGCGACTACCGCCGGCTCACCGACGAACTGGCGGTCGCAGCACGCGAGGCCGGAGAGGCGATACTCGAGGTCGTTCGACGCGGATTCGAGGTCGAGTCCAAGCAGGATTCCTCGCCGGTCACCGAGGCCGACCGCGCGGCAGAGCTGATCATCCTCGCCGCGCTCGCCCGGGCCGCGCCCGGCATTCCGGTCATCGCCGAGGAGGAAGTCGCAGCCGGGCGGATTCCCGCGCACGACGACATGTATTTCCTTGTCGATCCGCTCGACGGAACGAAGGAATTCATCCGGGGAGGCGACGATTATACCGTCAACATCGGCCTCATCGAGGGCGGAGCGCCGAAGCTCGGGGTTGTCTTTGCGCCGGCGACAGGACGGCTTCACGGCGGTTTCGTGGGCGAGGGCGCGTGGGTCGAAGAAGCCGGACGCCGACTTCCGATCAGGACGCGGGCGAGGGGCGAATTGACGACTGCTGTGGCGTCGAAATCCCACCTCAACCAGGCGACGATCGATTATCTCGAAGCAGCCGTGGGCAATTGCGGTTATGTGTCGATCGGCTCTTCGTTGAAATTCTGCATCCTGGCGGAAGGACAAGCGGACATCTATCCGCGTGCGGCTCCGACGAGCGAATGGGACACCGCCGCCGGCCATGCAGTGTTGCTCGCGGCAGGGGGTCTGGTCGATGGGCCCGACGGTGAGCCGCTGCGCTACGGCAAAAAGGCGTTTCTCAATCGCGCGTTCGTGGCAACTTCCGGCTGGAAGGCTCCCCGGCTCGAGCCGTTCCTGGAACCATTCTCCGGCGGTGGAGACATTCCGGCCGGAATCTAAACAGCAACGGCTGCGTCTTTGGGCGTCAGGATCTGCAGGTGCTGAGCTTCCACGGAATGTCTTTGCTCCATTCCGGACCGAAATCCTGCGCCTCTCCAGCGGATCTCCTGATGCGCATGTTCCGGACCTCGAGCCTTGCAGCCTCGATTTGGGCGAAAAGCTCCCTTGCTTCGAAGCCGCTCTCCTCGACCGCGAGTTGCTTCACGACGCGCCGCGCGCCCTCAAGCGCGTCCGCCAACTCCGCCAGCCAGCGCGCGCGCTGCGCCGCTACATCAGCACTCACCATCCCTGACATTCAAAACCCCCGGTCCCAAGGCGTTTGTAGCCTGCGACGTTAACTTTGCATTATACCCCGTCCGTTCTGGAGCTGAAATCAACTCACTTTTCTCCGAATTGCGCGTTATTCCGGTCGTGCTCGGTTCTGTTCACATGCCAGGGGCCATGTCCATGAACGCGACGCGAATCGAGCCAAAATCCTCAATCTATTCAGATGCGCCTCCAGTCCTTGTCGGTGCAACGAGCGAGTCGGCGATGGCCAAGGCTGTGCGCACGCTCGAAGCAGTGGATTGCCGGATTGCGGACAGAATGGCGCTCGAGCACGCCTGCGAACGGATGGAGCGGCAGATTGCCGCAAGCGCGGTGTGGCTCGAGGTGGACCGGGACTGCGGCCCGGCGATGGATGCGCTGCTGGACTATGTGGACGGCAAAGTCAGCGATGGCAGATTCGCCGCCGTCGTCTCGACTACGGCCGAACTGATCGATCCGATCGCGGCTCGACTCCACAATCGCTCGATCGAGCTGATCATCGATGCGGACGACGCCCAGCGGGCTGCAGCCCTGGCGATTGCCAAGGCGCAGGCAGGCATCGGGGAGCGAGTATCGGACGTCGCGTCGGACCAGAGCGCTGCCCGTCTGCGGCAACTCAGCGACGAGGTCAGCCGCATTGCGGCCACGCTGGCCCGCCTTTCGGCTGGTCCCGCACCTGCTGCTCCGACGGTGGAAGTCCCGCCGAAGGCTGACGCGCCGCAGGTCTCCGCCGACACGGTAAGGTCGATCATCCGGGCACGGCGCCTGCGCGCCCGTTACTTCTCCGAAGATCTGTTCGCAGATCCTGCCTGGGACATGCTGCTTGACCTCTTCCAGGCGGAAATCGCGCAACTTCGGGTGCCGGTGTCGAGCCTGTGCATTGCCGCGGCGGTGCCGGCGACGACCGCACTCCGCTGGCTCAAGACGATGGTAAGCAACGGGATGTTCATCCGAAGGGCCGACCCGCACGACGGGCGCCGGGTCTTCGTCGAGCTCGCTCCGCAGACCAGCGTCGCATTGCGCCGCTATTTCGCCGAGGTCGGCGGCCCGGCGGTAATCTGAGCAACTGGCAAGGTTCGACCCTTCGATCATTACGGCACTCAGACAAATCTAACACAGGTTGTCAAGAGCGTGTTTGATATGTCTGACATTGCCGAGTGCCCGGGGTGCCGGGATATTCCCGCGCATGACAACGGGGGCGAGTTCGCAGATCTATGACGATCTGATGCGGTTCAAGCCCGAAGGCATGACGCCGAACGCCTGGGCGATGAAGGCGGGTGTGAGCCGCACCGTGTGGGCGGATATGCGGCGGCACGGTAATCCATCCCGCCGCACACTGCAGAAATTGCTGGGCGCGGCGGACTCGTCGCTGGCCGAATTCGAGGCGCTTCGAATAAGTGGCGGAGGAGCCGCCGAAAGTGGCGGAGTCATGGCCGTTGCGGAACCTGGCGGATCGCCCTGGCGTTCGCCGCAGTTTCCTCCTCTCCCGCTGGCCGCGACCGAGATTGCCGGTCTCTGGGGCGATCCCGATAGCCGGATCGAACTGATGAAGCTCCGCACCGGGGAGCTGGTGGACCGCGTTGCGCGGCCGGCGAGCCTCGCGAACGATGGGAGTGCCTACGCAGTCACCGTCCTGGGCGATTCGATGTGGCCGCGATTTCGGCCGGGCCGCCGTCTTGCGGTCTCGGCTTATGCCCCGGTCGCCGTCGGCGATGATGTTCTGGTGAAGCTCAAGCCGGGCAATTGGAATGATGCGGCCGCTGCTGCGGTTTCTGTGCTGCTGAAAGAGCTTGTCCGGAGGACTGCAAACGCCGTGGTGCTGAGACAATTCAATCCGGACGTGACCTTCGAGGTGCCGACGGCAGATATCGCCGCCATCGAGAAAGTCGTCGGGGAGCTGATCTAAGGCACGAGCGCTTGCCCGGTCACCCGGCGCATGGCACGGGAGCGCGCAAGGGCGGTTAGCTCAGCTGGTAGAGCATCTCGTTTACACCGAGAGGGTCGGCGGTTCGAGCCCGTCACCGCCCACCATCACAAGCTTCGGACAAGCCTCACAGCCATGCCCAGCCATGGCGGGTTGGCGACTACCTGCTGACGACCGCCCGCCTCGAGTGGGAGAATCTGGAGCCTTTCGTCGTCGCGGTTGATCAGCCGGCCGAACATGAAACGCCCGGCGGGGCGGGGGACCAGGACATCGCGGTTCAAGGCGCGCGCATAATCCTGCGGTTCGAGCGTGTCGCACCAGATCTCGTCGCCGGAGCGGTAATCGCCGAGGCTGCCGGCGACCAGGATCGCGATCTGGCCTTCCTCGACGCGTGGCGGGACGACGATGGCGGCCTTCTTTGGCGCCATGGCGCCGCCCGAACCGAGCACGGCCGCGACTTTGAGCTCGGCCGAATGACTGCCTTCGACCAGGTCCTGCGCCTCGACACCCAACGCATTGGCGATACGGTTGAGCCAGCCGACCGAAACGGTGCGCGTACCGGTCTCCAGGCGACCGATCGTCTGCGGCGTGGTTGGCGGATCGCAGCGCCGGGCGACGTCGTCGAGCGTCATTCCCCGGGCGCGGCGGACCTCGCGAATGCGTGTAATCATGTGGCCTCCTGCGCCGAACAGTGAACCATATCGGTTTTTCTTCTGTCCTACAAATTTTCCTTTGTGGCAAGTAGCCGCGACTCAGGAAGAGGAGAAAAGACGAATGGGAATGAAGCCGCAGCGGCGTCTTCTGGTCGAGCGCTCGATCGATGCGGGGATCACTTCCGAGAGCGACTCGGAGCTGACGCCGCCGAGACGAACTGTCACCGTGAACATGGCTGAGTCGCCGCTCGGGTGGCTGTTTGCGCGGGGGTTGGTCACGCGCCGACAATATGACGCCGGCGAACGCCTTCGTGCGGACTGGGAGCGGGCGCAACTCTCGCCGCGAGTGACGATGTCATGGGATGCGGCGCCGCTCGCTCCAGGTCGCGGCGGCTCCGCGCCCGCACCGGACCTCGCAGGCGCTCAGATCGACGCAAAGCGCCGCTTCGACGATGCCATCGAAGCGGCCGGATCAGGGCTCGCGGACATTCTGTGGCGTGTGGTCTGCGCCGGCGAGGGAATGCGCGATGCCGAACATGCGCTCGGCTGGCCGGCGCGCGCGGGCAAGCTCGTGCTGACCTTCGCGCTGGACCGGGTCGCCGCTTATTACCGGATCCGCTAGTCGTTGCGGCCGCCGCGATTGTCGGTCGGCGCCCTCGCATGAGAAACGTGGCTGCGACGGGAGCGCTTGGTACGCTCCTCGGCCCGTTCGCGGATGGTCGGATCGCGCATGTTGTTGCGCGATTGGTCGTTGCCGCTGTTGCTGCGCATCTTTCGCTCACCTAGTGATCTCCCGTAAAACCGGCGAGGGACAACGTGGTGTCCGCCGCTCGCCGCTTCAGCGGAGGCATTCGCCATGATTCTCTACGGCTCTTCACTCTCGCCATTCGTGCGGAAGACTTTGGCCTTCGCGGCTGAGAAAGGGATTGAGCTGGAGCTTCGACCCACCGGAGCGGCGCCCGGGCAGCCGAGCGAGGAGTTCCTGGAGGCGAGTCCGCTGCGCAAGATGCCCGCCCTCCGTGACGGCGATTATACGCTCGCCGATTCCACCGCGATCGTCCATTTCCTGGAAGCCAAATTCCCCGAACCCGCCCTGATTCCGGCCGATCCGAAGCTCAGAGGCAAGACGATCTGGTTCGAAGAATTTGCCGACACCGTCGCCTGCGCCGCGGTCGGCAAGATCTTCTTCAACCGCGTGGTGGCGCCTCGGTTTCTCGGCCGTGACGGCGATCTCGACGCGGCGGCCGCGTGCGAACGCGACGACCTCCCGCCGATGCTCGACTATCTCGAAAAAGTCGTTCCCGCCGACGGCGGATTCCTCGTCGGCGATAGGCTGACGCTCGCGGACCTCGCTATCGCGAGCCCGTTCGCCAATTTCGAGCATTGCGGCGTGAATGTCGACCCGGATCGTTACCCCCGGACGATCGCCTACGTGCAGCGCATCCTCGCCCGGCCGAGCTTCTCGCAGTGGGTCGAGCGCGAGAAAGCGCTTATGGCGAAAGTAGCCGCCTAGAAGAACGCCGCGCTCACGGATTCGCGAGCGCGGCGTCTCTGTCGCTACACGGCGTCGCCGGCTCCCGAGCCGTCTCCGCCTTCCTGCTCATCCTCGTCATCGCCTGCACCGCGACCCTGGTTCGCGAAATCGGAGCCACCGGTCGCAGCTGAGCTCGGCGGACTCTGGTTGTCCTGCAGATAGTCGCTGCTGTCGTCGCCTTGAGAGCCGACAAAGCCCTCGCCGCCGCTGACGCCGCTCGACCCGCCGGAGGTCTGATCGGTTCCGACGCTCGACCCGCCTGCATTGCTCGTGGTGCCCTGGCCGAAGTCGGCGCCCTGGGTCAGCGTCGTTCCGGTGCCCGTCGCGCTGTCATTGCCACCGATAGGCTGGCCGCTGGTGCCGTCGTCGCGGCTGCCGAACCGCGCGCCCGCGTTCCCGCCGCTGGCGATGCTGCTGCCGTTGGAATCGGCCGATCCGCTTTGGCTTCCACTGCTTTCACCGCCGAAGCTGCCCTCGGCGCCCTGGTTCTCCATCGTCTGCTTGCCGGCCCTACCCGAATCGCTGATGGGGCTGTTGTCGTTCTCTTCGCTGGAATTCTTGTCCTGTTCGTCGGCCATTTAGCGAAACTCCCTCGCATCCGCCCCGGGTGCTCGAGCAGCTAAACAGGGGACGGACTGGCGGCGTTCCGAAAGTCACCAGAGCTTTGCGACGAACAACTGGGCGCGGCGAAAAAGGCCGCCGCCCTTCCGGGCAGCGGCCTTTGTTTTCTTGCCGCGGCCGTCGCTGCTTATTCCTCCGCTTCTTCGCCTTCCTCGGCCGGAGCGGCAGCTTCCGCCGCTGGCTCCTCCGTCTCGGGAGCGAGCTCTTCGGCAGCGATCGGTGCAGCCTCTTCCTCGAACATCTGCTGGAGGACGTCGACGCCCTGGGCCTGGAGGTCGGCCTCCTCGGGCGAGCGGGCGACGTTGACTTTCACCAGCACCTGCACTTCCGGATGAAGCGCGATCTTCACCTCGTGCACGCCGATCGTCTTGATCGGCCGGTCGAGCACGACGTGGCTCTTGGCGACTTTCGCGCCAACGCCCTCAAGCGCTTCGGCGATGTCGCGCGCGCTGACGGAACCGTAGAGCTGGCCGGTGTTCGACGCCTGGCGGATCAGCTTGACCGTTTTCCCGTCGACGCCCTTCGAATCCTTCTCGGCCTCGGAACGCCTGGCGGCATTCTCTTCCTCGATCCGGGCACGGCTGGCCTCGAAAACCTTGCGGTTTGCTTCGTTGGCGCGGAGCGCCTTCTTGCGCGGCAAAAGGTAGTTGCGGGCAAAGCCATCCTTCACCTTCACCACATCACCGATGGCGCCGAGCTTCTCGACACGCTCCAGCAGGATGATTTCCATGGCGAGCGCTCCTTATTTCACGATGTACGGAAGAAGGCCGATGTGCCGGGCACGCTTGATCGCGCGCGCCAGCTCACGCTGCTTCTTGGACGACACGGCGGTGATGCGCGAGGGAACGATCTTCCCGCGCTCCGAGATGAATCCCTGGAGCAGGCGCACGTCCTTATAGTCGATCTTCGGCGCGTCCTTGCCCGAGAACGGACAGGATTTGCGACGACGGAAGAATGCGCGGGCCATTATTCGACCTCCTCTTCACGGGGACGGAAGTTGGGGCGGTCATCGCGATCGCCCCGATCGGAGCGGCGTTCGCGCTCCTTGTCGCCGCGGCGCATCATCGCCGAGGGGCCCTTCTCAAGCTCGTCCACCTTGATGGTGAGGAAGCGGATCACGTCCTCGTTGATGTTCGACTGGCGCTCGAGCTCGGCAACGGCCTGGGCCGGAGCGTCAAGGTCGAGCATCACATAATGGGCTTTGCGGTTCTTCGCGATCCGGTAGGCAAGCGAGCGCAGGCCCCAGGTCTCGGTCTTGACGACCTTCCCGCCATTGTCTTCGACGATCTTGGTGGCGTTTTCCGCGAGCGCATCGACCTGGGCCTGGGCGAGGTCCTGGCGCGCGAGGAAAACATGCTCGTAGAGCGGCATGTTTCACTACTCTCTTTTGGCCGATCGCTGACGTACCCCGATGGCACGCCCCTCCGGCTGTCTTCCAAAAACATCAGGCGCAGCGGCAGAGCCGTGCGCCAGTCCGGCGCCTATGACCGACCAAGGCAGAAAAGGCAAGCAAGCCCATGAACTTCGGCGATGAACGATTGCACTTACGCAATGAGTCGTTCAGCCTTGGGAGCACAAAGGTCGATCCACCGTTCTATTGTGCATCGAGTAGAGGAGTATCACGATGAAGGCTTTCTCCATCAAGCTTGCGGGGGCCTCATTGATTGCCCTGGCCGCTGCCGGCTGCACGACCTCGGGAATCGGCACCGGCCAGGTCGTCGGTCAGAATATCGGCGCAACCTTCAGCTGGACCGAATCCGGCGGAACGCGTGGCCGCATGGTCGCCCAGTTGAGCAATGGCGAGATTTTCCAGGGTCCGATGTTCCAGATTACCCAGGAAAGTCAGGTCATGGATTACGGTCCGCTGTGGAGCGGCTGGGGCTTCGGCGGCTTTGGCTTCCATCGCTTCGGCCGTCCGTTCGGCTGGGGTTGGGACGGCTGGGGACCGTGGGGCCCGGATCAGGCGACCATCACCCATTATACCGGGCAGGTGCTCGCGAATCTCGCCGGCCCCGGCGGGTACATGCGCTGCCACTTCACACTCATGAGCCCGAGCGCTGGCATGGCTGGCGGCGGCCTTGGCCAGTGCCAGCTTCCGACCGGGACGATCATCCAGGCGCAGTTCCCGCCGCACCGAGGCTATTACTAAGGGCCCGCGTCGGATGAGGCCCCGGATTGCGAACCGGGGCCTCGTCGTGCGAGACCGTCGCCATGGCGACGCAGCTACAGCCGGTTCATGCGCGCGACCCGCTCGACGACGTCAGCCTGCCGGGCTGGCTTTATTGCGACCCTGAATTCTTCGAAGCCGAGAAGAAGGCATTCCTGCGCGCGGCGCCGCAGGTCGTCTGCCACGAAAGCGAAATCCGAGACGCCGGCGAATGGCGCAGTCTCGAATATCTCGGCGAGAGCGTATTCGTCATCCGCGGCGACGACGGAGTGGTTCGCGCCTTCTCCAACGTCTGCCGGCACCGCGGTTCACGGCTGGTCGACGGCACAGGCGGTTGCGCGAGAGTCCTGACCTGCCCCTATCATGCGTGGAGCTACGGCCGCGACGGACGGCTGGTCGGCGTCCCGCATCGGCACGAATATCCCGACCTGCAGATCGAGAATTTGGGACTGCATGCTGTTCAGCTCGAAAACTGGCATGGCTTCCTGTTCGTCACGCTGGAGCCCGGGGCGGTGTCCGTCGCCGAGATGATGGCGCCGTACAAAGCCGAGGTGGTGCCCTACCGGTTCGAGGAGCTGCGCGTCATGGGCCGAGTCACGCTCCGTCCGCGGCCGCTGAACTGGAAGACGATCGCCGACAATTACTCCGACCATCTGCACATTCCGGTCGGTCACCCGGGCCTGACGCGCCTGTTTGGGCGGAATTACCGCATCGAAGCGGGTGAGCATGTCGACCGGATGGAAGGCGACCTGGTCGATAACGAGTCAGGCAACTTGTCGGAGCGCGCCTACCAGCGCTACCTTCCGAAGGTGGAGCATCTGCCCGCAACACACCAGCGCAAGTGGCTCTACTACAAGCTCTTCCCGAACGTCGCGTTCGACATCTACCCGGACCAGGTCGACTTCATGCAGTTCCTGCCGGTGAGCGCCACCGAGACGATAATCCGCGAGATCAGCTATGCGCTTCCCGACGACCGGCGCGAGATGAAGGCCGCGCGCCATCTTAACTGGCGTATCAACCGGCGCGTCAACGCCGAGGACACTGAGCTGATCACGAGAGTCCAGCTGGGGATGCAATCGCCGACCTATGAAGCGGGGCCGCTCGGGACCAGTGAGGTGTGCCTTCGAAGCTTCTGCAGGAAGCTCAGGCGGATGATCCCTCAGGCGCGGCTGGCGTCTCCTCCCGCGCCGGGGTGGTCGAAGGCTTCCTGATCAAGAAGATGATCCCGCCGATC
>Ga0070680_100003452_pt1 | contig 11796 bp, 11 predicted proteins | sample KBSC73BmetaG_FD_64672 | JGI IMG/M metagenome (GOLD analysis project Ga0070680, IMG submission 64672) | Corn rhizosphere microbial communities from Kellogg Biological Station, Michigan, USA - KBS C7-3B metaG | ecosystem: Host-associated > Plants > Roots > Rhizosphere | place: USA: Michigan...
GGTCGTCACGTTCAATCTCGACGAGTACTACCCGATGTCGCGGGAGAGCCCGCACAGCTACCACCGCTACATGTGGGAGAACTTCTTCGCGCACGTGAACATCGCGAAGGAGAACGTCCACCTTCCCGACGGCACGATCCCGCGCGAGCGCGTCACCGAAGCCTGCGCCGAGTACGAAGCAGCGATCCGCGCCGCGGGGGGCATCGACTTTCAGCTGCTCGGCATCGGCAAAACCGGACACGTCGGCTTCAACGAGCCCGGCTCGGACGCCGCGTCGCGCACGCGCATCGTCACGCTCGACACGCTCACCCGCAAAGACGCCGCGGCCGACTTCTTCGGCGTGGACAATGTGCCGCGCGAAGCGGTCACGATGGGCGTCGCCACGATTCTCGACGCCAAAGAGGTCGCCTTGCTCGCGACCGGCGAGCACAAAGCCGGCATCGTCGCGCGCGCCGTCGAAGGCGAGATCTCGACCGACGTGGCGGCGACGTTCCTGCAGCGCCACGGCGCCGTCACCGTCTATCTCGACCTGCCGGCCGCGGCCGAGCTCACCCGCATCAAGACGCCGTGGCTGCTCGAGGGCGTCGACTGGACTCCGGCGCTGGTGGAGCGCGCGGTCGTCTGGCTCGCCGAGCGCACGAGCAAGGCGGTGCTCAAGCTGTCGGCGCGCGACTACGCCGAGAATCAGCTCAGCCCGCTGCTCGCGCGCGCCGGCTCGGCGGGTCCGATCAACGGCCAGGTGTTCAACCGGCTGCGCGACAAGATCCGCGGCCGCGCCAAGCTCCCCGCGCACGAGCGCGTGCTCGTGTTCTCACCGCATCCGGATGACGACGTCATCTCGATGGGCGGCATTCTGCGGAAGTTGTGGGAGAACGAGAACCAGATCGTCGTGGCGTACATGACGAGCGGCAACATCGCCGTGTTCGATCACGACGTGATGCGTCACCTCGACTTCGTCGAGCGGGCCGCGGCGTCGCTCGGCATCGATGCCGCCGTCGTGCAGCGCGCGCGCGAGGCCGTCAACGCCGGGGTCGACCAGAAGGCGCCCGGCGACATCGACATCCCGGTCGTGCAGAATCTCAAGAAATTCATTCGCGAGTCGGAAGCCATTGCGGCGCTCGCCGCCGTCGGCATTCCGCCCAGCGCCGCGCGCTTCCTCGATCTGCCGTTCTATCAGACCGGCGAGGTCCGCAAGCGTCCCCTCAGCGACAACGACGTCGCGATCGTGCTGAAACTGATCGAGGAAACGCGTCCCGATCTCGTATTCGTCGCCGGCGATCTCTCGGATCCGCACGGCACGCATCGCACGTGCAAGGCCGCCGTCGAGGGCGCGCTCGCGCGCTATCACGGGGGAGCCGCGCAGCGGCCGGAGGTGTGGCTGTATCGTGGCGCGTGGCAGGAATGGTCGCTCACCGACGCCGACGTGCTCGTGCCGCTCTCGCAGGATGAATTGCACGCGAAGATCCTCGCGATCTTCCGGCACCAATCGCAAAAGGATACCGCTCCCTTCCCCGGATACGACGAGCGCGAGTTCTGGCAGCGGGTGGAAGCCCGGAATCTGGAGACGGCCGCCCGGGCCGACAGGCTGGGCCTGCCCGAGTACTACGCGATGGAAGCCTATGTAATTCAACGCGCTTAGGCGCGCAGCGTTGCACCATGGAGACCCCGTTCATTATGTTGGCGCCGGACTTCGTCCCCCTTTTCGGAGGAGGCCAACAGATGAGCGCGTCAACTACCAAGGCACTCAGTCTCGGGATCGTCGCGGCTGTCTGGGCGATCATCTCGCATCTCGGCAAGATCAATCTGCAGCTGTGGCCCGTGTTCGTCGGGCTCGCGTGCTTCGTGGGCGCGGGTGGCGGCGTGACCGGACTGCAGAAGTCGCTGGCGGGCACGATCTCGGGCGTCGTGTGGGGCGCGGTGTACGTCGCCGTCGCCTCGGCGCTCGGCCGCCAACCCGTCGTGGACGCGTTGGTCCTCGGCGCGGTGGTTTTCGGAATGGTGTACCAGGCGCGAATCCCGATCCTCGGTTATACGGCGGGCGCCATTGTCGGCGGCGCGACGTATCTCGCGATGGGATTCCGCGCGTTCCAGATGAACGCGGCGCTGCGCGTCGTGATCGCATTGGCGATCGGCTGCGTGCTGGGAATCGTGGCGGAACGGGTTGGGGAGATGCTTGGCCGCATGCGAGTCGTGCCGGCCATGTCCAACCGCTAGAAAAACCAAACCCGGAGCCACGCGCTGCACTCCGGGTTGGCGAGGCCGGGCCAAGTGGCCGTCGACACTTGGACCACGACCTACGAGACCGAATCTACGCTCGCACGCTTCGGCCAAGGTGGCCGGGGCGTGCGAGCTTTGTTAGAGAACCGTCCGGTGGACTTCGCCGAGTGTTGCCGGGCGAGCGGTCACGAGGGATTATCAGGTCATGCGGTTTTTCCCTACATCAACGCGTTTCCGGGTGCGACGCAGTGCCGTGATCGCGGTGCTGCTACTGCTCGTCTTTGCCGTCACGGCGACCCTCGCTGTGCAAGCCTACACCAACTCGCGCCACCACCGCGCCCAAGCCGATCGAGTCCTGAACGACTACGCGGCACTCGCGGCCGCGCGCGTGGCGAGCCAGTCCGCCCGCGAGATCTTTTGGGCCGTCACTCCGCCGCTCAAGGCGCTCGAGCAGGCACTCGAGGACGCGCCCGGGAAGCCGCTCCCGGATCCGGAGCATCTGCGCTTCGATCCGATGGAGAAGGATTTTTCCATCGCGCCCTATATCCGTTTCACATTTTCGATGGATCTGAACACCCACGAGTTGAAAACATGGGGGCAGCAGGTTCCCGCTAGCGTGCGCCAGTGGATGATGGATACGCTGCCGGGGCACACGCGGTTCGTCTACGACACGGCATGGGAGGGGAATATGGGCACCGTGCTCGGGCAACCGGGCGGCGAACGGCGCTACGTCGTGTACAGGCTCCTGCGTGACGAACACGGCTCGGTTCGGACCGCGATCGGCTACGAGGCAAAGCCGGCCGCGCTTCGTCCGCTCGTGGAAAAAGCCCAGACACGCCCATACTTCTCCCTGCTGCCTCGCCCGCTCGTCGGCAACGTGCCGGACGACTCGATGGGATCGGTGATCGTGACCGATCGCTTTGGTGTCGAGATCTACCGCTCGGCCGCGCAGTACGCCTCTCCATTTACCGCCCGCGACACACTCGGCACCGACATGGGCGATCTGTTCGCGCACACCACGCTGCGCGAGGCTTTGGCAGATCAGCTGATCATTGGCGGGTTGCCGCGGTCGCGCTTGCCGCTGATCCTGAGCCTGCTCGGGCTGACGGCCGTGCTCATCGGGATCGCGCTGTTCCAGCTGCGTCGTGAGTCGCAGCTCGCGCGGCTGCGCAGCGACTTCATCTCGGGTGTGTCGCACGAGCTGCGCACGCCGCTCGCGCAGATCCGGATGTTCTCCGAGACGCTGACGCTGGGACGCGTGCGCAGCGACGACGAGCGGCGCCGCTCGCTGGCGATCATCGATCAGGAGGCGCGCCGGCTCACGCACCTGGTCGAGAACTTGCTGCACTTCTCGCGCTCCGAGCGACAGACCACGCACATCACACCGGAACCGACGCGGCTCGCGCCGTTGGTGCAGGAAGTCATCGACGGCTTTGCCCCGCTCGCCGCGGCGCGCGGCGCGCGACTCGCCGCGGCGGTGCCCGACGATCTGATCGTGCCCGCCGATCCCGGCGCGGTGCGACAGATGCTGCTCAATCTGCTCGACAACGCCGTGAAGTATGGACCCGCGGGCCAGGAAATCCGGATCGGCGCGGTACGCTACAACGGCGTCGCACGACTGTGGGTCGACGACGGCGGACCGGGGATTCCACGCGCCGACCGTGAGCGCGTGTGGGTCCGCTTCTGGCGGCTGGAGCGCGACCGCGACTCCGCCGTCGCGGGAAGCGGCATCGGCCTCGCGGTGGTGCGCGAGCTGGCGGCGCTGCATCATGGCCGAGCGTTTATCGACGACCCTGCACCCAGCGACGGGACGCCTCCCGGCACCCGCGTGGTGATCGAGCTGCCGGCATGATTGCCGCCGCGATCGGACCCAAACGCATCCTCGTCATCGAGGACAATCCCGATCTCGCCTATGGGCTGCGCAACAACCTCGAAATCGAGGGCTACGAGGTCGAAGTCGCCAAGGATGGAACGAAAGGGCTGAGCCGCGCCAAGACGGGGAAGCCTGATCTCGTCGTACTCGATCTGATGTTGCCGGGCATGGACGGCTTCCGCGTGCTGCGCGCGCTGCGCGAAGACGGTCACGGGATGCCGGTGCTCATTCTGACCGCGCGCGGCGAGGAGGCCGACAAGGTCCGCGGGCTGCGGCTCGGCGCCGACGACTACGTCACGAAGCCGTTCGGGGTGTTGGAGCTGCTCGCCCGCATCGAAGCGTTGCTGCGGCGCGTGGTGGCCCCCAAGAAGAACGGCGGCCCGCCCGCGTCCGTGTTCGAGAAGTTCGGCGACATCGAAGTCCTCACGCCGTCGCGGACAGTCCTGCGCGATGGCGCGCCGGTCTCGCTCACGCCCAAGGAATACGACCTGCTGCTCGCGTTGGTGCGGCGCGATGGCGCCTGCATCACGCGTACGGAGCTGCTGACCGAGGTCTGGGGATACAGCGCCGAGGTCATGAGCCGCACGGTGGACACGCACGTCGCCGAGCTGCGGCGCAAGCTCGAGCACGACCCCGCGAATCCCAAACACATTCTCACGGTCCGCAAAACAGGCTATCGTCTAGCGCGGTGAGCGCGACGAAAGCCGATCTCCTGCGCCGGCTCCATATCGACGGACCGATGCTCGTTCTCCCGAACGCCTGGGATGCGGGCAGCGCGACGATTTTCCTCGAAGCCGGGTTTAAAGCGCTCGCCACCACGAGCGCCGGCATCGCGTTCAGCCTGGGATATCCTGACGGCGAGCGCCTGAGCCGCGACGAGATGCTGGCGGCGGTTTCGCGAATCACCCGCCGCATCGACGTTCCCATCACGGCCGACATGGAAGCGGGCTACGGGATGGCGCCGAGCGCCATCGCGGAGACGGTGCGCCGCGTCGTCGATGCGGGCGCGGTGGGTATGAATCTCGAAGATCGCCTGGAGGGGAAGCAGCTGATCGACTTCCCTCTCGCGGTCGAGCGTGTGGCAGCCGCCCGAACCGCGGCGGACAAGAGCGGCGTGCCCCTCGTGCTCAACGCGCGCACGGATGCCTTCGAGGCGCCAGAGCTCGGGCCGGCGCAGCGGTTCGAAGAGGCGGTGCGCCGCGGTAATGCCTTCCGCGAAGCCGGCGCCGATTCGGTGTTCGTGCCGTTCGTCGGCGATCGGGACACGATCGAGCGGCTCGTGCGGGCGATTCGCGCGCCGCTCAACATCCTGGGCACGCCCAACGCGCCGACCCTCAAGGAGCTCGCGGCACTCGGGGTGCGGCGCGTGACGTTCGGGTCGGCGCCGATGCGCGCGACGCTGGGCTTGGTGCGGCGCATGGCGCGCGAGTGGAAAGAGAAAGGGACGTACGGAACGCTGGAGGCGTACGGGATCCCGTTCGCCGATCTGCAGAAGCTGTTCGGTTAGTTCAGCTCGACGTGCAGGTGGTCGGCGGTGCCCACGTGCCGCCGCGTGTCGAATCCCATCAGCCAGAAGTAGAACTGCGCGCCGCGATTCTTGATCACCCCGCGGCCGCTCGTGCGCAGATCGACGGCGTGAATCCAGCCGTCGGCCTGCCGGTAGTGCCGAGTGCGGCTGTTCTGCGGCAACCGCATTTTCGCGTAATCCTCCGGCTGGCGGCCCGTGTCGGTGATGAGCATGTCACGGTCCACGAGAATCAGCGTCGAGAGCGCGAGCCTCAGCAAGGGATGCACCGAGTAGTAATACGCTCTGACCGGGGGCGCCTTCGCGTTCACGCTGGCGAGATACAGTAAGGAATAGCTGCAGTAGAAGAGCACGAGCGGGAGCGCCACCCACTTCGCCACCGGCAGGATCAGCGCACGCCCGCCGCGCCCGCCGCGCTTGGTAAACTTGCGCGCGAGCCCCACCGCATACGCCGTGATCACTGCCCCGGTCAGGAACGCCGCGGTCAGCACTGCCACCCAGACGGGCGTCCTTCCGTGCTCATAGATGAAGACGGACCCGCGGACCAGAACTCCGAAAGGCAGGGCGATGATCAGGACGACTTTCAGGAACCCGATGGCGATATCGCCGGCCAGCGCACGCCATTCGGCCGGCGTCGCCTTCGTGGTCGCGCGCCATTTGCGCTTCCACTCCTTGCGCGCCTCGCGCTTCAGCCGCTCCAGTTTGACCGCGATGCCGTCCATGACCGGAATGTACGGATTCTCCGGGCTCCGGGCTTCAGCGTCATCGAATCGTCATCCGCGTGCTCGTGAGTCGTCACGAATCGATGTGCAAGGCGCCATGGCCGCGGCGTCTCTTTGATTCAGTCCACTCACAGGAGCACGTCATGAAAAACCGCTGGGCCATCCTTGGTACTGTCGCATTGCTGAGTTGTACGAACGAATCCCGCGTGCCGGCGGCACCGTCCGACGTCGCGTACCTGCAACAGGACGTGTACTCGAGTCACAAGGTCTCAGCCGGCCAACCCGCGGCAGTCGCGCTGAGCGAGGTTGTCGTGACCGGCGCGGCGGAGCTCCCACCCATCACCAGGCCTGATGCCACGAACATGATCATCAGGACCGCGACCGCGCTGATCGAGGTCGACTCCCTCGAAAATGCGGTCGCCCAGCTGAAGCGCCTTGCCGCGGGTGTTGGCGGCTATGTGGCCAATACCGGGATGGAGGTCGGTCGCAACCGCCTGCGCCAAGCCGTCATCGAGGTGAAGGTCCCCGCAGACCGGTTCGACGACGTGCTATCCGGGCTTCAGCCTATCGGCAAGCTCGAGTCGGTGAATGTGAACGCCCAGGATGTGGGTGAGGAATACTTCGATGTCACCGCACGGATCGACAACGCCAAGCGGCTCGAGAAACGGCTGATCGATCTGCTCGCAACCCGCACGGGGAAGCTCAAGGATGTCCTGGACGTGGAGCAGGAGCTGGCCCGCGTGCGCGAGGAAATCGAGCGCTACCAGGGACGGATCCGCTATCTCCAGGCACACACCGCCACCAGCACGCTCAGCGTGACCGTTCACGAACCTCCTCCCGTGGTCGGCGATGCCGGTCAAAGCGTGATGGGAGAAGCGTTCCGGCAGGCATGGCGCAACTTCGTAGCGCTCCTCTCGGCCTTCGTGCAATCGCTTGGGATTCTGATCCCACTCGGCGCAGTCGCCGGTATCGTATGGCTCATCGTCAAGCGGTCGCGCAAACCGCTTGCTCGACCGACGGCCTGACTTTTCTCGCGAGGATGTTGCACTTGCAGCCGGTCCGATCGCGGGCAGATTCGGAGTCCACCTTGCTTCCGGATGTCCGATATGCGTTGCATGACCATTCGTCTCATGTTGCTCTGCCTCTTCGCCGTCACCGCCTGTTCGCCCGACGCTCCCACGTCCTCGGAGCCGCGGCCTTCGTTCGCCGCGGGCGGACAGGGGAACGGCAATGGCCAGAGCTCGCTGGATCTGATCGAGCAGGACTATGCCGACGGCGTGCTCGACAAGAACAACGTCAATCGCTATCGCGAGTACGCCGTCGATGCGCCCGACCGCCTCCCGTCGAAGTACAAATCGGCGGTGCTCGGAAAAGACGCGACCTACTCGATGATTCAGATGGCCCTGGACTGGGACCAGCTCTCCGCGAGCACGCGTCAGGAAATCATCGATCTCCGCGGCAATGGCTTCGGGCAACTGAAGGAAACGGTGCTGACGCCGCACTTCGCGCTGCATTTCACAACGCAGGGCAATCACGCCGTCCCGGCCCAGGACAACGATGGGAATGGAATCTCAGATTTCATCGATGCTGCGGCCGAGAGTTGGGAGGTCGTCTGGGCCCGCCAAATCGGTCAGCTCGGCTACCCTGCTCCGAAAGGAACGCCAGCCCAACGCTTCCACGTCTATTACCGGCAGCTCCCCTACTACGGGTACACGGTGCCCGAGAACATCGGGCCCTGCCCTGGCATCAGCGGCGGTTCCTTCCCCTGCGCGACGGCCTCCGGCTGGATCGTCGTGAACAGCAGCTTCTACGGGGGTTTTCCGCCCAACGACGAGGACGTGACAGGAAACGAAGTCATCCGCAGCGGGGCGCTCAAAGTCACCCAGGCGCATGAGTTCATGCACGCCAGCCAATTCAATATCAACGTCCTCCAGTCGGGCTGGCTGTTCGAGTCGCACGCGACGTGGGCGGAAGACGCGGTGTATGACGGCATCAACGACTGGCGCTGGTACATCAATCGATTCCTCGCCACACCTGACTTTCCCATCTTCAACCGGTTTGTGTACGGGTCGGCGTTCTTCCAGAACTGGCTGAGCGAAACTCGAGGCGTGGACGTGACGCGACAGATTTGGCTGGCCGCTCGGACGAAATCGACGCCCGACGCAGTCCGGGACGTCGCCTTCGGCGGGTCTTGGGAAGACATGAAGAACTTCGGGCCCGCCGAGTACGCGCTCGACATCTCCGACTTTACGAGCGACGGTTCGAGCGTCATCCCGCTCCCGCACAACCTGATCAAGGCAGTCCATTCGACCTATCCCGTCGCGGTCGACGTCCCGGTTTCGAAGGGCAGCGTGGTCACCCGGGCACCGTGGGGGCTCGGCGCAAACTTTGTCGAGTTCATCCCGGGCCCCAGCGGCACGATCACTGTCAGCTTCGATGGCGCCGACGGGTTCGCATGGCGCGCGTTCGCCGTCGCCAGTGACGCAAGGGGACGCAGCACGGTCATTGGGATTGCGCTCGACGCGGCCTCGGCTGGATCGGTCACAGTTGCAGGATTCGGGACTCGCTGGAAACGCGTGACACTCGTTCCGACGATCGCCGATCGCGCCGGTGCCGAGGTGCCGTACTCGTACGGCGCCCAGGTGAACTGATGTCCACCTGGCTCGCAAATTGCGAAGGCCGCGCGGTGATGATCCTCCCGTTGGCGCTCGCGGCGCTCGCCCTGCAAGGCTCGGTTTACCCCAAACGGACCCAAGAACCCGTCGTCGCGTTCGTCGACGTCAACGTCGTCCCGATGAGTCGCGACGGAGTGCTGGAGCACCAGACCGTCGTCGTCCGCGGCAACCGGATCGCCGAGATGGGGCCGGCGTCGCGCGTACGGGCGCCAGCCGGGGCCACCACCGTCAACGGCAGCGGCAAGTATCTCATGCCCGGCTTTGCCGAGATGCATGGGCACTTCCCGAATCCCAACGCGGGCCCCGAGCTCACCGAGAACGTCCTCTTCCTTTATGTAGCCAACGGCGTGACGACTGTGCGGGGCATGCAGGGCCAGCTGCCGCACCTCGAGCTCAAGGCGCGGATCGCGCGCGGGGACCTGTTAGGCCCGCGCCTGTGGGTTCCCGGTCCGGCGCTGACGGGGAACTCCGCGCCCACGCCTGAAGCAGGACGGCGCCTGGTGGAGGAGCAGCAGGCCGCGGGGTTCGACCACCTGAAGATTCACGAGGGGCTGACCCGGGAGACCTACGACACGATCGTCGCGACCGCCAAGCGAGTTGGGCTCCGTTTCGGCGGGCACGTGCCGGATGCCGTCGGTGTCTATCATGCCCTCGAGTCGGGGCAGATCTCGATCGAGCACCTCGACAACTATGTCGAAACGGTGGGCGGGCCTGACTCGGCGGATGACAGCCGCATTGCACGCGTCGTCTCGGCGACCTGCGCCGCGCGCGCCTGGACGGTGCCCACGCTGGCGCTCTGGGAAACGTTCATGGGCACCGAGGACATCGACATGCTGGCGGCGCGGCCCGAGCTACGCTATGTCCCGACGGCATGGCGTAACAACTGGGCGCAGCAGCTGACGCAAATGCGCCAGCAGAACACACAGCCACCCGAGCAGCGCGTGAAGACGCTCGCGCTGCGGCGGCGCATTCTCAAGGCGCTGCAGACGGCGGGTTGCCCGATCGCGTTCGGCACCGATTCGCCTCAGCTTTACAGCGTGCCCGGCTTCTCGATTCACCGGGAAATGCAGAGCATGGCCGCGGCCGGACTCACCGCCCAGCAAATACTCGCGTCCGGCACTCGGAACGCCGCACGCTATTTTGGTGCGGAACAAGAGTTTGGCTCGGTGGCACCCGGTCAACGCGCGGACCTAATCCTTTTGAACGGGAACCCGCTGACCGATCTGGCGAACGTCGGGCGGCGGGGTGGTGTAATGGTCAACGGCCGCTGGCTGCCGGAGACCGAGATTCAGGCACGGCTCGAGCGTATCGCGGCGGCGTACCAATAACGAGGAACCGAGACATGGCGTCACGCGGAGAGCGCTTCAGAAAAGCGGCGATCAAAGCTGCCAAGACCGCCCGCAAGTGGGCGGAAACTGCCACACGCGAAGCCGACCGGTTACTGGCGGAAGCGCAGAAACGGGCGGAGACCGAACAGCGGCAGATGAAGATCAAGTCAGCCCTCAAGCGGACCGGGAAGATTCTGAGGGCCGTTGGACGCGCCGCTATCGTCGCGGGGATCGCCGCCGGGATCGCATCGGCGCGGGCGGAGAACCGGGCCCGCAAGCTCACGAAGAAGGCGAAACGCTAGTCGGCAGCTCCAGCCAGCTTCAGCAGCTTGCTCCATTGCGGGGCCGTCACCGGACTCACGGATAGACGGCCCTGCCGCACAATGGGAAGCTGACTGAGCGTGCGATCCGCCTTGATCTGCGCCAGCGTCACCGGCTGGGGCATCCGGCGGTGCGCCTTCAAGTCGATCACGAACAGCTTGGGGTCTTTTTTCTTGGGATCGACGTAGGGCGCGGAGACCACCGTGGCCCACCCGACTACGGCTTTTTCGTCACCCGTGTGATAGACGAGCACCTGATCGCCCGGGTGCATCGCGCGGAGATTGCGCAGCGCCACCGGGTTCTTCACGCCATCCCAGACGGCGGTCTGCTCGCGCTCCATGTCATCGTAGCTGTAGGTGCTCGGCTCGGTCTTCACCAACCAGTAATTAGCCATTCTGGTCCGCCCATTGCTGGATCGTCGCGGCAAGCTCTTCCAAAACGTCGCTCTCGGTCTTGCCGGTGCGCTTCGGGACTTTGAAGGAGTGATCCCCTTCCTCTATAAGGTGCAGCGTGGCGCGGGAGCCGAGCCGTTTCACCACGCCCTGCAGCAAATCGAGTGACGCAAACTCATCCCGTGTCCCCTGCAGGAACAGCATCGGGATTTCGATGGCGGAAAGATGCTCGGCGCGCTCGACTCCTGGTCGGCCGGGCGGATGCAGCGGAAAACCAAAGAACACGAGACCCCGCACCCCCGGAAGCGGCTCCCGGGCCTGGGCCTGCGAAGTCATGCGTCCCCCGAACGACTTCCCCCCGGCCAGGAGCCGGGCGGCGGGCGACTGCTGTGCAGCCTCCCGCACCGCCTCGCGCACGGCGGCCTCCGCAACGGCGGGAGCATCGGGACGGCTCTTGCCCGCCTTCATGTAGGGAAACTCGTAGCGATGGGTCGCGATGCCGTGTCTGCCCAGGGCTTCGGATGCGCGCTGCATGAACGGATGGTGCATTCCCGCACCGGCTCCGTGCGCAAACACGTAGAGGTAGCGATCGTCAGTCTTCGCCAAGGAGTTCGTTCAGGCGCTCCAGCACGCCCATCAGCTTTGGCTTGATTTCCAGCACCTCGACGCAGGGATCGGTGCCGAGCTTCTCCATCCGTTTGAGCGCGTTCTTGATCGTCCAGTTGCTGTTGCGGAGCTTGGCG
>Ga0070680_100003453_pt1 | contig 11794 bp, 9 predicted proteins | sample KBSC73BmetaG_FD_64672 | JGI IMG/M metagenome (GOLD analysis project Ga0070680, IMG submission 64672) | Corn rhizosphere microbial communities from Kellogg Biological Station, Michigan, USA - KBS C7-3B metaG | ecosystem: Host-associated > Plants > Roots > Rhizosphere | place: USA: Michigan...
GCGCCAGACCGCCTGGGTTTCGACTGCGCCCGGCGACTCGTTCAGTTGTGCGACGTATCGCGCGCGTGCCGCAGGATCGCGGAAGACGTCGTTGTCGAGATGCTGATCGAGCAGATCGCGCTCCGAGGCGTATCCGAGCATTTCCACGAGCGCGGGGTTCACACTCAGCAACGTGCCGTCGGGCGCCGCGCGAAAGATGCCGAACGGCGCCTGCTGCACGAGCATCCGGCTCGCGAGGTCGGCGCGACGCAGCGCCTCCTCCGCGCGGCGGCGCTCCGTGATGTCGGTCGCCACGCCCACCACCCCTACGATACTGCCGTCTTTCTCTCGGACCGGAGAGTACTGCGCCTCGAACTCGAACCCGAACAGCTCGACACGGGCGGTGACCGATTCACCGGCCAATGCGCGCCGCACGTCCGCGATCGCCTGCGGCACGTCGCCCAGCAGCTCGAAGAACGACTTGCCGAGCAGCATCTTGGGCCGCACACCGAGCGACTGCAGTCCCTTCCCTTCCGCGAGCGTGAAGACGCCCAGCGGATCGAGGGAGAAGAAGATCACCGGCGCGCCAGCGACGACCGTGCGCAGCCGCTGCTTGCTGGCGTGCAGCACCTCCTCCTGCCGCACGCGCTCGGTGACGTCGCGCGAGTTGACGATTACGCTGTAGGCGTCGGGTTGATCGAGCTTGGCTTGTCCAATCGATTCGAGAATGCGCCAACCGCCATCGGCATGCTTGAAACGGAACGTCGCACTGTAGGGCGAGCCCGGCCGCTGGATCGCGTCGGCGAGCGCTTCCATGACGGGGGCGAGGTCGTCGGGATGCATGAACTCGAACGCGTTGCGCCCGAGCAGCTCCTTGGTGCTGTATCCGAGCAGGCGTTCCACGGACGGACTCACGTACCGCAGGATGCCGTCGTCGCCGAGGATCGTCACGATGTCGGAAGCATTTTCGGTCAGGGACCGGAAGTGCTCTTCGCTCTTGCGCAACGCGTCCTCGACGCGCGCGCGCTCCAGCGCCGTGGCGAGCACGTGCCCGAGCGCCTGCACGAAGAGAATGTCGGGACCGCTGAACTCCCGTGGCTGCGCGGAGTAGGCACCGAGGATACCCCACGGGCGCTCGCGCCCTTGCACGATCACGCAGACGCCGCTGACGATGCCGTGTTCTACGAGATGCCGGGGAGCGGTGAAACGCGTTTCCCCTGCGAGATCTTCGAGAACGAGTGGGCCGGCGGAGTGCAGGGCGTAGCCGGCGAGGGACGAGGGGTCGGATGTGACGATCGTTTTGCCGACGCAGCCGTCACGCCAACCCGTTCCGGCGCGCAGCAGCAGGCTGCGATGCTCGGGCCGAAACTCCAGGAGGTCGCTGAATTCGACGTCGAGACCGCGCGCGACCAAGCCCGCGGCGGTTTGGAAGAGGTCACCCCGGGCAACTCCGGCCAGCGCCTGCTGACCGAGATGGGCGACTGCCTCCTGCTGCCGCGCCGCTGCACGGAGTTGCTGCTCCGCGCGACTCGATTCCTCTATCCCCAACCAGCGGAATCGCTTGGCGGGCAACCGGGTCCCTTGAGAACGGGCTATGAAGCTAGGTTCGCCAGGCCCCCGAACCCGTGACCCGAGTCACCCGGGCGGTCTTCGTGGCCAAGTGCGAGTTAATCCATAAATTCGGGCTATGGCGACACGGCGTTCCATCCCAGCGAAGTCAGGCAAAAGCAAGTCGAGGGCGAAGAAACCCCGTAGGGTAGCCGACTCGCTCACGGTGTCCGTTCTCAAATCCACGCTCGAATCGACCGCCGACGGCATCCTCGTCGTCGACCTCGATGGAAGCATTGTGTCGCACAACCGCCGGTTCGAGGAAATCTGGGGACTGCCGCCGGCGCTCATCGCCGCCAACACCGACGCGGCCGGACGTCGTCGCCTCGTCCAGCATGTTCAGAATCAGCTCATGAACGCGGAGACCTTCGTCGACGGCATAGAGGAGCGGTACGCCGAACCCGAGTCCGACAGTTTTGACATTCTGAACTTCACGGACGGGCGAGTCGTCGAGCGCTACTCGATCCCGCTGCGCGTCGAGGGCCATTCCGTCGGTCGGGTCTGGAGCTTTCGGGATGTCACCGCTCGGCGCCGCGCCGAGTGCGTACAGGAAGCGGTGTATCGCATCTCCCATACGGCACACACGGCCGAGAACCTGCAGGAACTGCTGCGCGCGATCCACGAGATCGTCGGCGAGTTGATGCCCGCCAAGAACTTCTACGTGTCGCTCTACGACGCGGAGAACGATCAGCTCGAATTCCCGTATTTCGTCGACGAAATCGACCTTACGTGCGACGTCCGTCCGCGGAAGCTCCGGAAGGGATTGACCGAATACGTGCTCCGGACGGGGACACCGCTGCTCGCGACGCCGGAAGTGTACGAGCGGCTCGTGGAGGCGGGCGAGGCCGAGCTGATCGGAGCACCCTCCATCGATTGGCTGGGCGTGCCGCTGAAAGTGAAGGACCGCAGCATCGGCGTCGTCGTGATGCAGACCTACTCGCAGGGCGTTCGCTACGGGCAGAGCGAGCTCGACATTCTTACCTTCGTGTCGTCGCAGATGGCCATGGCGATCGAGCGCAAGCGCATTGAAGATGCGTGGCGCGAGCAGACTGGGCTCCTGCAACAGATCGTCGACAACATCCCGGTCATGCTCGTCTCGCTCGACCAGCAAGGCCGGATCAAATGGGGGAACCGGGAATGGACGCGCACGCTCGGCTACGATCTCGCCGAGGCCACCAGCCGGGACATCTTCAAGGATCTGTACCCCGACGCCGCCGATCAGCAGCGCGTCCGAGATTCTATCGGCGCGCCGACCGGTGTGTGGACGGACTTCAGGACGCGCACCAAGCAAGGCACGATCCTCGATACGATGTGGGCCAATGCGCCGCTCGGAGATGGCGAATGGCTCGGCATCGGGATGGACGTCACCGAACGGAAACGGTCGGAGGAGCGCTATCGCGCGTTCATCGCGCAGAGCTCCGAGGGCGTCTCGCGCCTGGAGATTGATCCCCCGGTGGCCATCAACTTGCCCGAGGATGAGCAGATCGACCGCGTCTACCAGCGGTCCCGCATCGCCGAGTGCAACGACGCGATGGCGCGCATGTACGGCCTCAACGAAGCGGGCGAGCTGAACGGAACCCGCCTGGCCGATCTCCACGACGTCAACGATCCGGCCAATCGAGAGCAGATCCGGAGCTTTATCCGCGCCGGCTACCGCCTCTCCGATTCCGAAACGCGCGAGCGGGCCCGCGATGGGAAACCCCGTGTCTTCCTCAATAATGTTGTGGGCTTCGTCGAAGACGGGCATCTGGTGCGCGTCTGGGGCACCCAGCGCGACGTCAGCGACCAGCGCCATCTCGAAGAGCAGTTCCGCCAGGCGCAGAAGATGGAAGCGGTGGGTCAGCTGGCCGGTGGCATCGCGCACGATTTCAACAACCTGCTGACCGCCATTCTGGGAAACACGCAGCTGCTGCTGCGCGACCTGCCGCCGGGCGACACGAAACGTCAGGACGTCGAGGAGATTCGGAAGGCGTCCGAACGCGCTGCATCGCTCACGCGCCAGCTGCTCGCGTACAGCCGCCGCCAGATGCTGCAACCCGAAGTCCTCGACCTGAACCTGGTCGTGGCCGACATGGACCGCATGCTGCGCCGCTTGATCGGCGAGCATATCTCCCTGGACACGGTGCTCGCCCCCGAGCTGGGCCGCGTGAGGGCCGATCCCAACCAGATCGAACAGGTGATCGTGAACCTCGCCGTGAATGCGCGCGACGCCATGCCTGACGGCGGCAAGCTGACGATCGAGACCGCCAACGTGGCGCTGGATGAGTCGTTCGCGCAGGCGCATTTGGGCGCCGTCCCCGGCCCCTACGCGATGGTCGGGGTGACCGACACCGGCATGGGAATGGACGCCACGGTCCGCGCGCATCTCTTCGAGCCGTTCTTCACCACTAAGGAAGTCGGCAAGGGCACCGGTCTCGGCCTGGCGACGGTGTACGGCATCGTCAAGCAAAGCGATGGGTACATCTCGGTGTACTCCGAGCCGGGTCGCGGCTCCAGTTTCAAGGTCTATCTGCCGCGCCTTCCCACAGCACAGGCCGCCGCTGCCGCATCAGGCAAAGATCGGCCGGAGCGCGGCACCGAGACCATCCTCGTCGTTGAAGATGAAGCGGCCGTGCTGGCGCTCAGTCGCCGCGCGCTCGAGATGCAGGGCTATTTGGTGCTCGCCGCCGCCGATCCCGCCGCCGCGATGCGCGTCGTCGAACGCCACGGCGGCATGATTCACCTGCTGCTCACAGACGTCGTGATGCCGGGGCTCTCGGGTCGCGAGCTCGCCGACCGCTTGGTGGCACGCCGGCCAGGCTTGCGCGTGCTCTACATGTCCGGATACCCCGGCGACGCTGTCGTGCAGCACGGTGCACTTCCAATCGGCAGCGCGTTTCTCCAGAAGCCATTTTCGCCCGACGGCCTGGCGCGCAAAGTTCGCGATGTGCTGGATTCCTGAACCGGGGGGGGGCCGTTAGGCCAAGGCATGCGATCGGAGAAGCTGGAACCTGGAGCCGCCGAGCTCGCACTGCGGCAGTCGGAAGAGCGCCTGCGGCTCGTGAGTCTCGCCACCAATGACGCCGTCTGGGATTGGGATCTCGTCACCGACAACGTCTGGTGGGGGCAAGGGTTCGAAACGGTCTTTTGGTATGAGCCAGGTGTGCTGGACGCACGGCACGAGACCTGGAACGATCTCATTCACCCTGACGAGCGTCACCGCGTGATCTCGAGCGTTCGCGCCGCCATCGAAGACGGCAACACCTTCTGGTCAGGCGAGTATCGCTTCCGTCGGCGCGACGGCTCGTACGCGGATGTCTACGACCGGGGGTACGTCATTCACGATCCGGTCACGCGAAAGCCGGTCCGCATGGTCGGCTCGATGATGGACGTCACCCATCGGAAACGAGCTGAAGAGCAAATCCAGGCGTCTCGCGCCGCCCTGCGACTCCTTGCGGTCCGACATCAGGATGTCCGGGAAGAGGAACGCACGCGGATTGCCCGCGAAATTCACGACAGTCTCGGACAGGCGCTCACGGCGCTCAAACTGCAGCTCGCATCCGCCGAAGCCGTCGCGACGACGACGGCCCCTTCGCTGGGCGCACGCTTGCGGGAAACGACGCAGATGGTCGACGATCTCGTCAAGAGCGTGCGGCGCATCGCCAGCGAGTTGCGCCCGCCCATCCTCGATCATCTCGGCCTCCCCGCCGCACTCGAGTGGCTGGCGCAGGACTTCTCGCGACGGACCGGCATTACCTGCACGGCCAGGTTGCAGCCGATCAACCTGGTTATCGGCGACGAGCATGCGACGGCGCTGTTTCGCATCACACAGGAAGCCCTGACCAACGTCTCTCGACATGCGCAGGCCACAAGCGTGGAGCTCGAGCTCGGCGTCGAGGGGGGCTGCGTGGCAATCCAGATAACGACAACGGGCGCGGCATCACCGAGAAGGTCGCGAGCGGTCCCGACTCGCTGGGCATTCTGGGCATGCGGGAGCGCGCCGCAGCAGTCGGTGGAGTCCTCGAGGTCGTCCCGCGCGCCGCCGGAGGAACCCGCGTGGCGGCATGGTTTCCACGGCCTGCAGAGGCGGGGGCAGCGACGTGATTCGAATTCTCGTGGTGGATGATCACGCGTTGGTCAGGCGCGGCCTGATCGAGATCCTGCAAGCGCTGCCGGGTGGCGTGGAGTTCGGTGAAGCGGGAACGGCCGCCGACGGAATCGACCTGGGAATGCGCGAGGAATGGGATGTCGTGCTGCTCGACCTCGGCCTGCCAGACCGCCACGGGCTTGAGGTGCTGCGGGAGTTGCGCCTGATCCGGCCGCAACTGCCGATTCTGATCCTGACCATGTTCCCGGAGGATCAGTTGGCCCTGCGCATGCTGGAGGTTGGGGCAGCGGGTTACCTCACGAAGGAATCGGCTCCGGAACAGCTGATTCGTGCGGTCGAGCGTGTGACGGCAGGGCACAAGTATCTGAGCCCGGCGATGGCCCAAGTGGTCGCCGACGGAATCGAGGGGCCCGCGCCGGCTCCGCACGAGCAGTTGTCCGACCGCGAGCTGGAGGTCCTGCGCCTCCTGGCCGCCGGCCGACCGATCACCGCCATCAGTCGCCAGCTTGGGTTGTCGCCGAAGACGATCACCACGTACCGCGCGCGGTTGCTGCACAAGCTCCGAATGAGGTCGAATGCCGAGCTGACGTTCTACGCCACCCAACACGGGCTGGTAAGCCCGGCGGCCCTGCGCGCCACCTCGTCCAACGAGTCGTGACGGTCAGAACCTCCGACGCCCCAAACAAACACCGAACAAGCTGACAATTTTGTGAGCACCTTGTGACGGTGCGCTAGATCACAAGGGATAAGCTCAAGTACCGGTTGGTATTAATCCTGGCAAGGCCCCCTGACGGCTTCGTAATATCATGCAGCTCAATTACTTAGCCTCCATCAGTGCCCTGGCACACCGACTTCCCAGCTACATTGCGCCATGCCTTTACCGCCCCTCACAGGGCACGAAGGGGTCAGGTCCAGACTGGCGGGCGCCCACGCCTCCGGTAAGCTACCGCAAGCGTTGTTGCTGACCGGACCTCGTGGAGTCGGTAAGCAGCGTCTCGCGCTGTGGCTTGCTCAGTTGATTCAGTGCGAAGCACCGAAAGGATCCCCGCAGGAGCCGTGCGGCGAATGCCGCTCCTGCCGGTCGGTGCTCTCGCTGCAGCACCCGGACGTGCACTGGTTTGTGCCGATTGAGCTGAGCAAGCGCGCGGGGGGAAGCAGCACAGGCGGTGGCGACGCAGACAAGCAAATCGAGCTCGTCGCCGACGCTTTGGCTGAGGAAATGGCCGCCCGGCGCGAACAGCCGCTGTATGCTCCGGTCGTGGGGCTGGCGAGTCATCCGATCGCTGCCGTGAGACTGTTGCTCAAACGGCTGGCGCTCACGCCGGCGGTGGGCGAACGCAAGGTCTTTATTGTGGGAGATGCGGAACGCCTCATTCCGCAGTTGGGGACGGAAGTCGCGGCCAACGCGCTGCTCAAAGCGCTCGAGGAGCCGCCTGCGGACTCGGTGATCATCATCACTGCCGCAGACCCCAATGCCCTGCTCCCGACGATTCTCTCTCGTGTTGTGCTCGTTCGTGTGGCGCGAATCGCTGACAGTGCCGTGACAGTATTCGCGCAGCAAAAACTGGGCAAAGATGGCAAAGATGAGCTGGCACAACTAGTTAAAGCTGCAGACGGGTGCATTGGCAAGCTCTTTGCAATGGATACGGCCCGTTCCGGTAAGGCGGACTTGGCAGCGCGTTTCACCGAAGCACCATTGCTGTACGCGCTCGGTCAGGTGCCTTTTCAAGCACGCGGTGGCTTCACCGACATGCTGGATTCGTTGGCGGAGCGGCTGCGAGCCGAAGCGAAACGCGGTGGTGACACGGAGAAGCTCGTTGAGGCAATAGCGCGCGTGATGGATGCGCGTGACATGGCGCAGGGGAATGTGAACCCGCAACTCCTGGCTGCCGTATTGGCGGAAGCTCTGTGAAGCTGTCGCACGTGGACCAGGCCGGCCGCGCCCGGATGGTGGATGTCGGCGATAAGCCGATGATGGACCGAACGGCGGTGGCTTCGGGTTCGATTCGGATGTCGCAGGAGGCGTTCCGGCAGGTTGCTGATCAGCTCGTCGCCAAGGGCGATGTCCTGACGGTGAGCGAAGTAGCGGGGACGCTGGCGGCGAAACGGACGGCGGAGCTGATCCCGCTCTGCCACCCACTCGGTCTCGACCTGGTAGAAGTCGAGGCGCGTTTGGACGATACGCTGCCCGGGGTGCGGATGCGCGCAAGTGTTCGGAGCGTGGGCCGCACCGGTGTCGAAATGGAGGCGCTGACCGCGGTCGCCGTCGCCTTACTGACCGTTTATGACATGGTCAAAGCCGTCGATGCCGCAATGGTGATTTCGGATGTGCAGTTGGTCGAGAAGAAAAAGGCGCCGGTGAATGGTTGAGGGGCGCTTGATGCCGCTGGAACATGCTGATTCACGATGGGACGCTGGACAGGAGAGGAGTATGCAAACGAGAACTCAACGTCTGATACTGCGCGGCGGGATGGTCGTGCTGGCTGCTCTGCTCGTCAGTACCGTGGGCGGATGGGCTGGCAGTACGACCACGAGCTCCGAGCGCACGCCCGCATCCGGGTCGGATGTGCTCGGCGAGCTGAGGACCCTGCGCCAACAGCTCGATGCTAAGCAGGGCGAGCTGGAGGTTGCCCGGCTGCAGCTCGACCGGGTCGACGCCATCATGCAGTACTCGACCCATTACCGGCTGCCCGCCGACATGGCGACGGCCGTGTATGACGTCGCGCTCAGCGAGGGCATCGACCCTGGCCTGGCGTTCCGTCTGGTGAAGGTCGAGTCGGGGTTCAATCCTCGCGCGACGAGCCACGTCGGCGCGGTGGGCCTCACCCAGGTGCTGCCCAGCACCGCGCGGCTGTACGAGCCGGGGCTGACCACGCAGCAACTGTATGACCGGGATACGAACCTGCGGATTGGGTTCCGGTATCTGCGGGATCTGCTCGACCGCTATCCCGCCAACATCGAGTTGGCGCTACTCGCCTATAACCGTGGCCCGGCAAAGGTGGAGCAGCTGCTGGGTGCCGGTCGCGATCCCGCGAACGGCTATGAAACGGAAGTTATGAAGGGATTCCGGCACCACTAACCTCGGGTGCCGGTTTGTTACCGGCTCGGTATCAGCAGCACATCACCGGGCCGGATCACACTCCGCATCGTCAGATCGTTCGCTTCCAGCAAGGCCATCAGTTCGATGCCATGCTGGCGGGCGATGCCGCTCGCCGTCTCGCCCCGGGTGACCCGGTGGCGGGTGGAGCCGCTGCCACCGCTACTGGTCCCGAGGTAGCGGTTCGAGACCCGGCGGATTCTGGGCTCGGGAGGGTTGCTCCAGGCGGCGCGTGGAACGACGCGCCCACTCATCGGGACGATGACACGCTGTCCCACGCGCAGTGCGTGCGCGCGCAGGCGCGGATTGGCCGCCTGCAGCATCGTCACGGTGACCTTGTAGCGTTGCGCAATGGAGGAAAGCGTTTGACCGGTGGTCACGTAATGATCGACGAACGTGACCCGCTCGTTGATCGGAAGATCGGCATAGCGCTCGGCGACGTGTGCGCCCGCACCACGCGGTACACGGACGACGACGGCCCGCCCCGGCGGTGTGATCCCGCGCACAAACTGCGGATTCAGCTCGAGCAACGCGGCCACAGAAGTGTCAGCAAGACGCGCCAAAACATCGAGTCCGGTCGCGTCGGGTATCGACACCTCGTCGAACACCAGCGGTGAGAGACGCTCAATGTCCGTAAAGCCGTATCGCCCCGGCTGCTTTGCGATCAGTGCGGCCGCGATGAGCTTCGGCACGTAGTCGCGCGTCTCACGACGCAAATTGCGGCGATCGGCGATCTCGAAGAAGGTTTGGTCATCCACGGTATCCGGTTCGCCCGGCAGGCGGCGGATTTCACGCTCGATGCGTCCGGCGCCGGCGTTGTACGCGGCGGCAGCCAAATACACGCTGCCGAGTCGCTGCACGAGATCCTGCAGGTGAGTCACGGCGGCGTCGGTGGCCTTGAAGGGATCACGCCGCTCATCCACCCAGGGGTCGATTTGGAGACCGTACCCCTTCCCCGTCGGCGCCATGAATTGCCACATGCCCACAGCGCGGGCGCGGCTCACCGCGGTGTTTGACAGACCGCTCTCGATCAGCGTCAGATAGACCAGGTCCTCGGGCAGGCCACGAGCGCGGAGTCGCTCGCGGATCATGCCTTCGTAGCGACCCAGCCGCGACAACCAGATCTCGAACCGATCGCGCGCATCGAGCTGGAAGAACTCGAGGTACTCGAGCACGCGCCGGTTGCCCGCATAGTTCGTGACATCGATGTCGAAAGTGGCGGTCTCGGAGCCGAAGAGCTCTTCCGCCTCGTGGCGGACGTCTTCACCGGCGAGAGGCTGGTTGGTGCGTGGCTCGGCCGGGGCGTGACCATGCAGGCTGTCCAGTGCCGACTGATCGGCTGCGGAGTCCTGCTCGACGGTCGCGAGCGCGGTGCCGAGCTGCACGGCTGAGCTATCGGTCGAGGAGACGGATGGAGGAAGGGCAGCCATGGGCGTGATCGAAGGGACACGTGTCCCACCGCACGCGGCCAGAAGGGCTGCGCTCAGTATCGAAAGTGAAACAACTGTGAGGCGTTGCGTCATCGTGTCGCCAGATAGTTCCCGAGTAAGCGGTTCGTCGCGTTTAAGACAGCAAGTGCCGCGCCGCGCGGCGGATCAGTTTCAGTCAGACACGCGCCAACCAGACGGAGCGTTGCTTCGCCACGGGCCGAGAGCGAAACAATGACGACGGTCGCATCGAACGCCCGCACCGTTTTCACTCCCAGCAACTCGAACGTGAGACGCGGCTGCACGGCCTGTTCCAAAGCGTTGACCGCCGCTACCGCACAACAGCGCAACTCACCGGTTTGCGACGACACGCCGTCCGAACTTCCCTCGAAGCGGCGGCCGTCCGACCACGTCAGGATGACCTTGGCACGACACCGGCCATTGGGCAGCCGCTGAAACCCGAATTCATGAAACCGGAGGCGCTCGTCAGACACGAGGGGCGCCTCACTCGAACAGGACTGCGAGCCGCAAGATTGCCGCGCTCACGCGAGTCGCTCTGTAAGCACTTGGGACAACGCCGCGTCGGGAATGCGCTCGGCCTGGATGAACAGCGATGACTTCGACGTGGCCTCCAGCGGATACGCGGTCCAGAACGACAGACGTCGGCCCTCAGAGGCCGAGCGAAACGCCAACACCAGCTGCCAGGCGGCGGTGTTCGCGCGCCGCTCGGCGACCGCGTCCACGTGCCAAACCTGATCCCCGTGCGCGATGACCCGCCATGACATGGCTCACCTCAAAGGCCTGGGCGATAGCAAAGGGCCCCCAATATGAGGGTTAGCTCTTTCCCGGTCAATGGGTTAGCTCTTTTTCAACAATTGTGGTGGAAAACCTGCGAATCAGTCGCCTCGGGTCACGTAAGCACGGAATCGAGTGGCGAGGTCACGCGTCACGGGTCCGGCGGTCCCACGGCCGATGGCACGGCCGTCGAGCTTGGAGATGGCTATCACCTCCGCGGCGGTTCCGGTGAGGAACACCTCTGCGGCTGTGTACAGATCGTACCGGTTCATCGGCGTTTCTTCGATGGTGTATCCCGCCTCACGTCCCAGCTCGATCACGGTGTCACGCGTGACACCCCGGAGGATGCCGGCATAGGGCGGCGGGGTGCGTAGCGTGCTGTTCGTGACGGCGAAGAGATTCATGCCGCTCGCTTCGGCCACGTAGCCGGCGGAGTCGAGCATGATCACTTCATCGACTCCCGCCGCGATGCCTTCGATTTTCGCAAGAATGTGCGAGAGGTAGTTCAGCGATTTGACGCGGGGCGACAGCGCTTCGCGATGATGGATGGGCGTGGCTGCGGTCACGGCAACGAGGCCTTTTTCATAGCGATCCTGCGGCCACAGCTGAATCTTGTCGAAGATGCAGAAGATGGTGGGCTTGGCACACTTGCGGGGGTCGAGGCCGAGGTCACCGACGCCTCGCGTCACGACCAACCGGATGTAGGAATCCTTCAGCTCACTCTTCGCAACGCCTTCTTCGACCATCCGTCCCATGGCTTCCTTCGTCATGGGAATGTCGAGCCAGATCGCTTTCGCTGAT
>Ga0070680_100003462_pt1 | contig 11782 bp, 12 predicted proteins | sample KBSC73BmetaG_FD_64672 | JGI IMG/M metagenome (GOLD analysis project Ga0070680, IMG submission 64672) | Corn rhizosphere microbial communities from Kellogg Biological Station, Michigan, USA - KBS C7-3B metaG | ecosystem: Host-associated > Plants > Roots > Rhizosphere | place: USA: Michigan...
CGGCGCCAGCCGAACAGGATGATGGCGATGTTGAGCAGGAAGGCGACCTGCAGCGTGCCCGAGGAATCGATCGGCGGAAGGCCGGCAATCGCTTCCGGCACGATGCGGCTGCCGATGGCGACGAACAGCAAGGTCGCCGCGATCGTCGCGCAAGTGGTGATGAGATGGCTGCTCGCGACGCGAACCGCCTTGTTCCTGCCCCGCTTCACGTTTGGGTCCACTCCCTGCCTTCCGGCCTTCTTTGGCAGCCAGAAGTGAAAATTGTCCTACGTCCGCCCTGGGAGGCGGTGCGAGCGCGGTCGAGACTGGCAAGTTTGGGTGGAAAAGGGACTCTAAAGCGGATGTGGCTGAGGCCAAACCGTGAGCGGAATGCGTCCCAGCGACACGAGGATCATGGCTGGACCGAATTGCTGCCAGCCCGAAACCTGCAGACGCCCGGAGTTTCGGAGCGGCGGCGCCAACAGCGGACACGCAACCAGACCGGAGATCAGCGCGAACCAGCCATTCGTCGGCGACCACGGCCCCCTAAGGACGAAAAGGCCCAGGCCGCCCGCTCCTGCAAAAAGAAACCACAGCCGCTTTCCTTGTTCGAGGCGTGCACGCTACAAAAGCGGACCTTTATCCTAGTGGTTGACGCTGCCCAAGAGGAGGGGGTAGCGTCAGAATGCCGAATCGCTACGATCTCTTCGAAGAACCGGAATGAAAAAAGCACCGATTCGCGCACTTTTAGCAGTCGTGTTTCTCACCGCAACAGTTGTGCCGACTGCCGCTTGGGCAGATGAATTGATTCCTTTCAATGACGGCAACGGAAACTGTGGGACCATCTCCTGCGGTGACTTCGGATGTTTTGTCGTTGAAACGCACCCCTGCCCTGATGAATTTGGGACGCCGCCTAAGTAGAAGCCGCGCAAAGATAAGGGGTGACTCGGCACCCCCATCCTTTCGAAGATCTGGGAGCATCATCGTGCTTCGTCGCAGCTACGTACTGGTTTTTTGTGTCGCGTTCGTCGTCGCAACTGCCTCCGCGGCGCAGCACGCACCTGAGTCCGACGGCGACACGATCACCGTCACCGGCCAGCGAAGCGGCAAACAGGAAATTCGCGATTTCGTTCGCCAGCTGACGCCTGTGCAGTACGGGACCCAGATGAGCCGTTTCGAACACTCAGTCTGCCCGACGGTCATTGGGCTTCCGGAAGCGCAGGCGAACGCGGTTGCTGCTCGTATCCGGCTCGTCGCTCACAGCGTCGGGATCGCTGTCGCCGATGGCAAGTGCGCACCGAACATCATCGTCGTGGCCACTTCGGACAAGAAGGAGGTGCTTCGGGAATTTGCGGAGCATCGATCCGATTATTTCGATTCCGGCCATCAGGAGCGTGAGGTCGAGAGCCAAGCGGGACCGGCGGCTGCCTGGGGTGTCGGCGGCCCGCCGATGAGCGCGAGAGGGGTCGATCTCTACATTGATCCACAGGTCGGATTCTTCATGAACCGCACAACCGAAGGCAGTTCGCGGATCACAGAGCCTGTGCGGCCGCAGTTCGACGCCGCCGTAGTTGTTGTGGAGAAAAAGGCGCTCGTCGGCATGACGACCACACAACTCGCCGACTATGCGGCAATCAGAGCGCTGACGGGCGCAGATCCGGCGAACCTCGGCAACTCGACTGTTCCCACGATCCTACGGGTGCTGGACGTGCCGGTCGGCGGCGAAGCTCCGGTGACCATGACAAATTGGGACTTAGCGTTCCTTCGCGGCTATTATGACGCCAACCCTGTTCTTCGCACCGGCGCTCGGCGTTCGGCTATCACCGACAGCATAGACAAGGACCTGCACAAGCGAAACGGCCATTAGAGAGCTTAGGAAGCACTGCGCTGATGCTGATCGGTAGCGTGCACAATGACCTGACAATAACGATCATCGCGAAGACGTCAGCCGAGATAGGATTAGCCGTTCCGCGGCCTAATGGCAGGAGGGTCGAAAGCTGACGCTACTGCGCTCGCTCAATGCGCGACCGATCAGTGCTTCGTCGCCGCCGCGAGTTGTCGTTCTTCGGCGAAGAAACGGGCGAGGACGGCAGGATCACGGCCGTAGGGGTCGGGGCGGAACATGATTCCGTCGGGCGTGGCCTCGACCGTCAGATAGGTCACGAAGACCGGCACCGGCTCGGGCAATTCGACGCGCTCCTCGACGTCGGGGTCGCGACCCTTGGGCATCGCGCCGAACAGCCATGCGGCCAGCCCAGGCGCGTCCTGCAGCCGGATGCAGCCGTTGCTGATCCACCTTTGATCGACGTCGAACACGCTCTTGTCCGGCGTGTCATGGAGGTAGATGCCGAACTTGTTGGGCATCATGAACTTGATCTTGCCCATCGAGTTGCCGCCGCCGGGCCCCTGACGCATGCGCAACACCAGCTTGCCGTCCTTGACCGCCTGCCAGTCGATCGTCGCCAGATCCAGCAGCGGGGAGTTTTCGCTTTCGTTGGCGAAGACCTCATCCTTGCGGTCGGTGAGATATTTGAGGCCCTGCTCGAGCACGCGGGGCGCAATGAGCTTCACCTGGAGCGACCCGGGGATGTTCCAATAGGGATTCACATCGGCGTAGCGGATCAGCGCCGCCATCATGGGCGTCTGGGTGTCCGGCGCGCCGACCGCCGCGCGCATCGAGCCTGCCAGTTTGTCGTGATCGTACATCATGACCATCGCCGAGCCGGCATCGACGATGATGTGGCGCTTGAGCTCTCCCGGCGCCGGCAGCCGGCGTGCACGCTCCATGTTGATCATCACCACATGCTCGTAATGCTCGGCGCCGAGGTTGAGCGCGGCAATCACGTCGTCGCCGGCGATTCCGTCGGCCTTGAGGCTGTGGACCTTCTGATAGTCGGCGACGCGCTTCGACAGCGCTTCGTCGAAGCGGCTGCCGACCGGCAACCCGAGGCGTTCCCGAAGGAGCGTGACGCGCTCCCCTTCCGAGCCGATGGTGAGCGCCGGTCCGGCCGGCATCGTGAATTGCGGGAGGATGCCCCAGGTCCGCTGGTATGCGACGAGGCCGCGGCGGAGATCCGCGTAAAGCGGGTTGATCGCCTGGATGAGGTCGAGCGGAGCGCCGGCGTAGCGGGCGAAGGTCACGTCATCGAGCTTCGTGTTGCGCCAGCGGATGTTGCCGCCGATTTCCGGATCCACATAGACCATGTCCACGCCCTGCTCGACCGCGGGCGGAAGCGCGACCGGCTCATCCGGCAGCGGCGGCGCGGCGGTCGCGGCTGTTGCCAACGACGCAGCCGCGAACAAGCCGAGGATTGTGGTGCTCCTCCTCCATGTCATCCATCGCACCCTCGCGGGCCGATGCGCAGTGCAAGTATGGTTCGACACGGCTTAGAACGCTTTCCTTTCTCGCGCTCCCTGCGGCCTACAGCAGGAAGTTCCAGACCAATGCGAAACCCGCGGCAGCGACGCCGAGGATCAAGCTCCCCATCAGCATCATGGACGAGCGTTCCGCAGCGGGGCTCGACGCGAGGCTCTTGTCCCGTCGCTGAGCCGCCGGGCCACTGAGCAATTTTGCCGAGCTGACGATTCCGCCGAGCAGCAGCAGCGCTGCGAGGAATCCGAGGATTGTCGGCAACTCAAACATGATAGGGCCTCCAGTCACCGGACCGATGGGCCGACCCTCGCGGACCGGCCCATTCCTTCCTCATTCGTTGGACGTTGCGGCTTAACCGCGAACGCTGCGCGTGCCGCGGTCCATGTCCATGCTGGTCACCTGCCCGCGCGAGTTGATCTTGCAGGTAAAGCGATAGTCCATCCCGGCGTTCTGGAAGCGATCGTTGCGGCCACCGTAGGCGTTGTTGTCGCCGTAGCGCTGGTCGTCGCCACGCGGCTGGTTCCAGCCGGTGTTGCTGTGGCTTGAGGCCGAGGAGGCGATCCCGCGGACCCTAAGCGCGCCGTTCATGCGCTGCTCGACATTGGTGATGCCGACGACGCGGAACATTCCGCCGTTGCGATAGCCGTTCTGCGCATACGGTTCATTGACGCGCTGTCCGTAAGCATTGCCGACGCGGCTGTAGCGCTGGTCGCTGTTGAGCCGCTGCTCGGCGGTGCGGGCGCACATTTCGACGGCGCCGCGCTGCGACGTCTGCTGGTATCCGTAATTGCCCTGCGGATACTGGCCGTAGCCGGTCACTGCGTTGACGATGGCGCCGACAACGGCGCCGCTGGCTGTCGAGCCGTAGGGGCTCACCTGGCCGTAAGGGTTGATCTGGGCAGTGGCGGGAGACGAGACCGCGGCGATCGCCGCCAGTCCTGTCAGGCCGGCTGCGAGTTTCGTAAAGTGGGTCATCGTGCTCTCCAAACATCTGTCAGCTCAGAAAATATTCCTAAACCAGAATATCCATTAGAATTGTTCCGATGTACTCTAGATGAACAGAAAAGTAATTATTGCGCAAATCGATATGGGTCGAAATGATCATCTTTTATCTCAGATGAAATAACCATAATATTGATACATGATGCTCCGATTTAATATTTGCAGAGCGTATCATTTTTATTTTTCGATGGCATTGCGCTACCCGAATAACTGGCCTACATACTTTCCAGCTACCAGTCGCAATCGACGGTCCTTGGCGCTAAGTCGCTCCTCCGCCCTTCTTTCACGCCTCCTAGCGGCAGCCGCCATTCCGGCCCCTGCCAACCAAGGAACCGACCATGAAATATTTTGGAACCGTCAAGTCGTTCGACACGATCAAGGGCCACGGCGAAATCAAGCAGGAAGCGGGCGGCAACGACCTTCGCTTCGAAACCAGTGCGATCATGTGGGACAAGAATGTCGCTCCGGTCATCGGCCAGCGTCTCAGCTATGATGTCGGTCAGTCTCCCGAGCGTCATCCCTGCGCGCTGAACCTTCAGACCATCTAAGCCGGCCGGCGGGAGCATTCGCTCCCGCCTGTCCTGTAACGCGTTCGGGGCCGATCCCGGGCGGCTGAGCGGCCTAGGCCCTAGCCGTCCGGGTGAGCCGCCGAAGTTCGCGAAATGCGAGTTTCACGACCAGTGAATGTTGTCGGCGCGTTCCTGGTTTTCCCGTGCGGAACGCGCGCTCGAGCGAGCCTTCGCGTCCGAAGTCCGCGCGCCCGCGAATTTGAGCAGGTCGGACACCCACGGGCCAACCGTCAGCGCGTCGATCCACATCACTTGCCGGTCTTTGCTGCTGATCGTCATGTCGAGCACGACATCGCGGTCGAGCAGGACCTTGCAGTTCTCCAGCTCCCCATCCACTTCGTCCGGCAGAATCGAAGGACGACTCTGTGCCTCGATGCGCCAGTGATGCCCGTTGAAGTGCCAGGCGGCCCATGGCGACACGCGATCGTCCAGCCCTTCGATCCGCGTGACTCCCTCCGGCGGCTTCCAGTTCTTGCCTCGAACCTTCGATTTTCCTGCCCAAAGCTGCGCCATTTTCAGCAGTTCAGGCACCGCGACGTTCAGCCTTGCGTCGGTCACCCACAGAGCAGCCTTCACCGCTTTCGCAAGCGCCACCTTGTTCCGTTCGAGCTCGGCCGAACTCGCCCGGTCACGAGCGCCGTCGAGCTGGTCGCCAATGTCCTTGGCCCGGTTCGCCTCTTTTTGCTGCTCCGACAGGCGGGCGATGGCGGGTATCGCCCTCATCCGGCCCGCAACGAACCAGGTGAGGAGAGCGGTTACAGCGACGAGCAGGATGGATTGGAGCACTGGATGGCCCTCCTCCACGCACCTTCGCACGGCGCTGCGCAAGAAGCCACGACTTCGGTCAGGAGCGTCCTGCGCTTTTCGAACTTACGCCTTTCCCAGCCGCTCCTCCGCGAGCCGGACGGCCTGCGCGACCGCGGCATCGACGTCGAGCTCGCTCGTATCGAGGAGGATTGCGTCGGGGGCGGGTTTGAGGGGCGCGACTTCCCGGGTCGAGTCGCGCTCGTCACGGGCGTGGATGTCGACGAGGACATCCTCGTAGCTTGCGTGCATGCCCCGTTGCTCGAGCTCTTTGAGGCGGCGCCCGGCGCGCACCTCGGGCGACGCGGTGACGAACAGCTTCACGTCGGCCTCGGGTGCGATCACGGTGCCGATGTCGCGCCCGTCGAGCACCGCGCCGCCATCCTGCCGCGCGAAATCCTGCTGCCGCTTGAGCAAGGCGGTCCGCACCGACGGATAAACCGAAACGGCCGATGCGAATTGCGACACCGGCTCGCTTCTGAGCTCGGGATCGTCGGGGTCGAAGCCGAGGTCGCTGGCGGCGCGCAGCGCCTCGAACTCGTTGGAGGGATCGCCGCCCCAGCGCCACAGGTTCAGCGCTACGGCCCGATAAAGAAGCCCCGTATCCATGAACGGCAGGCCGAAATGCTTCGCGAGTGCGCGCGCGATCGTCCCCTTCCCGCTCGCCGCCGGGCCGTCGACCGCGATCACGGGCCTTTTCTTCTGGGATTTCGTGGCCATGTTTCCTGCCGGCCGACGCGCTTTGACAGGGGGTTATGCCTATGGCAAGGCGCGCCGCCGAACGCCCCGGCACGGCCGTGGCCGCACCTTTTACTGGAGTTGAAACCCTCATGGTGAAGCCCGAATGGGGCGCCAAGCGCACTTGCCCCAAGTGCTCGACCCGCTTCTACGACCTCGGCAAGGATGACCCGGTCCATTGCATCAGCTGCGGCACCGACTTCGTCGTCGAGCCGGTGCTAAAGTCGAAGCAGCCGCTGGCGTTCGAGGCGGCGCCGGTCGCGAAGGAGCCTGAAAAGGCCGACGAAGACCTCGCCGCGGACGATCTCGCGGTCGACGAAGACGAGGAGATCAGCGCCGACGAGGAGGTCGATCTCGAGACCGGCGACGACGACCTCGGCGTCGAAGCGGCGGGCGAGGACGAGGAAAGCTAGGGCCTGGTGCGCCGCGCGGCTGGCCGCGCCAGCGAATAGATCTCCCCGGCGACCTCCCTGCTGAGCGCGGCATTCCGGTGCGGCGCGCGGGCACAACCATTAGGCTCAGGCGTTTAATTTCCGTTGTTGCGTGAATTACGCCGGTGGCACAATGAGGCGTCGAGTCCCAGTTCGGAGGGCCTTCAAGTTGGCCAGTGGAACGGTGCTTCCGGGACCCGGCGCGATTGGTGCGCCGGTGATCCTGCTCGTCGAGGACGATGTTCTGGTGCGGCTGGCGACGGCCGAGCTGTTGCGCGACGAGGGTTATGTGGTCCTGGAAGCGGTCAATGCGGCGGAGGCTGTCGCGCTCATCGAGACCGGCCACCCGATCGACCTTGTGATGAGCGACGTGCGCATGCCGGGGGACATGGACGGGCTGCAGTTGAGCCTCATGGTGAAGCGGTTGCGTTCGAACTTGCCCGTGATGCTGTTTTCGTCGCATCTGCCGGATCACGGCGACCATTGCAGTGACGCGTTCCTGCAAAAGCCGTATCGGCCCGACGAACTTTTCAGGCTCGTCAGCAAATTGGTGGGGGCGGAATGGCCAAGCCAGAACAACAACCCGACAGCGTCCTAGTCATCGATGGCGACGTGCTCGTCCGGCACGCCATCGCCGATTATCTTCGCAACTGCGGCTATGTGGTGATCGAGGCCGCGACGACCGACGAGGCCGTCATCGTGCTCGAGCGTGAGCCGCTCATCGTCCACGCGGTGCTGTGCGATGCCCAGGCGCCCGGGATGCTGAATCCGTTCGAGTTCAGGACGTGGGCGAAGGGACGGCGAAGCTCGCTCGAAATCGCCCTCGCGGGGACGATCGAGTCCGCGGCGCACAAAGCCGCGGAGCTGTGCGAGGAAGGCCCGGAACTCGCCCGGCCCTACGACCCCCAGAGCGTCGCCGAATATGTCCGGCGGATCATCGGAACCCGCGCGTCGAACGTGCGGACCGGCTGACGATCAGGCAAAAACCAGGGGTGTTGGTGGAGCCGAGGGGGATCGAACCCCTGACCTTCGCAATGCCATTGCGACGCTCTCCCAGCTGAGCTACGGCCCCGTCCCGGTCGAGCGCCCTTAGGCGATCTGACCTTTCCTGCAAATGAAAATCCGCAAGCTTCGCGGTTGACGCGCGTCAAGTGTGGGAACGCCTGTTTGCTCGCCCCGCGTTGAGCAGAGGTGCGGCCATTCCTGTGGATTTCCATTCGCGCCCCGGTTCATCGAGCGCGCCTGTTCATTAAATCGCCCGCCCGGCGCGCCGGCGCAGGCACCCGCGTAATTCGCTAGCGTTCTGCGCGCGTGCCGCAAATCTTTTCCAGGACCGCGGACACCTGGTTCCGGGCGCTTGCGCTCGGTGCGCTCGTGCTCGCCGTCGCTTTGTTCGGCGGCGCCTTCGCCTTCGCACGGTCGCAATATTGGGACGTGGTCGCGCGAACGCCCGACCAGCCGGTGCCGTTCAGCCACAAGCACCATGTCACCGACGACGGGATCGACTGCCGCTATTGCCACTCGACGGTCGAGACGAGCGCCAACGCCGGCTTCCCGGCGACGCACGTGTGCATGACCTGTCACTCGCAATTGTGGACCAATGCGGAGGTGCTGGCGCCCGTCCGGCAGAGCCTTGCCGAGAACCGGCCGATCGACTGGCACCGCGTCGCGCGGGTGCCGGACTATGTCTATTTCCGACACGACATCCACATCGCCAAGGGCATCGCGTGCGTCGAATGCCACGGCCGCATCGACAAGATGCCGCTGACCTATCGCGCCAAGGCGTTCGAGATGAAATTCTGCCTCGACTGCCACCGCGATCCGGCGCCGCGCCTGAGGCCGCGCGACCAAGTCTATAATTTCGACTGGAAGCCGCCGCCCGACCACGCAGCGCTCGAGCGCAGGTTGATGGCGGCCTATCACATCAAGTCGCCGGTCGAGCTGACCAGCTGCGGGACGTGCCACCGATGAGCGGCGGCAAGACATTCTGGCGGTCGATCGCCGAATATCAGCGCAGCGACGCGTTCGGCGAGATGCTGAAGGCCGAGTTCCCGTCGCTGTTCGAGCTGTGGACGGTGGACCGCCGCGAGGTGCTTCGGGTGATGGGCGCGTCGCTCGCGCTCGCGGGAATGGCGGGCTGCAAGCCGGTGCGGTCGGACGACGTCGTTCCGTTCGTCAACCGGCCCGAGGGGCTGCTCGAGGGCAGGACCGAGCATTACGCCACGGCGGTGCCGTTCGACGGGTTCGCGCAGCCGGTGGTGGCGACGACCTCGGGCGGGCGGCCGATCAAGCTCGACGGCAACCCCGAGCATCCAGCCTTCCGCGGCGGGAGCACGCCGTTCATGCAGGCGGCGATCCTCGACCTCTACGATCCCGACCGCAGCCAGGCGCCGCTCGCCGGCGGGCGCCCGGCGAGCTGGGGCGATTTCGACGGTCAGATGGCGAAGTGGCGCGCGGCATGGGCCCAGAGCCGGGGCGCGGGGCTGCGGATCCTGATCGGCCCGACGAGCTCGCCGACATTGCTTCGGCAGATCGCCGAGCTGAAGGCCGCTTTGCCGCAGGCGCGGGTGCATCTGTTCGATCCGCTTTCGGGCTATGCGGGCGAGCCGCCGACGCGGCTTCGCCCGAACCTCGCCAATGCCGAGGTGGTGGTCAGCCTCGACGACGATTTGCTCGGGCCGGGCGCAATGCAGGCGATCAACGCGCGCGCGTGGGGCGAGCGGCACGGCGACCTCGACGTGAGCAATCGGATGCGGCTGTACGTCGCGGAGACCACACCGACGCAGACCGGCGCCAAGGCCGACCGGCGGATCGGGGTCCCGCCGTCGCGGCTGGCGATGCTTGCAAAGGCCATCGTAGCCGGCGGCGAAGTGACGCTGACCGAGGCCGAGATCGCCTGGGCGAAGGAGGCGCCGGCGGCGCTCGAGGCCGCGCGCGGTCGTTCGCTGCTGACCGTCGGGCGGTTCGCGCCGCCCGAGGTGCAGGCGCTCGCGCTGCAGGTGAACCAGGCGCTCGGCAATGTCGGCAAGACGTGCGACCTCGCGGCGCCGCTGACCTATGTGCCGGGCGCGGGCGAGAGCTTCCTCGACCTGGTCCGCGATATCGAGGCGCGGCGGGTGTCGGCGCTGTTCGTGCTCGGCGTAAACCCCGTCTATCAGTCGCCCGGCGACGTGCCCTTCGCGCGCATCTACGCGAAGGTGCCGCTGCGCGTGCACGCGGGGCTGCACGTCGACGAGACGGCGGCGCTCAGCAACTGGCACATGCCGCTCAACCACGCGCTCGAGGACTGGAGCGACGCGTGTTCGCCGGACGGGCTGGCCACGATCATCCAGCCGGTGGTGCGGCCGATGTACGACACGCGCTCGCTGCACGAGCTGGTCGCCGCGCTGACCGCCGACGAAGCGGCCTCGGCGCAGCAGGTGGTTCGGCAGACGTGGCCGCAGCTTGCCGCCGGCGCGGCGTGGGCGGGAGCGCTCAAGACGGGCTTCGTGGCCGCGCCTCAGCAAACGGCCGCCACACCCGCACCAGTGCAAGTCGCCCCTCCGATACCTCAACCGCGCGACGACCAGGTCGAAATCGTGATCCGGCCCGACCCGACGATCCACGACGGAAGCTTCGCTAACAACGGCTGGCTTCAGGAGCTGCCGAAGCCGCTCTTCAAGACGACCTGGGAGAATGTGGTCGCGATCTCGCCGCGGCTCGCCTCGCAGATGCAGGTCGACAGCGGTGACATGCTCCGGCTCGAGAGTGACGGGCGTGCGGTCGAGGGGCCGGCGTGGGTGCTCCCGGGACAGCCGGAGCGGGTGGTGACGCTCTACCTCGGCTACGGGCGCACGCGCGGCGGGAGCATCGGGACCGGAACCGGCTACGATGCCTACCGGATGCGCGGGATCGCGCAGCCGTGGAATGCGGTCGGGACCGTCAAGCCGACGGGCGCGAAGACGAAGCTCGCGACGACGCAGGAACAGCATCTGATGGACGGCGAGGTCGAAGGGCTGATCCGCACCGTCAGCCCTGAGCATCCGTCGGCGCGGCGCGGCGCCGAAGAGACGGACGAGACGAGCTTCTATCCCAAATGGCCCGAGGGGAAGACCGCGTGGGGCATGGTGATCGACCTCGACCGCTGCATCGGCTGCAACGCCTGCGTCGTCGCCTGCCAGGCCGAGAACAATGTGCCGGTGGTCGGCAAGAAACAGGTGTACGAGGGGCGCGAAATGGCCTGGCTGCGGGTGGACCGCTACTACGCCGGCGATCCCGACGAGCCGGAGACCCATTTCGAGCCGGTGCCGTGCATGCATTGCGAGCAGGCGCCGTGCGAGATGGGCTGCCCGGTGCACGCGACGGTGCACAGTCCCGAAGGGCTCAACCTGATGGTCTACAACCGCTGCATCGGGACGCGGACCTGCTCGAGCTACTGCCCGTACAAGGTGCGGCGCTTCAACTGGTTCGATTACACGTCCGACCAGCCGAGCCCGATCGAGGCGCAGCGCAATCCCGACGTCACCGTGCGCGGGCGCGGGGTGATGGAGAAATGCACTTACTGCATCCAGCGGATCGAGGCCGCCGAGGTGCAGGCCGACATCGAGAACCGCGACGTTCGCGAGGGCGAGGTGACGACCGCGTGCCAGCAGGCGTGCCCGGCACAGGCGATCCGCTTCGGCAATCTCGCCGACGCGGAGAGCGCTGTCGCGAAGCAGCGCAGGAGCCCGCGCAATTATGCGCTGCTGGGCGAACAGGGCACTCGGCCGCGAACGACCTATCTCGCGAAGATCGGGGAGAAGGCGGATGGCGAGTAAGACGCCCGCGATCCCGCTCAGCGACACCTATCGCGAGATCACGCGCGACGTCGCGCGCATCCCGCTGCAGATGCCGGCGCGGATCCCGTG
>Ga0070680_100003467_pt1 | contig 11777 bp, 9 predicted proteins | sample KBSC73BmetaG_FD_64672 | JGI IMG/M metagenome (GOLD analysis project Ga0070680, IMG submission 64672) | Corn rhizosphere microbial communities from Kellogg Biological Station, Michigan, USA - KBS C7-3B metaG | ecosystem: Host-associated > Plants > Roots > Rhizosphere | place: USA: Michigan...
GCCCGGCAGGCGCGCCGCCAGCATCGACTTGCCCGAGCCGGGCGGGCCGATCATCAGCAGGTTGTGGCCGCCCGCCGCCGCCAGTTCGAGCACGCGTTTGGCGGTCTCCTGTCCCTTGATCTCGGCCAGGTCGGGATGGGTGCCGCCCGCGTCCGAGAGAACGGCCTGCGGCACCGGCAGGGTCTGCTGGCCGCGCAGATGATTGATCAGCGCCAGCAGCGACGGCGCGGCAAGCACGGCCTGCCTGTCCCCATCCTCGGCGAAGCCGCGCTCCCCGGATCCTCCCTCTCCGAATCCTCCCCACGCGGCTTCGCCCCCACAGGACGCCGGACAGATCAGGCCGCGCCCGCCGGCCTGGGCGGCAATCGCCGCAGGCAGCACGCCCGGCACGCGGCAGAGCGAGCCGTCGAGCGCCAGTTCGCCCAGCGCCACGTAGCCCGCCAGGCATTCCTTGGTGATCACGCCCATCGCCGCCAGCAGGCCGAGCGCGATCGGCAAGTCATAGTGACTGCCTTCCTTGGCGAGGTCGGCCGGCGATAGATTGACCGTGATGCGTTGCGGCGGCAGCGCCAACCCAAGCGCCCGCAGCGCCGCGCGGATGCGTTCGCGGCTCTCGCCGACGGCCTTGTCGGCCAGCCCGACCATGGCAAAGGCAAGCTGGCCCGGCGCGATCATCACCTGCACGTCGATCGGCAGGACATCGATGCCCTGGAACGCCACCGTCCGTACCTTCGCCTGCATGTCGTTCTCCTGTCGCCAATCCAGAACAATTAAAGAACGAACATATGATCTGTAAAGCACGCATGAGTTGTATCCTATGCGGAAGCCCGGCTCGACGCGCCGGGGCCGGGCTGATTGAATGCGGGCCCATGAAACGCCGCTCGCTGCTGCCGCTGCTCGCCGCGCCCCTGTTCGCCCGGCAAGCCTTCGCCGCCTTTCCCGACCAACCCCTGCGCGTCGTCGTGCCGTTCACGCCGGGCACCGGGCCCGACATCATCGCCCGCTTCGTGGCCGAGCGGCTGTCGCCCAAGCTCGGCCAGCCGGTCGTGGTCGAGAACGTCGCCGGCGCCTCGGGCAACATCGGCAGCCAGCAGGTGGCGCGCGCCAGGGCCGACGGCACGACGCTGATGTCCTCGGTCAACACGCTGGTGATGAACGCCAGCCTCTACAAGAACCTGCCCTACGATCCGGTCGCCGACTTCGCACCCATCAGCCTCACCGCCTGGGGCGCGCTGGTGCTGGTTGCCAACCCGTCGCAGGCACCGAACACGCTCGCCGAGTTCATCGCGCTGGCCAAAGCCAGGCCCAAGGCGCTGAACTACGGCAGCCCCGGCGTCGGCACGCCGCATCACCTCTCCATGGCGCTGGTCGAGACCGACGCCGGCATCGAGCTGACGCACGTGCCCTACAAGGGGTCGGCCGGCGCGGTGCAGGACCTGCTGGGCGGCCAGATCGGCTACATGTTCCTGCCGGTCCATGTCTCCGCGCAGTACGTCCGCGCCGGCAAGCTGAAAGCGCTGGCCGTCGGCAGCCCCAAACGCCTGCCGCAGCTTCCCGACACACCGACCCTGATCGAGCAGGGGCTGACCGGCGCCGACGTCGACATGTGGTACGGGCTGTTCGCCCCCAAGGCGACGCCGGCCGACATCATCGACCGGCTCAACCGCGAGATCGCCGTGATCCTGGGCGCCCCCGACGCGCGCCAGGTGTTCGAGGCGCAGGGGCTGATCCCCACGACCTCGACACCGGCCGAGCTGCAGGCGATCGTCGTGCGCGACAAGGCGCGCTGGGCCGGCATCGTGGCCAAGAGCGGGATCACCCCGGAGTGAGCGTACGGCAAGCCGCCCCGGAAGCGGACGTCCTGATCGTGGGCGGCGGCGTCGGCGGACTGGCGCTGGCGCTCAGCCTGCACCAGGCCGGCGTTTCCTGCCGCGTGTTCGAAGCGGCGCCGGAAGTGCTGCCGCTCGGCGTCGGCATCAACCTGCTGCCGCATGCGATGCGTGAACTGAGCGAGCTGGGGCTGCAGGACGCGCTGGCGGCGCACTGCATCGAGACGCGGCAGCTCGCCTTCTACAGCCGGCACGGCCAGTTCATCTACAAGGAGCCGCGCGGCCGCCCTGCCGGGTACGACTGGCCGCAACTCTCGATCCACCGTGCCGACCTGCACAAGGTGCTGCTCGAGGCCACGCGCGCGCGGCTGGGCCCGGACGTCGTGCAGCTCGGTCATCGCTGCACGAAAGTCGAGCAGGACGCCCACGGCGTCACGCTGCACTTCGACACCGCGCCGCCGCAAACCGGCAGGGTCGTCGTCGGCTGCGACGGCATCCACTCGGCGCTGCGCCTGCAGCTCTATCCCGACCAGGGCCCGCCGAAGTATTCCGGCGTCAACATGTGGCGCGGCGTGACGCCGTGGCCCGCCTTCCTGGGCGGCGACACCATGGTCTCGACCGGCTGGATGACGGTCGGCAAGACGGTGATCTATCCGATAAGGCCCGCGACGCCCGCGACCGGCGGCCTGCCGCTGATCAACTGGGTGGCCGAGCTCGAGCGACCCGAGGCGGTACGCCAGGACTGGACCGGCCGCGGCAGGCTCGCCGACATCATGCCGGCCTTCGCCGGGCTGAAGTTCGACTTCCTCGACATCAGCGGCATGATCGAGAGCACGGCGGAGATCCTGGAATATCCGATGGTCGACCGCGACCCGCTCGAGCGCTGGACCTTCGGCCGCCTCACGCTGCTGGGCGACGCCGCGCATCCGATGTATCCGCGCGGCTCGAACGGCGCGGGACAGGCGATCATCGACGCGCGCTTCCTCACCGGGCAGATCAAGAAGCACGGCGCCACGGCGGAGGCACTCGGGGAATACGAGAAGGTGCGCAATCCGATCACGGCCAGGGTGGTGCTGACCAATCGCAGCGAGCCGCCCGACACGATCCTGCGCGAGGTCTGGACGCGCTCGAAGGGCCAGCGCTTCGACAGGATCGAGGATGTGATCTCCACCGCCGAACTGGACGCGATCTCCGAACGCTACAAGAAGGTCGCGGGCTTCGACCGCGAGACGCTGCGGACGCGGCCGAGTTTCGTCTGAGGCCCGGCTCGCAAAAGCAGCCGCCATCCAGTATACGTTCCGCTCGTCCGGTGGGGGGCAGCGGATCGATGTTCAGCACGGCTGCAGTATCGGCATGAGGCGACGGCGCGTCCTCGGCATCGGCGCGGCCCTCGGCCTGCCGCGCGCGGCGTTCGCGCAAAAGCCGATGCCGCGCATCGCCTACATGAGTGGCCGCTCGCTGGCGACCGACGCGCACCTGCTGGTGGCCTTCAAGGAAGGCCTCAAGACCAGCGGCTACGTCGACGGCCAGAACGTCACGATCGACGTCCGCTGGGGCGACGGATACTACGACCGCGTGCCCGCCCTGCTGACCGAGCTGATCGCCGCCAAGCCCGACGTCATCGCCGCCGTCGGCGGCAATCTGGTCGGCATCGCCGCCAAGAAGGCCACCGCGACCATCCCCGTGGTGTTCAGCGCCGGCGCCGACCCCACGCAGATCGGCCTGGTCCAGAACCTCAGCCGGCCCGAAGCCAACCTGACCGGCATCACCCTGTGGGCGGGCGAGCTCGACGTGAAGCGGCTCGACCTGCTGCGTACACTTCTGCCCGGCGCCCGGACCGTGGCGCTGCTGATGAATCCCGCCAATCCGCGCGCCGACGAGGAGCTGCAGAAGATGAAGGACGCCGCCAGGGCGCTCGACATGGAACTGGTGGTCATGAACGCGCGGTCGACGTCCGACATCGACCGCACCTTCGACGCGCTGCCGCCCGGCGGGATCGACGCGCTGGCCGTCGTGGCCGACGCCTTCCTGATCAACCGGCGCGCCCGCATCCTCGAGCTGGCGGCGGCGCGCAAGCTGCCGGCGATCTTTCCGGCGCGCGAGTTCGTCGAGGACGGCGGGCTGGTGAGCTACGGCACGCGCTGGGCCGACATGTATCGCGTCGTCGGCAGCTACACCGGCCGCATCCTGAAGGGCGCCAAGCCGAGCGACCTGCCGGTGCAGCGGCCGAACGCCTACGAGCTGGTGATCAACCTCAAGGCCGCCCGCACGCTGGGCCTCACCGTACCCCCGATCATGCTGGGGCGCGCCGACGAGGTGCTGGAATGAGGAGAATCGCGTGAAACGCGGCCTGTTCTTCAAGTACGTGACCCTGTTCGTCGGGCTGGTTTCCGCCGTGCTGGTGATCAACGCCGCGCTCGACCTCTATTTCGTCTACCAGGACAATCGCCGCGCCTCGATCGACGTGCAGCGCGAGAAGGCGGAAGCGGCCTCGCAGAAGATCGAGTCGTTCGTGCGCGAGATCGAGCACCAGATCGGCTGGGTGGCCTATCCGCAATGGGCCGCCCTGCCGGTCGAGCAGCGCCGGTTCGAATATTTCCGCCTGCTGCGCCAGGTGCCGGCGATCACCGAACTGACCCAGCTCGACCGCAACGGTCACGAGCAATTGAAGGTCTCACGGCTCAGCATGGACATGGTCGGCAGCGACATCGACCGCTCGGCAGACCCGGTGTTCACCGAGGCGGTGGCCAACAAGGTCTATTTCGGCCCGGTCTACTATCGCAAGGAGAGCGAGCCTTACCTGACGATGGCGGTGGCGCACGGCGGGCGCAACGGTGGCGTCACCGTGGCCGAGATCAACCTCAAGCTGATCCTGGACGTCATCACCCGCATCAAGATCGGCGAGGGCGGCTATGCCTACGTCGTCGACCGACTGGGCCGCCTGATCGCCCATCCCGACATCTCGCTGGTGCTGCGCGGTACCGACATGAACGCGCTCGAGCAGGTGAAGGAGGCGCGCGCACCGGCGGCCATCGACGAGCATGTCGTGCGGGCGCGCGACCTCGCCGGCCGCCCGGTGCTGTCGGCACACGCCGAGATCCAGGCACTCAACTGGATCGTCTTCGTCGAGCTGCCGAGCAACGAGGTGCTGAAGCCGGTGCTCAACACCGGCCTGCGCGACCTCGCGCTGCTGGTGCTCGGCCTGCTGATCGCAGGCGGCGCGGCGGCCCTGCTGGCCCGTCGAATGGTCGTGCCGATCCGCGCCCTGCAGGCCGGCGCCCAGCGCATCGGCGGCGGCGAGCTTGGCCATCGCCTGTCGATCAAGACCGGCGACGAGCTGGAGGCGCTGGCCAACCAGTTCAACCGCTCGGCCGAAGCGCTCGAGGAATCCTATTCGATGCTCGAGCAGAGGGTCGAGGATCGCACGCGCGAGCTTTCCGAGTCGCTGGAGCAGCAGACCGCGACGGCAGGGGTGCTGCAGGTCATCTCCCAGTCGCCGACCGACGTCCAGCCTGTGTTCGACGCCATCGCCGAAAATGCGCTTCGGCTGCTCAACGGCTGGAGCATCATCGTCTGGCAGTACGACGGCACGAAGCTCCGCGTCGGTTCGATCCAGGGCGGCCTGCCCGGGTCCAACGAGGCCCTGCGAGCGCAGCTCAACGAAATGCCGATTGAGCGGCTGTCGTTTGCCGCCGACGCCATCCGCAGCGGCAAGGTTACGCAAATAGCCGATTCCGAGGCCGAGGGTGTGCCGGATTATCTTCGCGACATGGCCAGGCTGCGGGGATGGCGCGCGAACGTCGCTGTGCCGATGCTCAGCGAAGGTCAGCCGATCGGCCTGTTTTCGCTGAGCCGCGTCGAGCCGGGTGGCTTCAATGAGCGCGAGGTCACGCTTCTGCAGACCTTCGCCGATCAGGCCGTCATCGCCATCCAGAACGTGCGGCTGTTCACCGAGCTCTCCGACTCGCTGGAGCAGCAGACGGCAACGGGCGAGATCCTGCATGTCATCTCCCAGTCTCCGACCGACGTCGCGCCGGTGCTAACTGCCGTGGCGAAGGCCGCCGTGCGCTTCTGCGGTGCCGAAGACGCTGTCATTGCCATACGCTACGGAGACTTCTGGGGAGCCGTCGCCCACGAAGGACCAATGGAGGTGTTGGCTCCCGACACGCGCCTCCCTCTCGGCCGGGAGACGTCGCCCAGCCGGGCGATCGTCGACGGCCAGACCGTCCATCTGCCCGACATCCAGGCGCTCGACCCGGTTGAGTTCGCCGCCGCGCTCAGGATGGGCAAACAGATGGGATTTCGCGCAGCCCTTGCCGCCCCCATGCTGCGCGAAGGCGTCGCCATCGGTTCCATCGCCTTGCGCAGAGCCGAGCCCGGGGCGTACACGCCGCGCCAGATCGAGCTGCTGGAAGCTTTCGCGGCGCAGGCCGTGATCGCCATCGAGAACGTGCGCCTGTTCACCGAGATCCAGGACAAGAGCCGCCAGCTCGAGGTGGCGAGCCAGCACAAGTCGCAGTTCCTGGCCAACATGAGCCACGAGCTGCGCACGCCGCTCAACGCCATCCTGGGCTACACCGAGATGATGGTCGACGGGCTCTACGGCGACATGCCGGAGAAGGCGCAGGCCGTGCTCGAGCGCGTGCAGAGCAACGGCCGCCATCTCCTCGGCCTGATCAACGACGTGCTCGACCTCTCCAAGATCGAGGCCGGCCAGCTCGTGCTCACCGTCGAGCCCTACAGCGTCGCCGACATGGTGGCGACGGTGCTGTCGGCCACCGAGTCGCTGGCCCGCACCAAGGGCATCGCGCTGGGATCGGCCGTGGCGCCGGGCCTGCCGGCCGGCCTGGGCGACGCGCGGCGGCTCACCCAGGTGCTGCTCAATCTCGTGGGCAACGCCATCAAGTTCACCGACCAGGGCTCGGTCGAGGTGCGCGCCGCGCACGTCGGCGACACATTCGAGCTGTCGGTCGTCGACAGCGGCTTCGGCATCGCGCCCGAGGACCAGAAGAAGATCTTCGAGGAATTCCAGCAGGTCGACAACACCAGCACGCGCAAGAAGGGGGGCACCGGCCTGGGCCTGTCGATCTCGCGCAAGATCGTCGAGCTGCACGGCGGCGCCATCACCGTCGAATCCGAGATCGGAAAGGGATCGACCTTCAAGGTCACGATTCCCGTCCACGTCGCCGCCACGAAGGAAGCCGCCCAATGAGCAAGAAGATACTGGTGGTCGAGGACACCGAGGACAATCGCCAGATCCTGCGCGACCTGCTGGGCATGGCGGGCTACGAGATGCTCGAGGCGCACGACGGCGCCGAGGGCGTCGCCAAGGCCGCCGAGCACAGGCCCGACCTGATCCTGATGGACATCCAGATGCCGGTGATGGACGGCTACGAGGCAACCCGCCGCATCAAGGCCAATCCCGACCTCAAGGCGATCCCGATCGTCGCCGTCACCTCCTACGCCCTGTCGGGCGACGAGCAGAAGACGCGCGACGCCGGGTGCGACGCCTACATCGCCAAGCCCTACAGCCCGCGCCAGATGCTGGCCAAGGTGCGCGAGATCCTCGGCTCGTAGATGCGCGATCCCGCCCGCATCCTGGTCGTCGACGACGTCGCCGACAATGTCGAGATCCTGCGCATGCGCCTGGGCGCACTGGGCTACGAGATCGTCGTGGCCGAGGACGGCGAGCAGGCGCTGGCCAGGGTCGCCGAGACGCTGCCCGACCTGGTGCTGCTCGACATCATGATGCCCAAGATCGACGGGCTCGAGGTCGTGCGCCGCCTCAAGGCCGACAAGAGCCTGCCGTTCATTCCCGTGATCCTGGTCACCGCCAAGGTCTCGCAGAAGGACGTGATCGCGGGGCTCGATGCCGGCGGCGACGACTATCTGCCCAAGCCGATCGATCATGGCGCCCTGGTCGCGCGGGTGCGCGCCATGCTGCGCATCAAGGCGCTGCACGACCAGGTGCAGGAGCTCAACCTTGGCCTCGAGGCCAAGGTGCAGGCCCAGGTCGGCGAGCTCGAGAGGGTCGGCCGCCTCAAGCGCTTCCTGGCGCCGCAGCTGGCGCAGGCCATCATCTCGGCGGGCGACGAGAAGATCCTGGAGAACCACCGGCGCGAGGTCGCCGCCTTCTTCTGCGACCTGCGCGGCTTCACCGCGTTCTCCGAGACCGCCGAGCCCGAGGACATCATGGCGCTGCTGGCCGAGTATCACGGCGCGGTCGGACCGCTGATCCGCAAGTACGAGGGCACGCTCGACCGCTTCACCGGCGACGGCATGCTGGTGTTCTTCAACGACCCGCTGCCCTGCCCCGATCCCGCCGCGCGCGCCGCCCGGCTGGCCATCGAGATGCGCGCCGCGGTCCAGCAGCTCCTGCCGGTGTGGGCCCGGCGTGGCCATACGCTGGGCTTCGGCATCGGCATGGCGCAAGGCTACGCCACGCTCGGGCGCATCGGCTTCGAGGATCGCTTCGACTACACCGCGATCGGCGCCGTCATCAATCTTGCCGCCCGCCTGTGCGGCGACGCCAAGGACGGCCAGATCCTGGCCAGCGGTCGGCTCGCCACCGCGATCGAGGACATCGTCGCGCTGCAAGACCTCGGCGAGCGCGAGATCCGCGGCATGAGCCGGCCGATCGCCGTCAGCAACCTCGTCGGCCTGAAGTAGCGGCCCCGGCAGAGCCGGGCGGAATGTGCTGCTAGGCCCAGACCAGCAGGCTGTCGAGCGTGCGCCAGCCATGGATCGCGACGGACTGGCCCGCCGTCACCGACACCGGGTGCAACAGCGGCGAGAAGCTCTGGCCCCAGCTCCAGGACGGTGCGCCGGTGCCGGTCTCCAGCGACACGCCTTCGCAGAGGTCGATCTCGATCCATTGCAGGATGCCGACTGCGACGCCTGTTTCCTGCACCCGCACCTCTGTGCTCGCTTGCGCCGTGACGCGCGTGTCGCGACCGGCGAGATCGACCGAGAAGAGACGGGCGCCATCGGACAGCAGCGCGTCGGGCGGGACGGTGCCACAGAAATAGTTGGGCTGCATGACCGTGTTGAAAAGCGACAGGTCGAATCCGTCGATCGTGTCGATCGTCTGCGGAAAACGAGGTTCCGATTGAACAAGAGCGACGTGGATCGCGCCCCGCCGCGGCACCGTCAGCGCTTCCTCGGTCATCAGGTTGCGGGCCGCCGACATCGTCCGCAGGATGTTCTCGGACAGAAGATCCGCCGACAGCACCTCGCTGATCACGCAGTCGACCTGCCTCGGCAGATCGACGCCGACTTGCAGCATCGTCGACTCCTTGTTGATCACACGAATCCGGTCGGCAAGACCGTTGCGCGCGACGATCGCCGTGGCCACTTCCGCCAGCATGGGCTCGCGTTCGCAGGCCACGACGAGCTCGGCGCCGGCGCGCGCGGCCATCATGGCGAGGATCCCCGAGCCCGTGCCGATATCGAGCACCAGCATGCCGGGCTTCACCGTCGCCTCGATCGCCCGCGCGAAGGCATCGAGCCGCGGCCGGTCGCGCAGGATGTCGTAGTGCCAGCGCGGGACATTGGAGCTCAGCACGAAGCGGGCCCGCTGCGCGGCCCGCGACTGGCCGTCGCTCTCGGCCAGCACCATCTGGCCAACACGCGCCGCATCGGCGCGCAGGCCCTTGTCGAGCAGCAGTTCAGCCAGCACGGCCATGTGGTCGAGCCTGTCGCGGCCCTTCAGGCGCGACGCATAGGTATCGAATAACTGAGCGCTCTCGGCGGAAGCCCATTTACCCATGTCACTCGTCCCCGGAACGCTGGAGCCAACCGTCGAAGCGGCACCCTTGTAGGCCCAAATCGCGGCCGTCTCCAATCGCGCAGGACCGAAGGCCTAGCCTCCGGTCAACGGATGGTGGCAGGCCACGAACTGTCCGCCACCGACCTCGTGCAACAAGGGCGCCTCGGCGGCACAGCGCGCATCGGCGCGCGGGCAGCGGGTGCGGAAGCGGCAGCCCGACGGCGGATCGAGCGGCGACGGCGGCTCGCCCAGCGGCACGTTGGCCATCGGCCGCACCGTCGGATCGGGCACCGGGATCGCCTCCAGCAGCAGCGCCGTGTAGGGATGTGCCGGCCGCGCGAACAGCCGCTCGGTCGGGCTGACCTCGCAGAGCTTGCCGAGATACATGACGGCAATGCGGTCGCTGACCGCCTTCACCACCGCCAGATCGTGGGCGATGAACAGCAGCGTGAGGCCGTAGCGCCGCTTCATCTCCTCGAGCAGGTTCAGGATCTGGGCGCGGATCGAGACGTCGAGCGCCGACACCGGCTCGTCGCAGATCACCAGTTCCGGCTCGAGGATCAGGGCGCGCGCGATGCAGATACGCTGGCACTGGCCGCCCGAGAACTCATGCGGCAGGCGGCCCATCGTCCCGTCGGGATCGAGGCCGACCGCGACCATGACCTCGCGCACGCGCCGGTCGCGCTCGGCCTTGTCGGTGACGCCGGTGATGATCAGCGGCTCGGCGATGATGTCGCCGATGCGCCGACGCGGATTGAGCGAGGCGATCGGGTCCTGGAAGATCAGCTGCAGGCGCTTGCGCATCCGGCGCAGGGCCGCGCCGTCGAGCGTCGTGAGCTCGGTGCCGTCGAACACGACCTTGCCGCCGGTCGGGCGGCGCAACTGGAGCACGGCCCGGCCGAGCGTGGACTTGCCGCAGCCCGACTCGCCCACCAGGCCCAGGGTCTCGCCGCGATCGACATGCAGGCTGACGCCGGAAACGGCGAACAGGCTCCTGCCGCCGACCGCGTACTCGACGGTGAGGTCCTCGACGGACAGCAGCTTCGTCATAGCGGATGCCAGCAGGCATAGAGCGTACCGGCGCGCTCGGCATCGGCCAGCGGCGGCTTGGCTTCCCGGCAGCGGTCGTCGGCATAGCGGCAGCGCGGCGCGAAGGAACAGCCGGCCAGCGGCCTGGTCGGATCGGGCGGACGGCCGCCGATCGCCGGCAGCGGCGTGTGCGGCGCGGAGTCGAGCTTGGGGATCGCCGCCAGCAGCGCCTCGGTGTAGGGCATGCGCATGCGGGCGAAGAGCTGGTGCGTCGGCGCGCGCTCGACGACCCGGCCGGCGTACATCACCGCGACCTCGTCGGTGCGGCCGGCGACGACGCCGAGATCGTGGGTGATCAGGATCATCGCCATGTGGCGGCGCTGCTGCTCGCGCGCCAGCAGGTCGAGGATCTGCGCCTGCACGGTGACGTCGAGCGCCGTCGTCGGCTCGTCGGCGATCAGTAGCCGGGGCTCGCAGCTGAGCGCGATGGCGATGGCCACCCGCTGGCGCATGCCGCCCGAGAGCTGGTGCGGATACTGGCGCAGGCGCTGCCCGGGCGCGGGAATGCCGACCTCGGCCAGCAGCTCGGCGGCGCGCTTCGTGGCCGCCGCCGCCGCCATGCCGAGATGGACCTGCAGGGTCTCGACGATCTGCGTGCCGATGGTGAGCACCGGATTGAGCGAGGTCATCGGGTCCTGGAAGACGACGGCGAGCTCGGGGCCGCGCAGCTTGCGCAGCGCCGCGCGCGGCAGGGAGGCGAGATCGCGGCCATCGAGCATCACCCGGCCCTCGAGGCGGGCGCGCTTGGGCAGGAGCTGCAGGATGGCGCGCGACAGCATGGTCTTGCCGCAACCCGACTCGCCCACGATGCCGAGCGTGCGCCCGGCCTCGACCTTGAGGTCGACGCCGTCGACCGCGCGCAGGTCGCCGCGCGGCGTCGGCAGGGTGACCGACACGCCCTCGACCGACAACAATGGCGCGCTCATCACGGCGCCCTCATCACAGCGCACCAGGCCGAGGATCGGTCAGCGCGCGCAGGGTGTCGCCGACGACATTGAAGGCGAGCACGGTGGCGAACATCACCAGCGCCGGCAGGAAAGCCAGCCACGGCGCCAGGTCGAGGCTCTCGCGGCCCTCGCCGATCATGCTGC
>Ga0070680_100003477_pt1 | contig 11758 bp, 13 predicted proteins | sample KBSC73BmetaG_FD_64672 | JGI IMG/M metagenome (GOLD analysis project Ga0070680, IMG submission 64672) | Corn rhizosphere microbial communities from Kellogg Biological Station, Michigan, USA - KBS C7-3B metaG | ecosystem: Host-associated > Plants > Roots > Rhizosphere | place: USA: Michigan...
GGCCGATGCCGGAGGAGGCGCCGGTCACCAGCACCACACGCTTGTTGGCGCTCATGCCGAGCCTCCCTTCATCGCGCGCTCGCGGGCATCGTAGGCGCGCGCCAGAAGCTGCGCGCGATCCTCGAACAGATCGGCGCCGCCGCCGTTCTTCGCCAACAGCGCGTCCTCGACGGCGGTGTGCGGGCGCGTGCCGCCATCGGCCAGCAGATGCTCGATCGCGGCGCCGCGCTCGGCCAGCCGCCGCGACACCAGCACGGTGCGGTGGCAGTCGAGCGGCTCTTTCTCCGCGCACATCAGGCAGACCGTGGTCTCCGTCGAGCGCGCGATCACGCGGGCCAGCGCATCGTGGAAGGCCGGGCGCGCCGCGGCCTCGGTGTAGTTGGCACCCTTGCCGCCATCCTTGCCGCCGAGTGCCATGCCTTCCCAGGCATAGGCGATGCCGGCGGCCTCCAGGCTCCTGGCCAGCCGCTCCTTGCCGAACTGCGGATGGCGGCGCGAGAAAGGCGTGGAGCGCACGTCGACCAGCAGGCCGACGCCGCCTTTCTTGAGCAGATCGACGAAGCGTTCGATCGGATGGGTCGAGTGGCCGATTGTTTTGATCATGGGGTCTTGATCATGACTTCAGCCGCCGCACCAGGTCGATGAAGGCCAGGGTCGCGGCCGAGCGCTCGTCGCGCCGGCAGGCGAGGTTGAGCGGCACCTTGAGCGCGGGCTTGCCCTTCAGCGGCCGGTAGACGACGCCCTCGAGCGGCAGGCGGCTCAAGGACGCCGGCACGATGGTGATGCCGAGGCCGGCGGCCACGAGGTTGAGGGTCGACACGATGCGCGGCGCCTCCTGGCCGACATGCGGGCTGAAGCCCGCCGCGCTGCAGGCCGCGATGATGACGTCGTAGAGGCCGCGGCCGTCGGGCCGGCGATAGAGGATGAAGGTCTCCTCGCTCAGCTCCTTCAGCGCCAGCACGGGTCGCCGCGACAGCGGGTGCTGGGCGGGGAAGGCAACAGCGGTGTCCTCCTGCAGGAGCGCATGCACCGTGATGCCCTCGGGATCGACCAGGCCCGAGCGGATGAAGGCCACGTCCAGCCGCTCGTCGCGCAGGCCGCTCACCATGTCGGCCGAGCTGCTCTCCTCCAGCACGAACGAGACGTCCGGCCGCTTGATCCGGAACTCGCGCATGGCACGCGCGACCAGCGGATGGAACGGGGCCGACGTGGTGAAGCCGACGGCGATGCGGCCGACCTCGCCGCGCGCGGTGCGCCGGGCGCGCATTTTGGCGTGCTCGACCTCGCCCAGGATCGCCTCGGCGTCGGTCAGGAAGGCACGGCCGGCGTCGGTCAGGGCCACGCCGCGCGGGTGGCGCACGAACAGGGTGGCGTCGATCTCGCGTTCGAGCGCGCGGATCTGCTGGCTGAGCGGCGGCTGCTGCATGCGCAGCTTTTCCGCCGCGCGGGTGATGTGGCCCTCGTGGGCGACGGCGACGAAATAGCGGAGATGGCGGAGTTCCATTTGCATATCACCCAAGTCTGCGATGGCAATATATCATATATTTGAACACTGAATATCCCGCGCCCAGGATGGCAGGCATGACGATATTCATGGCGGCGGCGCTTTCGGCGCTGATGATCGGCACGGCATTCCTCTCCGGCATTTTCGGCATGGCCGGGGGCCTCGTCCTGATCGGCGTGCTGCTCGCGCTGTTTGCCGTGCCGCAGGCCATGGTGCTGCACGCGATCACGCAGATGGCGTCGAACGGCTGGCGCGCGCTGCTGTGGTGGCGCCACATCGGCTGGCGCAGCATGGGCTTCTACGTCGCCGGCTGCCTGGTCTCGGTCGGGCTGTGGTCGCTCACGCTCTATGTACCGGACAAGGCGGTGGCGCTGCTGATGCTGGGCTGCTCGCCGTTCCTGATCCGCGCCGTGCCGGAGAAGATCCTGCCGCGCAGCTTCGGCCCGGCCCAGGTGGCGATCACCGGCGTGCTGTCGATGACCCTGATGCTGCTGACCGGCGTCACCGGCCCGCTGCTCGACACCATGTTCCTGCGCTCAACCCTCGAGCGCCGGCAGATCATCGCCACCAAGGCGGCCTGCCAGGTGTTCGGCCACGGCTTCAAGCTCTTCTACTTCGGCGCGCTGATCGTGCAGCAGGCCGAGGGCATCCCGCCGTGGTTCTTCGGCGTGGCCATCGCCTCGTCGATCGTCGGCACGTCGCTCGGCCGCCTGCTGCTCGAGCGCCTCAGCGACACCCAGTTCCGCACCTGGTCGAACCGGCTGATCACCGTGCTCGCCTCCTATTACGTCGGCTACGGCTTGGTGCTGCTCGCGCACATCCCCTAAGATGGCACGTGCCTCCTGTCGCGAAAATCCCGGACGGCTTCACGCCGATCGCCGGCGCCACCGGCTTCGCCGAGGCCAATGGCCCGTGGTTCGAGAAGATCGAGGACGGCCGCCTGGTCCGCGGCTTCCTGGCCGAGCCACGCCACGCCAACTCGCTGGGCATCGTGCACGGCGGCATGCTGGCGGCCTTCCTCGACTCGGCCATGGGCACGGCGGTGTGGCACACGCTCAGGCGGCGTGCGGTCACGCTCACGCTCTCGCTCGACTATCTCGGCCCCGGCCGGGTCGGCGAGTGGCTGCAGGCCGAGGGTGAGGTCGTGGGTCACGACGAGCATATGGTGCAGGTCCGCGGCCGCCTCTACGGCCGCCGCCACGACGTGCTGGCGGGGCTGGGCGCCTTCGCGCTGCTCAGTCGCCAGCGCGCGGAGAAACCCCGAGGGTAAGTGGGTTGGGCGTCTAGACCGAAGCGCCGAAGTCCCGGCTGAGGGCGCGCCGGCCCGAGTCGGTGAGGCGCACCGTGCGGCCACGGCGCAGGCGCTCGGCCCAGCCCTTCTTGAAGAACGTGTCGGCGATGGCCGCGCCCAGCGCGCCCGAGATGTGCGGGCGGCGCTCGCTCCAGTCGAGGCACTGGCGCGCGAAGTGCCGGGTGCCGGCCTTCTTGGCGCCCGCGAGGTCGACGCCGAGGCGCTGGCAGAACAGCTCGCCGGTGTCGGTGAGCTTCCAGTCGCGCGGACCCTTGGGCTCGAGATGGCCGTGCTGCGTCAGCGAATCGGTGACGGCGATGCCGACCTGGCCGGCGAGATGGTCGTAGCAGGTGCGGCAGAAGCGTAGGTCGGGATCGCGCCGCCACGCCGCCGTCTTCGACGCCGGCTCGGCGCGCTTGCCGGCCAGCGCCATCAGCGATTCGATGGCGTGGGCCACGTCGGTCGAAGCCAGGCGATAGAAGCGGTTGCGGCCCTGCGCGCGCGCGGCCAGCAGGTTGGCCTCGACCATGCGCGACAGGTGCCCGCTCGCGGTCTGCGCCGTGATGCCGGCGGTGAGCGCGAGATCGGACGCGGTGTGGGCGCGGCCGTCCATCAGCAGCTGCAGCATGGCGGCGCGCGCCGGATCGCCCATCAGGGCGGCGATTTCGGAGAGGGCGTTGACGGTGATCATGGAGGGAATTTAGGGCCGGCCTCGCGCGCGCGCCACGGTCAATAGTTCGGTGGTGACCGAAGTATCAAAGGAGCGCGCCACTCCAATGGCGCTCCTGAATCCGAGCGCCACTGGAGTGGCGCGCTCCCATGAGATTAACGCCACCTGGGATGGGCGATGGTGATCTGAGAATCATAGGAGCGCGCTGGAAGCGCGCGGTCCTTCAGCGCCACTTCGGGTTGGCGATGGCGATCTTGTCGGCGACGGTGGCCTCGAGATGCGCCATCAGCGCAGGATCGCGCTCGTCGCGGCGGCCGTCGCGCAGCTGGCGCGCCAGGTCGCGATTGAGGTCGGCCAACGAGCCGTCGCGGCCCAGAAGCTTCACCAGCCGCGCGTGCTCGCGGGCGTCGGCGGCCGGTCCCAGCCGCGCCTCGCGCTCGAGAATGGAAAGCGCATTGGCCGCCACCCGCATCTGGAAGCCGAGCCGCGGCTCGCTGCGGTCGAGCGCCGGCATGGCCTCCTCGCGCAGGAAGTCGGCGACGGCGGCCAGCAGCTCGGCGGCGGTGGGGCGATCCTGGGCCATTCAGAGGGGGGCCATCAACCCGGGCTCTTCAGCAGTTGCAGGAGATCGACCTCGGTCTCGACGGCGCGCCGGCCGATCGACGCCAGCTCCATCGACTTCACCGTGCCCGACAGATGGCGCCACGCCTGCGTGAGGCAGATCACGCCCCAGCGCACCGTGCCGAACATCTCCCACCAGTGGGCACGCGCGGGATCGACGGCGCTGCCGCCGGCGCGCTCGTAGGCCCGCCACAGCTCCTCGCGGCTGCCGAAGCCGCCGGCCGGCCGGTCGATCGCGCCGAAGCGCCAGCTCTTCACGCACAGCCAGCCGAGATCCTCGATCGGGTCGCCGAGATGGGCGCCCTCCCAGTCGAGGATGGCCGTCACGCCGCTCTCGTCGGCGAGATAGTTGCCGGTGCGATAGTCGCCATGCACCAGCACCGGCGTCGCGCTCTGGGCGGGCCGGCGGCGGTCGAGCCACGACAGGGCGAGCTCGAACACCGGCTGCGGCTGGTCGAGCGAATCGAGGGTCGCGCGCAGGCCCGCGACCTGATGGATGGCCTGGCGATGGGCAAGCGGAGGGAGCGTGGCGGTGTCGACCTTGTGGATGCCGGCCACGATCTCGCCCAGCTGGCCCGCGATCCTGGAGCGTGCCTCGGCATAAGGAGCATCGCGCAGCAGCTTGCGGGCGATGGCGGTGCCGCCGATCCGGCGCATGACGAACGCCTCGCCCAGGCCGTCGGCCTTGCCCAGCTCGAACAACGGCTCGGGCGCCCGCGCGCCGCCGGCGAAGGCCGCGCGCAGGACGCCGAACTCGGTGGCGCGGTCGAGGGCGGTGGTGCTGGCCTTTTCGGCACCGCTCGCAGTCGGAGGATCGCGGCGCAGGATCAGCTCGTGACGGACGCCGCCGGCGAGCGCGTCGAAACTCCAGGTCTGGCGCGACGCGCCGCCCGATTCGCGGCGCAGATTTTGGATGGTGACCGGGCCGCCGAAGTGGCGGCCGCATGCGACGGCAAGAGCAGCGGCAATGGTCTCGCTCATTGAGCCGACTGTGGCATAGGGCCTCCCGCATGGTAAGAGGGCGGCCCGGAGCAGGGAGTATTATCGGTGGCAGATTTCGCGGCCATGAACGGCCTTTTCCTCGAGGACCTCACGGTCGGCCAGTCGGCCATGTTCGGCAAGACGGTGACCGAGGCCGACATCATGGCCTTCGCCGGCGTGTCGGGCGACACCAACCCGATCCACCTGCACGAGGGCTTCGCCAAGACCACGCGCTTCGGCCAGCGCATCGCCCACGGCATGCTGAGCGGCGCCTTCATCTCGACGGTGATCGGCACCAAGCTGCCGGGCCCCGGCGCGATCTACGTCTCGCAGACGATGAACTTCATGGCGCCGGTGCTGATCGGCGACACGATCACGGCGGTGGCGACGGTAAGCGCGATCGATGCGCAGAAGCGCCGCGTCACGATCAAGACCCAGTGCCTCAACGGCGACAAGGTCGTGATCGACGGCGAGGCGGTCGTGCTGGTGCCGCGACGCACTTCGAAATGAACACGCCGAAATGAACGCGCCGACATGATTCCGGTCTTCGAGCACTGGCAGGACACGCCGGCTGCCTGGAAAGGCGGCGCGGTGGCGCTCGGCAACTTCGACGGCGTGCATCACGGCCACCAGGCGCTGCTGGCCAGGACCGCCGGGCATGCGCGCGCGCTGGGCGCGCCGCTGGTGGCGCTCACCTTCGAGCCGCATCCGCGGCGCTTCTTCGTGGCCGACACCGGGCCGTTCCGGCTCACCCTGCCGCCGGCCAAGATCCGCCTGCTCGAGCAGTACGGCGTGCAGGCGGTGCTGGCCCAGCGCTTCGACCCGGCATTCGCGGCGGTGACGGCGGAGGCCTTCGTCGACGAGGTGCTGCTGGCCGGGCTGGGCGCCCGCCATGTCGTCTGCGGCTACGACTTCACCTTCGGCGCGCGGCGCAGCGGCAACGTCGAGAAGCTGCGCAAGATGGGCGACAAGCGCGGGCTGGGCGTCACGGTACTCGATCCGGTGATGCGCGAGGGCGAGATCTATTCCTCGACACGCATCCGCGAGGCCCTGCGCGCCGGCATGGCGGGCGAGGCAGCCGAGCTGCTGGGCCATCCCTGGGAGATCGAGGGCGTGGTCGAACAGGGCGACCAGCGCGGCCGCACGATCGGTTTCCCGACGGCCAACGTGGCGCTCGGCGAGCACCTGCGCCCGCGCTTCGGCGTCTATGCCGTGCGCGCGCTGGTCGACGGCAAATGGTTGAACGGCGTGGCCAATCTCGGCAAGCGGCCGACGGTCGGCAAGCTCCAGGAGAATTTCGAGGTCCACCTGTTCGACTTCGCGGGCGACCTCTACGGCAAGACCTTGCGCGTGCAGCTCGTCGACTTCATCCGGCCCGAGATGAAGTTCGCCGGCCTCGACCAGCTCAAGGCGCAGATCGCCGCCGACGGGCAGGCCGCGCGTACGCTTCTCGCGTGATCGCGGCACTCGTCGTCCTGGCGGCACTCGCTGCGGCGGGCGCGACGGCCGCGTCCTTCTCGCGCGACTGGCGGCTGGCGCTGCTGGCGCACTTCCGGCCGCATCTTGCGGTCGCCTGCGCGGTACTGGTCGTCGCGGTCCTTGCCACCGATGTCAGGGTTGGGCCGAAGATCGCCGTGGCGGCGATGCTTGCCGGAGCTGCAGCGGTGCACATCCGGGAAATCCGGCGGACGACCGTCGCGGGACTGCCGACGGGCGGCGATCGGCGACTGCGCATCGCCTTTGCCAATCTGCTGCGGCAAAACCAGGACGCGCAGAGCGTGATCGACTGGATTCGTCGCGAAAAGGTCGACGTGTTCGTCGCCGCCGAAACGCACGACCATTGGCCCCGGGCTCTGGCCGCGTTGGCCGACGAGCTTCCTCATGTCGCCGGCCATCGCTGGGGCGATGTCCTCGTCTTCTCGCGTTACCCGATCGCCGGCGAGCCGCGGCACATTTTCGCCAATGTCGGTTACGCCGTCGCGGTCGAGACCGAAGGCATCACCGTCGTGGCCGTCCACACCGCGTCGCCGCAGATGCGCGCCCTCAGCCTGGCGTGCGACGAGTTGCTCGAGACGATCGGCAGGATGGTGCCGACCATCCCCGGCCCGGTCGTGGCTGTCGGTGATTTCAACGCCACGCCCTGGAGCGCGCAGATCGTGAAGCTGATCGCCGACGCCGGCCTCACCGTCGGTCCCGGTGCGCGGCTCGGCACCTTTCCAGCCGTCCTCGGCCGCTGGAGGATTCCGGCCTGGCTCGCCATCCCCATCGATCTCGTGCTCGCGGGTCCCGGCGCGCGGGTGGTCGAGCGCCGCCACGGCCCGCGCATCGGCTCCGATCATTGGCCGGTGGTGGCGGAGGTGACCTACGAGACGCGGTGCGGCGTCAGTCCTGCGAGCAAGTCGGCGCCCGTCTCGGCGACGAGAGCCGTGAACACGGGCGATGACGGTCCGCCGATGATCCACTCGGCATAGGCTTCCCAAATCCTTGCGCCGCGACGGCGCGCGACAGCGCCGGCTTCCTCGGCGGTTGCCCGCGCCCGCGCGGTGAGACCGGCCCGAAGCTGTACATGGGCGAGGTCGGCGAGCATGCGCGCCTCGTTTTCCAGTCCGGCGTGCCGCTGTCTGGCGAAGCGGAGCGTGTCGCTGAAAGCCGTCGTGGCCTCCGACAACTCACCACGCATCGACTGCCCAAGCGCCGAGTATGCCCGGCCATAGACCATCAGGTAGGGATTGCCGCTCTTCTCGCCGAGTCGACGGGCCGCGCTGGCGTGTTCCGTCGCCAGCCCGGTGTCGCCTTGCCCCCAGGCGATGTCGACCATGGTCGCGTGCGCCAGCAGGCGATGCAACACATCGACGTTCGACTCGTCGCCGGCGATCAGTTCGCCGGCCAGTGACCGCGCCTCGTCATAGCGGCCCATCATGGCGAGGATCTGCCCGCGCATTCCCTTGATCCAGATCGGTACGTGGAAGCCCAACGTCTGCTGATCCTGCTCCTCGACCTTGTCTACACCCGCGAGCGCGGCGTCGTTGTCGGCCAGCGCCGCGCGAAGGTCGCCCGACAGGCGCAGCGCGTGGCAGCGGATCGCCGTCAGGAGAACGAGCAACCCGGCATGTTTCTGCGGGTCGAGCTTCGCCATGGCCTCGCTCACTGTCGCCACATAGTCGACCGCCGAACCGCTGCTGGCCAACGAGCGGCCATAGGCGGCGGTAACCAGGGTAATCGCCCGCATGTCACCGAGCGAGCTCGCGATGCCGAGCGCCTCGTCGTAAAACGGTTCGACGTCGGTTGCCGTCAGTCCTTCACGCCATGCGAAGTTGACGATCTGGCCGCTAGCCACGAGCAACGGATAGCGCGCCTGTCCTTCGAGGTTGAGACCGATCAGCAGGCGTCGCACGCGCTTCCACGCATCGAGCGCTTGCGCGGGATCGCGCGTGCCATGCCACATCGCCGATTTCATGCCGTAGGACGCCGCTTGCGGAACGTTCCCGGCCTCCTCGAGATGGTAGGCGATGAAGCCGGCCTGCGCGCCGTTGGGATCGGGCAGGGTTCTTTCGAGTTCCGTCGCAACCAGACCATGCAAGGTGTGGCGCCGGTCGGAGAGCAGGGAATGGTAGATCACTTCCTGCACCATCGGATGCTTGAAGGCATAGCCGCCGATGATCGATCCGCCGGTCTCATAGACCAGGCCGGCCGAAGAAAGCCTGTGAAGTGCTCCATTCACCAGGTCGGCCGCGATGCCGGCCACCCGTTCGAGGACCGGCACGACGAACTCCCGCCCGATCACCGCCGCGGTCTGCAACAACGAGCGCTCCAACTCGGGGCGGGCATCGACCCTCGCCGCCACGATCGCCTGGACGTTGTCGGGGATGAGTTTCATGTCCGGAGCGCGCAGCAGTCGGTAGGCGCCGGCCACGCCGGCCAGATTGCCGGCCTCCTCGAATTTGCGAACCAGTTCTTCGATGAAGAAAGGGTTGCCGCGCGCACGATCCGCAATGAGCGGCAGCAGAGGCGCGATCGATTCATCGTCCCCCAGCAGATGGGCCGCCAGATCGTCGGCGGCTGCGTGACGCAGCGGAGCCAGCGAAATCTGATCGTAGCGGTCTCCGCGCATCCACGTCGCCGCGTAGCCGGGGCGGAAGTTCACCAGCAGGAGAAGGCGCGTGCCCGGCAGGGCCTCGGCCAGCACCTCGATCAGAGATTCGCTGCCGGTGTCCATGAAATGCAGGTCTTCCAGTAGGATGACTGCCGGAACGTCGCGGCCGGCCAGTCGCACGAGTCGCCGGACGAGGATATTCAGTCTCGACCGCCGTGTCGTTGGGTCGAGTTTCCCGGGCGGGGTTGCAGCATCGGCAAGGCCGAGGAAATCGGCCAGCAGTGGCAGCTCCGACTTGAGGTCGGGATCGATGCGGTCGAGCGTCGCGGTGATCTTCTCGCGGGCTCGCACGACAAGGTCGTCGTCGGCGATCTCGAAGAAGGATTTCAGCACGTCGATCACGGGTTCGAATGGCGTGGCGCGGCTGTGCGCCAGCGCCCGCCCCTCGAGCACGCGCACGCCGGCGCCACGGCACCGCTCGACGAACTCGAAGCAGAGCCGGCTCTTGCCGACGCCTGCCTCGGCGACCAGGCCGACCGCGCAACCGTCGCCCTCGCCCGCGCGTTCGAGGCTGCGGTCGAGCAGTTCGAGTTCGCGCTCACGTCCGACGAAGCCCGATCGTCCGGCCTCGCCGCTGAAGCGCCGGCTGTTGGGCCCACGACGCAAGCCGGTCAGCAGGAAGACTTCCATCGGCGAGGTCAGGCCACGAATCGTCTGGTTTCCCATCGATTCGACGGAGATGAATTGTCGGGCACCGCGCAAGGTGGCGGGCGAGAGCGCAATGCCGCCCGCCGGGACCAGATGCTCCAGGCGGCTGGCGACGTGGACCGTGATGCCGGTGGCATCCAGGCCTTTGGAGATATCAGTGGCGACCGTGCGCGTCAGCGCCTCGCCCGAGTGGATGCCAACGCGAACCGCCGGGACGTCGCCCCCCAGCGCACGCACCGATGCCTGCATTGCCAGGCCCGCGCAGCAGGCACGCACGGCATGGTCCTCATGGGGCGTGGGCGTGCCAAACAGCGCCATGATGCCGTCGCCCTGAACCTTGACGACGGACCCCTCGAAGCGGTGCACCGCCTCCTGCATTGCCTCGAGAGCGGGCATCAGCCGTTTCGCGGCCTGTTCGGGATCGAGCGCTTCGATCAGCGTGGTCGAGCCCATGACGTCGGCGAACAGGACGGTGATCTGCTTGAGTTCGCCATCGTCCGTCGATGGCCTGAATGCCGCGGTCCTGGCGGCGAACGCCGCACCACACTGCCCGCAGAAGCGGGCAGTGGATGGATTGATCCTGCGGCAGGACGGGCAGGCTTGCCCGAGTGCGGTTCCGCAATCGACGCAGAACCACACGTCTGCTGCATTGTCCGTGCCGCAACTCGAACAGCGCATGCCCGCTCCCGCAAGCTGCTTCCTTGCCAAACCTATTCGATTCGTCACGCAGAGAACGGCTCCGGCGATGACCGCTTATTTGCGGCGTTTGCGCCACTTCTTCCGGATCGCAGCCCTCTTCTTGATCGCCGCCTTCATCGCGGCGACCGTCGGTGTGTAGATCTGGATCGTCTTCGTCTTTCCCGCCATCGACGGAAGAATCGCGACGAAGGGCTCACTCCATGGAGTCAAGGTGACGACAATGTCGTCATACTTGTGAATTCCGTCGTAGAGCGCCGCTCTCAGGATTTCGTGAGGGCTGCTGTCCTGTGACGAATCTCCAAGCATGCGCAGCCAGCATTGCCATCGATCGTCCGCTGCGCTGCCCGGGGTGTCGTCGCCGAAGAAGCCATTGTCACGAGCAATGTCGCCCAGCTCATGTCGGCCAATGAACAGCTCCTTGTTCCGCTGACGCTTCCATTTCTTCATGGGCGGACGGTCGCCGTCCTTGCCCTTCTTTCTCGCGTCGCTGCTGAACTCGTCGTTGACGAGATTGAGCATCGCGATCGTCGCCGGAGAATTCCAGATCAGTCCCATGAGCCCCCCCTTGCAACAGTCCAGAAATTAACACATGGCGTGCAGATTTAGTCAATGAGTCGCAGGGCGTCGAGTTGAAGGCGCCCACGTCGGGCGATGCGGGCTCCGTGCGCCAGGCCGAAAACTCCAGGGAGACCCGTGTTGGTCGCCCATTCGGTCGCGCGCGCTTCGCTGCTGAGCCAAGTGTAGAATTTCAATTTGGGTCGTCCGCCGAGGTGATGCCCTGTTTCATGCGCCAGCGTGAAGGCAAGCGATTCCGCCCCTATTCCTTTATGGCGTACCAGACCGCCGAACAGCCGCACACGCCTGCGACCGACTTCGACGAATGCCTGGGCATTGGCGATTTCGACACCCAGATCCATGTCGTAGACGATCCCCGGAAAGCTGATCTGGAATCGCTTGATCAGCGCCATTGCGCGGCGTTTGGGCCAAGGCGCTTCGATTGGCCAAAGGAGACGACGGGGAACCGGCGAATCGAGCAAGGGCATTCCCGGAACATGCTGCCAGTTGCCCTCGACGCCGGCAAACCGCCCGCCTTGACCCCCCTGACCCCCGTCCCTAGATTGCCCGCCCCATGACGATCAGGGTCCCTCGGGAGCGAATTAGCCGCCCGGTCCGCTAGCCGCGGCCGGGTCT
>Ga0070680_100003480_pt1 | contig 11753 bp, 11 predicted proteins | sample KBSC73BmetaG_FD_64672 | JGI IMG/M metagenome (GOLD analysis project Ga0070680, IMG submission 64672) | Corn rhizosphere microbial communities from Kellogg Biological Station, Michigan, USA - KBS C7-3B metaG | ecosystem: Host-associated > Plants > Roots > Rhizosphere | place: USA: Michigan...
GCCGGCGCTGGAAGCGGCGCTTGCAGACGGTCCGGCGCTGGTCGCCATCCAGCTCGTCAATAACGAAACCGGCGTCATCCAGCCGCTCGAGCGGATCGGCGAACTCGTGCGGCGCTCCGGGTCCCTGCTACTCGCCGATTGCGCACAGGCCGCCGGCAAGATTGCGCTGCCGGACGCCGACTTCATCGCCATCACCAGCCAGAAATTCGGCGCGGCGCCAGGCGCCGGGGCCCTGCTGGTCAGGGACCTAGGCACTTTGGATGCGAGCGGCGGGCAGGAACGCGGCTATCGGCGCGGAACGGAGAATCTTCCCGGAATCATCGGCATGGCTGCGGCGCTCGCAAGCCGCGCCTTTGCCGACGCGATGCCGCGCCTCGCCACCTTGCGCGAACATTTTGAGCAGGAAATCACAGCATCGGGCGGGCTTGTCATCGCCGCCGCCGCCCCGCGCATCGCGACGATCGGCGCCTACGCAATGCCGGGCGTCGCCAGCGCGAGCCAGCTCGTCCAGCTCGACCTGGCCGGCATCTCCGTGTCGGCGGGGAGCGCCTGCTCGTCGGGCAGCATGAAGGCGAGCCGGGTGCTCGCGGCGATGGCCGTGCCTGAGGAAATTGCCGCAACGGCGATCCGCGTGAGCTTCGGACCGTCCACCGGCGAAGCGGACATCGACCGCTTCCTTCGCGAGTGGCGCAAGCTCGCGTCCAGTGCCAATGCGAGGGCGGCATGATCTACCTCGACTATCAGGCGACCACCCCGGTCGCGCCCGAAGTGGCGAAGGCGATGCAGCCGTGGATCGAGGAGAAATTCGCCAACCCGCACTCGCCGTCGCGCTGGGGCAGTGAAGCCGAGGCCGCGATCGAGGTCGCGCGCAAGCGAGTCGACGCCGCCATCGGACTCAAGGGCGGCAGCGTCGCCTTCACCGGCAGTGCGACGGAGGCAATCAACTGGGCGCTCAAGGGCACCGTGGAGAAGGCACCAAAGGGCCGCAACCGAATCGTGACGGTGGCGACGGAGCATGCCGCCGTCCTCGACACATGCGAATGGCTTGCCGGCCGCGGCGTCGACCTCACCGTTCTTCCGGTCCAGCCCGACGGCCGGCTCGACCTCGACCTGCTCGCCCGCGAGCTCGACGAGCGCGTGCTGCTGGTCGCGGTTATGCAGGTCAACAATGAGATCGGAGTCACCCAGCCAATCTCCGAGATCACCGGCATGGCGCATGGCTGCGGCGCGCTGATGTTATGCGATGCGGTGCAGGCGTTCGGGCGGGTCGAGCTGTGCAAGGGTCCCGACCTGGTCGCGGTTTCGGCGCATAAGATCTACGGCCCCAAAGCCATTGGCGCGCTGTGGATGCGCAAAGGGGCGGAGCCGGCGCCGTTCATCCACGGCGGCGGGCAGGAGCGGGGGCTGCGCTCCGGCACCCTCTCGCCGGCGCTGTGCGTCGGCTTCGGCGCAGCGGCGAAGCTCGCGGAGGAACGCCAGCACCGCGACTATGACCATGTGCAGAAGCTGTGGAGCGCCGCCATCCGCGCGCTCGGCAAGGGCTGGACGATCAACGGGAGCACCGCCCATCGCTACCCGGGTAATCTCAACATCCGCCGAGAAGGCCTTGATGGCGCTCGACTAATCGCCGATTTGCGCGATATCGCTTTCTCCCTCGGCTCGGCCTGCGCGAGCGGTTCGGGGCGGCCCAGCCACGTTCTGAGGGCGCTCGGCCTGGATTACCGCCAGTCGCGGTCGTCGATCCGGCTCGGCTTCGGCCGCTACACGAAGCAGAAGGAACTGGTCGAGGCCTGCCACCGGATCGCCGCCCACGCGCATGCGCAGGAGAAGCTCGACGCATGACGGCTGTTTCGGCGGTCGCATCAAGGCGGAATTCAACCGGTAAGCGTCTTGGCGATTCGGCGGTGCTCTCGGCCATCACGATCCTCTCCGTCGTGCCCTACATCGGGCGCCTCGGTTTTTACTCCGACGACTGGTCGATCCTTCAGGGCTTTTCGGATCGTCCGCAGGATTCGCTTTTGAAGCTCGCGGGCCAGGGGTTCGCCGGTCGGCCGGTGCAGGCGCTCTATTCAGCGACCCTTTTCAGGCTCTTCGGACTGAGGCCGCTCGGCTACCATCTGGTGAACGCGGCAGTGCTCGCGGCTTGTGCAGTGCTGTTCTATCTTCTCCTGGTGCGGCTGCGGCTCGGCCGTGCTCAATCTTTCGCCACCGCGATCCTGTTCATCATGCTCCCCCAGCTCTCGACGGTGCGCGTATGGTATGCGTCTTTCCAGGTGATGCTGAGCATGGGGTTCATGCTCATTTCCTTGCATTGCCAGCTGTCGTTCGCGCGGCGGGGCCGTTTCGGATCGCTCGCCGCCGCTATTGTAGCGGCCCTCGTGAGCGTTGGCGCCTATGAAATATTCGCTCCGCTCATCGCCGGCTTTGCGGCCGCGCTCATCTTTCTCCGGTGGAGAGAATCCGGGCAAAATGGAAAATGGCGCATCGCCGCGGCCGCCACGGCGGTGGTTGCTCTTGTGCTCCTCGCCTTCGCCTACAAGTACATCGCGAGTGGCCGCGCCGGGTCGGTCGGCGACCCGAGGCGTTACCTGCTCGGCCTGCGTCAGCTGGTCTGGCTTGATTACGACTGGCGAACCGACTCCGGCCTGAACATTCTCGCGACTCCGCGAGCCCACTTCGTGGAGCCGATCCTCGGCTGGTGGAAGGCTGCGAAAATGCTCGTCAGCGGCCGAGCAGGGATTGCGGTCAGCGCAGTCGCCGTGATCACCGCAGCGCTCGTGCTGTGGCAGCTCGCAGGAAGCGAGCAGCGGCATGGATCCAGGTCCCTTCTACTCCTCGGCATTGCGGCCTTCGTGCTCGGCAATGCGACGTTCCTGATCGTCCCGGCAGTCGCCTTCACCTCGACCGGCATGGACAACAGGGTTCAAGTCGCCGCGGCAATCGGAGTGGCGATGATCTTCGTCTGGATCATCGGCGTTGCGGTGGAGGCGGCGCCGATCGAGCGGAAAGCTGCGGCCTTTGCCGGGGTGGTTGCGCTGATCAGCGCGCTGTCCGTGGCGCGCATCGAGCAGATCGAACGTTACTGGGCCGAAGCACCCGCGCTGCAGCAGCAGGTGCTGCGTGCAGCTCGCGCCGATCTTCGGCAGCTCCCGGCGAACTCGACGGTGATCCTGGACGGAGTCTGCCCCTATCATGGGCCCGCAGTCGTGTTCGAGACGTCGTGGGACATCGGCGGCGCACTCAGCCTCACGCTAGGCCGCCCGATCAACGCCGACGCAGTGAGCCCAAGGATGTCCGCTACCCGAACGGGCCTCTCGACTTCGATCTACAAGCAGCCGAGCTTCTACGCTTACGGTCCGGACCTTTACGCTTACAATCCGGTGAAACACTTGCTCGTCCGCCTCGACAGCGCCGGCGCCGCAGCGGCTTATTTCGGCAATCGCCGCGAACGCGCTTGCCCGGGCTATGTGGCCCGAGGAGCGGAAGTCTGATGGTGCGGGTCCGGTTTCTGCGGCCCGACGGCACGCTCGACAAGGAAGTTGAGGCTGAACCCTGCCAGCGGCTGCTCGACGTTGCCTGGGCGGCTCGCGAACCGCTCGAGGGTGCGTGCGAGGGCGTCATGGCCTGCTCGACCTGCCACGTCATCGTCGACGCTGAGGATTTCGAGAAGCTGCCGCCTGCGAGCGAGGAGGAAGAGGACCTGCTCGACCTCGCCGCTTACGCCACCCGGACGTCGCGCCTCGCGTGCCAGATCATCCTGGGCGAGGACATGGAGGTCCTGACGGTGCGGGTTCCGCCGGGAGCGAAGAACTGGATGGGCCGCTAGGGACCGCCCGGAAGCGGGTCGCCGATACGCGTGTCGGGCGCATCCTCGTCGATCTTGCGCCGACGCGCCTTGGGATCCGGCGCGTGCGGCATTGCCTCGAGCTGCGCGAGCCCGATCCTGCCGGCATGCGGCTTGTCGAGAAGAGCGAAGCGGGCGAGCGCCGCTGCCTTGAATTCCTCCAGCGAAATCAGGCGGTTGAAATCCGTATCGGCGGCAGCGACCGGTTCGGGCATGTTAAGCAGCGAATAGCGCGCCGCGCCCTGGAGCGTGCCGCCGAAGCCGAGGCTCGCATAGTCTTCCTCGCGCAGCGTGCGCCGCCGATCTCGATCGTGCCGCTCGTCACGATAGGCATCGAGATCGTCGGGGTCGCGCTGCGTAGCCTGGTGGGCGGGTTGGCCGGGCACGCGCTGCGTCCTCGACATCACCTGGATCTCGGGCGCGACTTCATATTCGTACTGCGCGAGCTCCTCCGGATCGATCTGGCCGTCATGGTTGGTGTCGAGCTTGGCAAAGAAGCGCACCGCGTCGGCTTCCATCTCGGCCGCGGTCAGAACGCCGTCATGGTTGAGGTCGGCCTGCCTGAACCAGTCGGCGAGCGTGTCGTCGGTCGGCGAATGGGCCCGGAACGGCTCGCCCATCGGGCTGATGAACGGCGCCCACTGGTGACCCGTCACGGTGATCGGGGTCGACGGCGACACTTGCGCGAGCGCGGCGAGCAGAATCAGCGGCACGGCCATCATCGGCAGACCTCCTCCGCTCCGCGTGAACCGTCAATGAAGAAGCGAACTTGCGCGCGAAGGATCGTTCCACCATATCGCTGCGCGGAAGTCGGCGGACGGCGCTGTCGCCAACCTGGTCAGGCCCGGAAGGGAGCAGCCACAACGATTTCGCGCCGGGTCGTCGGCTTCCACCTTCTTTTTTGCTTGGGAATTTGAAGCTCCGCTGCCACCGTGCGGCGGGGGCCGAGCGATGACTGACTTCGAATTTCTGTTCGCGGTGTTCGGCCTGCTCATCGGGCTGACGTTCATCGAGATCGCGGTGAAGTTCGCCGATGCCATCGACGCTCATTCGAGACGGCCGATCGGCGTGCTCACGCCGCTCCTCGCTCTTTTCGTGATGCTCGATGTCTCGGCGTTCTGGCTTTTCACATGGTCCGTGCGCAGCCTGCTTCTGGTGCGCTGGCATATAGTGTTCATCGGCCTCGTCGTCGCGATGGTTTATTATCTTTCGGCATCGATGATCTTCCCGCGCAGCGAGGGAGAGTGGAGAAGCCTCGATGACCATTATTGGGAACGCAAGCGACTGGTGATCGGCGGCGTCCTGCTGGTCGAAAGCGGCCTCATGGCCTGGCAGCTGACGCGCGCCGTTCCTGCTTTGAGCGATAGCTGGTTCTGGATTTACCAGCTGCCCTATTTCATTCCAATGGCGGCCTTGCTGTTCTCCCGCTCGCGCCGGTTCGACATTGCGCTCTTCATCGTTCTCATCGGTATGATGCTGTTCTCCGATTTCGACCTCGGACCCAGTTCGCGTTGGGGCAAACAGGTTGGGATAAGCCTGATGGATGAAGCTTCGACACCGGCCCCCGCTCCACCTAAATAGGTTCGGATGTCCGATTCTTCCGATCTTGACGAGGGTCCCGGCCTCGGCCTCGACCTCCCTGAAGTTCCTGCCGCGCCCGGCGCTTATCGCGTGCTGGCGCGCAAGTATCGCCCGCAGACCTTCGCCGAACTGATCGGCCAGGACGCGATGGTGAAGACGCTTGCCAATGCGATCGAGCGCGGGCGGATCGCCCATGCGTTCCTGCTCACAGGCGTGCGCGGGGTCGGCAAGACCTCGACCGCGCGCCTCATCGCCAAGGCCTTGAATTGCATCGGACCCGACGGGCAGGGCGGCCCGACGATCACGCCGTGCAATGTGTGCGAGCCGTGCCGGGCGATCGCCGACGGGCGACACATCGACGTGATCGAGATGGACGCCGCCTCGCACACCGGCATCGACGACATCCGCGAAATCATCGACGCGGTCCGCTACGCTTCGGTCAGCGCCCGCTACAAAATTTACATCATCGACGAAGTCCACATGCTTTCCAAGCAGGCTTTCAACGGCTTGCTGAAGACTCTTGAGGAACCGCCTGAGCATGTGAAGTTCTTCCTCGCGACCACCGAAGTCGACAAGGTCCCGGTCACGGTCCTGTCGCGATGTCAGCGGTTCGACCTCAGGCGAATCCCGGCGGAGAAGCTGGCCGACCATTTCGCGGAAGTGGCGAAAGCCGAGGGAGTCGAGGTCGAGGCGGACGCTTTGGCGATGATCGCGAGCGCCGCCGAAGGCTCGGCCCGCGACGGACTTTCCATCCTCGACCAGGCGATCGCTCACGGCGCCGGGGCCGTCACCGCCGACCAGGTCCGCGACATGCTCGGCCTCGCCGACCGCGGCCGAATCCGGCGGCTGCTCGAAGTCGTGCTTTCCGGCGATTCCGCCACGGCCCTGGCGGAGCTCGACGAGGCGCATCGTCTCGGGATCGACCCGACGCAGCTGCTCCGGGGACTCATGGAGAGCCTTCATATGGCGACTCGGGCCAAGGCCGGCGCGGGCGGCGGTGCGCTCCAGTCGAGCGAGGAGCGCGAAAGCGCCGAGACGCTCGCCCAGGCGCTGTCGTGGGGAATGATTCATCGGCTGTGGCAGATGCTGCTGAAGGGCCTCCAGGACGTCGGCGTGGCTCCGGATCCGCGCGAGGCCGCCGAAATGGCGTTGCTTCGACTCATCCATGCCGCCGACATGCCCGATCCCGCATCGCTGATGGCGAAGCTCACGGGTGAGGGGGGCGGAGCAACGACGGCCGCCGCGCCTGCAGCTTCGAAGTCGGGAGCGCCCTCGGCGCGGCTCCCGGCCGATTTTCGCGGGCTGATCGAGTTCCTGGAAGGCGAGGGCAAACACCAGCTCGCCGTCCAGCTCCACGACCAGGTCGGCGTCGTGCGCTACGCCCCGCCCGAGCTGGTCCTGAAACCGGCGCGGCCGCTCGGCGGCGACTGGCCGCGCGAACTGGCCGGCATCCTGAAATCGCTGACGGGCACTTCATGGCAGGTGTCGCTGTCGGATGAGGCCGCCGAGCCGTCGTTGCTCGATCAGGAGAAAATGGCCGAGGAGCGCGTTCGCTCCGACGTGCTTGCCGATCCGAATGTCCGCGCCGTCATGGAAGCGTTCCCCGACGCCGAGCTCGAATCCTTTTCAACGAGAGGCAGCTGACATGCCCGAGATGCCGGATTTCGACGAAATCATGAAAATGGCGCAGAACGCGCAGAACGAGCTCCAGAAGGCACAAGATAATCTCGACAAGATCGAGGTCGAGGGCGCGGCCGGCGGCGGAATGGTGAGGATCCGCGCAACTGCCAAGGGACGGATTCTCGCAGTCGACCTCGACGAGAGCCTGCTCCAGCCGTCGGAGAAGACGATGGTCGAGGATTTAATCGCCGCCGCGATCAACGACGCACGCGCCAAGGCCGACGCGGCTGCGGCGCAGGAAATGCAGAAGATGCAGAGCACGCTGCCGCTTCCGCCGGGATTCAAGGTTCCCTTCTAGAGACTGCAGTCGATTTGCGGCATGATGCGTCTGTCGTTGGGGGAGGCGCTGGTGGATGGACTCGGCGCAATGCAGGACTGGCCACTCCGCGTTTCGCGGCTGATCAACCATGCCGAGCGCGAACATGGAAGCGCCGAAATCGTCAGCCGCTGGTCCGACGGGCACGTCACGCGCACCGACTGGAGCGGCATCGCCGGCACCGCGCGGCGGGTCGCGCGAGCGCTCAATCGGCTCGGTATCCAGTCTTCGGATCGCGTGGGAACGCTGGCGATGAACCACGCTCACCATCTCGCCTGCTGGTACGGCGTTCCCGGGATGGGCGGCATCCTCCACACGCTGAACCCGCGGCTGTTCGACGACCAGCTGATCTTCATCGGCAACGACGCCGAAGATCGCGTGCTGCTCTATGACCGGCAGTTCGCCCCGCTGGTCGAACGGCTGAAACCAGACTGGCCGACTATCGAGCATTACATCTGCTTCGACGATGAGTTCGCCCACTGGACGGCGAGCGAAAGCGACGATTTCGAATGGGTCACCGGCGACGAGCGCGATCTGTGCAACCTCAGCTATACGTCGGGCACCACGGGCAAACCCAAGGGTGTCGCCTACGAGCATCGGTCGAACGTCCTTCACGCAATGACCCAGGCCGCGCCGGACATGTTCGCGCTGTCGGCGCGATCGGCCGTGTTCCCGATTGTGCCGCTGTTCCACGCCAATGGATGGGCGCTTCCCTGGTCGGCTGCGCTGGTCGGCTGCAAGCTGGTCTTCGCTGCATCCTACGAGTCGGACGAGGTCTGCGAGTCCTTCCGGGCCGAAGGGGTCACCCATTCCGCGGGCGTTCCGACCGTGTGGCTCGGCATGATCGAGCATGTCGAGCGCACCGGCGCCGCATTTGGACCGCTCGAACGGATCCTCGTCGGCGGGTCGGCCGCTCCGCGCGCGACCATCCGCTGGTTCAAGGACCGGGGCGTCCACGTCGTCCATGCCTGGGGAATGACCGAAACCTCGCCGATTGGGACGATGTGCACACCGAGGCGCGGGTTCGAGCAGCTGGATGAGGATGCCCAGCTCGATTTTCTCTCGCGTCAGGGGCGTGTGCCGTTCGGCGTCGAGCTGCGCATCGTCGACGATGACGGCGGCGTTTTGCCGAGGGACGGCCAGACCAGCGGCCGCCTGCAGGTTCGCGGCGACTGGATCGTCAAGCGCTACTTCAACGCGGCCGAGGATTCGGCCGATGACGAGCAGTGGTTCGATACCGGCGACGTCGGGATCATTCACCCCGATGGGACGCTCCAGATCACCGACCGGGCCAAGGATGTGATCAAGTCGGGCGGCGAGTGGATCAGCTCGATCGAGCTCGAAAATGCCGCCGTCGGTTGCCCTGGCGTCGCCGAAGCCGCTGCAATCGGGATCCCGCACCCGAAATGGGACGAGCGGCCGCTGCTGCTTGTTGTGCGCTCGACCGGCAGCGGCGTGTGCGAGAGCGACATCCGCACGCATCTAGCCGACCGTATCGCCAAATGGTGGCTTCCGGACGCGATCGAGTTCGTCGAAGCGCTCCCGCACACCGCCACGGGCAAGCTCAGCAAGAAAGATTTGCGCGACGAGTATCGCGACTACCGGTTCGCCGGAGCGGAGGCGATGGTCGGCCGCGACTAGAAAAAGCGGCCGCGCTCCACTAACTGGCGGCGCAACTCCCCAATTCCGAAGGACACGAGCGCCATAATGGCCGCCCAGTACAGCTATGTGATGAAGGGCCTCTCAAAGGCCTTCCCGGGCCAGAAGCCCATCCTCAACAACATCCACCTGCAATTCTACCGCGACGCCAAGATCGGCATCGTCGGGCCGAACGGCTCGGGCAAGTCGACCCTGATGAAAATCATGGCCGGCCGCGACAAGGAATTCACCGGCGAGGCCTGGGCCGGCGAGAATATCCGGGTCGGCTATCTCGAGCAGGAACCGCAGCTCGATCCGACGAAGACCCTCCGCGAGAACGTCATGGAGGGGGTGCGCCCGGTCGCCGACATGCTCGACCGTTTCAACGCCATTTCCGCGCAAATGGCCGATCCCGGCGACGATTTCGACGCGCTGATGGCCGAAATGGGCGAGCTCCAGGAGAAGATCGACGCGGTCGACGGATGGACCCTCGACAACCAGCTCGAGATCGCGATGGACGCGCTTCGGTGCCCGCCGGGCGACAGTGCTGTCGCCAATCTCTCGGGCGGCGAGAAGCGGCGGGTCGCGCTCACCCGCCTGCTGCTCGAAAAACCGGACATCCTGCTGCTCGATGAACCGACCAACCATCTCGACGCGGAAAGCGTGCAGTGGCTGGAGAAACACCTGATCGATTATCCGGGCAACGTCATCCTCGTCACCCACGACCGCTATTTCCTCGACAATGTCGTGAACTGGATCCTCGAGCTCGATCGCGGCCGTTATTACGTCTACGAAGGAAATTACTCCACTTACCTGGAAAAGAAGGCGAAACGCCTCGAGCAGGAGGAGCGCGAAGAGGCCGGGCGGCAGAAGGCGATCGCCGACGAGCTCGAGTGGATCCGCCGTTCGCCCAAGGCGCGGCAGGCCAAGTCCAAGGCGCGCATCAAGGCCTTCGACCAGCTCGTCGATGCCCAGGAGAACCGCACGCCCACCAAGGGCGAAATCCTGATCCAGGTGCCCGAGCGCCTGGGCGGCAAGGTGATCGAGGCCAAGGGGCTCAGCAAATCCTACGGTGACAAGCTGCTGTTCGACGATTTGAGCTTCAGCCTTCCGCCGGGCGGGATTGTCGGAGTCATCGGTCCCAACGGCGCCGGCAAGACGACGCTGTTCAAGCTGATCACCGGTCAGGACAAGCCCGACGCGGGGCAGATCGACATCGGGCCGACGGTGCACCTCGGCTATGTCGACCAGAGCCGCGATGCGCTCGATCCGAAGAAGAACGTGTGGGAGGAAATCTCCGACGGGCTCGACATTTTCAAGGTCGGCAAGCACGAGTTCGGTACCCGCGCCTATGTCGGCGCCTTCAATTTCCGCGGCCCCGACCAGCAGAAGAAGGTCGGCCAGCTCTCCGGCGGCGAGCGCAACCGGGTCCATCTCGCCAAGATGCTGAAGGAGGGCGGCAACGTCCTGCTGCTCGACGAACCGACCAACGACCTCGACGTCGAGACCCTGCGCGCGCTCGAGGATGCTCTGGAGAATTTCGCGGGCTGCGCCGTGGTCATCAGCCACGACCGCTTCTTCCTTGATCGCCTGGCGACCCACATCCTGGCGTTCGAGGGGGACAGCCAGGTCGTGTGGTTCGAAGGCAATTTCGAAGCCTATGAGGAGGACAAGGTGCGGCGCCTGGGCGAAGAGGCCACGCGGCCGCATCGGATGACTTACCGCAAGCTGACGCGGTAGCTGTACCAGATGATCATCGTCTCCGCTCCGCTGTCGCTGTGGACCGGAGAGGGCGGGAGCTGGCATTTCATCACGGTTCCGGAGGAGCAATCGGACGAGATCCGCGCGCACTGCCTGGCGAGCGAGCGGGGGTTCAAATCGGCTCGGGTCGAGGCGCGGATCGGCGACGTCAGCTGGCGCACTTCGGTCTTCCCGATGAAGAGTGGCGGCTATTTCCTGCCGGTGAAGAAAGAGGTCCGCTGCCGCGCGGGAATCGCCGCGGGCGACGAAGTCACGGTCCAGCTCGAACTACTCTGAGTCGCTGCCTCTGGCCGACTTGTCCGCCGGGTGACGCCCCGGATAGCGCTGCTGGTGGTCGATGTCGTCCTGCTTGTCGACGCCTTCATGCGCTTCGGGGTCGCGGACGCGCTCGAGCTCGGCCTGGGTGGCGATGTCTTCCTGCAGGTTGCCGCCTGAGCTTCCGCCCTGGCTCGGCTCGAATTCGGCGGCGTCGCGGTCGATGATGTCGCTGTCGTCGGTGTCGCGCGCGGTTTCGGTGCGGCGGTTTTCCATATCGCTCTCCTTCGCTCGAGCGAACGGGCGGCGCCGTCGGACGTTCCCGGCCGCACATTCGTAACGGAACCATCACGACGCACGTCAGGTTAAGCGGGTGATGCAGGACCCATTAAGCGCGTTGGCGAACAGCGCGGGCGCCGTCCCAGTTGCTGCCCATGGGCAGGTGCAGGGCCTCAAGATTTTCGGCGTCACCATGATCGGCGCCACGCAGCACAATTGGCACAAGCTGCTGTTGACGATCGCCTTCATCGCGATTGCTTGGGTGATCGCGTGGGTGCTGCGCCAAATCCTCAAGCTGTTCATCGGCAGCCAATCGGGGACTCGGTTCCAGTTCTGGGCCAAGCAGGGCGTCAGCCTGGTCGTCGCCGCGATCCTGATCCTGGGCGTCATGTCGATCTG
>Ga0070680_100003482_pt1 | contig 11750 bp, 8 predicted proteins | sample KBSC73BmetaG_FD_64672 | JGI IMG/M metagenome (GOLD analysis project Ga0070680, IMG submission 64672) | Corn rhizosphere microbial communities from Kellogg Biological Station, Michigan, USA - KBS C7-3B metaG | ecosystem: Host-associated > Plants > Roots > Rhizosphere | place: USA: Michigan...
GCGGTCGAAGCCGATGTCGGGCGAGCTGTTGCGGGTCAGGATCGACTTGGGATGCTCGATCGTCACGGTGGTCCGGCGCCTGGGAATGCCGTCCAGCGCCTCGACCTGGTCGAGCCATTCGCCGTCGGCAACCCGGTCCTTCAGGTTGAAGCGCGTCGGCGTGGCGTTGCGGGTGGCTCCGCGCCCGTGACTCGACTCGACCGGCATCCCGCCAGTCTAGGCGAAGGTGAAGAACATAACAAGAACATCGGCTCACGGAAAGTGAGCGTTCAGGCTATTGGCCGAAGCGGACCATGCTCGTCGGGAAGGACGGCCAGTGATGCTCGGCCATGGCCTTCAGCGTAGGCGTGTCCTCATCGTCGAGGCCCTGGTAGACCCACATGTTCCGGAGCACTGCCGGAACATAATAGCGCGTCTCCCAATAAGGGATGGATTCGATCCACAGGACTGGATCGCCCTTGTCGTTGATGCTCGCCCACCGTGCGACGGGCAGCGGACCGGCATTGTAGGAGGCGATCACGCGCGGCAGTTGCCCCGCGGTCGCCGAATCGGTGCGCATCTTCTCGATGAAGCTTTGCCCGAAGGCGAGATTGTAGCGCGGGTCGGTGAGGTTGGCGCGCGTGTAGGGCACGCCGCTGCTCTGGGACATCTGTTGCGCGGTGATCGGGAGAACCTGCATCAGGCCGACGGCGCCGGCGGTGCTCACGGCGCTGCGCCGGAAAGCCGATTCCTGGACGATGTGGCCGAATGCCAGCGCCGGATCGACCCGCCAGCCGTTGACCGGAGTCCAGCGCGGGTTAGGATAGCGGTCGGCGGCGTCAGCCTGCGCTCCATATTGGCCGTATTTCGCGAGCCACAACTGCGCCGCCGGAAGGTCGAGGCGCTTGGCGAGATCGATCAGCGCGTGGTGTTCGGATGGATTGCCGATCTTCGCCTGGTGGAGAAGCATTTGCTCGGCGAGAGTCGGCTCACCGATCTTCGCAAGCTCGATCGCGCGCTGGACGTTGGGATATTGGTCGATGTCGGGATCGTTGCCCGCGAAGGGGTCCGCGCCAAGCTTCGTCGACATGCCCAGGGTCTCGCGAGCGAGCAGCCCGTAGAAGCTTTCGGGCGCTTCGTAGGCCGTGGCAGCGCATTTGAGCAGCCGCTCCACGGAAGCGGGCCGGCCGGCAGCCTGTTCGGCGCGCGCCGCCCAATAATAGCCGCCGTCACGAAGCTCGCGCTGGTCGGCAAGTTGCGCCACCTGCTGGAATGCGGCGGAGGCGGCGTTGTAGTCGCCGATCCGCCACGAGGCGAGGCCGGAGACCCACGCAGCCTGGCTCGCCCATTCGCCGGTCGCGCCCTGCCGCCAGGTGTCGGCGACCCGTCGAGCGTCCAGGTCGAGGCCGAGTACGTAATAAATGAATGCGACGCGGGTCGCGGCCTCGGCGCGCGCCTCGACGGATAGGTTCGGACCCTGCGAGACCAGCAAGGCCTCGGCGCCGCTCGCATTGTCGGCCTTGACCATCGAGTCGAGCTGGGGCCGCAGCTGGTCGGCCGCCGGCTCTCGCACCGGGTGCGCGCGGTAGCGGACGGGGGCGGAGCCGAGCACGTAAATGGACTTTTCGGGAACGACGAGGAGCGGAGTCGTCGCGCCGCGCTTCTGCGCCATCAGCGCGAGTTGATTGGCTTCCGGAAGCTCGGGCGCCTGGGCGATCAATGCCTGGAGCGATGCAAGATCGACGACGGGCGAACCCTTCGCCGTATAGAGCTCAGCCTGGGCGACAGGGGTCAGCACGCTCGGCGGAAGGGCGGCGATCCCGGCCTGCGCCGAGGCCCAGTTGCCGGCGTCAATGGCGTCGAAGACTCCGCGCCAGTCCCTCGGGGCTGGCACGGAAGGAGCGGCGGGAACAGGTTGAGGCTGGATCGGAGCCGTGGTCGCCGGCTGCGCGACGGGCGTCGGACCCGGCAGCGGCGCCAGCGGGTCCCGCGACGGCTGCGCAATCACCGGCGCAGCGCAGATCAGGGTTCCGAACGCAAGCAGCCGCGCCTTCAACCTTCGTCCTCCATCAAAAGCAGAAGATCCTGCCATGCCAGTGATTTATCTAATGGCCGGTTAACCAAATGCCGCGGGTGGAACGTAGCGACGGTGCGCACGCCCTCGACCTTGTGGACATGGCCGCGCGCCTCGGCCAGCCGTTTGCCGGTCAGCGCGAGCGAGGGGCCGTCGCCGAACAGGATCAGACGCCTGGGCGCTGCGAGGCGAACGTGGCGGCGAGCGATCTCTCCCAATGCCTCGCGCTCGGAAGGGCTCATCCGCGCGCCGGGGGCATGAAAAAAGGAGAGGGCGGCGGCGTAGGCCTGGTCGGCGGGAATATGGATTGCGGCGAGCATCCGTTTCGCAAGCTCCCACGCCTCGCCGCCGATCGGACCGCTGCCGTCCTCCGGCGCTTCGGCCAGCAGCATGACCGCCGCATGCTCCGGTCCCCGCGGAATCACGCGCCGAGCGGTCCGGCTCGCCATCGGCAAATGATCGCTGGTCGCGAGCCATTCGCGAAACTCCTCGAGGGTCTCATGTGCCGGCGGAGCGGCGGGTACTTCGGACGACGGTTTGTCTTCGCGGACGGGCGAAGCAGCGGGTTTCAGCCAGTCGCGCGGCGCTTCCTGGACGAGCGAGTCGACTCCGGCCTCGATCCACCAGGCCAAAGCGCTGCGCGCCTCGGCCCGAGACACAGCTTCGCCGATGCTTTCCACTTCCCCGCCCATGCCGCTTTCCTCGCCCGCCATTGACGTCACGGTCAAGGAATTGGCAGGGCAGACGAGTCGAATTGTGTGGAGGACGCGACGAGAGGATGAGCGAACGCGAATCCATGCAATATGACGTGGTGATCGTCGGCGCCGGCCCCGCCGGGCTCAGCGCCGCGATCCGCCTCAAGCAGCTCGCCAGTGCCGCCAGCCGCGAGCTTTCGGTCTGCATCCTCGAGAAGGGCAGCGAGGTCGGCGCGCACATCCTTTCGGGCGCGGTCGTCGACCCCATCGCGCTCGACGAGCTGATCCCCGACTGGAAGGACAAGGGTTCGCCGCTGACGGTGCCGGTGACGGAAAACCATCACTGGGTGCTGACCGTCGGCGGGAAGTGGGGCTTCCCGCACGTCCTGATGCCGCCATTCATGAACAATCGCGGCACATATACGCTGAGCCTCGGCAACTTCTGCCGCTGGCTCGCGGCGCAGGCGGAGGAGCTCGGGGTCGAAATCTTCCCCGGCTTTCCGGCGGCCGAGATCCTGTTCGACGAGGACGGTTCCGTGAAGGGCGTTGCAACCGGCGACGTCGGGATTGCCCGTGATGGTTCGCACAGGCCGGACTATCAGCCCGGCATGGAACTCCACGCCCGCTACACCTTCTTCGCCGAAGGGGCGCGGGGCAGCCTGACGAAGCGCCTGACCGAGGTTTTCAAGCTGCGCGATGAAAGCGGTCCCCAGGTTTATGGTCTCGGAATCAAGGAACTGTGGGACATTCCTGCCGAGAGGCATAAGCCCGGACGAGTGATCCATACTCAAGGCTGGCCGCTCAGGGACGCGTGGGGCGGAGGCTTCCTCTATCACCAGGAAAACAACCAGGTCGCGCTCGGCTTCGTGGTCTCGCTCGATTACGCCAATCCGTATCTCTCGCCGTTCGAGGAGATGCAGCGCTGGAAGACCCATCCCGCGATCCGCGCCGAGATCGAGGGCGGGCGGCGCGTGTCCTATGGCGCTCGGGCGATCAACGAGGGCGGCTATCAGGCGATCCCGAAGCTGGTCTTCCCCGGCGGCGCGCTGATCGGCTGCTCCGCGGGGTTCGTGAACGTGCCGCGGATCAAGGGCACGCACACGGCGATGAAGTCGGCGATGCTCGCCGCAGAAGCGGCGTTCGACGCGATCGCGAACGGCCGTTCGGGCGACATGCTTGAGACCTATCCGGCGACGCTTCACAAGAGTTGGGTGGCGAAGGAGCTGAAGGGGGTGCGCAATGCGCAGCCGGCGGTGGCTCATTGGGGCGCCACCGCGGGAACGCTCTATGCCGGGCTCGACCTGTGGCTCAACCAGCTCGGCATCGGCGTTCCGTGGACGCTGAAGCTCCGCGCCGACAACACGACTCTCCGGCCGAAGGACCAGGCGCGGCCGATCGACTATCCCAAACCCGACGGTGGATTGACGTTCGACAGATTGTCATCGGTCTTCGTTTCGAACACCAATCACGAGGAAGACCAGCCGGTTCATCTGACGCTCAAGGACGCGGACATACCCACGGCCATCAACCTGCCGGTCTATGCGGGTCCCGAGCAGCGCTATTGCCCGGCGGGAGTCTATGAATTTGTCGACGGCGAGAACGGTGAACCGAGGCTCCAGATCAACGCCCAGAACTGCGTGCACTGCAAGACCTGCGACATCAAGGACCCGACCCAGAACATCAACTGGGTCACACCCGAAGGCGGCGGAGGCCCCAATTACCCGAACATGTAAACTGCTTAGCGGCGTCGCGTTCGCGGCCCTGCTCTTCGCCCCGGTTCCGGCGGCCGCCGCGCGGCTGTCGACCGGCGATCCCGCGCTGACTTATGTGGAGGCGCGCGCCGCGGCGATGAACGGCGAGCATGTCCGGGCGGCCGAGCTGCTCGCGACCCTGGCCGACGCGGAGCCCGGCGAGATCGAGTTCGCGCAGCAGGCGCTCAGCGAAGCGATCGGCGCCGGCCAGATGGATCTCGCGCTCGGCCTCTCTCCCAAGATTCCGCCGGCGAAGCTGTCGACCGACGCCCGGATCCTGCTCGCGACCGACGCCGTAAAGCAGCATCATGTCGAGCGCGCGCTGCCATGGCTGACGGCAACCGGCGGCAACGGCGACCTGACCTTCCTTTCGCCGCTCGTGACCGCGTGGGACGCGGCCGAGCATGGGGACCAGGCGCGCGCGCTTGCCAGTCTCGACCAGATTCCGGCGAACAGCCTGCTCGCGCCGCTCCATGACGAGGAGCAGGCGTTTATCCTCCTGAAGTTCCGCCGCACCGCCGATGCCGACCCGTTCGCGCGCCGGGCAATCGCCGCGGCGGGCCCGCGCGAAGACCGCGTCCGGCTTGCCCTCGCCGACGGATTTCTCGCCGCGGGCGACCGGACGCGGGCGCTTGCGATGATCGACGGGATGGGCAGCGGTTCGGCCGCGGCCCGCCAGCAGATCGTCTCCGGCAAGAGAATCGGCCAGGCGATCGACTCGGGCGCGAAGGCGCTGAGCGCCGTCCTGGCGGCTTTCGCCGCCGAGATCGCGCGGCTGCAACGCGCTCCGCCGCCGGTCGGACTGGTTCAGATCGCTCGCTACGCCGACCCGCAGAACACGAGCGCGACCGCGTTGCTCGGGCTACTGCTCCAGTCGAGCCGGCGCGGCGACGAAGCGCTGACCCTGCTGGCGACGGTGCCGCAGAGCGATCCGTTGATCTCGCAGGTCCGGGACGTGCAGGTGCGGATCCTCACCGACCAGAAGAAATTCGACCAGGCCTATGCGATCGCGGCGACGGCGGCGAACGACCGGGCGGCAACGACGGCCGATTTCTCGCGGCTCGGCGACGTGCTCGAGGCGATGGACCGGCACGATGCTGCCGCCGATGCATTCGGGCGCGCTTTCGCCCTGGCCGGGGCGCAAGCCGACAAGAGCGAGCTGTCGTCCCTCCTGCTGCTCCAGGCGAACGCCCTCGAGGAAGCGAACCGCTGGCCCGACGCCAAGGCTGCGCTGCAGAAGGCACTTGTGCTTGCTCCTGACCAGCCGCTGCTGCTCAACTTCCTCGGTTACGCGATGCTCGAGCGCGGCGAGAACATGGACGCCGCGGAAGCGATGATCCGCAAGGCGAGCCAACTCGCGCCAGACGATGCATCGATTACCGATTCGCTCGGCTGGGCGCAGTTCAAGCGCGGCAAGGTCGACGAGGCGATCAATACGCTCGAGCAAGCCGCCGAGAAGGACCCGACGCAGGCGGAAATCCAGGAGCATCTCGGCGACGCGCTTTATACGTCGGGACGGCGGTTCGAGGCACGCTTTGCATGGCACGCGGCGCTGGTCACCGCGGAAGACAAGGTCGCGGACCGGGTGAAGGCGAAGATCGCGTCCGGACTCAACCCGGCTGACGCGGCGCCTTGACCGGGGCGCATGAGATTGCGCCGGCGAAGCTCAATCTCGCACTCCATGTGAGAGGTCGCCTGACCGACGGGCGGCACTCGATCGAGACGATCTTCGCTTTCTGCACCGACGGCGACCGCCTGAGCGGTGAGAAAGCGGACGAATTGTCGCTGGAGGTGTCGGGCCCGTTCGCCGCCGATCTTGTGGGAGAAGGCAATAATCTCGTGCTCATGGCGGCTCGCGCGCTGGCCGAGGCGGCGGGCGTGGGCGGGGGCGCGGCGCTTGTCCTGGAGAAACGCCTGCCGGTGGCGTCGGGCATCGGCGGCGGATCGGCCGACGCGGCGGCGGCGCTACGGCTGTTGACGTCATTGTGGCGCATCGACCCGCGATTTGCCGAAGAGGTCGCGCCGAGAATTGGGAGCGATGTGCCTGTCTGCCTACTCAGCCTGCCGGCGCGTGGCAGTGGGGCAGGGGACCAGCTGACGCCGATCGCGCTTCCGGAGCTGTCGGGCACGCCGGTGCTGCTGGTGAACCCGCGCGTGCCGCTGTCGACGGCGCAAGTGTTCGCCGCCTGGGATGGCGAGGACCGCGGCCCTCTCGACGATTGGCGCGACGGCCGCAACGATCTCGAGCGGGCGGCGACCGCGATCGTCCCGCAAATCGAGACGGTGCTCGCGTGGCTCGAGGGCCAGAGGGGCGCCTGGTTCGCCCGCATGTCGGGCTCGGGCGCGACTTGCTTCGCCCTGTTCGGGACCGACGACGAGCGGGACTCGGCCGCCGACGCGGTGCCGCGCGAATGGTGGCGTCTTGCGACCTTCCTGCGCTAGACGCGCGGGCGATGAGCGTCCGCCCGATCCTCACCGCGACACGCATGCGCGCAGCCGAGCAGGCGGCGATCGACGGCGGCACGAGCGTGGAGCAGTTGATGGAGCGGGCGGGGGAAGCGCTGGCCGAGGCGGTTTATCGCTTCGCTGGGCCGACGCCGGCGCTGGTCCTGTGCGGACCGGGGAACAATGGCGGCGACGGCTATGTCGCGGCGCGCCATCTCGCCGGGCGCGGCGTGAAGGTCCGCGTGGCGGCATTCGCCGAGCCGAAGAGCGACGCCGCGAAATGGGCGCGCTCGCAGTGGAAGGGCGAGGTCGAGCCGCTGACCGCCGAGACCGCGCCGGCGCCATTGCTGATCGACGCGCTATTCGGAACCGGCCTCAAGCGCGGGCTCGAACCTGCTGTGGTCGAAGCGCTTTCGCTGCTGTCCAATTCGGCGATGGTGAGGATAGCCTGCGACCTCCCAAGCGGAGTCGAGACCGACAGCGGCGCCGAGCTGAGCGCGGTTCCGGCGTTCGACATGACGGTGACGTTCGGCGCACTGAAACCGGCGCACCGGCTCTATCCGGCGATGCACAAGTGCGGCCGCGTGGTGCTGGGCGATATCGGCATCGCGGCTGACGCGGCATGGCACGAGATCGCGTCGCCCGAGCTCCCGCCGCTCGATCCCGGCGGCCACAAATATGATCGGGGCCTCGTGCATGCGCTGGCCGGGCAGATGCCGGGCGCAATCGCGCTGTCTGCAACGGCGGCGGCGAGAGCCGGCGCCGGCTATGTCCGCGTCAGCACGTCGAGAAACATCGACGATCTGCCTTCGGCGATAGTCCAGGTCGACACTGCGGAGGTCAATGACGAGCGCATCGGCTGCCTGATCGTCGGCCCGGGCATGGGCGACATCCCGCAGGTGCTGACTCTGGCGCTGACCTCAAGGGCTCCGAAAGTCATCGACGCCGACGCCATCTCGCATCTCGGCGAACCCGATCGGCTCAAGGGCCAGGACGCGATCGTCACGCCGCACGACGGCGAATTCCGCCGGCTGTTCGGCGAGATCGACGGCACCAAGCCCGAGCGGGCGCTCGAGGCGGCGAAGCGGTCGGGCGCGGTCGTCGTCTACAAGGGGCCGGACACGGTCGTCGCCTCTCCGGACGGCCGGGTCGGCTTCCGTTCGCCGGCGCCGGCGTGGCTCGCAAGCGCGGGGACCGGCGACGTGCTCGCCGGAGTGGTCGCGGCGATGCGCGCGCGCGGACTTCCGGCATTCGAAGCGGCCTGCGCGGGCGTCTGGCTGCAGGGCGAAGCGGCGGAGATCGCGGGCCCGGGAATGATCGCCGACGACCTCGCGAAAGCCGTCGGCGCCGCGCTCTCGGCACTCGGCTAGGCGCTTGCCCTTGGCGGCATGCGCCGCCATGCTGTCAACTTCAGATACAGAGGGGTGTTCGGATGAATCGCAGCTTGTTGGCGCCGCTTCTGGCGGGTGCGGTGCTGGTGCCGTCTTCGGCATCGGCGGACGAGGGCATGTGGACCTTCGACAATTTCCCGATCGCGGCGGTCAACGCCAAATACGGCACCCACATCGACCAGGCGTGGCTCGACCATGTCCGCGGAGCATCTGCGCGCCTTTCGACCGGATGTTCCTCTTCGGTCGTCACCGCCACGGGGCTGCTTCTGACGAACAACCACTGCGTCGCGGGCTGCACGCAGGACCTGTCGACCAAGGCCCACGATTATTACACCCACGGCTATATCGCCCATGGCCGGGTGGAAGAGCGCAAGTGCGCGGGCATGCAGGCGGAAATCCTCGCCGCGATCAGCGACGTCACGCCGCAGATGCAGGCCGCCGGCCGCGGCCTTACGGGCGAGGCGCTGGTCAAGGCGCGGACGGCCGCCGAAGCGACGATCGAAAAGCAGGGATGCGGCGACGACCCGAAGTTCCGCTGCCAGGTCGTCGACCTGTATCACGGAGGCCAATTCAAGCTCTACAAATACCGCAAATATTCGGACGTTCGGCTGGTTTTCTCGCCCGGCGTGCAGACGGCTTTTTTCGGCGGCGATCCCGATAACTTCAATTTCCCGCGCTACGATCTCGATAGCGCCTTCGTACGCCTGTACGAGAATGGCGCGCCGGTCGCGACGCCGGATCATCTGAAGTGGAACGCGAACGCGCCGACGGCCGGCGAGCCGGTGTTCGTTTCGGGCAATCCCGGAGGCACCGACCGGCAGCTAACGGTGCCGCAGCTCGAAACCCAGCGCGACCTGCAGATCCCGATGACCCTGGTCCAGTTCTCCGAATTGCGCGGGCGGCTGATCCGCTTCAGCGAGGAATCGGCGGAGAACAAGCGAATCGCGCAGGACCTGCTGTTTGGGCTCGAGAATTCGTACAAGGTCTATTTCGGCCGGCTGTTCGCGCTCAACGGCGGCGACCTGCTCGCCCAGAAGCAGGCGGAGGAAACGGCGCTCAGGGCGAAGGTGGCGCAGCTCAACCTCGGCCCCGATTTCGGCGATCCGTGGGCGACGATCGCCAACGCGCAGAAAGACCTCGCCGCGCTCTATCTCCCGTATCGACTGGTCGAGGGCGGGCCCGGGGGATCGGACCTGTTCCGTTACGCCCGCAGCCTGGTCCGCGCGGCCGCGGAGCGGCAGAAGCCGTCGGCCGAGCGGCTTCCGGGCTATTCGGACACGCAGCTTCCGCTGCTTCAGAAGCAGGTGCTGGACGTGGTGCCGGTCTATCCGTCGCTCGAACAGCAGGTGCTCGAATTCTGGCTGTCCAAGTCGCGGGAGTATCTGACCGCGGACAACCCCTACACGCACCTTCTCCTGGGCCGCGACAGCCCCGAGGACCTGTCGGCCAAGCTCGCCCAGTCGAAGCTCGGCGACGCCGCGGTCCGCAAGCAATTGTGGGACGGCGGCTGGGCGGCGATCCAGGCGTCGAAGGATCCGATGATCCAGTACGTGCTGCGGATCGACCCCGAGGCGCGCAAGCTCAGGACCGAGTGGAACAACCGTGTCGACGGCCCGATCAGCGCCGCTTCGGAGAAGATCGCGAAGGCGCGCTTCGCGGCCTACGGCGACACCATCTATCCCGACGCGACCTTCACGCTGCGCCTGTCCTACGGAAAGATCGAGGGCTGGACGCACAATGGCACGACCGTTCCGCCGTTCACCTACTTCAAGGGGCTGTACGAGCGGGCGACGGGCAAGCCGCCGTTCGAGCTCGACCCGCGCTGGGTCGCGGCGAAGGGCAGCCTCAACCCCGACACGGTGTTCGACATTTCGAGCAGCAACGACATCATCGGCGGCAATTCGGGTTCGCCGCTGATCAACGCGAAGGGCGAGGTCATTGGGGCGATCTTCGACGGCAACATCTACAGCCTGGGCGGCGACTATGGCTACGATCCGGTGCTGAACCGCGCTGTCTCGGTGTCGACCGCGGCGGTCAGCGAGGCGCTGCGCAAAGTCTATCACGCCGATGCGCTCGCTGACGAGCTTGCGGGGAGCTGAGCGGTATCGGGATCGCCTTCAGCGCATGAGCTGATCATCCGGATTGGGATCGAGACGGACGTTCGCGAGCCGCACTTGTCGCCACCCTGCTCGCGCCGAAGGGCGAGCTTGCGCTCCTTCAAGGTCGGCAAGCCGGTCCTTGTGGGCTTCAACGCCGAAAAGTCGCACCGGATTGTCGACATGCACGAGTGCCACGTGCTTCGGCCCGAGCTTTTCGCGCTCGTCGGGCCGCTGCGATCGCTATTTGGTCAATTGCTGCAGCCGAAGCGCTCTGCCGAGGTTCAGCTGACGCTGATCGACGATGGTGTGGACCTGCTCCTCAAGGGCGTGGAGGCGGAAGGGCTCGCGGCAATGGAAGCGCTGACGTCATTCGCGTCCGAGCACCGGCTCGCGCGGCTGAGCCTCGACCGCGGCCTGGGACCGGAGACGATCTACGAGCCCGAGCCGGCGACGGCGACCCTGTCCGGGACGGCCGTCGCCTTCCCCGTCGGCGGCTTTCTCCAGGCGACCGAGGATGGCGAGGCGGCGCTGATCGCTTGCGTCCGCGAGGCGACGGATGGCGCCAACTCGATTGCCGACCTGTTCGCCGGCCTCGGCACCTTCGCGCTGGCCACGCATGCGACCTTTGCCGCCGAAGCTTCGCGCGATGCAGCAGCGGCGCTCAAGCGTGCCGCGCCTTCACTGACCGTCGAGCATCGCGATCTTTACCGGCGCCCACTCGACGCGGCGGAGCTGAAGTCCTTCGACGCTGTGATCCTCGATCCGCCGCGCGCCGGCGCCGAGGAGCAGGCGAAGGCGCTCGCCGGGTCAACCGCTCGAGGGGTCGCTTATGTGAGCTGCAATCCGGCGACCTTCGCGCGTGACGCCAGGATGCTTGCCGACGGCGGCTATTCGCTCGACTGGGTTCGGCCGGTTGGCCAGTTCCGCTGGTCGACCCATGTCGAGCTCGCCGCCTGCTTCACCCGTGGTGGTAGAGGAAAATCGCCGCGTGGATCGTGAGCGCGACCAGGCAGAGCGTGCTCAGGAGGAAGAGCAGGAAGCGTACCGGCACGATGTTGATCGTCGCCTGCCAGATGCTGTGGAGGATCCGAAAACCCACATAGCCCCAGGCGAGATAGACGTTGATCGGTGCGTCGAAGCCCATGAGGATCAGCGCGAAGACGATCGCGTAGAAGATCGTCGGCTGCTCCATCAGGTGCTGATAATTATGCGCCGGCCAGTTGCGTCTTCCAGGATCCTCCCGTTCGAGGTCGGCGCCGCGGGCCCCGTCGGGGATCTTCCGCCCGCGCAACTGAGGAGCGCGCGCGATAGCCAGC
>Ga0070680_100003483_pt1 | contig 11750 bp, 9 predicted proteins | sample KBSC73BmetaG_FD_64672 | JGI IMG/M metagenome (GOLD analysis project Ga0070680, IMG submission 64672) | Corn rhizosphere microbial communities from Kellogg Biological Station, Michigan, USA - KBS C7-3B metaG | ecosystem: Host-associated > Plants > Roots > Rhizosphere | place: USA: Michigan...
ACGAGGACAAGCCGCTGCTGAACCGGGCACTGCGCGGTACTTATCCCTCCGGTTCGACCATCAAACCAGCCATCGGGCTGGTGGCGCTGACGCAGAAAGCCATCACCGCCGAAACCCGCGTGTTGTGCCAGGGGACATTCTCGCTGCCCGGGAGCGCCCACGTCTGGCGCGCCGACAAAGACGAACCCCGCGGCGAGCTCAACCTGACCGAAGCCATCGCCAAATCCTCCGATGTCTTCTTTTACAAGCTCGCGTGGCACATGGGCATAGACAAGCTCGCCGAGGGCCTGGCTCCATTCGGCTACGGGCGCTTGACCGGCATTGACATCGCCGGAGAGCGTCCGGGCCTGCTGCCTTCGCCTGCGTGGAAGCGGGTGGCTTTCAAGCGTGCCGCGGATCAGGTCTGGTTTCCTGGCGAGACTGTCAATCTTGGGGTGGGGCAGGGTTACCTTCTGGTGACGCCATTGCAGCTCGCGCACATTGCCGGCGTGATAGCGGAACGTGGTCGCAGCTTCAAACCGCGCCTGGTGATGGGCATGCACGATGCCGACGGCCACGTGAAGTATCTACCACCCGTCGAGGACACACCCGTCACTGGGATCGCCGCTGCGGATTGGGACACCGTCATCAACGCCATGGTGGCCGTGAATCAATACGGCACTGGCCGCCTCGCCTTCGCCAAGACTGCGTACACCGCCGCCGGAAAGACTGGTACGGCCCAGGTGTATAGCGTTGCCCAGAACGCGAAATACAACGCCAAAACCGTCTCCGATAAGTTGCGCGACCATGCGTGGTTCATAGCCTTTGCTCCGGCTGAGGCGCCACGCATCGCCTTGGCGGTGTTGGTGGAAAACGCCGGCTTCGGCGCGGCTAACGCGGCTCCCGTTGCACGTAAGGTCCTCGATACCTATCTCCTGGACGCGGACGGTAAGCTCAAACCTGCCGCGACACCGTCACAGCCCGAGCCGAGGCCCGAAGCCAGGCCCAACACCACCCCGCAACAGATTCAGGCATCCGCAACGGTCCGCCGCACCTCATGATCTATGAAGAAATCAACTCGGAATCCCGTGCCCGCCGTACCCTGACCGGCGCCGCGCGCATTCTGTCGGCGCTGAAGATCGATGGCCCGCTGGTCACCGGTCTTGCGCTCATATCGGTTTACGGGCTCATTGTTCTCTACAGCGCCTCCGGCCAGAGCGTGCCCACGATCATTCGCACGATCTTGCGCATCATGCTCGGCACCGTGGCGATGCTCGTCCTCGCTCGCGTGAATCCGAACTTTCTGCGACGCACGACGCCGTGGCTCTATGTCATCGGAGTCTTTCTGTTGGTTGTCGTGGCCGCATTCGGCCACATCGGGTTGGGGGCGCAGCGTTGGTTGAGCCTCGGCTTCGTCCGTTTCCAACCCTCCGAGCTCATGAAGCTCGCGGTGCCTATGATGTGCGCGTGGTATCTGCACGAACGCGCGTTGCCCCCGAGCTTCCCTTCGCTGCTGCTGCTCGCCGGACTCATTTTGCTACCCGTTGGGTTGGTTGCGGTGGAGCCCGATCTTGGCACCGCGGCACTGATCGGTGTCGCCGGTGTGCTCGTCATCGTCATGGCCGGTCTGCAAGTACGCGTGATGGCCGCCCTGTTCGCTCTTGCGGGGGTGGCCGCCTGGTTCGGCTGGAGGTTCATGCACGACTACCAGCGCAAGCGCGTACTCACCTTCCTCGATCCGCAGACGGATCCCCTGGGCGCGGGCTACCACATCATCCAGTCGCAGATCGCGATCGGCTCCGGCGGCATTTTCGGCAAGGGCTGGATGAACGGCAGCCAGGCACAGTTGGACTTCCTCCCCGAACGCTCGACCGACTTCATCTTCGCGGTGATCGGCGAGGAGTTCGGCATGTTGGGAGTGTCGTTGCTGCTGGTTCTCTACATGTTCGTGACGGCGCGTGCGATCTATCTCGCCATGCAGACGCAGGACACGTTCGCACGCCTGCTGGCCGGCAGCCTGGCGCTGACCTTCTTCGTCTATGTCTTCATCAACGCAGGGATGGTGACCGGGCTTCTGCCGGTGGTGGGCGTGCCCCTCCCGCTGGTCAGCTATGGCGGAACCTCGGTGGTGACCCTCCTGGCCGGCTTCGGTATCCTGATGGCCCTCTATTCGCACCGGAAGCTCATCAGCTCGTAAAGCGATTGATTTGAACCGCCGTCCCGCCCTCCTCCTGACGCTCCTCGTTGCGGCCATCGCTGCGCAGCCTGCGGCTGCGTCACACCGGCGTGCACATCACCCGACCGCCGGCTTCGATCTCAAACGCCCGGAGATCGTCAGCTTCATCAACGATGTAGCGGCCCGCGATCCCCTCAAGCGCAGGGCCGTGCTGGCCCTTCTGGCTAAAGCGGAGCCGCAGCCGAAAATCATTGAGCTCATGACCCGGCCCGCCGAAAAGGTGACGCCCTGGTGGGAGTATCGCGAACACTTCCTGACCGAAGAGCGCATCGCGCTGGGAGTCCAATTCTGGGCCGACCACCGGCAGGCGCTCGAGAAAGTCTCGGCTGAGCGGGGTATTCCTCCTCAGTACCTCGTCGCGGTCATCGGCGTCGAGACGCGTTACGGCCGCACCACCGGCAAGTTCCGGGTTCTGGATGCCCTGGCTACGCTTGCGTTCGACTACCCACCCCGCAGCGAGTACTTCCGCAGCGAGCTCGAGCAGTTTCTGCTGCTCGTCAACGAGGACAAACTGAACCCGCTGACCACGACCGGGTCCTATGCTGGTGCCATGGGAGCGCCGCAGTTCATGCCCTCGACGTACCGCCGCTATGCAATCGATGCCGATAGCGACAACAAGCGAGACTTGTGGACCGACTGGGACGACATCATTGCCAGCGTAGCCCATTATCTCCAGGACCACGGTTGGCAGCCGGACGGCCCGGTCCTGGCTGAAGCCCGGCTCGAGCCGGACCCGACATTCCAGATCAACCCCGGCAAGGTCGACCTCAACGAGACCGTCGACACCCTCAATGCCCACGGGGTGAAGATCGACCTCGCTTTGCCGGGCGAAACACCGGCGGTGCTCATTTCCGCGGAGCAACAGGACGGGCCGTCGTACCGGGTTGGATTCAGGAATTTTTACGTGATTACCCGGTATAACGGCAGCGCCCGGTACGCGATGTCCGTCTTTGACCTTGCACAGGCGATTGTGCAGCGCGCAAACGAGGCGCCACAGTGAGCGGAGGCGCCGGTGGTCTGCGCCGGGCGCTTGCCGCGGTTACCCTGATCAGCGGGTTGGCACTGGTGAGCGTGTTGGCCGGATGCTCCACCCTCGGACGGCCGGTCACAACGCCGCCATCGGCGCCCGCCGGGCCGACACCCCCTCCGCCGGCGAACGTTGACTCCGTACCCGACGCTGTTCCCCGTCCTGAGCCGCGCAGCGCGCACGGTAATCCTCCCTTCTACGATGTCATGGGGAAACGCTATTTTGTGTTGGGTGCGGCCACCGGTTATATCGAGCGCGGGGTCGCATCGTGGTATGGTCCAACCTTCCATGGGGTCAACACATCGAGCGGCGAGCGCTACGACATGTACGCCATGACTGCGGCCCACAAAACCCTGCCGCTTCCAACCTACGCGCGTGTGACGAACCTGCGTAACGGCCGAAGTGTCACGGTCCGCATCAACGACCGCGGCCCGTTTGTTGCCAATCGCCTGATTGACCTGTCATATACCGCCGCCGCGAAGTTGGACATGCTGCGCGATGGAACGACTTTCGTGGAGGTTCGGGCGCTCACGCCCGGAGAGCCGGACGTCCTCACACGCAGCGCTCAGACACCGCCCCCGACGCTCTACGTACAGGTAGGCGCGTTTGCCGATCAAGGGAACGCACAACGCGCTTTGGGTCGACTGCAGAGGGCCGGGCTCTCCACCGTCTTCATCGCACCGCCGGCCCTGGACAAATCTCAGTTGTACAGAGTCAGGGTCGGCCCGATCGGTGACGTCGCCAAATTCGATGAGCTCTCGGCGAAACTTGCGACGCTGGGCTTCCCCGGCGCGCGCCTCGCAATGGACTGAGGAAGCCTGCCGTGCCGGACGTGCGTGCAGAAGCGAGAAACCCCACGCTACTGCCTCGCCGGCCGTTTTGGATCCTGGCGTTCTCCTGCGTGCTGCTCGCCATTCTCGCGATCGGCTTCGTAAGCTACACCGAGATGAGCGTGCTCGCGAATTCGAGCGCCCGCGTGCAACTGTCCTATGACGTGTTGCAGACCCTTCACGACCTGAACACCGCCCTCACCGACACCGAAACCAACCAGCGCGGTTACCTCCTTACGCAGGATGAGTCCTACCTCATCCAATATGACGCCGCGATCGCACAGATCCGACTCGCGTTGAGCGAGCTGCACCGCCTGACGGGTGGCGAGCAAACGACCGGCGACGCCATCGGACACCTCGCGTTGCTCGCCGGAGCCAAGCTCGATGAAATGCAACAGGCGATTCACGCCATTCAACGGGGTGAACAGCACGGCGCCCTCCAGGCATTCAGCTCCGGGCCTGGACGGAAAATCATGGACGACTTCCGCCGCGATACGCAGGATCTGGAGACCGAGCAACGCCAGTTGCTCGAAATGCACCGCCAGCGCGAGTATCACGCGAGACTCGCCGCCGAAGGCGTGCTCATCGCGACGGTGCTGTTGAGCTTGTTGTTCGTCGGTGCGGCCGCGTTTATCAGCCGCCGTTTCGACGAGCGCCGACGCTTGCTCGAAAAAGAGATCGCCGAGCGCAAGCGTGCCGAGGAGCGGCGCGAGGCATTGCTTGCGAGCGAGCGCGCAGCACGCTCCGAAGCAGAGCGGGCAACGCGATTGAAGGATGAGTTCGTGGCGACCATGAGCCACGAGTTGCGCACACCTCTGAATGCCATCGTCGGCTGGGCGAGTATTCTGCGCCGCGACCGCCGTGGCGAGACGATCAAACAGGGTGTCGAAGTCATCGAGCGCAACGCCAAACTCCAGGCACGCATGGTGGAGGACCTGCTCGACATGAGTCGCATCCTCTCGGGCAAGCTGGCCATGGAGTTGCAGCGAACCGACCTGTCGGCCGTCATCGAGGCGGCGGTTGCGGCGGTGCGGCCGGCGGCCGACGCCAAGCATGTCCGCCTGCATACCTCCATCGATACAACACCCGCCGTCAATGGAGACCCGGGCCGGCTGCAACAGGTGCTCTGGAACCTGCTGACGAACGCGATCAAGTTCACCCCTCCAAGCGGGATAGTTACCGTCCTGGCGCGCGAGATCGAGCGCGACGGGACGCGCAGCGTGGAGATCAGCGTTACCGATAGCGGCCAGGGCATCGATGCGAAATTCCTGCCGTTCGTGTTCGACCGCTTCCGCCAGGCCGACGCCTCGACGACCCGGCGCCATGGGGGCCTGGGGCTGGGACTCTCCATCGTCAAGAGCCTGGTCGAGATGCATCAGGGCTCGGTGGAGGCCCTGAGCAACGGCGAGGGGCGGGGCGCTACTTTCATTGTCACCTTGCCGCTCGCAGACACTCCGACAGGTGCTCCGCCGACTTCTCTCGAGCACCCGCACCAGGAGCCCCAGCCTCAGGACGCCTCATCACTCGCCGGCCTGCGCGTATTGGTCGTCGACGATGAGGCGGATGCCCGGACACTTGCTCGACGAGTGCTGGAGGAGCGCGGCGCCGAGGTCGTTGCCGTGGGCTCGGCGGCGGAGGCGCTCGAAGCGGTAGACGGAAACGCTGCGCTGAGTGTCCTCGTGAGCGACATTGGGATGCCTGAGCACGACGGTTACGAGCTCATTACGCGCATGCGTGCGATGCCAGGTAACGCGGGACGTATTCCGGCCATCGCGCTGACCGCGCTCGCACGCGACGAGGACCGCAAGCGCACTTTGCTCGCGGGCTACCAGGTGCACATCAGCAAGCCGGTGGACCCCGCCGAGTTGGTGACGGTGATCGCCTCTCTGGCCGGCCGCGGAGGCCACGCTATTAAAAAGCCGCAATATTCATGAGAAGCGTGTCCGGCGCGGACGCGGCGATTTCGCTAGTTCATTGGAAAAACTGGCCTGCGGCCGTTTTTCGGACATCAGCTCCGCTCCCGCCAGCAAAAGGCGCGGCTTTTGCCGGCTGCATCGTGCCAGTTCACACAGCGCACGAGCACAGGCTGCTAGAATCGCCGCCTTCCAAATCGCTCACACTACTGAACCCAACTACTTCGGGGGATCTCTAGGGATGTTTCGCTCGTCCACTGCTCTGCTTGGGCTTTTCTGCTTCCTGTCACTTGCCACGTTCGAAAGCGCGCATGCCGAGCCGGCGCCCATCCCTAAGGCGCCCGAGGTATCTGCACGGGCATACATCCTGACGGACTACCAGAGTGGGCGCATCCTCGGCGAGGAACATGCCGATGATCGTGAGGAGCCGGCGAGTCTCACGAAGCTCATGACCGCGTACGTTGTTTTCACGGCATTGAAAGAGCAGCGCCTCAAGCTCACCGACATGGTTACTATCAGCGAGCATGCCTGGCGCGCAGAGGGCTCGCGCACTTTTGTACAGGTAGGCACCCAGATCCCGGTGGACATCCTGATCAAAGGCATGATCATCCAATCAGGTAACGATGCGACCATCGCTCTGGCGGAGAAAGTGGGCGGCACCGAGCCCGCCTTCGCGCAGATGATGAACGAATACGCCAAACGTCTCGGCATGAAGTCCAGTCACTTCGAGAACAGCGACGGACTGCCCGCCCCGAATCACTACGTGACCGCGCGCGACATGACGATCCTGGCGAAGGCGCTCATCCGCGACTTCCCCGAGTACTACCCGTTGTTCAGCATGCACGAGTTCCTGTGGAACAACATCAAACAGCAGAACCGTAACGGACTGCTCACGAGGGACCCGACCGTCGACGGCCTGAAGACCGGCCATACCGATAGCGCCGGCTTTTGCCTCGTCACGTCCGCCAAGCGTGACAACATGCGCCTCATTTCGGTCGTCATGGGCTCTCCGAGCGTGAAAGCGCGCGAGGATGCGAGCGCGGCACTCTTGAATTACGGTTATACCTTCTATGAGACCACGCAAATCAAGAAGGCCCGCGAGGCGGTGTTGAAACCCCGCGTTTACAAGTCCAGTGTTGATTTCGCGACCATCGGCGTTCCAAACGACATCATCGTGACCATCGGCCGCGGCCAGGCCACCAGCCTCACTACGACCGCCAGGCTCACCAGGGAGCCCTTGATCGCACCGCTGGCGGCCGGCCAGCCTGTTGGAGAGCTCACGGTGACAGACTCCACCGGACATGTTGTCGCCCGCTCACCGCTGGTGCCCCTGACGGCCGTGCCGGAAGGTGGACTGTGGTCGCGCGCGGTTGACGACGTGAGGCTCTGGTTCCATTAACCATGGCCCCACCCCTTCCGCTCTGTTATCTCAATGGCAGGCAACTGCCGGTCGAAGAAGCGCGCATATCTCCCTTTGACCGCGGTTTTCTATATGCGGACGGCGCCTATGAGCTGATGCCGGTCTACGCCGGCCGGCCATTCCGCTTCGAAGCACATCGCGAACGAATGACGCGCAGCCTCGGCGAGCTCCTCATGCGCGATCCTCACACTCCAGAGGAGTGGCACGCGATACTCGGAAATCTTGTTGCCGCAAACGGCGGTGGCGACCAGTACGTCTACTGGCAAGTGACCCGCGGCGCGGAGAACGGCAGAAACCACGCTCCCCTGCCTGACATCCCGCGCACCGTGTTTGCTTTTTGTGCCCCGCTCCCTGTCACGCCTCCGAGCGTTCTCGAAAGCGGGGTAGCCTGCATCACAACAAACGACACCCGTTGGGCCCGGTGCGACATCAAGTCAGTCTCACTGCTCGCCAACGTCCTGTTACGCCAACTCTCGATCGACGCCAACGCCGCCGAAGCAATCCTTCTGCGCGACGGCGACATGACGGAGGCATCCTCCTCCGCCGTACACGTGGTCATCGACGGAGAAATCCGCACGCCTCCACGCTCGAAAAAAATTCTCCCCGGCACCACTCGAAACGTCATGGAGGAGATGGCCGCCCGCGCCGCAATCCCGTACCGCTCCACCCGCATCACCGAATCGGAGCTCCGCGGCGCCACCGAAATCTGGATCTCAGCCGCCACCCGCGAAATTCAACCCGTCACCACCCTCGACGGCCGCCCGGTAGGCGCCGGCAAACCTGGCCCCCTATGGCGCCGCGTGTACGATGAGCTGCAAGCCTACAAACGCGAGCTCGCAGGCACCCCGTGGTAGACGAAGCCCAACCCCTGCTGAAATTCCCGACCGACTACCCGATCAAGGTGGTGGGCCGACCCTCGGACGAATTCCGCGCCCGAGTCCACGCCATAATGCTCCGCCACGCCCCCACCCTGGACCCCGACCAGGTCAGCGAACGCCTCAGCGGAAACGGCAACTTTCTCTCCATCTCCTACACCATCGTCGCCGAAAGCCGCGACCAGATCATCGCCCTCGCGAACGACCTCAAAGCGTGCGAAGGCGTCCTGATGATCATCTGATCCCCGTCCAGGCCCCCCCGTTGGCCTTGACCCTTTCGGGCAGGCCCTGCAACAAAAGTGACACAAAAACCTGAGCCTTCGCCGGCCCTTATAACCTTATAACCCCTTTGTCACTACACCCGCCCCCCACCCTCTGTAGCATTACTCGGCTTCGCAGCAGCGGCCGTCCCCCCGCTAGCCCACTCGAGAACTATGTCCATCACCCTAGACCAGGTGACCAAACGCTACCAAGGCGTCCCCGTCGTCAACGATGTCTCTTTGGATATCGGTGACGGTGAATTCTTCGTCCTCCTAGGCCCCAGCGGCAGCGGCAAAAGCACCCTCCTGCGCGCCATAGCCGGACTTTCCGGCGTAGACCACGGCCGAATTTCACTGCATGGCCGCGACGTAACCCATGTGGGCGCCCGCCTCCGCGGCGTAGGCCTCGTCTTCCAAAACTACGCCCTGTTCCGCCACATGACAGTTGCGGAAAACATCGAATTCGCCCTGAGAGTCCGCCGCGTCAAATCCAGCGAGCGCCGCAAACGACGCCAGGAGCTTCTGCGCCTCGTCGCCCTGGAAGGTATGGACCAGCGACTCCCGGCCCAACTCTCGGGCGGCCAGCAGCAACGCGTCGCAGTAGCGCGCGCACTCGCCCATAAGCCCGAAGTCCTTCTCCTGGATGAGCCGTTTGGCGCCCTGGACGCCAAAATCCGCGAAGAGCTCCGCCGAACCATCCGCGAGGTACAACGCGAGCTCGGCATTACAACCGTACTCGTCACCCACGACCAGGAAGAAGCCTTCGCGCTGGCTGACCGCATCGGTGTCATGAACCTGGGACGCCTCCTGGAGATCGGTCGCCCGCACGAGCTTTACACACGCCCCGCAACGCGTTTCGTCGCGACATTCCTCGGGGCTGCAAACCTGATTCTCGCGCGCCAAACAAAGGACGGCATCCGGTTCGGCGAGAGACCCGTCAGTTCGCGCGCCATCGCTCCCGTGCACGCAGCACGCGAATACGAGGTGGTAGCGGTCGTGCGGCCGGAAGAAATCGAAGTGGCTCCCACCCGGGAATCGCTTTCCACAGGTTATATGTGCAAGGGCTCGGTGGACGAGATTCTGTTCACCGGCGCCCTCGAGCGCATGAGAATCCGCCTCGATGGAGGCGACTCACTGTCCCTCGCCTATTCCAATGGCGATGGCAATCCCTACCTGGAGGTGACGCGCACCCAACACGAGCAGCGCGCATTCCAGGTAACACGCGGACAGACGGTGGCCATCGGAGTTCGCCGTGTACATGTACTACCGACGCCTTTGTCGAGCTTCACGGTGTGCGCGCCGAATGAGGCGCTGGGCACCGCCCTGACACACCAGCCTTTGCTGGTAGAGCTCGCGACTCGCATGAAGACCCGCATTTCGATGCGCGTCGAGTCCATGTTGGGAATTCCGAACGCCGAATGTGGGGATGCTGCCGCGTTTCCGGGCACGACAGTCATTGCCTCACAGCCGGATGTGGCGCATCAGGCGGAGTGGCTCCTGAAGCGAGGCGCCGACGAAGTCTTGATTCTGCCCAACAGTGCATCGCCGCCGCAGCGCGTCCTCATCCATTGGGCCGACGAACCCGTGCGGAGCGCAACTCTCGCTGTCTCCGCAAGCGTGTTACGACATGTCTCAGCCGAGGCCGTCTACGTCGGCATCATGCCTGACGTAACGCCCTCGGCCCAACGCCCCCACGGAATGCGTGCTCTGTTGGACGCACGTTCCGAAGCCCAGGCGGTTCATGGCCTGGAGATGCGGACCGAGCTTCGATTTGGTGACGTGGCACATGAGCTCGCACGCCAACTCGGCGAGGCTCCCGGTCAGATGTTGATTCTGGGCCTTTGCGAAATAGCGCGCCTGGTCGAACGCTTTGGCTCTCTGCTCGAGTCGGCCCGCTGGCCCGTCCTGATCGTCCGTCGCGACCATGAAGGTGAAGGGGCTCACGCCCATCGGGCGCCTGCCGCTGCCATCGTCGAAGATCGCGAAGTCCGTGTGTTCACCGGCACCGACCGCCGCGGGGACCACGGTTAGAATGGCTCTGAGGCAACCTAATGTTCTGCCGGGCTTCGGGCTGACGTTCGGATTCACGACGTTCTTCCTGAGTGCGCTGGTTCTGTTGCCCCTCGCCGCGTTGGTGCTCATGACGGCCTCCATGCATTGGGGCGACTTCGTCCATGTGGTATTCAGTCCGCGTGCGTTGGGTTCCTATCGGCTGTCGTTCGGGGCAAGCTTCCTGGCCGCCGCCATCAATCTCCTGTTCGGCTTCATCATCGCCTGGACGCTGGTCCGCTATGAGTTCCCCGGCCGCAAATTGATCGACGCGCTCATCGACATGCCGTTTGCTCTGCCTACGGCGGTGTCGGGTATCGCTCTGACGACCGTGTTCGCCCAGAATGGCTGGATCGGACAGTATCTGGAGCCCCTGGGCATCAAGGTGGCCTACACCTGGATCGGTGTCACCGTCGCACTGACCCTGATCGGGATGCCCTTCGTCGTCCGCTCCGTGCAACCGGCACTGCTGGAAGTGCAACGCGACCTCGAGGACGCTGCGGAGACTCTCGGCGCCGGGCGATTCTACGTCTTCCGGCGCATCATCCTACCCACGGTACTCCCCGCTCTCCTGACGGGCTTCACGCTAGCGTTCGCGCGCGCCGTAGGCGAGTACGGCTCGGTCATTTTCATCGCGGGAAATCTGCCCCTGAAAACAGAGATAACCCCCCTGCTCATTGTCATCCACCTGGAGGAGTTCGACTACAAGGGTGCGGCGGCACTCGGCTTTGTCATGCTGGTGATCTCCTTCTGCATGCTACTCACCATCAACCTGCTGCAGGCCTGGGGCCGGCGGCGCCACGTACAGTCAGCACGCTGATGGCCGCCGTCCCTCACGCCTCCTCGTTCGACGACGTAGCGACCCGCCCCGGCGGGGCTTCCATCCGGAGCTCGCTGGTACGTTGGGCGTTCATCGCCGTCTCGCTGCTGTTCCTCGCCGCGCTTTTGCTGGCTCCGCTCGCAACCATATTCGTGATGGCCTTCGAAAAGGGCATACGGGCGTACTTCGCGAGCTTCGCAGACCCTGACACAGCCGCCGCGGTACGCCTGACATTGATCAGCGCGCTGGTGGTTGTCCCCCTCAACACCCTATTCGGCCTCGCCGCCTCCTGGGCGATCGCGAAATTCGAATTCCGTGGCAAGAGCTTCCTGATAACGCTC
>Ga0070680_100003484_pt1 | contig 11748 bp, 7 predicted proteins | sample KBSC73BmetaG_FD_64672 | JGI IMG/M metagenome (GOLD analysis project Ga0070680, IMG submission 64672) | Corn rhizosphere microbial communities from Kellogg Biological Station, Michigan, USA - KBS C7-3B metaG | ecosystem: Host-associated > Plants > Roots > Rhizosphere | place: USA: Michigan...
ACGCGGGCTGGATAACGTCGGCACGCCGTGCGCATCATCATCCTCAGCGGACTGTCCGGTTCCGGCAAGAGCGTGGCCCTGCACATGCTCGAGGACCTCGGCTTCTATTGCATCGACAACATCCCCGCGGCAATGCTCAAGCCGTTCATCTCGTACACCGTGCGCGCCCCGGAATCCATGTACGAGCGCACCGCGATCGGGCTGGACGCACGCAATACCGCAGCCGAGATCGCCACCGTTCCTCAGCTCATCGATGAGCTGCGGCGCAGCGGCATCCAGTGCGAGGTGATCTTTCTGGTCAGCGGCGAAGAGGAGCTGCTGCGGCGCTTCGCGGAGACACGCCGCAAGCACCCGATGAGCCGCAACAACGTCGACCTGCGCGAGGCGATGGCGCTGGAGCGCGCGCTGCTGGACCCGATCATCAACGCGGCGGACCTGGTCATCGACACCTCCAGGATGGGTGTCCACGCGCTGCGCGACATCATCCACCACCGCGTCGAGCAGCGCGCCGCGGGACGGCTGTCGCTATCGTTCGAGTCGTTCGGCTTCAAGCACGGCATCCCCGGCGATGCCGATTTTGTGTTCGACGCGCGCTCGCTTCCGAATCCCTACTGGGAGCCGGGGCTGCGCAATCTGAACGGCCGCGATCCGGAAGTGATTCGCTTCCTGGAGAGCCAGACGAATGTCGCCACGCTGATCCAGGACATCGTGCGCTTTCTCGACGGCCGAATTCCCGAGTACCAGGCGAGCAACCGGGGCTACCTCACGGTTGCCGTCGGGTGCACGGGCGGACAACACCGCTCCGTGTACATCGTCGATCGTCTCGCCGCCGAGTTCGCCGTGCGCTTCCCGCGTGTCACCGTGCGACACGGGTCGCTTCCGGTCTCCCAGCTCGCCAAGGTCTCAGCGCCGCCGGCCGCCAATGGCTGAAGGTGGCGCGACCGGCGCCGTCCATCTGCGCGCGGTGACACGGCGCGCACCGCCTCGCGCAAAGGCAAGGACTGAGCCGCACTCACCCCCCGCCGTCAGGTAGCCTGGACTACGCCCGGCGTACCCGCTTTGGCGACACCACTTGCCGCCATCACGGGCACTGCCGGCACCTTCTCTCCGCTCATGAACCCCATGAGCTGCGAACGCGCTTCCATCGCATCGTGGTACCCGAGCTTGATCAGGTCGCGCGTGTAGCCGGCCTCGAACATCAGGTAGCTCGGGAGCTGCAGACCGGAAGCACCGCGTCCGCCAATGACGCGCAACAAGGCCCGCAGCCCGTGTGGCATGTCCGCAACGTGACGCTGCGCGATCTCGCGTGGGTCGACGCTCGGCGCCAGCATGAGCGTCTCGACATAACGCAGCCCGCGTGCGGCCTCGGGAGCGGCGGTGACGAGTTGATTGATGCGCTCGACCTGCTCCAGGTCGCCGTACACCTGATCGGTGAACAGGGTATCGAGCATGTAGCCGAAGATCTCACCGGGCGTCGGCATGGTCATCTCGGGCCGGTCCACGACGACCCCAGCCTGACGTCGCGCGCGCACACCGATGATGAGCAGCCGGTCCGCTCCGAGATGAATCGCGGGGCTCAGCGGGTTCAACTGCCGCATGGCACCGTCGCCGAAGAACTGATCGCCCAGGCGCATGGGTGGAAACAACAGCGGGATCGCCGAGCTCGCCATCAGATGATCCAGCGTCAGCTCGGAGCGGCGCCCGATGCGGCGCTCACGCGACCACTCGTGGATCGACTCTATGCCGTCGTAGAAGGCGACCGACCGACCCGTTCCGTAGCTCGTCGAGCACAGCGCCAGTGCGTTCAGGTGGCCGCGCGCGATGCTGCGGCGGACACCGGCGCAGTCGACGTGAATACCCAGCAATTGGCGCAGCGGCGTGTTATCGAGCAGCGACTTCGGCGGCGACAGCACGAGGCCGCCGGAGACGAGGGCGAGCACCCAATGGCATCCCGCGCGCAACATGTGCACGGGGTCGACATGGAATACCTGCTCCGAGCGGAAGTTGGCCCACACGCGCTCGAGGCCTGCGACGGCGCGGCGCCAGTGGTGCGCTTCGGACGCCAGCACTCCCGCGGCAATCGCTCCGGCGGAGGTCCCAACGATGACGCGAAACGGATTGCGCGTCCGTGGCATCAGCTCCGCCAGCGCCACCAGAACGCCGACCTGATACGCCGACCGCGCGCCGCCACCGGTCAGAACCAGCCCGACCGTGGGCCGGCGGGCTGCGCGGTATTCGAACGGCGTGTCCATTAGCAGATCATACTGCTGCGATCCTGAATGCTCGCCTTACTGGGTCACGGCCGCGGACCCGGGGTGCAGTGTGATCTGGTGTGCCGGGGGACCCGGCAGGAAAGGCAACGGGACCCCTCTGGCCCACGCCGTGAATCCCGCTCGATAGTACGGTGACAGGGGATTGCCGCTCTCGCCCCCCGGCATATGGAAATAGCCGTCCGCTTCGTGCCCGGGCGACACTGCGAAGCGCTCGGAGGAGCCGAGCGTCATCCCCTGAACACGCGGCATGTCGCGGTCTCCTGGCAGCTCGAGCGTCGGCATGTCCAACAAGGGGGACAGGAACGGCAGGGCACGCGACAAGGGATGCTGGATGCGGATGGTGTTCTGTTGTCCCCAGGTACAGCGGCTGAGATCGCCGCATTCGCCCTGTAGCTGGGCGATGGCCGTATCGAGCTCGGCGAGCATGAGTTGTCGCCAGCTCGCATAGCGGCGCGGCAGCAGGTGCAGCGGCTGTTCCCGCAGCAGCTGCAGCAGCGGCGCCTGGAATTGCGTGGGAACGCTGTAGCTGGCATCCGCCGGGATGTGCAGCCCATCCAGGATCATGTCCCACACCTGCGCCTCGATCAGATCGCGCCACCGTCGCACGAGGCGGTAGCCCACCGAATCGGTGGCGGCCGCCGCATCCCAGTGCTCGATGAGCGAGCGAAACTGCGCCCGGGCCGGGTGGCCGCTCAGGCTCGAGCCGTCCAGGAGCCCGAGCAACACTTCCCGCCACCGGCCCAGGAGCACCGCGCGGTCATCGAGCTGGATGCGCAACATATCGGCAGGCGTGGCCGGCCGATCGAGGGCCAGCAGGTCGGAACGGATCTGTGCAGCCCGCGCGCCAAAGTCATACTCCGCGCCCAGCGAGGCCGTGTCGCCACCGATGGCCCGCTCCTGTTCAGGGTCGGAAGTCACGCGCGCGTTGGCTGTCCAGAGGCGTCCCACAGGAGGATCAATCGCCGTCGGATGGGCCGGTTCCTCCAACCAGCCCGAAGAGCCGGCAGCACGCAGCCCGCCGACCGCAGCGGGGATACGGGGACCGGCTAACCGGGCGGCGGGCACCCGCCCGTAGATGGCCCAACCTATGTGCCCGTCCCGATCGCCGACCACCAGGTTCTGATGCGGAATCCCAATCGTCGGAGCGAGCGCCAGTGCCTGCTGTACGGAGCTGACGTGCTCCAGGCTCAGAAGGTTGAAATTGCTCGCCTCCGGCACCTGCGCCAGCCAGGATGCAAACCAGCATTGACCCCGTTCCGGGTGCGCCTCCAGCAGGACGCCGCCCGGTCCGCTCCTGACCGGAAAACGCACGGGCGCTCTTCCATGGACGCGAATCAGCTCCCATTGCACCTGCAACGGCGTCGTGCCGGACGGTCCGGTGAGCCGGCTGGTGCCCACCGCCGTGCAGGGAACGAGCGTGACGTCCAGCCAGTCCCCATAGCTGTTGGTGAAACCCCAGGCGATGTGCCCGTTGGAGCCGGCCACCATGACGGGTGCGCCCGGAAGCGTCACCCCCGTCAGGTCGATGCCCGTCCCTTGCGCAGGGTGGGTTCGAAACCGCATGCGGTACCAGATGACCGGTACACGCTGGCCCAGGTGCATGTCATTGGCGACGAGAGCGGCGCCCGTGGAAGTGTGACTGCCATCCACCGCCCAGTTGTTGCTGCCCACGACGGCACCCGTGGTGCTCACGTGCGCGGACTGCGACACCCGGTCGGCATCTCTGAGGTTCAACACGTCCGGACCCGGTATGGGCGCGATCTGCGGGGCTGCGCCAGCAGCAACCTCCGGAGTCACCGCAGGAGCATCCCACGAAGTTCTGGCCGGATAAAAAAACTCCAGGGCGCACTTCCAACGCGGTCCACAAAGTGGACCGCCCAGGCGGTCGTTGACTTCCTGCCGCAGCATCTCGCGGTGGAATCCCATGTACTGCAGCTGCCACCACATCGCATGCAGCACGAGAACTGAGTCTTCGGGGCGCCACGGTGCCGCTCTGGCGCGCAGGGCGAGGTATTCCCACGGACGCACGTGCAGGCTGGCGAGCCCGTCGTTCACGCCACGCGAGTACGACTCGAGGATGGCGCGCTGTTCGGGTGTCGCCTGCTCGAGGACCGCTCTGGCAACTTGTCGGAAGCGGAAGATACGCGCGGATTCGTCTTGCGCCAGCGCCGCGGCGCCGATGATCTCCGACAGCTCCCCGGCGGCCAGGCGGCGCGACAGGTCCATCTGGAAGAAACGATCCTGGCCGTGCAGGAAACCCGTCGCATAAGCGAGATCCGTCCGCGTCACGGCGGTGACAGTGGGTACACCGAGAGCGTCGCGCTCTATGGTGATCGGGGCAGTGAGCCCTGCGACACGGACATCACCGTCGAGCTGGGGGAGCGAGCCGCCCAGCAACGCGAAGAACGCCACGACCAGGGCGAGCACGAGCACCAGCAGCGCGATCGCGACGTTACGGACTCTCACTTATGATTGTTTGATTGCAGAAGGTCGCCTGCGGCCCGTGATGGGCCAGCGCTTTCTGCCACCCCACGTGGTGAGTTCGACCTGGCGCTCGGGGTGGTGCATCGATTCAGGCGCTGGCAGGTCGACTTGGGCGAAAAGCGTGGTTTTCGCCCGCTAGTGAGACTTTGAGGATCTGCATGGAGTTGGTGCCGCCCTGCACCCCGGACAGCTCGCCCTTGGTGAGAATCACCAGATCGTTGGCCTTCACCAGGTTCAGCTCCAGCAGGCGAGCGAACAAGGAGCGATACAGCTCCTCGGTCGTGTGGCCGGTCGTGACGTCGAAGATGAAAGGATACACACCCCGATAGATCGTCACGCGCCGCCGGGTCGCCTCGTGCCGCGTGAACGCGTAGATCGGGATGTCGGAGCGGATGCGCGACATCCACAGCGGCGTCGCCCCCGATTCGGTCAAGGCGACGATCGCCTTCACCTTCATGTGGTTGGCCGTATACATCACGGCCATTGCGATCGCTTCCTCGGTGCCCCGGAATTGACCCTCGGCGCGATGGCGGGAGCGCGTGTGCGTGAGCTGGTATTTCTCCGCTCCCTCGATCACTTCGGACATGGCCTCGACGACGCGTAGCGGATAACGGCCGGTCGCCGTCTCGGCCGACAGCATGACCGCATCGCTCCCGTCCATCACGGCATTGGCGACGTCGCTGACCTCCGCTCGCGTGGGGATGGGATTCTGGATCATCGACTCCATCATCTGAGTCGCCGTGATCACGATGCGATTGCGCGTGCGGCTCTGGTGAATGATCGTCTTCTGCAGCCCGGTGAGCTCCGCGTATCCCATCTCCACACCGAGATCGCCGCGCGCCACCATCACCACGTCCGCGGCTTCGATGATGCCGCTGAGGTTGGCAACGGCCTCGTGGCGCTCGATCTTCGCGACGATGCGTGCATCGCCGCCGGCCTGCCGCAGCAGCGTGCGTGCCAGCTCGATGTCGGCGGCATCCCTGGCGAACGAGACCGCTATGTAATCGACATCCATGGCCGCGGCGAACTTGATGTCCTCGCGATCCCTCTCCGACAGCGCCGGCGCCGAGATGCCTCCACCCTGGCGGTTGAGCCCCTTGCGATCGGACAGCTCTCCTCCTACTCGCACCGTCGTCTCGATGCGGGTCGCGCTGACGCTTTTCACGTCCAGCACGATCTGGCCGTCATTCAGCAGCAGCGTATCGCCCGCAACCACGTCCTTCGGCAGGTTCTTGTACGCGCATCCGACCACCTCGAGGGTGCCCGCCTTGGGATCGAGCTCCATGTCCAGCGCAAACGGCTGTCCTTCCTTCAACAGGACCTTGCCGTCGCGGAATCCCTCGATCCGTATCTTGGGGCCGCTCAGATCCAGCAGCACGCCGATGCACTTATTGGCCTTGCGCGCAGCCGCATGCACCAGATCGAGGCGCTTGCGCCGATCCTCGGCCGTGCCGTGTGAAGCATTGAGGCGGACGACGTCCACACCCGCCTGCATCATCGACGTCAGAACCGCAAGGTCATCCGTCGCCGGTCCCACCGTGGCGACAATCTTCGTACGTCTGAGCATAAGTCCTAAGAGTTTGCCGCGTAGCGCGCTTGCAAGCCCCACGGGCGTGGTAGCGCGAACATCACCCGCTGCGGATATATCATCCCCGCGCGCGTTCTTCTAGCACAGCGACCGCCGGAAGCGTCTTGCCCTCGACGAATTCGAGGAATGCACCGCCTCCGGTCGAGATGTAGGAGATGCCATCCTCCACACCGTACTTCTCGATGGCCGCCAGCGTGTCCCCCCCGCCCGCCAGGGAGAAGGCCTTGCTGCGAGCGATGGCCAGAGCGACCGCGCGCGTGCCTTCGCCGAACTGCTCGAACTCGAACACGCCCACGGGCCCGTTCCAGATGATCGTCCCGGCAGATTGCAGCAGTGCGCTGAAGTGGTCGGCCGTGTCCGGGCCGATGTCCAGAATCATCTCATCGGGCCGCACGTCGTGAATCGAACGCACATCCGCGTGCGCAGTGGCCGCGAACTCCTTTGCCACGACGACGTCCGTCGGAAGCGGGAGCTCGGTACCGGCGGCGCGCGCCTTGTCCATCAGGCGGCGGGCCACGTCCAGCATCTCCGCTTCGTGCAACGACTTGCCCACGCCGATGCCGGTGGCGGCCAGAAAAGTATTGGCGATGCCGCCGCCGACGATCAGCTTGTCGACCTTCTCCAGCAGCGATTCGAGCACGGTGAGCTTGGTCGAGACCTTGGAGCCGCCGACGATCGCGACCAGTGGCCTGGCAGGCTCGTGCAGCGCCGTCTCCAGAGCCTCCAGCTCCCCCGCCAGCAATGGGCCGGCGCACGCGATCTTGGCAAAACGTGCTACGCCATGCGTGCTGGCCTCCGCGCGGTGCGCGGTACCGAACGCATCCATGACGAACACATCGCACAGCTCCGCCATCTTGCGCGCGAGCGCTTCGGCGTCCTTCTTTTCACCCTTGTTGAAACGCACGTTCTCGCACAGCACTGCATCGCCGGGGGCGCAATCCACGCCCTCGAGCCAGTCCTTGCGCAACGGCACCGGCTTGCCCAGCAGATCCGACAAGCGGGCGGCGACCGGAGCCAGCGAGAGCTGCTCGTCGTACTTGCCCTCCTGCGGACGGCCCAGGTGCGAGAGGATGAAAACCTTGGCGTGCTGATCGAGCGCGTAGCGGATCGTCGGCACGGCTGCACGAATTCGCGCATCGCTGGTGACGACGCCCTCGTGCACGGGCACGTTCAGGTCTTCCCGGATCAGGACCCGCTTGTTGCGCAGGTCCGCATCGGCCATGCGCAGGACCTTCATGTGGCCTTCGACCACGCGAGCGTGGCGTCGATCATGCGGTTGGAGAAGCCCCACTCGTTGTCGTACCAGGAGCACACCTTCACCAGAGTACCGTCGATGACCTTGGTGAGCGTGGCATCGAAGATGGAAGAGTGCGGATCGCCGTTGAAATCCACCGACACCAGCGGCAGGTCGTTGTAGGCGAGGATGCCCCTGAGGCTGCCCGTGGCCGCCTCCTTCATCGCCTGGTGGATCTCGTCCGCGCTGGTGGCGCGCTTGGCCGTGAAGGTGAGGTCCACGAGCGAGACGTTGATCGTCGGCACCCTGACTGCGAAGCCATCGAGCTTCCCCTTGAGCTCCGGAAGCACCAGGCCGAGGGCGGAGGCCGCGCCCGTCTTGGCCGGAATCTGCGACATCGTGGCCGAGCGCGCGCGGCGCAGGTCCGAGTGGTACACGTCGGTGAGCACCTGGTCGTTGGTGTACGAGTGGATCGTCGTCATGATCCCGGAGACGATGCCGATCTTCTCGTGCAGCACCTTCGCCATCGGTGCGAGGCAGTTGGTCGTGCACGAGGCGTTGGAGACAACCGTATGGCTCGCCTTGAGTGTGTGGTGATTGACGCCGTACACGATGGTGGCATCGACATCCTCTCCACCGGGGGCGGAGATCATCACTTTTTTCGCGCCACCCTTGAGGTGGGCGGAGGCTTTTGCCTTGCTGGTGAACAGTCCGGTGCACTCGAGGACGATGTCGATTCCCAGGTCGCCCCACGGCAGCTTCGACGGATCACGCTCCGCGAGCACCCGGATGCGATCCCCGTTGACGACCATCGAGTCGCCGTCGACGACCACTTCGCCCGGAAACCGGCCGTGTACCGTGTCGTGGCGGGTGAGGTGCGCATTCGTTTTGGCATCACCGAGGTCGTTGAGCGCCACGATCTGCATCTGGGCCGTGCGCTTGCCCTGGTAGAGGGCACGCAGAATATTTCGCCCGATGCGACCGTACCCGTTGATGCCGACTTTTAATGCCATGTCCTCACCCTCGCTTGAAGCTGCTAAGAAGAGATCAGTTTGCCGTATCCAGCAGACCCTCGATGGCCTGCCGCACATTATCGGCTGTGAAGCCGAAGTGGGGAAACAGGTCCGCGGCCTTCCCGGACGCCCCGAAGCCGTCGATCCCGATGACTCGGCCCGCAAAGCCCACGTAACGCCACCATGAGAGCGTGGCCCCCGCCTCTACGGCCACACGCCGCTCGAGGGCGCGGGGCAGGACGCTTTCGCGATACCCCTCATCCTGGGCGTCGAACACCTCCGTGGAAGGCATGGACACCAGCCTCACCCGGCGACCGCTCGAATTCAGGGCGTTCACCACCGGTGCGGCCAGACCCACCTCCGACCCGGTGGCGATGACGATGCACTCCGGTGGCCCCCTGCCATCGATCAGTATGTACCCGCCACGGCGGATATCGGACTGCTGCTGGGGCGTCCGCAGCTGCTGCGGGAGCGCCTGGCGCGTCAGGATGAGCGCCGTGGGGCCCTGATGCTCGATGGCGGCCGCCCAGGCGACCGCGGTCTCGACGCCGTCGCACGGTCTCCACACCGTCATGTGGGGCATCGCGCGCAGGCTGGTCAGGTGCTCGATCGGCTGATGGGTAGGACCATCCTCGCCGAGCCCGATCGAATCGTGCGTGTACACGAGCACGACGCGGGTCTTCATCAGGCACGCGAGCCGGACTGCGTTGCGCGCATAGTCCGAGAACACGAGGAACGTGCCGCCATAGGGGATGACCCCGCCATGCAGCGCCATCCCGTTCATCGCGGCCGTCATGCCGAATTCGCGCACGCCGTAGTGGATGTAGTTGCCCGCGGGATCCTCGGGAGTGAGCGTGCGGGCGCCCTTGAACAATGTGTTGTTGGAGCCTGTCAGGTCGCCCGACCCCCCCAGGAGCTCCGGTACCGCGGGACCCAGGATGTCGAGCACCGCTTGCGAGGACTGACGTGTTGCCTGCGCGCCGCTCCGCGCGACCATCGCAGTCGTAGCCGTCGTAACGGTAGTGGACCAGTTGGACGGGAGCGCGCCGCGAATACGCCGATCCAACTCGCGCGCCAGCTCCGGATGCGCGTCCCGATAGCGCTTGAACAGGTCATGCCACGCCGCTTCCGCGGCGGCCCCGCGGCGACGCTGATCCCATTGCGCGCGGATCTGCTCCGGAACGACGAACGGCTCATGCGGCCAGCCGATCGCCTTGCGCGTGGCAGCCACCTCTTCCGTCCCGAGGGCTTCGCCGTGCACTGCCTGCGTACCCTGTTTGTGGGGCGCTCCCCAACCGATGATCGTCCTGCAGCACAGCAGCGATGGCCGTTGTGTCTCCGCCTGCGCCGCGCGCAACGCCGCAGCCACCGCCTCCGCGTCATGGCCGTCGACATCGGCGATCACGTGCCAGCCGTAGGCTTCGAAGCGCTTCGCGGTATCGTCCCTGAACCAACCCTCCACCTTGCCGTCGATGGAAATGCCGTTGCGGTCGTAACAGACGATGAGCTTGCCCAGGCGCAGCGTTCCAGCCAGCGAGCACGCCTCGTGCGAGAGGCCCTCCATGAGGCAGCCGTCGCCGGCGAACACGTAGGTGTGATGATCGACGACGTTGAATCCGGGCCGGTTGAAGTGCGCGGCGAGTTGCTTCTCCGCGAGCGCCATGCCGACGGCGTTGGCCAGGCCCTGGCCGAGCGGTCCGGTCGTCGTCTCGATTCCGAGCTGCGGGTCGTGCTCGGGATGCCCGGCGGTGCGCGCCCCGAGCTGACGGAAATTCTTGATCTCCTCGATCCCGAGCGGGTACCCGGTGAGATACAGCAGTGCATACAGCAGCAGCGAAGCGTGGCCGTTGGAGAGAACGAAACGGTCACGATCGAACCAGCGCGGATTGCCGGGGTTGTGCTTGAGAACCTCGCTCCAGAGCACCTGTGCGATATCCGCCATTCCCATCGGTGCGCCCGGATGCCCCGAGTTGGCGCGTTGCACGGCATCCATGGCGAGCGCACGGATGGCGTTAGCGAGTTCGCGGCGGGTGGTCACCAGTGTGCTTGAGACTTCGGTCGGAGCAGGGGCGCGCATTCTCCATCAGACGCGCGCCGCGCTCAACGCCGGAGCGTCGCCCATCGCGATTCTGAACGACGCGTGAACGAGGGCCTCGCGCGGCGCGGATGCATCGCTTGCGGAACATTGTCGGGCGCAGACGACAGAACTTAATTCGGAAAAACACGCGCCTACGGGCTTGGCCGATGCGCTCTCGCTTCATAATATGTGCGTGGGCGGGTTCACATTATCCGCACACGCTAACCGCGACTGCGTCATGTTTGCCCGCTCGCTTCGGGAGCCCTTGATCCAGTTCACTGCATCCGTGCGACCCTCTGTTACGATCTCGTGGCAGCGCGGTATGGACGCCGAGGAACGGATTTGCACCGCGCGGGTTACCACTGGATTTGCTGCGACTGGATCATGAGCATATTGCGCCTCACTCATTTCACCGACCCGCATCTGTACGGCAGCGAAACGGAATCGCTGCGCGGAGTCGCGACACTGCCCGCGCTCGAGGCCACGCTCGCGCACGCTCAACAGCGCGAGTGGCCGCCGCACGCCATTCTCGTGACCGGCGACATCGTTCAGGATGACCCGGCCGGATATGCGCATTTCCGGCGCATCTTCGCTCCGCTCGGCGCTCCCGTGCTGTGTCTTCCAGGGAATCACGACGACCCCAAGGCCATGCGCAAGGCGCTGGCGGGCGAGCCCTTCGTCGTGGGAGGACACCGGGACCTCGGGCAGTGGCGGATCGTGCTGCTGGACAGCTCGCTCGCCGGCTCGGCTAGCGGCCGTCTGAGCCCGCAGAGCCTCGCGCAGCTCGATGAGGCCCTCGCCGGCGCCGCCAGCCGGCACTGCCTGGTCTGCCTGCATCACCATCCGGTGTCCATGGGCAGCCGTTGGCTGGACCAGGTCGCGCTGGAGAACGCCGGTGAGTTCCTGCAGACCCTCGACCGGCACCGCAACGTGCGCGCGGTGCTCTGGGGGCACGTGCATCAAAGCTTCGAAGGGCTCCGCAAGGGCGTGCGCCTGCTCGCGACACCGGCGACCTGTGCGCAATTTCTGCCCCATGCCGACGAATTCGCCGTCGACCGGCGCCCGCCGGGGTACCGCAC
>Ga0070680_100003490_pt1 | contig 11739 bp, 12 predicted proteins | sample KBSC73BmetaG_FD_64672 | JGI IMG/M metagenome (GOLD analysis project Ga0070680, IMG submission 64672) | Corn rhizosphere microbial communities from Kellogg Biological Station, Michigan, USA - KBS C7-3B metaG | ecosystem: Host-associated > Plants > Roots > Rhizosphere | place: USA: Michigan...
AAACGCTCGGCATCGATCTGGCCGACGGCGTTTACGCCGCTGTGCCCGGTCCGAGCTACGAAACGCCCGCCGAGATCCGTTACCTGCGCATCGTCGGCGCCGACCTCGTCGGCATGTCGACGGTGCTCGAAGCGATCGCGGCGAATCACATGGGGCTGAAGGTTCTTGGCGTCTCCTGCGTTACGAACTATGCCGCCGGCGTGACCGACAAAAAGCTCGATCACGCCGAGGTGCTCGCCACCGGCGAACGCGTGCGCGATACGCTCACGGCGCTGCTGAAGGCGGTTATTCCGCGGCTTATGGAAGCATGACCACCGGCGGACTCATCACGAACGCCATCCGCGCGCGCGAAAATGCGCATGCGCCGTTCTCGAATTTCAAAGTCGGCGCAGCTCTCGAAGATGAGAACGGGCGAATATTCACGGGATGCAACATCGAGAACGCGACCTTCGGGCTGACGCTCTGCGCCGAACGTGTAGCAGTGTTCAAGGCGCTTTCGGAAGGCGCCCGCAAATTTCGGCGTATCGCGATCGCAGCGGATACAGAGAAACTCACGCCGCCGTGCGGCGCCTGCAGACAGATTCTGTGGGAGTTCTGCGGGGATATCGAAATCGTGCTCGCGAACCTGCGTGGCGATATGGAGTCGATGCAGCTCGCATCGCTTTTTCCGAGGGCCTTCGATGCGTCGTTTCTGTAGCCTGACGTTCCTGTGCCTTGTGGTCTTCGGAGCCGCTGCGCTCCAGGGTGCGCAGTGCGACCTGATTCTTTCCGCCCGCTACGTGATCACCATGTCCGGCGCGGGAGTCATTCGCGACGGCGCTGTCGCCATTCGCGGCGAGCGAATCGCGGCGGTCGGGCCCCGCACGCAGATCGATCGCGCATGGCAGGCGCGCCGAAGGATCGATCGCGGCGAGGCGATCCTCGCGCCGGGCCTCATCAATACCCACACTCACGCCGCCATGTCGCTGTTCCGCGGCATCGCCGACGATCTGAATCTGCAGGACTGGCTTCAGCACTACATCTTCCCGGCCGAAGCCAAAAACGTCTCTCCCGATTTCGTGCGCTGGGGGACGCGCCTCGCCTGCCTCGAAATGATGCTCTCCGGGACCACCACGTTCACCGACATGTACTATTTCGAGGACGTGGTCGCCGAAGCCGCGAAGGAAGCGGGTATGCGCGGCGTTCTGGGAGAAACCATCATCGGCTTTCCAGTGGCCGATGCGAAGTCGTCTGCTGCTGCACTTGGCCTGACCGAAAAATTCCTTCAGCGCTTTCGCAACGATTCGCTGATCGTTCCCGCGGTTGCGCCGCATTCGATCTACACGAACGACGAGCAGACGCTGCGGGCCGCCCGCGCGCTCGCCAACCGATATAACGCGCCGGCGCTCATTCACCTCTCGGAAACGAAAAAAGAGAACGACGATTCGCTCGCGAAGTATCACCGCAGCCCCAGCGCGTTCCTCGATTCCATTGGTTTCCTTCAGGGCCGAACCGTGGCGGCCCACTGCGTCTGGGTAGATGACGCCGATATGAAAATCCTCGCGGCCCGGCATACTGGCGTTGCGCACTGTCCTTCGAGCAACATGAAACTCGCGAGCGGCGCGGCGCCCGTGGTCGCATGGCTGGCGCATGGAATCGCGGCGGGCCTCGGGACGGATGGTCCGGCGGGCAGCAATAACGATTTCGATCTCTTCGAAGAGATGGATCTTGCGGCCAAGCTGCAGAAGCTCGAGACCCGCAATCCGCGTGCGCTTCCCGCAAAGCAGGCTCTCGAAATGGCGACGATCGGCGGCGCAAGAGCACTGGGGCTCGACCGCGAAATCGGCTCGCTTGAAAGCGGCAAGCGAGCCGACATCATCACCGTGGATCTCACGGCGCCGAATGCTGTCCCGATCTATGATGCGTATTCGCAGATGGTTTATGCGCTCAAGGGCTCGAACGTAAGCGGCGTGGTCGTGAATGGGCGAGAGATCGTTCGCAACGGCCGCTGTCTTACTCTCGACTCCGGGGCAGTGATCGCGAAAGCGCGCGAATACGGGGTTCGCGTTGCGAAATCGCTGGCGACGCATTGAGCTTCATACCAAACCCAATATAGTATTAGGTGAATACCTATGCCAGACTACGTTCATCCTGAAGTACTGGTCTCGACCTCATGGGTCGCGGACCACGCGAATGATCCGAATGTGCGCGTCGTCGAAGTCGACGTGGATACGAAAGCATACGATGAGGGCCATGTGCCTGGCGCGATCGCGTGGAACTGGGGTTCGCAGCTCTGCGATACGGTGCAGCGCGACATCATCCCGCGGGACAAATACGAACAACTGATGTCCAACTCGGGCATCTCGAACGATACAACGGTCGTCATCTATGGCGACAACAACAACTGGTTCGCCGCCTGGGCGCTGTGGCAAATGAAAATCTACGGCCACCGCGATGTGCGGTTGATGAACGGCGGCCGCAAGAAGTGGTTGAGCGAAGGCCGCGAACTGACGAAGGATGTTCCTTCGGTTCAGCCCGTGAAGTACAAAGCGGGTGAACCCGATCTTTCGATTCGCGCATTCCTGCCGGACGTGCAGGGTACCCTGAGCGGGAAGTCGGCCTCACTCGTGGATGTGCGCAGCCCGCAGGAATTCTCGGGCGAGATTCTCGCGCCTCCCGGACTGCCGGAAACCTGCCAGCGCGGTGGTCACGTCCCCGGCGCTCGCAATATTCCCTGGGGCAAAGTCTGCAACGACGACGGGACCTTCAAAAACTATGACGAGTTGAAGGCGCTCTATGGCGCTGAGGGAGTGAACGAATCGAAGCCGGTGATCGCGTATTGCCGCATCGGCGAGCGCTCGAGCCACACGTGGTTCGTTCTGAAATATCTGCTCGGGTTGAAGAACGTGAAAAATTACGACGGCTCGTGGACCGAGTGGGGCAACCTGGTGGGTGCGCCGGTCGAACGCGGCGCCGCGGCAAAGGCGGGAGCGTGACGATGCGCGTTGAGGAATACGGAGAACGCAATCTTCAACTGGCCGGATGGGACGTTCATCTGACGACTTACAAACTCGGCGACCAGTACCATTGCAAGGCCGATAACGTTTCGCCCGGTGCGGCGCTTGCGCGAACCACGGGCAGCACGCGGGATGAAGCGGAGAACGCCGCAATCGCAAGAGCGCAGGAACTGCTGGGGAGGACCCGCCGCAGGCCGGTCTAGCGGCGCATTTGCGCGCGACATCGTATAGTATTTGGGAACATGAAGCCGACAGTCAGGCTGCAGGCGGCGTTTGCTCTTTTCCTGAGCATCGCGCCTGCATTCGCGGGCGACGCGCTATCTCTGGCGCACCCTGAAATTCCTGTATGGCCGAACGGCGCTCCAGGGTCCGAGGGAAACACGTCAGCTGAGAAGTGGAATCCCAGCACAGACGGTTTTCATCGCGTCACGAATATCAACAATCCTTCGATCACGGTGTTCCTTCCGCCGAAAGCCGAAGCGAGCGGAGCGGCGGTGATCGTATGCCCCGGTGGTGGGCACCGTTATCTGGTGATGGACCTCGAGGGCTCAATGGTGGCGGAGCGGCTCAATTCCATGGGAATTGCCGCGTTCGTTCTCAAAAGCAGGCTTGCGCGGGCGCCCGGCTCAACTTACAAGGTTGAGGATTCTCTCGCGGATGCGCAGCAAGCTCTCCGTTTGGTTCGGAGCCGCGCGAGCGAATGGAACATCAAGGCAAATCGCGTGGGAATCATGGGCTTCTCGGCAGGCGGCGAGATTGCGGCCCTGGCTGAAACGCGCTTCACCGGTCCGGAAACACGCCCCGATTTCGCTGTACTCGCGTATCCGGGTGTTCGCCCCGACGGGATGGCAGTTCCGAAGGAAACTCCTCCAACATTCCTTGTGGTAGCCGATGACGATCCACTCGCGACGGCGGCCGCAGCCTACTACGGGAAGCTCAAGGCCCAGAGCATACCTGCCGAACTTCACATTTATGCAAAGGGCGGCCATGGATTCGGCATGACGGGCCGCACGACGGAGTTTCGGACTCTGGAGGTCTCACACTGGCCCGAGGCGCTTCAGGCGTGGCTAAGCTTTTCTGGTTTTCTCAAACCCTGAGTGACGTATCCGCAAAACTCAGGCGGGTTTCGATCGCCCGATAAAATACGATCTGGTGTCCGTAACTCCTGACGAGCAAATTGTCTGGCTGAAAGAAAGCCTGCAAGGCGCAGGTTTTCAAAATTCTCGATCCGGAAAAGACCTGGATCCGTTTTAACAGTCTATCCATCGTGGGCAGAAGCGGAAAACAACGCCATAGGCCGCACCCAGGAACTGCCTGGGAGGACGCGCCGTCGTCATCCACTCGTGGTTGACGCTTTCGCCTTCTCAGGCGCTCGATTTCGGCGGGCGCCATCAACGATCGAAACGCGCGTCAGATGAAACCGTCAGTGGGCGCCGCGCAGATCTGACGTGCAAAACGCGCAGCGCCTTGCGGCAATATTGATATCGCTGAAACATTCGGGGCATTTCTTCGTAGTCGGATCCGGCGGCGCTTCCCCTCGTTTGATGCGAGTGAGTAATGCGTTGAACGGAAGCACCACGAAGAAGTAGACCGCTGCTCCGATCAGGACAAATGATACAACCGCGTTGATGAACTCTCCGATTAGAAACTTGCTGTTATTGACGGTGAAAGCTATGTTCGCGAAGTCCGGCTTCCCGACGAGCGCGGCAATGATCGGCGTCAATAAATCCTTTACGAGAGCGCTGACTACTGCCCCGAAAGCGGCGCCCATCACCACGGCGACCGCCAGGTCGAGCACGTTGCCGCGCAATAGAAACTGTTTGAATCCCTTCATGATGTGGTTCCTCTCCGAGTTATTGGAATGAATAGGTGATTCCAGCCGTAAACTGGAACGAATTCTTTTTGAAGCCCGGCGGCGGATTATTCAGGAAATTGTCGAGCGCAGCCAGTGTAAGGCCCAGCCGGTGATAAACGGGCAAAGTCAGCGCCACATTGCCGACGGCGGAGTAGGCGCTGGTATCGTTCCACGGTTGCGTGAGCGCGCCGGCCTCGGTCAGCAGAATGCCGTGGGCGAATGTGCGGCTGTAGTTTTCCCCAAAGACAGAGCCAATTAACGATTTGTTCAGCCCAGGTTTGTCGAAGCGCTGGTTGATGTAGTCGAGGCTGGCCTTTACATCGAGTTCCTGGTTGGCTTCCTTGAAGACTACGAAACCGATGCCCCCGCCGTAGACCTGTTGCAGTTTGAGCCCCTGTGAAAAGTTGTGATCGATCGCGCCCTCGAGAAATGCATAGAGCCTTGGGTTTAAAAACTCGTCCTGCTCGAGTTCGGCGTGATAAAGAGAAGTTTTCACATCGGGCGAGCCGGGTTGAGAGACTTTCCCATAGGCCTGGTTAAAGCCGAAAATCGTGCGGCTGCGCGTCGCGAGCCAGTTCACATCGGGTGATGTACGGGTCAGGTTTATTGCGGTGGCAATGCTGGTGCTCTTCTGGGTGGCTTCAGTGAGCGCGATGCCGAGCGTGGCGCCGCCTTTCCATCCCTGCAATAAACTGACGCGCTCGAAAGCGCGGTCGAACGATGCCTGATCGACGACATTGCCGAGATCGGCCGTGGGCGTGGATTTCGGCTGTTGCGCCTGAATTTCGACCGATCGACTGTTCGCCCTGATTGGCCCCGTCGCAATACCAGCCTTGTCCTCCTTATGGCGCAGCGTAACTCCCTTCGGAATGACGGCGAAATTCGCGGATGACTGGAGTTCCTGAACGGCGCTCCATTTCACCGTAACTTCGCCCGCGGTGTCGCTCTTGAACACCAGGGAAGTGTCGGTCGCGTGTTCGAAATGTCCCACCAGCTTTTCGCCATTGGTCAGGATGAGCACGTCGCTCCCAGGTTTCGCAGGGGCCTGTCCCAAAAGCTGCCAGGTCATCGTGGCGCCCAGGAACATGGACACCGAGAATTTCGAAATTTGCATAAGAGTCTCGTTATGGAAAGCGGCGTCGCATGCCTGACAGCCGCCGGGGCGGAGATGGCCCGGTGGCGTGCATGGCCGCGCTCTCATACGACGTGCATGGCCGCGCTCTCATACGAAAAGACAAGCCCTCTGACGCGAAGTCACATTATTTTTTCAATTTGAATTTCTTGTGACTGGCGCCCGGCAAAAACTGTCAGGTATGGTATGTAGAAGTGTCTCAATCGGAACAGAAATCAGCGGAGGATGAGCCTGCCGACGAAGAACTGCTCAGGCGCGCCCTGTTGGCTGGCGAAGGAGACTTGCGCGCGTTTGAAGCTTTGGTTGAACGGTATCAAAAGCGTATCCTGGCGGATTGCAGATTCATGATTCGCGATCAGAGCGCCGCCGAAGACCTCGCGCAGGAAGTTTTTGTAAAGGCCTGGTTCGGACTAAGGGGCTTCGAAGGTCGTTCATCGTTCCGGCAATGGCTGCAGCGCATTAAAGTGCATCATTGCCTGAACTTCATCAAAAAGCGGCAAGGCGCCGCGGAGGCGCCGTTGCAGGACGAGATCGTATCGGACGCGCCGCGCGCCGACGAACAATATCAGGCGATGGATGATCGGGAGAAAATTGCGCGTACGCTGGAGTCGCTGCCTTCATCGTTGCGCCTGCCACTCATTATGCGGGATATGGACGAACTCTCGTACGAGCACATAGCGGAAGAACTGGGCCTTGGCCTTTCTGCGGTGAAGATGCGGATTAAGCGCGCGCGAGAAGAATTCCGGCGGCGATACACTGCTCTGGCCGTTCCACCCGAATTCAGTTCGGCGAGATCCGAAGAGACGGTATGAGCGGGCGCAATCCCGAAGACGGCGATCAGGAATTCGGTGAACCGATCGGGGAATTGAAGGAAATTGCGCTGGACACGCCGGTTTCGTTGCTGCCCGCCGTCCGGCGGAAGGTGCATCGCCGGACAACAGCATCCCAACTCTTGACGTTCGGGTTGCAGGCTCCGAAGATGATTGCGATCGAGGCGGTAAGGATGATGATTGAAATTCTGAGTACGCTCGGCAAGCGCAGGGGAGGATGAGGTGGAAGAGAAATTGCGCGCGGCATTCAGTCATCTGGTGAATTCAGTGGCGGCAGCGGCTCCAAAGATAGCTGTGGGGATTCTGCTCGTCATTTGCGGTCTGGCGCTGGCCAAGCTGATCGAAATCGTCCTGCGCTCCGCATTAACGCGGCTCCGTTTCGATCGCCTCATGGAAAGAACCGGTATCGACAAAGCTCTGCATCGGATCGGACTGCGGAAGCAATTGAATCTTTTTATTCCGCGTCTGGTGTATTTCCTTGTTCTGTTTTTACTCGCGAAAACGGCTGCCGATGCGCTCGGCCTGCTTGCGATTTCAAACGCGATCGGCGCCTTTTTCGACTACCTGCCCAACCTGGTCGCCGCGATGCTGCTCATCATCCTGGGAACTTCGCTTGGGCAGTTTGCCGGCGATCTGATTGCGGAATCGGCGCGGAACTCCGGTGTTGAGTTTGCTGGGGGGCTCGGCAGGGCAGTTTCGGGATTAATCATTTTTGTGGTCTCGATGATGGCGATCGGCCAACTCAGGATCGACACGGTCTTTGTGCGCATTGTCACCAGCTTCGTATTGGGTGGAGCGGCGCTGGGATTCGGTCTTGCATTCGGACTCGGAACACGAGACGTTATTCGCAATATCATCGCCGGGTTTTACACGCGCAAATTCCTTCACATCGGTGAACGCCTCGAAATCTCCGGAAATGCGGGCATGCTGAAGGCGATTAATGCCACGCATACGATTCTGCAATCCGGTGAACGCGAAGTGAGCGTCGCGAATGCGGCATTTCTGGAAACGAGCGCCATTAGCTGGATGAGAACGGAATGATGACCGATCCTGAGCGCATAAGCGTGACGCTGTAGTCGCGTCAGGCCTGCCGCTGCAAACGTTGTATCCGCGTCTCAAATACGTTGCCGGATAGCGTTCAACCGCCCGATAAAATACGATCTGGTGTCCGTAACTCCTGACGAACAACTTGTCTACCTGAAAAAGGGCCTCTCGGAACTGATCCGCGAAGAGGATCTGCGAGAGCGCATCATTCTGCGCGCGAAAGAGGGCAGGCCGTTGCGCGTGAAAGCCGGCTTTGACCCGACCGCGCCCGATCTGCATCTCGGGCATACCGTTCTGCTTCGCAAGATGAAGCATTTCCAGGATCTCGGACATCAAGTCATCTTCCTGATTGGCGCGACCACCGCGATGATTGGCGATCCGAGTGGCCGGAACACAACGCGGCCTCCGCTGACTCTGGAACAAATCGAAGCGAACACCGAAACCTATAAGGCGCAGGTGTTCAAGATTCTTGATCCGGAAAAAACCGAGATCCGCTTCAACAGCGAATGGCTCACTGCGCTGCCTTTCCTGGATGTGATCCGGCTCTGTTCGAAGTACACCGTTGCGCGCCTGCTCGAGCGCGACGATTTCTCGAAGCGTTACGCTGCCGGTACGCCGATTTCCGTTCATGAGCTGCTCTATCCTCTGGCGCAGGCTTACGATTCGGTTGCGCTGGAATCGGATGTCGAGATGGGCGGTACAGATCAGAAGTTCAATCTGCTGGTCGGACGCGAGATCCAGAAGGACTACGGACAGCCGCAGCAGATCGTCGCGACCGTGCCGATCCTCGAAGGTCTGGACGGCGAGAAGAAGATGTCGAAATCGCTGAACAATTATGTCGGGATCACGGAAGCGCCCGAGGTCATGTTCGCCAAGATCATGCGCGTCAGCGATTCGCTCATGTGGCGATATTACGAGCTTTTGACCGATAGCAGCATGGTTGAGATCGCGGCGATGCAGGAGCGCATTGCGCGCGGGGATCTGAACCCGATGGACGCCAAGATCGAGCTTGCGCATACGATTGTGGCCGATTTTCATTCCGCCAGGGATGCCGCCCGCGCAGCCGAAGAGTTTAATCGGGTCGTTCGCCAGAAGGAGGCTCCGGCGGCGATTGAGTTCACGCCCATGCCGGAGGGCGTGGCCGGTCCCAACGGCATTCATCTGGACAAGCTGATCGCGAAGATCGGTCTGGCCGATTCGGTCAGCGATGCGCGGCGCAAGCGGGAAGCCGGCGCTGTTGAGATTAACGGCCAGCGAGTGAAGGAACTGGTGATTCCTGTTTCCGGGCGTGAGTTGTTGATCCAGGTCGGCAGGAAATGGAAACGGGTTTTGTAGTGCTGGTTGTGGTGACCATGCCATCCAGCATTTCCTGAGGGCTGAGCGCGCGAGCCAGCCGCAACAGCCCGGAGTCACCGTTCGCGATGTTGCGCTCGGGCCGTCCGAACAGATATCCCTGCATTGTCTGCACGCCCAGCAGCCACAGATTTTCCATCGTGTGGACGCTTTCCACGCCCTCGGCGATTATGGTTACCGAGAACTGATCCGCAAGTTCCACCAGCTTGCGGACCGTGGCGCCATTCATCGGCTTTTCCACATTCTGGACCAGAGATTTATCGAGTTTGATGAATTCGGGTCTGAGTTCGCAGACCATTTGCAGCGAATTTGGACCGGCTCCCACGTTGTCCAGCGCAAAACCGAAGCCCTGCGAGCGGAAATAGTCGCAGATTTTCCGCAGATGAGCGCTGTCGCGAACCAGATCGGATTCCACGACTTCGAAAACGAAATTGTTCCGGTTCATGCCCGCTTCCGCCAGGGCCTGGATGGCGCCGCGCATGCAGAATTCGGCATTGTAAATCGAAGACGGCATGAAATTGATGAAAAAACGTCCGTGCCGGTTCTGCCGGGCCGAGTTCAGCATGGCGAGCCGGCGCGCATAAGCGTCGAACGTGTGGACCTGTTTGCGAATCTGAGCGGCCTTCACGATTTCCCCGCCGGAATAGAGCCGTTTCGTCTGCAGGCGGATCAGACATTCGTGCGCCATCACCTCGCGGGTCGTCGTATTCACGATCGGCTGATACCAGGTTTCGAAGCCGTCGCTGGATAGAGCCTCTTCGAACCATTTCGTCTCATGCATCTGCCACCAGTGATCGAGATCGCGGATAACCGGGATCGGTTTCTCCCCGAACTCGCACACGCTGACGGCGCTGCGCTCCGGGCCGGAAAGCATCTGCCGGAGCAAGCCGACGATCCTCGCCTGTTCTCCCCGGCTGGCGATGGAGCAGACTTCGCCGTTCCGTTCAAATTCAATGGCCAGGGAATTCAGCGTCCCTTCGAGCAGTTCGCGCATGTCGCCGGTTTCGGCAACCAGATGGAGAGCCGAACTGGAGGCATTTTCGCGGACGCTGCATATGGCGCACGACATACACGAGTTTGATCGGCGAATCCACGAGAAATCTTTAGTGCCGAATCGGCATGGGACACTGGAAGCGCACAGGCGGCCACCTGGGCCGCCGTTGTGCGCGGAAGAAAGAAGAAATCGCGCACAGGCGGCCACCTGGGCCGCCGTTGTGCGCGAAAAAAGAAGAAATAGCGAATGAATCGAAGGACGTTTTATTGGAAGCTGCGAAATTCAGAACTCGCTCTCGGCGAACGCACGCTGATTATGGGCGTTCTGAACGTGACGCCGGATTCCTTTTCAGATGGCGGACTGTTCCGCGACCCGGACCGCGCCTATGCGCGGGCTCTCGAGCTCGAGGAACAGGGCGCGGACATTATTGATATTGGCGGGGAATCGACGCGGCCGGGGTCGTCGCGGATTTCAGCGGACGAAGAATGGCAGCGGCTGGTACCGGTGCTCAAGCGGCTGCGCGACAATCTGCGCGCCCCGATTTCGATCGATACGTATAAATCGGAAATCGCCGCCCGCGCCATGGATTATGGCGTGGAAATCATCAACGACCCGAGCGGGCTCACGTTCGACCCGGCTCTCGCGAAGACTGCCGCCAGCGCGAACGCCGGCCTGATCCTGAATCACATGCGGGGTACTCCGGAGTCCTGGGCGAAACTGGCGCCGCTTCCAGACGCTCCTTACGCGATTGGCCGGGATCTGGAGGCGATGGTGAGCCGGGCGCGCCGCGCCGGAGTGGAACAAAACCGCATCGTGATCGATCCCGGACTCGGGTTTGGAAAGCGGGGCGACCAGAATGCCGAGATTCTGGCGCATCTCGGGGAGCTGGCGCGGCTCGAACTGCCGATTCTGGTGGGCGCGTCCCGGAAATCGTTCCTGCGGCAGAAAGCCGAAGACGAGACTATTTTCGCGACCGCTGCGGCGGTAACGGCTGCTATTCTGAATGGCGCTCACATCGTGCGGGTGCACGATGTGAAAGAAATGCGCGTGGTGGTGCTCGTTACGGACGAAATTGCGCGCGCAGGAGTACTGCGGGTTTCGGCCGAGCGCCCGGTTCAGACACCGAAAGTTGCCCGCCCGCCGGTTCGAGGCGTGGCGGAGCGCGACGATCAGGGCCCAGCCCGGCCTCCTCTGTCGCGGCGCCCCGAATCCGAGCCGGCGCGGGAAGCGGCGCCGCCTTCTGGTCGCGGAGATTTCGACCAAACGAAGCCACCGCAGAAACAGGAGCGCGATTTGCAGCGCGCCCAGGGTGGCCCGCGGCGCGATCGCGAGTTCCGCGGAGGCGATACCGAACGAACCCAACGCGGCTGGCCCCCGAATGACCGGACGGGCCGCCGGCCGGGAAACGATCGCCTCAGCGCTCGGCCAGGAAACGATCGGGCAGGCGCTCGGCCAGGAAACGACCGACCCGGCGGTCGGCCAGGAAACGATCGCTCCGGTGGTCGGCCAGGAAACGATCGCCCCGCTGGTCGGCC
>Ga0070680_100003491_pt1 | contig 11734 bp, 10 predicted proteins | sample KBSC73BmetaG_FD_64672 | JGI IMG/M metagenome (GOLD analysis project Ga0070680, IMG submission 64672) | Corn rhizosphere microbial communities from Kellogg Biological Station, Michigan, USA - KBS C7-3B metaG | ecosystem: Host-associated > Plants > Roots > Rhizosphere | place: USA: Michigan...
GGTTCTGCCTGCCGATCGCGATCAAATCTTCGAATCCGCGCGTGGTAACAAACGCCGTTTTCGCGCCCTTGCGCTCCAGCAGCGCATTCGTCGCAACCGTCGATCCATGCACCACTTCCGCATCCCCGCCAGCCGTTTCTCCCGAGGTGCTACGCGCAACGCCGCCGAGAATTACCTGCGCGGGCGCCGCGGGGTCGGACCGCAGCTTGAACGATTCCAGCCGCCCGTCATCGTGCAACACCACGAAATCCGTGAACGTGCCGCCCGAATCGACCCCGATACGCATGCGAACCCGCAGTGTAACCCGCCTCTTATAATTACCCTTTCACCCCGAAATGAAACTGAACAGTTACACCATCACTCAGGGACGGGATCGCGCGCCTGCTCGCTCTTACCTTAAGGCGATCGGCTTTACCGATGAAGATCTCAAGAAACCCATCATTGGCGTCGCGAATACGTGGACCGAGACGATGAACTGCAATTACAAGCTGCGCGACCTGGCCGTTCATGTCAAGGAAGGCATTCGCGCGGCAGGCGGCACTCCCATGGAGTTCAACACCATCGCCATCAGCGACGGCATCACCATGGGCACGGAAGGCATGAAAGCATCGCTCGTCAGCCGTGAAGTCATCGCGGATTCCATCGAGCTCGTCGCGCGCGGCCACATGTTCGATGGCGTCATTGCGCTGGTCGCCTGCGACAAAACCATCCCCGGCGCCGCCATGGCGTTGCTTCGCCTGAACATCCCCGGCGTCGTTCTCTACGGCGGCTCCATCCTGCCGGGCCGCTATAAGGGCAAGGACATCACCATTCAGGATGTGTTCGAAGCCGTGGGCGCGAACGCCGCCGGCAAGATCAGCGATTTCGAGCTGCTCGAAATCGAAAACCATGCGTGCCCTGGCGCCGGCGCGTGCGGCGGACAGTTCACCGCCAACACCATGGCCACGGTGATGGAACTCATCGGCCTCTCGCCGATGGGCACAGCCGCTGTCCCGCAGGTCGATATCCGAAAGGAAGACGTTTCAAAACGCTGCGGAGAGGTCATCATGCACTGCGTGCAGAAAGGAATCAAGCCGCGCGATGTCTGCACCCGCACAGCTTTCCTGAACGCGATAGCGGGCGTCGCCGCCACCGGTGGATCCACCAACGCCGTTCTTCACCTGCTTGCGATGGCCAACGAAGCCGGCGTGGATCTCACCCTCGAAGATTTCCAAGCCGTCTCCGAGCGCACGCCCCTGTTCGTCGATCTCAAGCCGGGCGGCCAGTACGTCGCGGTCGACGTTGATAAAGCCGGCGGCATCCCCGTGATTGCGCAGCGCCTCGTGGAAGGCAAATACGTGGATGGCTCAGCTCAAACCGTCACCGGCCATACCTTCGCCGAAGAAGCCGCAAAAGCGGTCGAAACCCCCGGCCAGCAGGTCATCCATCCTCTGAATAAGCCGATCAAACCCACCGGCGGCATCGCCATCCTTCGCGGCACGCTCGCGCCGGAAGGCTGCGTCATCAAACTTTCGGGCCACAAGCGCCGCAAGCACACCGGCCCCGCGCGCGTTTTCAATCGCGAGGAAGATGCGATGGACGCCGTTACCCATGGCCGCATCAAACCGAACGATGTGATCGTGATCCGCTACGAAGGCCCGCGCGGCGGCCCGGGCATGCGCGAGATGCTCGGCGTTACGGGCGCCATCCAGGGCGCGGGACTCGGCGATAGCGTCGCGCTGATGACGGATGGCCGTTTCAGCGGCGCCACCCACGGCTTCATGATTGCCCATATCGCCCCCGAAGCCGTCGCGGGCGGCCCCATCGCCGCCGTCGAGGAGGGCGACACGATCGACATCGATGTCGATGCCGGCGCGCTCAATCTCGAAGTCCCCGCCGAGGAGATCGCGCGCCGCTTGAAGAACTGGAAAGCCCCCGCTCCCCGTTACACCAGCGGCGTTTTCGGCAAGTACATCGCGCTCGTCGGCTCGGCGTCCGAAGGCGCCATCACTTCGAAACAAACAGCAGGAGCCCGTTGAAACTCCTCTTCGTCGGCGACATCTTCGGCCACGCCGGCCGCTCGATTGTCGCCGACCATCTGCGCAACATCCGCGAGGCCCAGGGCATCGACGTGGTCATCGCCAACGTGGAAAACTCCGCGGCCGGCTTCGGTATCACCCCGAACGTCGCCGACGAGCTTTTCGGCCACGGCATCGATGTGATGACTTCAGGCAATCACATCTGGGACAAGCGCGACATCTACGGCTATTTCTCCCGGACCGATCGCCTGCTGCGCCCCGCCAACTACCCCGAAGGCGCGCCCGGCGCGGGCGTATTCGTGCATCAGACCGCGAGCGGGGCAAGCTGCGCCGTGATCAATCTGCAGGGCCGCGTCTACATGCCGAATATCGATTGCCCATTCCGCAAGGCCGACCAGATCCTCGCCTCATTGCCAGCGGACGTGAAAGTCCGGTTCATCGATTTCCATGCCGAGGTCACGAGCGAAAAAGTCGCGCTCGGCTGGTATCTGGATGGCCGCGTCTCGGCCGTTGTCGGCACACACACCCACATCCCGACGGCGGACACTCGCATTCTCCCCGGCGGCACGGCCTATCAAACGGACTGCGGCATGACGGGCCCGTACGATTCCGTCATCGGCGTCGAAAAAGATCCGGTTTTACAAAAATTCCTGACCGCAATGCCGGTCCGCATGGAACCCGCGAAAGGCAAAGTCGAGTTGCACTCGGTCATCGTCGATGTGGACGATTCGACCGGCAAAGCGCTCTCGGTTCGTCGCCATCATATCTGCGGAGATTAATGATGAAGCGGCAGGACAGCGCTGACTCAGCGCTTCCGCCACGTACTATCATATTGTAGTAGGATACTTTGTATGCCGCGTGGCAATCCGTCACCGAAACTCGCGATCACCGTAGACCCTGATGTTCACGAGGACATTCTTCGGGCGGCCGCGCGTGACGGGGTAAGCGTCTCGGCCTGGATGACAACGGCGGCGCGCGAAGCTTTGCAGCGGCGAGCTGGTTTAGCGGCGATCGCCGAGTGGGAGAAGCAGCACGGCCGACTCACCGCAGAGGAGATGAATGAAGCTCGCCGCAACGTGCGCGCGCAGCTCCGAACGTCTCGTGCGGTCCGGCGCCCGGCGTGAGGGCAGCCGTCTATGACGCCGCCGTTCTCGTCGCGGCAGACAGGAATGAGCGGCGCGCGTGGGCTGAACATAAAGCCCGTCTGGAACTCGGTGTCATTCCGATCGTTCCTGCGCCGGTGGTTGCCCAGGTCAGCCGGTCCGAGCGGCAAGTCCAACTCCGGCGCTTCCTGGCTGGATGTGCCGTCGTTCCCCTGGGCGAGAGTGAGGCGCACGAAGCAGGTCGGCTGCTCGGTATTACCAGAACCGCGGACGTCGTTGACGCTGTTGTGGTCACGATAGCCCTGCGCCAGCAAGCCGTGATTCTCACCGGCGACCCGGATGACATGGAGCGGCTTGTCCGGGCTGCCGGCGGCGAAGTTGCTGTAGTCCCTGTCTGATGAGTAACCGGGCAGTACCTCGCTGCAAGCAAAGTTTTTATTGCTTCGTATCCAGCGGATGCGTCGACTTCTCGAAAAACTCCTTCTGCAGCCGCGGCGTAATCGTATCGGCTTTGATCGCTCGGATCGCCGCCACCAGATAATCGGACCGCAACTCCATCAGCGCTTTCCCGCGCGCAGCGGTCGCGCCCGCGGCATCGCCCTGATAATGATTCGGGAACCTCGCATACCACCAGATCGGCGTCGTCACTCCCTGCGGCAAGTCCAGCCGGTTCAGATCCTTTCCCGATTCCTCGCCCGCCCGATCCGGGTGCGCCAGATCCGGCCTCGACGCCATCACGTTCGCAATCTCCACTTCGCCCGCATGCCCATCCACGCCCGGTTTTGAAGGCCTCGCCGCTGCCGGAACATTCTGTCCCGCATTCCCGCCGCCGCTGATCACATACAACACGTAATCCACCGGCGTCTCCAGTTGCGTCTGCGCGAAGAAGTTCACCAGATTCGTATTCCCACCATGCCCCGAAACGATAATGATCTTCCTGCACCCATTCCGCGCCATCTCCGAAACCGTCTCGCGCAGCAATTCAAGCTGCAGATGCGTGCTGTATGCGATCGTGCCCGGCTGGTGTTTCGCCTCGAAGATCTGCCCGAAATAATAAGGCGGAAACATGATCGTATATTCCTTGTGCGCCGCCAGCTCCACCGAATAGCGCACATTGATCAGGTCCGTGCCCATCGGCCCCGAAGGCCCGTGCTTCTCGATGATTCCGAACGGCAGCGTGCACGTATCCTGCGCCTGATGCAGCGCCTTCACGAAATCTTCGGCCGTCAGCTCTTCCCACTTTGGCGAAAGCGTCTGGGCGCCCGCTGACATTGTCGCCAACACCGAAATCCCCAGCATGTTCAACAGAAATCTCATATCGATCAATAAAAGCACTTTCTTCATTTGTAGCCGTGGCTGCGCATAAACTTCGCGAGATCTTCATATTGGTCTGTGGCAATCAAGTTGACGCCGGCATCCAAAGCGGCTTTCCAGCGTTCTTCAACTTTGGCGCGCGAGCCGAAGTTATAGCTGCTGCCCCAGCCCTTGTCATCCTCCGGAGCAAAGCCGTCCAGAGTATAAAAGCGAATCCAGAATCCCCGGTTATGTGCATAATCCACCAGCGCTTTGAGCCGCGCTGCATCCGCTTCCGTCCAGTCACCGGCCCTGGCCTGACCGCCTTCCTCCACTTCGCCCCAGGAGTTATTCCACCACCGGCGGAAATTATTGGGTCTGCTGGTTAGAAGTCGCTCGGGCGGCAGCGTTGCGGCCAGGTGCTCGCGTTCCTGCTCCAACTTCGAGTCGATGGGAGCGGTTCTGGCCGAGCCAAAGAGGCGCAGCCGCGCGCCCGCGGGAAGATCTCGGAAGAACACCTGCTCCTGAATATCCGCGTCTTCCGTCAGCACCAGAAGCGGTTTTGGATCGAACGGCGCGAGTTGGTTCGGATCAACGGTCTTCGGCGCCGTGGTGATCCAGCTCTCGTACTCGCCGAGAACATCCCAGACGGCGCGCAGAACCTCGGGATCCAGATTCTTGAAATCGAAATGCAGAATAATCAGCGGCCAATGCGCGCGATCGTTATCCGCAAGCGCTTTTTCGATAATCGGCCGCACACGCTCGAAGAAATGGTCGCGAAGCGTCGGCTCGCGCCCATCTCCTTTCGCTAAATGGGTTACCACGGGGCGGCCTTTACCGGTCGCCGGATCGATCGCCCACCCGATGTCCTGTTCGATGCCCACCGGATAACCCGTCTTCAGTGCGCGGTCGATCCGATCGCTCCATTGGCCGTCATAGGGATAGCAGTTGTGCGCGTCGAGCACGGGCCGGTTATGATTCAGGAAATTCAGCGGAGCCGATTGAGCACACAACAAGCCGGCCGTTGCCAGACAGCACAGCAGGGTTTTCATTCGTCCAGGAGTTTAGCAACTGCGGATGAAAACCCGATTGGCGCCCAAAATATATACTTCGAATGACGCAATCCTCTGGCAAAGTGCCCGCCCCTGCCCCGCGCCGGCTCCGCTTCGTCTTCCGGTACGCCATGTGCCTCGCGTGGCTTGGCCTGGTCACATTCGGTGGCCGCGCTGCCGGCATCAATCCCACCACCGCCGCCCTTGCTTTCCTTCTGGTCGTGCTCGGCGTGGCCACGCAATGGGGCCTCGCGGAATCCTCCTTCACCGCCGTAGCCGCCGTTGTCCTCTTCAACCTGCGCTTCCTTCCTCCCATTGGCACGCTCACCATCGCCGATCCGCAGAACTGGATCGCGCTCTTCGCCTTCCTCGTCACCGCTCTCACCGCCAGCCAGCTCTCCACGCGTCTGCGCCGCAAGATGGAAGAGACTCGCGCCAGCCGTAACGAGCTGAGCAAGCTCTATCAGCTCAGCCGCGCTCTTCTCATGCACGAATCGGGCGAGACGATCCGCCACTCCCTGCTTTCGATTTCGCAGACGCTCGAAGCCAGAAACGTCGCGTTCTTCGATGCCGGCGCGAATCGCGTTTGCGCCGTCAGCGGCGGAGCGCCCGTTCCGGATTCCGATCTGGCTCGCGTCGCGCAGTCCGGGGAGCCGGTCTCAGCGGGAGAGTATCGCGTCGTGCCCGTCCAGCTCGGTTCGCATCTCGTCGGCAGTCTTGCTATTGAAAACGCCGGCCTCAGTACCGCAATTATCGATTCCGTCGCCAATCTGCTGGCCATCAACTATGAGCGCGCCGCCGCTCTCGATCGCGCGGCTACCGCCGAAATCGCTCGCCGCAATGAAGAGTTCAAATCCGCTCTCCTCGATGGCCTGGCCCATGACCTCAAGACGCCCCTGACCGCCATTCGAACCTGCGCCACGCGCCTGATCGATCTTCCGCCGCGCACCGAAGAAGTCCGTAGAGAACTCCTCGCCATCATCGATCAGGAATCAGCCCATCTGCAGCGCACCATCACCGAAGCCGTTGAACTCGCAAAGATCGAGTCGAGCGATATTCACCTCGATCGCCAGCCTGTTCCCGTTTCCGATATCGTCGAATCGGCCATCGCCGGCAGCAGAGATGAAAACCCCGCGCGCTACGTCCTCATCGGGCCCGCCCGTGCAACCATCGATGGCGATCGCGACCTTCTCCGCCGCGCGCTTATCCAGATCCTGGAGAACGCGCGCAAATATTCGCCGCCCGATTCTTCCATCGAAATCGATGTCCGGCAAAAGAATTCAACCGTCACCATCTCGGTGTCCGATCGCGGAACCGGCTTCGCGCCGGATGAACTGGGGCGAATTTTCGAGAAGTTCTATCGTGGAAAGAGCGCACGGTCGCGCGAAGGGACAGGAATGGGTCTTGCAGTGGCCAAAGGAATTGTTGAAGCGCACGGCGGCGTTGTAGCGGCTGCAAATCGGTCGGGAGGTGGCGCGTCCGTTTCACTCACTCTGCCCGCCGGCCCTGATCTGTAATGAATACGTACACCATCCTCGTGGTCGATGACGAGCCGCAACTGCGCCGCGCCATGAAAGCCACGCTGGCCGATCTCGGCTATTCCGTCATTGAAGCCAAAACCGGAGAGGAAGCCCTGACTCTGCTGCGGCGCGAAACGGTCGATCTCATCCTGCTCGATCTCAACATGCCGGGAATCGGCGGCCTCGAAACGTGCCGCGCAATCCGGGAGGCCGCCATTCGTCAAAGCAACGATCTACCCATCATCGTTCTTTCGGTCCGCAACACGGAGCGCGATAAAGTGCAGGCTCTCGACGCAGGCGCTGACGATTACGTCACCAAGCCCTTCGGCATTCAGGAACTGCTCGCCCGCATCCGCGCCGCTCTTCGCCGCGCGCCCGCTTCCGATCCCGAACGCCGCCTCTTTTCGAGCGGCGAGCTCGAAATTGACTTCGAAACGCGCCGCGCCACTGTGAACGGCAAAACCGTCCGCCTCACTCCCAAGGAGTTCGACCTCCTGAAGTTCCTTGTCGATCATTCCAACAGACCAATCCCGCACCGCAAGCTCCTGCAAACTGTCTGGGGTCCGGATTACGGGGATGAAGTCGAATATCTGCGTGTTTTCATCAATCAGCTTCGAAAGAAAATCGAACCGGAACCTTCGAAGCCTCGCTATCTGCTTACCGAGCCCTGGGTAGGCTACAAATTCGCCGCTCCCGATAGTTCGACATAAAGTTCTCACGCCTTTCTTACGAACTTTTTACGACCTGCGGCTTACCCTCGGATTGGGCGCTACCACGTTGGAACTGACGCGCGCCAGCATACGAATCGCTGAGCATGTGCTTTCTCTGCGATCCAGACTTTTGAAAGTGATCAACATGCCTGACGTGATCTACACCATCGTGCTCGCCGGCTTCTTTTACATCGCGTGGCTCTTTGCCAGAGCGTGCGACCGGCTTTAGAATCCAATGCCGATTGAGAACGAGAAGCTTATCGGTGTTCATCTGTGTTTATCCGTGGCCTTGCATTCTTTAGCGGCCTGATGGGAGACCTGTGGAATACTTCATCGCTGGCCTGATCTCTCTCGCGACAGGCATCTATCTTCTCTACGCTCTGCTCAAACCGGAGCAATTCTAGGAGCTTGCAATGACAGCGAATGGCTGGCTGCAAATTGCCGTTTTCTTTCTCCTGATTCTCGCCTGCGCCAAACCACTCGGCATCTTCATCGACAACGTGATGGAGGGCCGGCGCACATGGCTGTCGCCGATCCTGCGCCCCCTCGAGCGCCTCATTTACAAGCTGTGCCTTGTCGATGAAAAGCAGGAACAGCACTGGACCCGCTACGCCGGCGCTTTACTCGCCTTCAGCGCCTTCAGCGCCGTGCTTCTCTATGCCATCCAGCGTCTTCAGCTCTGGCTGCCTTTCAACCCGCAGGCTTTGTCCGCCGGCAACGTCAGTCCGGATCTGGCTTTTAATACTTCCGTCAGCTTCGATACCAACACCAACTGGCAAAGCTACGTCCCCGAAACTACGCTCAGCTACTTCGTTCAGATGGCCGGCCTCGCCGTGCACAACTTCCTTTCCGCCGCGGCCGGAATTGGCATCGCCATCGCTCTCGTCCGCGGATTCGCGCGCCACTCCGTGAAGACCGTCGGCAATTTCTGGGTGGATCTTACCCGCGCGACCCTTTACATCCTAATGCCCATCTCTGTTGTTGCCGCGCTGGTCCTCTGTTCGCAAGGCGTTATCCAGAACCTGAACTCCTACACGACTGTTACGGCCCTCGAGGGGGTGAAGCAGGTCATCGCGCAAGGGCCGGTCGCGTCTCAGGAAGCGATCAAGATGCTCGGCACGAATGGCGGCGGTTTCTTCAACGCCAACTCCGCGCATCCATTCGAGAACCCCACGCCATTCTCGAACATGTTCGAGATGTTTCTCATATTTCTGATCCCCGCCGCCCTCACTTACACCTTCGGCAGAATGGTTCGCGATACCCGCCAGGGCTGGGCCCTCTTTTCCGCCATGGCCCTGCTCTGGCTGGCCGGTGTCTTCGCGGCTTATCACTATGAGCAAAAGGGCACGCCGGCTCTCGCCCAGGCAGGAATCGAACTCGCGCCCACCGCGTCCCAGGCCGGCGGCAATATGGAAGGCAAGGAGACGCGCTTCGGCATCGCCGATTCCGCGCTTTTCGCCACCGTCACTACGGACGCAAGCTGTGGCGCCGTCAATTCCATGCATGACAGCTTTACCCCGCTCGGCGGCCTCGTTCCGCTCTTCAACATGGAATTGGGCGAAGTTGTTTTCGGCGGCGTCGGCGCGGGCCTGTACGGCATGCTCATGTTCGCCATCCTCGCGGTCTTCATAGCAGGCCTCATGGTTGGCCGCACTCCCGAATATCTCGGCAAGAAGATCGAGCAGAAAGAAGTGAAAATGGCGATGATCGCCATGCTTGTGCTGGCTGCGAGCGTCCTTATCTTCGCTGGCGCCAGTTCGGTCATCGGGTTTGCGCAGCATTCTTACTGGAACTCTTCCGGGCCTGCAGCAGCTAACACGAATAATCCCGGCGCGCACGGCTTCTCGGAAATCCTTTACGCCTACACGAGCGGTACCGCAAATAACGGAAGCGCCTTCGCAGGCATCAACGCGAATACCCCCTGGTACAACCTGACGCTCGGTTTCGCGATGCTGATTGGCCGATTCCTGATGCTGCTGCCGCTGCTCGCCATCGCCGGCTCGCTCGCGGCGAAGAGGCAGGTGCCCGTGTCGGCCGGAACTTTTCCAACTCATGGCCCTCTTTTTGTAGGTCTGCTGGTCGGCGTTGTCCTCATCGTGGGCGCGCTCACTTACTTTCCGGCTCTTTCGCTCGGGCCAATCGTAGAGCATTTAATGCTCTAAAAAAAGCCGAGCATTTAATGCTCTGAAGGAGATCGATTGTCCACTCAGGTTCAGCCCGCTCCCGTACGCCAGACTCCGGTGCTGGAAAGCGATTCCACCGCGCTCGGACTGTCTCGAGGCAAGCGCGCCCGGCCGCTGTTCGATCCGCCGATCGTCAAGCGCGCCATCGTGGATTGTTTCCTCAAACTCAACCCGGCGACGCTGTACAAAAATCCGGTCATGTTCGTCGTCGAAGTCGGCGCGGTGCTCACCACGGTTCTGATGTTCCGTACCGTCGGCGTGGGAGCCACCGGTCTCGGCTTCGAATTCCAGATCGCCGCCTGGCTGTGGTTCACCGTGCTTTTCGCCAATTTCGCCGAAGCGATGGCCGAGGGCCGCGGGAAAGCCCAGGCCGACAGTCTGCGCAAAACCAAAACGGATGCCACCGCGAAGAAAATCTCCGGTTCGAAACATCAGATTGTTGCGGCTTCATCTCTGCGCAAGGGCGATGTAGTTGTCTGCGAGCCGAACGACATCATTCCGGGCGATGGCGAAGTTATCGAAGGCATCGCCAGCGTCGATGAATCGGTCATCACGGGTGAAAGTGCGCCCGTCATCCGTGAATCCGGCGGAGATCGGAGCGCGGTTACCGGCGGGACGAAGGTCCTCTCGGACTACATCAAAGTTCGTATTACTTCGAATCCTGGCGAGACTTTCCTTGACCGCATGATCGCTCTGGTCGAAGGCGCGCAGCGCCAGAAAACGCCAAACGAGATCGCGCTCAACATCATGATCGCCGGTCTCACCCTGATCTTCCTGCTGGCAGTCGTAACTCTTGCGCCGTTCGCGCAGTACAGCGTGGCTCAGGCGAAGACCGGTACGGCGCCGGGCGTCATCGTGCTCGTGTCGCTCCTCGTCTGCCTTATCCCCACCACCATCGGCGGCCTCCTCTCCGCCATCGGCATCGCCGGCATGGATCGCGTCATGCAGCACAACGTGCTCGCCATGAGCGGCAAGGCCGTCGAAGCCGCGGGCGATGTCAATACACTGCTTCTCGATAAGACCGGCACGATCACGCTTGGCAATCGCCAGGCAGTCGAATTCCTCCCCGCCCCCGGAGTCTCCGAGTCCGACCTCGCCGATTCCGCCCAGCTCTCGAGCCTCGCCGATGAAACGCCCGAAGGCCGCAGTATCGTCGTGCTGGCGAAGGAGAAATACGGTCTCCGCGGCCGCGAAATCGCCGAGCACGAAGCCGGGTTCATTCCCTTCAGTGCGCAAACCAGGATGAGCGGCCTGAACTTTGAAGGCCGCATGATCCGCAAGGGTGCTACCGAATCGGTTCGCCAGTTCGTCCTTTCGAACGGAGGCTCGTTCCCCCCGCGCGTCGCCGAAATCTCCGATTCCATTTCGCGCAACGGCGGCACGCCCCTTGTGGTCGCCGACACCGATCGCGCGCTCGGCGTCATTCACCTGAAAGACATCGTGAAAGGCGGCATGCGGGAACGCTTCGATCAAATGCGTACGATGGGCATCCGCACCGTCATGATCACCGGCGACAATCCTCTCACCGCTGCGGCCATCGCCTCCGAAGCCGGCGTCGATGATTTCCTCGCCCAGGCGACCCCGCGCGACAAGCTCGAACTGATCCGCCGCGAGCAGGCTGGAGGTCGCCTCGTCGCCATGACCGGCGATGGTACGAACGACGCCCCCGCTCTCGCCCAGGCGGACGTCGGCGTAGCCATGAACACCGGCTCCATGGCCGCGAAAGAAGCAGGCAATATGGTCGATCTCGACAGTAACCCCACGAAGCTCATCGAAGTCGTCGCCATCGGCAAGCAATTGCTCATCACCCGCGGCGCGCTCACCACGTTTTCCATCGCCAATGACGTCGCGAAAT
>Ga0070680_100003492_pt1 | contig 11732 bp, 8 predicted proteins | sample KBSC73BmetaG_FD_64672 | JGI IMG/M metagenome (GOLD analysis project Ga0070680, IMG submission 64672) | Corn rhizosphere microbial communities from Kellogg Biological Station, Michigan, USA - KBS C7-3B metaG | ecosystem: Host-associated > Plants > Roots > Rhizosphere | place: USA: Michigan...
CACCTTCGCCATCTGCATCAGCGACAGCACGCCTTCCTGCATGCGCGCGCCGCCCGACGCCGAGATGACGATCAACGGATACTTTCGCTCGAGCGAGCGCTGGCCCAGGCGAGCGATCTTCTCGCCGACCACCGAGCCCATTGAGCCGCCCATGAACGCGAAATCCATCACGCCGAGGTTCACGGGCAACGCGTCGAGCGTTCCGCTGCAGGCGAGCAGCGCGTCCGTCTCGCCGGCGTTCGCCATGTTCTTCTTGAGCCGCGCCGGATAGTCCGGGAATCCCAGCGGGTCAGTGGACTTGAGGTCGACTTCGACTTCTTCCATCGTGCCGTCATCGAGCAGCAGTGTGCAGTACTCGCTCGCGCGGATGCGTCGATGGTAATCGCAATTCGGGCAGACGTTCGTATTCCGCTCGAACTTCTCGCGAATATCGGTATGCCCGCACGCCTCGCACTTTTCCCAGACGTCCGCCGGAATCTCCAGGCGCTCACGTTTGGACGTGCGAGGCTTTTTGTCTTTTTTGTCCTTGTTCCACCATGCCATTGGCGGAATTTGGCCGCGCCGAGCCCGTCAGGGAAGGAGGCCGGGCCGGGATGCTGGTGGCTGGAGGTCTCAGGACAATAGGTCTGAGGATGATAGGAACTGCGCTTTTCCTCAGACCTGAGACCTACAATCCTGTGACCTCAATCAAACCTTCAGTGGGCCCAGCATTCCTCCGCGTCCCTCACTCGAGATGCGCGCGAGAATGCCGATCGCGAGCCAACAGGCGAGCATGAACGATCCGCCGTAGCTGAAGAACGGCAGCGGAATGCCGGTGATCGGCATCAGGTTCAGCGTCATGCCGACGTTCTCGAGCACGTGCGTGAACCAGCTCGCGAGCAATCCGAACGCGACGAGACTGCTGAACGAATCGTTCGCTCGCTCGGAGATGCGAATCACGCGCAAGAAGAGAAACAGAAACAGCGACAGCGCGAGTGCAACGCCGATGAAGCCAAGCTCCTCACCGAGCACAGCAAAGATGAAGTCGGTGTATTGCTCGGGAAGAAACGCGAGGCGCTTCTGCGGTCCCTGTAGGTAGCCGCGACCGAACCAACCGCCGGAGCCGATCGCCACCCGCGATTGGATCACGTGATAGCCGCTGCCGCGCGGATCGACGGACGGATCGAGGAACACCTTGAGGCGCAGCTGCTGGTACACCTTGAGGTGTTCCCACACGAGCGGGCCCACGATGCCCATCATCACGTTCGCGGCGACGACGAACAGACCTTCGCCGAGGAACGGCTTGTACCACAGCACGAGGCCGAGGAGCATCAAGAACCACACGCCCCAGATCAGCGAGTCGAATCCCAACAGCAGACTCACGACCGGACTCGCGAGCAGTAGCAGCAGCTGCCACTGCACGCCCGCCCAGAACAGCATGGCGAAGAAGATTCCCACGAACACCATCGCGGTGCCGAGGTCGCCCTGCGCCATGATCAACACGAGTGGAACGCCGGCGACGAGCATCGGCTTCCAGAGCTCGAGCATCGATTTGGGCGCAACGCGGTTCTGTGCGAGAACACGTCCGAGCATCAGGACGACGGTGAGCTTCGCGATCTCCGCGGGCTGACCAAGGCGGTGCCCGGCGATCGTCAGCCAGCCGCTCGTGCTCGTCGCCGTTCCAGCGCCTGATCCGAGGCCCGCAAGAAGCGCCAGCAGCAGGACGATCGTCGCAGCGTACGCGGGTACGGTCATCCACTCGACGAGCCGAACAGATGCCCGGCTCACCGCGAAGGCGCCGCAGATTCCCACGACGGTCCACACCATCTGCGCCTTCCACGCCCCCGTGGCCTGCGTGCGCACGTCGGTATGTCCCGCGGAGAACACGATCGCCAGCCCATACATCGTGAGCAAAACGGCCGTGATGATCAGCGGCAGGTCGACGTTGATTCGTTGCGTTGCGCCCCGCATCAGCCGGTATTCTCGATCGTGTTGGCGACCTTCGCGTGGAGATAGTGCTGGATGATCTTCGTGGCGATACCCGCGGACGTCGCGCCTTCGAAGGTCACGTTCGGCACCATGACGACGACCACGACCTTCGGCGCGTCAGCGGGCGCCATACCGGCGAACCACGCGTAGTAGAGCGGCTTGCCATTCTTGTCGTTGCGCATCGTCTGCGCCGTGCCCGTCTTGCCGGCGACCGTAATGCCTTTGATCGCTGCCGCGGCTGCCGTACCACCTTCGGAAACCACGCCCATCATCGCTCGGCGAAGCTTTACGAGCTGGTCCGGCGTCAGCGTGATGTCCTTCGAGACCTTTGGCTGGCCGCGCTTGATCATTGGCGTCGGCTCGGTGCCGTCGGTCGCGAGCGCGCTGTAGAAACGCGCCATGTTCACGACGGTCTGCGCGTTCTCACCCTGACCGATCGCGAGGTTGAGCTCCTTCTCACCGGACGTCCAGCCGCGTGGCCCCCACTTCTGGTTGAAGTAGTCGGGGTAGCTCGTTGGAAAGAGCGGCTTCTTCTCTTCCGGCAAGTCGATGCCTGTACGTTTGTCGAAGCCGAGGCCGACACCGCCGCCGACGAGCCGGCTCAGACCGATCTTTTGCCCGAGCTGGTAGAAGTAGACGTCGCACGATTGCGCGATGGCGTTGGTGAGATCGAGGCTACCGTGTCCCTCTTTTCGCCAACACTTCCAGGCGCGATTGCCGAGATAGTAGAAGCCGCCGCACGCCTGCGGCATGTGTGTCGAGAAGTCGATCAGGCTGTCCTGCAGCGCCATCACCGACGTCGCCAGCTTGAACGTCGAGCCGGGCGGATACTGGCCCTGAATCGCCTTGTTGTAGAGCGGCTGTCGCGGGTCGTGCAGCAACGAGTCGAGATATGCCGACGACACGCCGCCCACATACCGGTTCGGGTCGAGAAACGGCGAGCTGTAGAGGGCGAGCACTTCGCCCGTCTGCGGGACCATCGCCACGACCGCGCCGGCGAGCGAGTCGCCGAACAGCGTGTGGATGTAGTCCTGGAGGTCGAGATCGATGTTCGTGTAGAGCGGCGGGCCTTCCTGCGGCGTGATCGCCTCGCGTGCGCGCGAGTTCGGCACGATGCGGTTGCGCGCGTCGACCTCGACGAATTGCACACCCTCTCGGCCGCGCAGCTCCTTTTCGTACTGCTTTTCCAGGCCCTGTTTGCCGACGATCTGGCCGGCCTTGTAGCCGGCGTTCGACATCGAGGTGAGCTCGCTTTCGCTGATCTCACTCACGTAGCCGACGAACGGGCCGACCGCCTCGCCGTCGGGATAGATCCGCTTTGGCGCCGACTGGATGATCAGGCTCGGAAAGTCGATGCGATGCTCCTCGAGCACCGAGATCACGTCGAAGGACGCGTCCTGCACGATGACGGTCGGACGCGTCCTGTCGCGCTTGTAGCGGCGAATCGCGTCTTGAAACTGCTTCTCGGTGAGTTGAATCGTACCGCGCAGTCTCGTGAGCGTCGCCGTGAGCGTGTCTTCGTTCTGCGGCAGCAGCGCGACTGAATAGCCGACCACGTTTTCAGCGATCGGCCTGTTGTAGCGATCGAGAATGCGGCCGCGTGGAGCGGGCGTCGGAATTTGCCGGAGACGGTTTTCCTCCGACGCGAGTGTATAGACCTGATTCCGGATCACCTGAGCTCGGAAAAACGCGCTCAGGAGAAAGACGAGCACCGCGCAGACGAGCGCCGTCGCGATCCGTCCGCGCCGGATGACGTCATTCGGGTGAAAGCTCACGCCGTTCGCACTTCCATCAGCGGCTTGAACAGAGACAACGCGAGCACGCCGGCCACCGCCGTCACCGCTGCGGAGAGCGGGGACCAGACGAGCACTTGCATGGCGATCTCAGCACCGTGGGCCTGGTGACCCACGACGAGCACGATCATGTCGAACAGCCACTTCGCGAGAAACAGAAAGAACCCGTTCAACGCGAGGTTGTCAGCGAAAAATACGGCCTTGAGCCACGATGCGCCGAACCCGACGATACACATGCCGAGCGCGGCCGCGCCAAAGGTGCTGACAGACAGAGAGTCGGCGACGAATCCGAGCAGCAATCCATACACCGCAGCACCGCCGGGACGCAGACGAACCGAACCCAGGAGCAGCGCCACGATCATGAAATCGATCGATGCCCGCCAAGCGAGCAGAGGCCGGAGCGTGTACTGCAGAACGATCAGGATCGCGCAGACGAGAATTGTCCGCGCCGCGCCGGTCCAGTTCATGTCCGAGGTCTACGAGTGGAATCAGGGCGAAGGGTATCGCGCCGGACTCGCGTCGTGTCGCGACGCGTGGTCTGTCCAGGCTGCCCGCCCGCCACAGGCGCACGTTGCGCGCCGCGCCCGCTGGTGTCGACTGGCGGCAGCGGCGTAGCACCCAGGGATCGCCGTACCGAATCGATCGTCGCGCGCTTCATCGAGTCCAGCGCCGCCTGACGCGCCTGCTCCTGCAGCTTCGCTGCTTGCTTCGCGAGCGAGTCACCGGCTGCCGCGATGCGGCGCGCGGCCGAATCGGTATTCACCGCGGTACCGGCGCCCCAGATGTTCCCAGTGCCCTGCGTCACGCGCTGCGGCGAGAGAATCAGAACGGACGTCACCCGCGACGGCGACACCGCCGGGCGCACGAGATACGTTCGCGTCCACACTTCGGCCGTCTTCAACTCCTGAACGATCGAGCCGATCGTGATGCCGCGCGGAAACGTGCCGCCAAGTCCGGATGTGTAGATCACAGTTCCGGGTTTGAGATTCACTCGTGTTGGTACACCACGGAGTTCCAACATGTACGAATCGCCGCCACCGACGCGCGCTGGATGCGGATAGACGATTCCAAACGCGGCGCCGTCCGCCGACATCGCGCTCGCCGCGAAATCCTTGTCCGTGTACAGAATCGCGATGCTCATCGTGGGATCCGCGTTGCGAATCGTGCCGACGAGCCCGTCCGCCGCGACCACCGGGCTGTATCGCGTCACGCCGGCCATGCTGCCGGCCGTGAGCGTCAGGCTGGTTACCAATCCATCGTTCGGCGTCGTGCTGTGCAGTGCCTCCGCGGGCACGAAGCCCCACTCGAGGCGCGTGCCAAGGCCGAGGAGCTTCCGGAGCTGATCGTTCTCGGTCTGCAGTCCTTGCAGCCGCGTCGCGCGCATCGACAGCGAGTCGATCACCAGTTGCTGCTGCTGGCTCGACGTCCACGCGACTCGCCAGCGCTCGGAGCCCCGCTGCAGGCCAACCAGGGGCGCGACGACCGTACGACGCAACGCGCCGGCAATGGCTTCGCGCGGACCCTGGAGCGTGGTGGTGCCGTCGACGCTGCGCTCTTCGCCAGGGAGTGCGATCGCGATCAGCGACACGAGCACGCAGCCGACCAACAGGGCGGCGTCGGTGCGGCTTCCAGAGCGAGTTGCGGTTGCCACGGTGCTACCTCACGTGCTGAGGACCGACCAGTATTTCTCCTCGTCGTCAAGAATCCGGCCGGTGCCGCGGACGACACAGGTGAGTGGGTCCTCGTCGACGTGAATGGGCAGACTCGTTTCTTGGCTGAGCAAGAGATCCAACCCGCGGATCAGCGCTCCGCCGCCGGTCATCACGATCCCGCGGTCCACGATGTCGCTCGCGAGCTCGGGCGGCGTGATCTCGAGCGCTCGACGCACCGCGTCGACGATCTGCTGGATCGGCTCCTGACACGCTTCACGAATCTCGCTCGAGTGCACGCGCACGGTCTTCGGAATGCCGGACACGAGATCGCGTCCCTTCACTTCCATCTCACGTTCGTCGCCGACCGGCGCCGCGGACCCGATGTTGATCTTGATCTGCTCGGCCGTCGGTTCGCCGATGAGCAAGTTGTAATTCTTGCGCATGAACTGCACGATCGACGTGTCGAGCTCGTCGCCGCCGGTGCGGATCGACGTGTCGCTGACGATGCCGGAGAGCGCGATGACCGCGATCTCGGTCGTGCCGCCGCCGATGTCGATGACCATGTTGCCGGTCGGCGTTTCGACGGGAAGCCCGACGCCGATCGCCGCCGCCATCGGCTCGGCGACCATGAACACTTCCTTCGCGCCCGCGCCAAGCGCGGAATCGCGCACGGCGCGCTTTTCAACTTCTGTAATACCGGATGGTACACAGACGATGACGCGCGGTTTCACCTTGAAGACGTGATTCTCGATGATGAGCGTGAGGAAATAGCGCAGCATCTTCTCGGTCACGTCGAAGTCGGCGATGACGCCGTCCTTCATCGGACGCACGGCGATGACGCCGTCGGGCGTTCGCCCCAACATGCGTTTGGCCTCGAGCCCGACGCCTTTGATCTTCTTGCTTTCGCGGTCGATAGCCACGACGGACGGCTCGTTGAGGACGATTCCCTCACCCTTCACATACACGAGGGTGTTGGCCGTGCCGAGGTCGACGCCAATTGCGTTCGCGGGGAACAGCGATCCCGCTTTGATGAAAGGCCAGCGCATCCAGTACCGGAAAAGTCGAAAATAGCGGTTGACCGACAGGGGCTTCTCCGCCCCTACAAGATATTGTCCTATCGCAAGATAGGGTACCGAGGCCCTTCGATATCGAACGGGTGTGGCTGTGTTGTCAGCCCGGTGTCCCGAAACGAGTCGGGCCGAGAAGCGCTGGGGGGTTTCATCTCCCCAACGATTCGCGGTCCGTCACGTCACAATCGTAATAGGTGGCGTCAATCGAGGAACGACGAAGGATCCTCGAACTTGAGCCCGAAGGCGTCCGCCACGCCCGGGTAGGTGACATGGCCGTCAGTCATGTTCAGGCCTTTGAGGAGAGCGGCGTTCTCACGCAACGCCCGCTTCCAACCCTTCCCGGCCAGCTGCAGCGCATAGGGCAGCGTCGCGTTGGTCAGCGCCAACGTCGACGTGCGCGGAACGCCTCCCGGCATGTTCGCCACGCCGTAGTGGATGATCCCGTCCACGACGTACGTCGGGTTCTCGTGCGTCGTCGCGTGGATCGTCTCCACGCAGCCGCCCTGGTCGATCGCGACGTCCACGATGACCGCGCCGGGCTGCATGAGCTTGAGGTCCTCACGGCGAATCAGCTTTGGTGCCTTGGCGCCCGGAATCAGCACGCCGCCTACGACGAGATCCGCCGTCGTGATCTGCTCGAGGATGTTGCGGCGGTTGGAGTGGATCATGACGCAGTTCGCCGGCATCACGTCCGAGAGATATCGCAGGCGCTCCAGCGACAGGTCGATGATCGTGACTTTGGCGCCCAAACCCGCCGCCATTTTCGCCGCGTTGATGCCGACGATTCCGCCACCCAGGATGACCACCTTGGCCGGCGCGACACCCGGGACGCCACCGAGCAGTACGCCACGCCCGCCGTACAGCTTCTCGAGGTATTTCGCGCCCTCCTGCACCGCCATTCGTCCAGCCACTTCGGACATCGGCGTCAACAGCGGCAGCTCGCGCGTCGGAAGCTCGACGGTTTCGTAGGCCACGCAGGTTGCTCCGCTCGCGATGTGCGCGCGCGTCAGCTTCTCGTCAGCCGCGAAATGGAAATAGGTGAAGATCAGCTGGCCGCGGCGCATGTGCGGCCACTCGCGCTCGATCGGCTCCTTCACCTTCATGATCATGTCGCTGTCCTTCCACACCGTCGCAGCGTCGGGCGCGATCTTGGCCCCGACGTCAGTGAAGGCGTCATCCGAAAAGCCGCTGCCAAGACCAGCGCCAGTCTCGATCAGCAGCGAATGCCCTGCGGCCACCAGAGCTTCGGCTCCGGCCGGCACGAGGGCGATACGGTTCTCGTTGGTTTTGATTTCCTTTGGTACGCCGATCTTCATTGGTTGTCGTCTCGGTGGTGTCATCCTCTGCGAGCGCAGCGAGCGGAGGATCTACTGTCTTGGTCGCGTGGCTTGGTTCGGATTAGTGAAAATAGATCCCACGGCGCTATCGCGCCGTCGGGATGACCGTTCCCTTCGGTCCAAGACTAACCACTGTCAGCTGCTCCGGCTGGAAAAAGTCTCGAGCGACAGCAGCAACGTCTTCCGTCGTGATCCCGTCGATGAGCGCGAGCACCTCGTCGAGTGTACGATACGGCTCGCCGTACAGTTCGACCGACGCCGCGCGATACATGCGCGATGACACACTCTCGAGCGAGAGCGTCACCTGGCCCTTGAGCTGCTGCCGTCCCATGGCGACTTCCGCGTCGGGAAGTCCGCCTTCGACGACTGATTGCAGCTCGGCGCGAATCGCATCGAGTGCGGCGCCCGCCGAGTCCGGCGCTGTCGCAACGTAAACGCCGTGCATACCAACGTCCGCGTGAAACGTCTGGTACGTGTAGACGGCATACGCCAACCCGAGCTCCTCGCGCACGCGCTGAAAGAGGCGTGAGCTCATCCCGCCACCGAGGAGCATGCTGAGCAGCAGCAGCGAGAATCGGCGTGGGTCGCCGTGCGGAACGGCAGTCGTGCCGGCGACGATATGCGTCTGTGCGCCCTCGCGCATCACGTGGCGAGTCACCGGTGGCTCGGCCCGCGGAGGTGTGCTCGTCATCGGCGTCGGATCGCCCGCAATCGCATCCGACCATCCCGTCGACGCGAGCACGTCGAGGAGTTGCTCATGCTCGACGTTTCCCGCCGCCGCAATCACCAGATGGCCCGGATGGTACGCGCGCGCGTGCAGATCGCGAAGATCGCGCACGCCGAGGTCGACGACCGTCTCACGCGTGCCGAGAATCGAGTAGCCGTACGGGTGAGATCCCCAGAGGGCCTCGTTATGCAGCTCGAATACGAGATCGTCTGGCGTGTCCTCCACCATCCCGATCTCCTCGAGGATCACCTTCCGCTCGAGCAGCAGGTCCGAGTGCTTGAGTGTTGGCCGAAAAACAATGTCTCCGATGACGTCGGCGGCCGCGAAGAGATGCTCGTCGAGGACGCGTCCCTGATAGACGGTGTGTTCGCGCGACGTGTACGCGTCGAGCGAACCGCCGAGTGCCTCGAGCGAGAGCGCGATCTCGTGTGCGCTTCGCCGGCCGGTACCCTTGAACACCATGTGCTCGAGCAGATGCGACACGCCCATCCGCTCACGCGGCTCATGCAGCGATGCCGCGCGAACCCATGCGCCAAACGAAACTGACCGAACGCCGGGCATGTGCTCGGACAGAACGGTCAGTCCATTTGGGAGGATCGTGCGCCTGAGCGCGGCGTCAGCCGCGATGACTCCTCCAGACACGCGTATCACTCTCGCCGCGAGCGCTCTCCCCTACCTCTGCCGCCGCCGCTGCGTGGACGGCCGCCGCGATCGCCACCTTCGCGGCGCGAACCATCGCCGCCGGCGTTCGGCTCCGGCTCCGGCATGCCTTCAGGGCGCGGCAACAGCGCCTTCATCGACAAGCGCAGGCGACCGCGCTCGTCGCGATCGATGAGCTTCACCTGCACGCGGTCGCCCTTCTTGACCACGTCCTCGGTCTTCTCGGTGCGCTCCCAGCGCATCTCCGAGATGTGCACGAGCCCCTCGGTGCCGGGCATGATCTCGACGAACGCGCCGAACGGCGTCGTCGTCTTCACCGTGCCCTCATACGTCTCGCCGACGATCGGCTCCGCCGTGAGCGCCTGCACCATCTGGCGCGCGCGCTCCATCGACTCGCCGCCGACGGCTGCAATGGTTACGAGCCCGCTGTCATCTACAGTAAGCTCGGCCCCGGTCTCGTCCTGAATGCCGCGGATTGTCTTGCCCTTCGGGCCAATGAGATCGCCGATCTTCTCGGGGCTGATGTTCATCGTCACGATGCGCGGCGCGAACGGCGAGAGATCGTCGCGCTTGTCGGGCAGCGCCTTGTCCATCTCGCCAAGGATGTGCATGCGCCCTTCCTTCGCCTGCGCGAGCGCCTTGGTCATGATCTCGAGATCGAGGCCTTCGATCTTGATGTCCATCTGGATCGACGTGATCCCGTTGCGCGTGCCGGCGACCTTGAAGTCCATGTCGCCGAGATGATCCTCGGTGCCGAGAATGTCGGTGAGGATCGCGTACTTCTTGCCTTCTTTGATGAGACCCATCGCGACGCCCGCGACGGCCGAGCGAATCGGCACGCCGGCATCGAAGAGCGAGAGTGAGCCGCCGCACACGCTGGCCATCGAGGATGAGCCATTCGACTCGAGGATGTCGGACACGACTCGAATCGTGTACGGGAACTCCTCGAACGGAGGCAGCACGCCCTGAAGCGCACGCTCGGCGAGGTTGCCGTGCCCGATCTCACGGCGAGACGTGCCGCGCATCGGGCGGACCTCACCCGTCGAGAATGGCGGGAAGTTGTAGTGCAGCATGAACGACTTGGTCGATTCATTCGCTTCGTTCACGGTCTCGAAATGCTGCGCGTCGTTCGCGGTGCCGAGTGTGGTCGTCACGAGTGCCTGCGTCTGGCCGCGCGTGAAGAGCGCTGAGCCGTGTGCGCGCGGAATGACGCTCGTGTCGATCGTGATCGGACGAACTTCATTCGGCTTGCGGCCGTCCACACGAAGGCCGGTCTCGAGCACCTGCGAGCGAAGCTGATGGTACTCGACGTCGCCGAGCACCGCCTTGATGTCCTTGCCATTGTCAGGCAGTTCAGCGGCGAGGGCCTCGGCAACTTCCTTCTTCGCTTTTTCCACGGCGGCGATGCGGCCGTGTTTATCCTTCTGGTTGAGCGCTTCCTTGATCTTGCCCTCGGCGAGCGCCTTGACCTTGGCGGTGACCTCGTCGGCGATCTGCACTTTCTCCCATTCCATCTTCTTCGGCCGTTCGCTGCCCAGCTTCTTGAGCAGCTCGTCCTGAACACCGATCAGCTCGCGGATCCCTGATTGTGCGACCTTGAGGGCTTCGACGACGTCGTCCTCGCTCACCTCGAGCGCGCCGCCTTCGACCATGTTGATCGAATCGGCGGTGCCGGCGACGACGAGCTCCATATCGCTGTACGCGAGCTGCTGGAATGTTGGGTTCAGCACCCACTTGTCCTGGATGCGGCCAACGCGAACGCAGGCGCACGGCGCGGGGAACGGAATCTTCGACGCGTTCAGCGCGGCCGATGCGGCGACCAGCGCGAGAACGGCCGGGTCATTTTCCTGATCCGCCGAAATGATATAGATGAAACACTGGACTTCGTTGACGAAGCCCTCCGGGAACAGCGGGCGAATCGAACGATCAACGATTCGCGCCGAGAGGATTTCGCCGTCGCTCGGACGGCCTTCGCGCTTGATGTAGCCGCCAGGAATCTTGCCCGCGGCGTAGGTCTTTTCGCGGTACTCGACGAGGAGCGGGAAGAAGTCGAGCGGGCTCTTGGTTTCACTCACAGTGACTGCGGCGAGGACCATCGTGTCGCCGAAGGTGACGAGAGCGGATCCGGCGGCCTGCTTGGCCATTCTGCCGGTTTCGATGACGAGCTTGCGGCCCGCGAACGTCTTCTCAACGCGTTGCATCATTGCTTTGGGTGCCCTTCATGGGCGAGGAAGTCGGTGAACCTGCGTGTCATCCCGAGCAAAGCGAGGGATCTGCACCTGGCCCGGTGTACGGAACCGGCGGGCAATACAAAACGCGCGGGCCGCAACAGTTGCGCCCGCGCGAGAGTGCTTGTGAATGGTCTAGTACCGGAGACCGAGTTCCTGGATGATCTGTCGGTAGGCATCGACGTCCGTGCGCTTCAGGTAATTGAGCAGACGGCGACGCTTTCCGTTCATCTTGAGCAGCCCACGGCGACCGTGGTGGTCGTTCTTGTGGGTTCGGAAGTGGTCCGTCAGATACTT
>Ga0070680_100003500_pt1 | contig 11714 bp, 17 predicted proteins | sample KBSC73BmetaG_FD_64672 | JGI IMG/M metagenome (GOLD analysis project Ga0070680, IMG submission 64672) | Corn rhizosphere microbial communities from Kellogg Biological Station, Michigan, USA - KBS C7-3B metaG | ecosystem: Host-associated > Plants > Roots > Rhizosphere | place: USA: Michigan...
GGCGGCAAGACCCGCCTGACCTTCTCGGCGCCGAGCCGCGGGCTCATCGGCTATCACGGCGAGTTCCTCTCCGACACCCGCGGCACCGGCATCATGAACCGGCTGTTCGAGCGCTACGGCTCGTACAAGGGCCCGATCGCGGGTCGCCAGAATGGCGTCCTCATCTCGATGGAGCAGGGCCCCGCGGTCGCCTACGCCTTGAACGCGCTCGAGGAGCGCGGCATCCTTTTCGTCTCGCCCGGCGAGATGCTCTACGAAGGCATGGTCATCGGCGAGAACGCCAAGCCGCAGGACCTAGAGGTCAATCCGCTGAAGTCCAAGCAGCTCACCAATTTCCGCGCGTCGGGCAAGGACGAAGGCATCCGCCTCACCCCGCCCAAGCGCATGACCCTCGAGCAGGCGATTGCCTACATCCAGGACGACGAGCTGGTCGAAGTCACGCCCAAGGCCATCCGCATCCGCAAGCGCTACCTCGACCCGCACGAGCGGAAGCGCGAGGCAAGGCGGGCGGAGGCGGCGTAAGCACTGGTCGCCGTCTGCTCTCCACCCGAAGCAGGCATTAGGGGAATGCGCCCCGATCTGATACAAGCCCGTATCGCGCGAATATTTGCATGTAGGCTCTTGCGCGGCTGAGAGACCGTTGGGCTCCCGCTTACCGAAGGGAGCGAAAATGGATCTCAATTATCTCTACCAACGTCACCAGGTGTCGCTGTTCATGGCCCAAAATGCCGCGAGCGAAGCAGCGCGGCGGGCCCATCGTGAGCTGGCGCAGGGCTATGCCTCTCGTATTGCCGTCGCCCGCGATCGATCGACTTTCGCCCGAGTGGCCTGATGGAACGGCTGTCCCGCGGTGAAGCCGCGGATGAGCTGCGCGAACGGGCTGCCTCCTGCCGGAGGCTGGCGCTCCGTGCACGCACCAGCAGCGGATCGAGCGCGCTGAGCACGGTCGCCGAGCAGTTCGACGACGACGCCCGGCGCATGGATCCTTCGAGCTTGAGACGCTGGGCGCGCGGGGAGGCCACATGAGCGAGCGCGAGAAAATCGACCAGGCCGAGCTCGACCGCCACGGCATCGAGCGTGTCCCCGCCGACGTCTATCTGTGGGGCGGCTATCGTTATTCGACGGCCCGGGACGCCCTCGCCGCCGCCAGGCGGAAGGAGAGGCCATGAGCCGCACGCTCTATCTCTCGCTCGACGAGGGCAAGGTCATCGCCTGTTGCCTCAAGGAGAAAGTCGGAGTTTCGGCGATCGAGCGCCTGCCCAAAGGCGGCGTGAGGCTGGTCTGCAAAAGCAGCGACGGCGCTGAACGGATCAGAAGGGCGCTCAAGTCCCAGCTGATCGACGACGACGAAAGCGCCCGCGAGCGGCATCGGCCGAGCACGCCCTTATGGTAAGGCGGCCGCGATGAGAAAGCGCGAGGACACGGCCGAAGGCTGCCGCGAGCTCGCGCTCGACGATCGGGCGCGGGCTGCCGACGTCGTCGGCAGCGAGCATATGCGACGCACGCTCGAGCGCAGCGCGGAGGTGTGGGTCGCGCGGGCGAAGCTGCTCGAGCGGCTAGAGGCGAACGTCAGCGCGAGGACTGAGGACCAGGCGCTCGAACAACAGCGGAAGATCGAAAGGGAAAGCAATGGCTAAGGGCCAGATACGCTCGAACAAGGAAGCTCGAAAGCCGAAGGCCAAGGGTGCGAAGAAGGGCAATGCTTCGAACCCGTCCAGGAAGCCGTAGGGAGAGCGATGGATGCGTATTGAAGGATCCGTTCGCTCGAACCTCATTGCCGCGGTCGCCAGCGCCCGCCGCTGGCGAGGACGGCAGGTCCACAAGGACACGGCCGATCACTGGCGACGGCTGCTCGATTACGGCAAGCTGGTCCAACGCCAGGCCAGCGGGGAGTCGGTCGGCGACCTGGTGGCGGAGCTCGAAAGCGAGATGGCGCACATCCGCGTGGGATGAGGCGGACGCGGCCTGCCGGCGCGGCGATTCGCATCCGCAAACGCTACCTCGACCCACACGGGCGCAAACGCGCGGCGCGGCGGGTAGAGGCGGCCTAACCTGTTCGCCGGCGAACGCCAGGGTCCAGGACGATTCACCGCAAAGTGAATGGTGACTTCAGCAGCTTCGGCCTTCGCGCAGCTGCAACCGTCGTTCGAGCTAAATCACCAGCCGAGTTCCGACCTTCCGTACGCGGGCCTAGCGAACGTGACAGGCGTCGAGCTGGCGTTTGACATTGGGCAAGGCGGTTGCATGAGTTATGTGCTGGGAGTCCACATACTGGACCACGACGTCCGCCTCGTTCCAGGTCGGATGCTTGGTCACTACCGCCCGATAAGCAGCTGACAGTCTGTCCAGCCCGGCGCGGAGGCCGCAGGCGCAGGCCATTCCGGGTGATTTGCACGCCGCGGCCTGCCGGGCGAGCGAGTCGATCGCTTGCTGGACTGAGCGAAGATCCTCGATGTCATTGGTCTTGGTCAGAATCACGGGCCGGCCCGCTGCCTGCTGAGCCGACGAAGCCAATATGAGTGCCACGACAAAATAGTGCGGTGTTGTTGCGCGGTTCCACATCGGCAATCTCCTCAGCATCGCACGCGTCCGGTTGCTTAGACACCCGAACTGAGCAGCCGTTGACAGCGACTGTACGCCGCGTACTATTGGTGTCAATGAACCTCGCGACGCTCCCGGCACTGCTGCTGTTCCTCGGGGAAGGCCGCTCCGGCTATGATGTGCGGCGGCTGTTCCAGACCACTCCGATCGGTATTTTCAGCGACAGCCCGGGAGCCATCTATCCGGCGCTGGCACGGCTCGAGAGGGCGGGACTCCTTACCAGTGAAGCGCAGTCCTCAGGCCGAAACCGCCGCGTATATCGCCGGACTCCCGCTGGCGAAGCGGCGCTCAACGAATGGCTTAAGGCGCCGGTCAGCTGTGAAACGGTCGAGCGGCGTCCCCGCGAAATCGAGCTGAAATATGTAATCGTCGCGTCGCACCTCGGAGACGCCCAGGCCACACGCTTCATCGCGGAAGCAGGCCGAGCGTTCGAACGGCGAATTGCCGAATTGGAAGCCGCCCGGGCAAACAAGGAGCTGACCGCGCCGTCAGTTGCCGCGCTTGATCTCGGGATACGGCTGTTTCGCACGCGGCGGGAATGGTGCCGCGAAATCGAAAGCCGTGAGGATAGGGGGAAATAAGATGTTCTTGGTTGCAGCCCTGCTCAGCGTCGCGGCGAATCGCGCGATATATCGCCGGCCTCCTTCTCAAGGGCTGCGACATTACCGCTACGAATCTTCGCAGATGGTCGGCGGCCGCTCCGCGAATGGCTATCGGATGGACTTCGATCTCGAATATTCCGGGGGCGCGGTTTACGCGATCGTCCGCAATTCATTTACGTTCGACGGAACCTGGCAACCCGTCGAACCGGACGCCGACTGTCGCGCAGCCATGCATGGCGACAAGGACAGTCTTGCACGCGTCAAATTGTCGCCGCTCCAGCCGGACGTGGCGAGAAGCCTCGGCGCCGCTTTCCTGCCCTTGTGCGCGCCGCCGGGCATCTTCTTCCCTGTGACCGACATCCTCAACGTCGCGCTCATTCCGACGCCGCATTTTCGAGCGACCGAGCTCACCCAAGTTGGCCAGTCGCTGCCTTGTGCGGGATTTCACGCGGCGTTCGATCGTGCCGGCGTCACGATGCGGGAAAGCTCGCCCGCGTGCGAGATCAGCCTTGTCTCGCTCGACCGCCGAAATGCCGCGGTCGACTGGAAACCCGCCCTGGCGGATCTGCAGCTTGTAAAGAATGTGAACGGCCACTCTGTCACTCTGGCGGGGACCGAGCATTTCGCATTTGAATCTGTGGTCGACCGGCGGACAGGGGAGCTTGAGCGCGCCCGCACGGCTTATGACGACCTTGACCTGAAGATCGTCGGTGCTCCCGACACGGTTCCTCATGTCCGGATCACGCGCACGGTGACTATTGAGCCGCTCAGCGAATGACGAACATCAGTGATTTCGGCGTCGCAATTGAAGCTGTTTGAACCGGGGGGAAAGACTGCCGCACAAATCGCTCCGATTCAAAAGCATGGATTGGCAACTGGGGAGGGCATGCAATGAAATGGTTTCTTGGTCTCTCGGCAGTTCTGGCGTGGCTCTTTGGCGCGATGCTCCTGTTCATGCCGGCGCAGTTTTACGCGCCGGCCGGAATTGCAATGACACCAATGAGCGCGACCGTCGCCCAGGCCCACGGCGCGACCCTGATCGGCCTCGGGCTGATCAACTGGCTTGCAAGGGATGCCGACCGGGACGGACTTGTCGCGGTGTTGGCCGGTAACCTCCTCGTCCAGATCGCATCGCTGGGCGTGATCCTGCGAACGATGAGCCTCGGCGCCGGAAGCGCGGTCGCGCCCGGCCTCGTGATCCATGTGACCCTTGGAGCGCTGTTCTGCTGGTTCCTCATTCGGGCAACACGAGCGACTGCGTGAACTGAGTAGGTTCTTGGCTCGACCCTTCTCGTAGTTCGCGCGACGCCGCGAAAACCATTTTCCTACAGCACCCCTTTTGTGCCTTAAGCTCGTGGATGCAGAGTCGCTTCGCATCCGCCGGCGAGGCCGGCGGCCCACGGCAATCCGACACATCCCGCAAGCCCTCGTTGCACGCGCGAGCTTGCGCGCGTGGGCTCGCTGCATTGGCTCGGGTTGACCGTCTGTCACCCTCACTTCCACCCGAACCTGACAAAGCTGACATACCCCACCCCCCCCTCACGCGTACGCACGCGCGCACACGCGTTGAGGGCACAACTTCCACAACTTCCGCGGCCCGCCGCCTCCGCGAAAACCGTCGAGCTTTTCCAGTTCCCGAGAGGGCGAATCCTATTTGCAGCGCGCGCGAAACAACGATTCCGCTGTTTCTGCGTTACGCGGCCATGCCTCGAAAGCAGCTTCTGCACATGCTTCTGGGCGCGGCGATCGCGATCGTCTTCATCGTGCCGCTCGGCGTCTATCTGTTCGTCAAATCGGGCATCTACAATGTCGCGGCCTCGCACCCGCACACCAAGTTCACCGAATGGATCACCCACGAGACGATGATCCATTCCGCGCGCCGGCGGGCGGCGCACATTCAAATGCCACGGGATTTGGGTGCGGTGCACGTGTTGAGGGGCTTCTGCACCTACGAAACGCATTGCGTCGCCTGCCACGGCGCGGCCGCGTTGGCGCGCGAGCAATGGGCGGCGGGACTGGAGCCGAGCCCGCCCTACCTCCTCGATGCCACGTCCAAATGGAGTCCGCGGCAGCTGTTCTGGATCGCCAAGAACGGGATCAAGATGACCGGCATGCCGTCGTGGCGGAATTCGCTGTCCGACGGCCAGATCTGGGACGTCGTCGGCTTCCTGGAAGCGATGCGTCAGCTTCCGCCGCAGACCTACCTCCAATGGCGCTCCAGGCGCATGTGCGGCGGCGTCAAGGGCCCCTGGCCAGCTCCAGCACCACCTTCCACTCCTCGTCCCTGACCGGGGCCACCGACAGCCGCGACTGGCGGATCAGCTCCATCTTCGCGAGGCGGGGCTCGGCCTTGATCTCGGCGAGCGTGACCGGCCGCGGCAATGCCTTCACCGGCTCGACCCCCACCGACACCCAGTCGGCGGCCTTGGGATCCGGCCGCGCCTCGCGCGTCACGCGCATGATCCCGACCAACGCCTTGTCGGACATGCTGTGATACAGGAACGCCTCGTCGCCCTGCTTCATGGCCTTGAGGTGAAGCCGCGCGGCGTTGTTGCGCACGCCGTCCCATTCGGTGCCGCCGTCGCGCACCAGATCCGCCCAGCTGTAGCTTTCAGGTTCGGATTTCATCAGCCAATAAGCCATCCCGCGGCGTGCCTCCTGTCCCACTTTGGTTACACGGACGACGAGCCGAGTGGAATGGCCGGTGAAGCGCACTTTGGGCTGTGGATAACTCTGAGAAAACTGAACGATTTGAAAGGGTTCCGAATTCCATCGCGAGTCGCGAACGGTTCACCGAGGAGTGGTTGGACTCGATGTAAACATAACTTATCTGGCTTTCAGCGATTGAGAGCGAGAGAGCCGAAAGCGCGAATGAGGCGCGGGGCTCCAGAGGCAAGACGGGCAACCCCCGCTGGAATGTAAAGCGCGCTTTTAGCGCCTCCAGCGGGCCGCCCGCCAGCAAGGGCAAAAGGAAAAGATGGTCAATCTGTTCGGCGGGCGCATTGCGTCTGCGCTCGTGGGTATTTCCGTGCTTGCGATGGGTTCGAGCGCGAGCGCTCAGGATTATTCGAGGCTCAACGTTGCGGCGGCCGTGAAGTCGCTCGACGTCGATGCTTCGGCAAGCCCGCTCGGCACTTCGATGTCGGCGCTGGCGAAGCCGGTCGTTGCGGCGACCAACGCGATCGCTACCGCGACCGGCGCCGTGTTCCAGGCGCAGCCGGCGCAGTCGGTGACCGTGTCGCTGACGCCGTCGATCGCGACCGAAGCCGCGTGGCTCTACAAGGGCGGCTGGCCGCTCTATGCGCTGGTCCAGAAGTTCGAGACCAATGCGCAGCTCGACACCGAAACCAACTGCCTGGCCACCGCGGTCTATTTCGAATCGCGCGGCGAGAGCCTCGAGGGCCAGCTGGCCGTCGCTCACGTGGTGATGAACCGTGCCGCTTCGGGCCGCTATCCGCCCGACTGGTGCAGTGTCGTGAAGCAGCCGGCGCAATTCTCGTTCGTCCAGCACGGCCAGTTCCCGCAAGCGGACACCAATTCCGAGGCCTGGAAGAAGGCCGAGGCGATCGCCGAGCTCGCCGCCGCCAACATCGTTCCGAGCGTCGGTTCGGACGTGCTCTGGTACCACGCCGACTATGTCGCTCCGTCGTGGAGGCACAACCTCCAGGAAGTCGAGCAGATCGGCGCGCACATCTTCTATCGCGCTTAACGCGGTTAATCTTCTGGGGGGCGAGGAGGCGCTTCGGGCTTGGGTCCGGAGCGCCTTCTTCATTCCGGCGCTCAGGGGATTCGCTTGGGCGTAAATGCGATTCACCGGGGATTCGCAGCCGCGACAATGTGCGCAACCATCGCGCGGCGAGAAAAGCGGCTGCTTTTTTCCAGGACTTCGGGGGAGGTTCGCCGGTGCTCAGGATCCTTGTTGTCGAAGACGATTTGCCGCTGGCCGTCACCCTCAAATATCTGGTCGAGGACAATCCGCGCTACCGCGTCCTCGCCATGGCCCACGATGCGGACAGCGCAATTGCCGCCGCCGAGGAGCATGAGCCCGACCTCGTGCTGCTCGACCTCCATCTCGCCAACGCGACCACCGGCTTTTCGGTCGCCGTGCGGCTCAACGACCTCGGCGTCCCCTGCCTATTCGTCAGCGGCAAGGCGCCGCGTTTCCCGATGCCCGACCTCGCGCTCGGATGCCTCATGAAGCCGTTCACGGCGGAGGACGTCCATCGCTCGCTTGCCGCCGCCGAGGACCTGCTCCGCGGCCGTGAAACGCTTCGGCCGAAGCTGCCCGACAATCTCACCATCTACGAACCGCAGGACCACGCGGTCGTGGTCGAGCCTGGCTTCATCCCCTCGAAGCGCTCGCTACGGACACGCCTCGAGCACTGGATCTCCGGTCAACAGCATTAGGCCAGGCTACAGTCGCATGTAGCCCTTGCGCGGCTCGCGAGTGCCGAGCGTCTCCTCGGTCAGCGGCGCTCCGGCGTCGAGCAGGGCCTGGCGCCGCCGCTTGATCTCCGCGCTCCGCTGCACGTCCTCGAACCGCAGCAAGTCGGCAAAGCAGGGATCCCCCAGCACGCGCTGCACGAACGCAGCCGTGCGCGGCCAGCGCCCCGCGTTGGTTTCGAAGCCGGCGTAAGCGCCGTTGCGGAAGAAGCTCGCGATCGAAATGTCCGCCAGGCCGATATCGCCGAACAGGAAACCCTCGGCAGGCAATTGGCGCTCGAGGAAGTCGAGCGCCGCCGGAATGTCCTCGCTGAGCGTCCTCTCGATCCGCGCCTGGTCGCCCGGCTCGCTCCAGACGATCGGATGCACGACCTTCTGGTAGAACAGGCCCCAGATGAAAAGATCGCCGAGCCGGGTGTCGGCAAACTCCTCGAACCAGCGCGCGCGGGCGCGGGCCTTCGGATCGGCCGGCAGCAACGGCCGCTTCGGATAGGCGTCGTCCAGATAGGCGCAGATCACCGACGAATCGCTGGTGTGAAAGTCGCCGTCGATCAGCACCGGAATGCGCCTCAGAGGGCTCAGCCGTTCGAACTCGTCATTGCCGTAGAAGGGCGTGATCGGGTCGACCTCGTACGCGAGGCCCTTGAGGTTCATGCACGCGAGGACCTTGCGGACGTAGGGGCTGACGAAACTGCCGACGATCCTGATCATGGTGCGCCAAGTGGGCTTTTTGGATGGCTGCCGCAATAAGCGCTGGACACGCTGCAATTGTAGCGCTACAGGTGTAGCGCACCCAAGTGAAAGGTACCGCCATGGTCCGCTCGATCTATCCGCTGTTCGCCGTCGCCCTGATGGCCGCTGCTCCTGCGCTCGCAAGTGAGGTCGTTCCCGTTCCTTACTTCGACGCTGTGGGCCTGCGTGGCGGCGGCGATGTGGTGATCGTTCCCGGGCCTACCGAGCGGGTCACGATCCTCGAGGGCAGCGCGCGCGTCACGCATATCTACGTCGAGCACCAGCGCAGCCTCAGGATCGACGCCTGCGATGGGCCGTGCCCGCGCTTTTACCGCCTTCGGGTCGAGATCCAGTCGCCGCGAGTGCCGGTGCTTGCGGTCGATGGCGGAGGCACGATGACCGTTGCGCGCGGCTTTGCCCCCGAGCGCCAACTGGTTGCCGCAGTGAACGGCGGCGGGCGGATCGACACGCGTGCGGTCCCGACCGGCGATGTGACTGCCGCGGTAAACGGCGGAGGCCAATTGTTCGTTGGCCCGGCCAGAGCACTCACCGGCGCGGTCCGTGGCGGCGGCTCCATCCGCTATCTCGGTAATCCGGTCGTGACCAGCGCCGTCCAGGGCGGAGGTTCGATAGGCCCCGGCTACTGATCGTCCAGCTCGACGATCTCGACCCGGTCCGGAGTGAAGCGCAGACCGACCGTCAGCAGCGCGCGAAAGGCGTTGTAGCCGCCGGTACCAGGATGAAAGGCGTGGAAGAACAGCTGCGGCTTTCCCCCGACACCCGGCGCGACGGAAGCATGGCCGGGCGCGACCCACTCGCGGGTCGAGCGAAGGAGCGGCTCTCCCTGCTTTTCGTAGGGTCCGAGCGGATGATCGGCGACCGCGACGCCGATCCCGTATGACGGCGTCGAAAAGTCGTTCCCGGCATAAAACAGCCAGTAACGGCCCTCCTGCCGGGTGACGAACGGCCCCTCGATCAAATGCCCTTCCCAATCGAGGTCGTTGGTTAGGACCAGCTTGCTGTCGCCGATCAGCGAGCGGCCGTCTGCAGCGATGCACTGGCCGCGGATCGGCGTCGTCATGGCTTCGAGGATCGCCGGAGCCAGCCCGAATTCGATGAGCGCGGCGCGGACCTTGGTCCAGTTCGCGAGCGCCGCTTCGATCAGTGGCTGCATCAGGAAAAACCGCACCATCGGCCGCTGCACGTTCGCCCAGGGTACGATGGCCGCGGCGAACGCTGCGGTGCGGCGGTCTTCCTCGGCGGAGAACAGCCGCGGGAGCAGATCGGGATGGCTCCGCAGAAGCATCGCCAGCGGACGCGGCCAGATGCTGTTCCGATCGTCCTTCCAGAACAGGTAGCGCTCGCCGTCCGCATCGAGGAACAGGTCGGAATCGATGACTCCCCCGCTCATCTGCGGCTGGTCAGGATCGTAGCCCAACCCCGTCGTGTTGACCGGCGTTCCAGTGATCAGCGGCGCGCCATTGTCGGTCCACGGCCCTTCCGGCGAAGGCGCGCGGGCGAGCCCGATCGCCAGCGCGTTGTTGGCCTGGCGAGCAGTGAAGACCGCCCAATATTCGTCTCCGGCCTTCGCGATTTCAGGCGCCCAGAAATCCGCGACATCGCGTCCTTTGGCGGCCCAGGACGGCTCTCGGCCTTCGGGGAAGATGAAGCCCTTCGGCTCCCAGTGCTCGAGGTCCGCCGAGTGGAGGATTGGGAACGCGTCGGGCGCGTCGTTCGACGTCGCGACGAGCCACCAACCGTCCTCCGTTCGAAGCACGGCGGGATCGCCATAGCCGACGAGGATCTGCGGATGGATATTCTCGGTCAGCAGCGGGCGCCACCGGATCGCCGGCGCCGGATGCTCGACCGCGTCGGCGAAGACATGCGGGACGCGCGTGCCGAATTCCTGCGCGATTTGCCGGAAGAACTTGGAAAAATCCTGCTGCGTGCCGGTCGGCACCTCATAGGCGCGGCCGTCGACGATGATCCGGAATCCGTCGCCTTCGGCGTGTGCATCGACGGTGAACAGCTGGTCGGCGGCGGCAGGCAAGTCGTCGGGCATGAATGACTAAATACCCGCGGCGAAGGATGGATGCCCCGCGTGGATTCGAACCACGATTGACGGAGTCAGAGTCCGTAGTCTTACCATTAGACGACGGGGCAGCTTGGGAGCGGCGAGATAGAGAGTCGCCTCCAGACGGTCAACGGCGTGACCGAGCGAGCCCCGGTTTTCGCATGTAACGGCCACTGCGCGGCGCCTGCGGACTTGCCCAAACCCATAAATTTGTGATTAAATCCGTATCAAGTCAGCCGTCCTCCTTCGGACGGTGAAGGATAGAACGGGCGTGTAATGGCGCAGGGTGTCGCCAGTGCGCCCGCTCTGCAGCAACGGTATCGCGAGCAGAGTGGGCCATCGGACCAGGGCTTCTCGCCGAAGCGGGAGCCGCATCGCCACACCTATGGAGCGATCGATCTCGGCACCAACAATTGCCGTCTCCTCATCGCGCGTCCGAACGACGGCGGCTTCACCGTCATCGACGCATTTTCCCGGATCGTGCGGCTCGGCGAGGGCGTCTCGCGCACCGGGGCCCTGTCGCAGGAGGCCATGGACCGCGCCGTGGCCGCCTTGTCGATCTGTGCCGACAAGCTGAGGCGCCGCAACGTCTCGCTGTCGCGGTCGGTCGCGACCGAGGCTTGCCGACGCGCGAGCAACGGCCGCGAATTCGCCGAACGGGTGCGCGAGGAGACCGGCATTGCGCTCGACATCATCGAGCCGGCCGAGGAGGCGAGGCTCGCGGTGCTCGGCTGCCACAAGCTGCTCGAGCCCGGCGAGGGGCCGGGGCTGATCTTCGACATCGGCGGCGGCTCGACCGAGCTCGTGCTGATCGACCAGGAGGAGGGCACGACGCGGATCCGCGCATGGTGGAGCGCGCCCTGGGGCGTCGTGTCGCTCACCGAAAGCGAGGGCAAGGAAGCGCTCGAGGGCCCGGACCGGCTGCTCGCGTACAAAAGGATGCGGGAACGGGCGCGCCGCGCCTTCGCCAATTTCGCGACCATGCTTCCCGAGGCGCGGGAAGGCATCCGGCTGCTCGGAACCAGCGGCACCGTGACCACGCTTGCGAGCGTCCATCTCGCGCTGCCCTTCTACGACCGCCGCGCCGTCGACGGCCTCCATGTGCCGATCGAAGCGATGCAGAAGATCAGCGGGATGATCGCGAGCATGGATTACCAGGAGCGCTCGTCGCTCCCGTGCATCGGCAACGAACGCGCCGATTTGGTGGTCGCCGGTTGCGCCATCCTCGAAGCGATCATGGAAATCTGGCCGGCGAAGAACCT
>Ga0070680_100003503_pt1 | contig 11709 bp, 11 predicted proteins | sample KBSC73BmetaG_FD_64672 | JGI IMG/M metagenome (GOLD analysis project Ga0070680, IMG submission 64672) | Corn rhizosphere microbial communities from Kellogg Biological Station, Michigan, USA - KBS C7-3B metaG | ecosystem: Host-associated > Plants > Roots > Rhizosphere | place: USA: Michigan...
GCACCCCCTCCGTCGCCGTATGACGGCGCCACCTCCCCCGAGACGGGGGAGGGATCGGACTCGACCGCCACCGCGCCGGAAGAGCGCGCGCAAGCCCGGCCGGCCGCCGCGCAAGAGCTGAACTCTCCTCCCCCGTCTCGGGGGAGGTGGCGCGGTAATCCGCGACGGAGGGGGTGCCCCAGTCGAATCGCCTGCCGATTTTCAGATCATGATCTTGAGTTGGAGAGAGCGGCCGCGCGGCACCCCCTCCGTCGCCGTATGACGGCGCCACCTCCCCCGAGACGGGGGAGGGATCGGACTCGACCGGGTTCGACCCTACGGGCCGGTGGCGCGGAAGCGGCTGGCGGCGATGGAGCCGACGATCAGGAAGCCCAGCAGCACCAGCACCTGCGCGGCGATCAGCGGCGGTTCGTTGCCCGTGGGCGCGTAGCGATGCAGCACCGCGATCCGCATGAACGCCTGGCTGATGCCCATGAAGACGTTGAGGTAGAGGCCCGCGATGATGGTGATCGCGTAGATCCAGCGCCACAGGCCGTTCAGCCGCGTGGCGTAGAGCGCGAGCAGGCCGAGCGCCAGGACGCCCAGCAGCATCCAGCAGACGTCCTGCGGCGGCCCGAAGGTGTTGGGCGGGAACAGCAAGCCCGCGCCGGCGGTGACGATGGTGCTGGCGAAGAACAGCGGGTTCCAGATGCCGAGCGGGCGCATCTTGCGCATGTCGCGCACCACCATCATGCCGGCGAACATGGCGAACAGGCTGACGATCACGTAGATCAGCTTGAAGGTCGCGATCGGCAGGCCGAGAACCATGGCGGACATCATACCATTTCCTGCCGGAAGGCCGGCATGACTTGTTCACCGAAGGCGCGCATCGACGCCAGGTTGCGGGCATGGTTCATCGCGCCGAAGCCGGTCTGGCACAGCAGGTGGCGGACGCCGGCGTCCGCCAGCTCGGCGACCTGCTCGCGCACCCGCCCGGGCGAGCCGTAGAGCGAGCCGGTCTCGAGCACATAGGGGATGGCCACGTCGTCCTTCACCGCGGGGTCGGTCCACGGGTTGAGCGTCTCCGGGCCGGGCGCGAAGTCGGGCGGATTGTAGGCCCCGCGCACGTGCATCATGTGCGCGCGCGTCTCGACCAGCAGCGCGGCCAGCTCGTCCTCGGCCTGGGCGTCGGACTCCGCCACGTAGACGTTGCGCCACAGCGCGCTCTGCGCCATCAGGCGGGCGCGCGTGGCCGCGTCGTGGCCGCCTTCCGTGAGGCCGGCCTCGTAGAGCGCCCAGCGCTCGCGGATGCGGGCGACCGGCAGGCGGGCGGTCAGGATCGGGATGCCGAGCCGGCCGCATTCGGTGAACGAGCCGGGCGAGATCACGCTGCGCCACAGCGGCGGCCGGGCCTGCACGGGCCGGGGCCGCAGCGCCGGCACCTTCACCTTGTGGAACCGGCCGTCGTACTCGAAGGCCTCGCCGCCCCACGCGCGCTCGATGATGGCGACGGCCTCTTCCATGCGCTCGCGGCTGTCGGTGCTGCGCAAGCCGTGGCCGATGAACTCGTACTCGTTGTAGACGGTGCCCTTGCCGAGGCCGACGTCGATGCGGCCCTTGCTCAGGTTGTCGAGCAGGGCGAGCTGCGTGGCCAGGCGAACCGGATGGTGGAACGGCGTCTGCACGACCGCGAAGCCCAGGCGGATGCGATTCGTTTTCATCGCCAGCGCCGCGGCGAACATCAGCGAGTCGTTGTAGACGCTCTCGCCGGTGAAATAGTGCTCGGTCAGCCAGACGTCGCTGAACCCCAATGCCTCGGCGGCGCAGACCTGCTCGATCTGCTGCTCGATGCGCGCCGCGTCCTCTTCCGGCGACGGCGACAGGCTGAGCGTCAGCCAGCCGAATTGCATCGAATTTTCCCCCAAGTCCGAAATCGGCGGGACAGTAACACCGAATGCCGCGGCCGGAACATCGGTTGCCGGGAAAATTACAATTGGAACAGAGACGCCCGATCAAGCGCGCTCAGGCGGGCAGCTCGTAGCCGATGGCGGTCTCGTCGGCGATGGTCCGCTGGACGGCGGGCCGCGCCATCATGCGCGTGTAGTGCGCCTGGAGCCGGACGAGGCCGGGCGGCGGCGGCGCCTGGCGGTTGACCATGCGCCAATAGAGCCGGAACAGGTGGATATCGACGATCGAGTAGCGGCCCAGCGCCCACTGGCCATCTCCCAGCTTGCGCTCGGCGATCGCCCACGCGGCGGCGACGTATTCGCCACCGAGACGGGCCACCGGATGGATGCCCGAGGCGATGAACGACATCCACGAGATGGCGTGCGCCTCGGTCTCGGGATCGTTCGCCGGCAGCAGGTTGGCCTCGGGGTGGCGCTTGGCGAGATAGAAGAGACAGGCCGCGACCTGACTGAGCGGCCGGCCGTCGATCTGCATCATCGGCACCGCGCCCTCGGGATTGAGCGCCAGGTAGGCCGCGGTCTTCATGTCCTTCCGATGGAACGACATGAGCTTCTTCTCGAACGGCACGCCGATCTCGTGCAGCGCGATGTGCACCGCCATCGAGCTCGAGCCGGGCGCCATGTAAAGGGTGAGCTTGTCTGCCAAACTATGGCCGGCGCAGCAGGTCGGCTTCGGGAACGCCGGCCTCGTAGTCGGCGGCCATCCTGTCGGCGTCGAACAGCACGCCGATCGGGTTCTGGGCGAACGGCTCGGTGTGGAAGTAGCCGGCGGCGCCGGCCTTGTCGAAGGCGTCGACCTGCAGCTCGACCTGGTTGCCGTCGGGATCGCGGTAGTACATCGACACGGTCGGGCCGTGGTTGATGGTGCGCACCGGCACGATGCCCTGGGCCTTGAGCCGCCGCCAGGTCGACAGCAGCTGGCCGAGGTCGGCGAAGGTGTAGGCCACGTGCGCCAGGCCCCAGCTGTCATCGGGCGCCTTCCTGAGGCCGGGCACCTGGACGAAGGCGACGCGGTGGTGCTCGTCGTCGTAGCTGATGAACGAGATGTAGTCGTTCTCGAACACCTTGCGCGCGTTCAGCACCGTCAGATACCAGTCGCGCAGCGGATCGCGGTCGGAGGTGCGCAGCACGAAGTGGGCGAACAGCGAGGGCGAAACCGGCGTGCCGTCGAGCCGACGCTTCATCCGTTCGCCGAGGGTCTTGTCGACATGCTGGTCCATGAAGCCCTCCTTCAGTGGGCGTTCTTCGGCTCTCCCGGCTGGCGTGGCAGGAGCGCCGTCAACAGGCCCAAGCATAGCAGGAACGGCGTCACCTGGTAGACGAAGGTGATGCTGGTCATGTCGGCGATCTCGCCCAGCGCCGCGGCGCCGAGGCCGCCCAGGCCGAACGAGAAGCCGAAGAACATGCCGGCGACCAGCCCGACCCGGCCGGGCAGCAGCTCCTGGGCGTAGACCAGGATGGCGGGGAAGGCCGAGGCCATGATCATGGCGACGGTGACGGCCAGGATGCCGGTCCAGAACAGGTTGGCGTGCGGCAGGAGGAGGGCGAACGGCAGCGCGCCCAGGATCGAGAACCACATCACCGGGATGCGGCCGACCTTGTCGCCGACCCAGCCGCCGCCCAGGGTGCCGAGCACGATGCCGATCATGAAGGCCACGAGATAGAACTGCGAGGCCTGCACCGACAGATGGAACTTCTGGATCAGGTAGAAGGTGTAATAGGAGCCGAGGCTCGCCTGGTAGACGTTCTTGGAGAACAGCAGGGTCACCAGGATGACGATGGCGAACACGACGCGGCGCCTGGACAGGCCGTGCGCGGCGACGGTGGGCGCCCCCGCTGACTTGCCGCGCGCCGCGGGCCTGGCGCTGGCGGCGCGGCGGGCGCGATACCAGTTGCCGACCTGGAACAGCACGACCATGGCGATCAGGGCGGCGGCGGAGAACCACACGATGCTCTGCTGGCCGCGCGGCACGACGATGAAGGCGGCGAGCAACGGGCCCGAGGCCGAGCCGATGTTGCCGCCGACCTGGAACAGCGACTGGGCGAGGCCGTAGCGGCCGCCCGCCGCCATGCGCGCCACCCGCGAGGCCTCGGGATGGAAGACCGAGGAGCCCATGCCGATCAGCGCCGCCGAGAACAGGATCATCGGATAGGAGTGGGCGTGCGACATCATCAGCAGGCCGACCAGGGTGAAGCCCATGCCGACCATCAGCGAATAGGGCTGCGGCTTCTTGTCGGTGTAGAGGCCGACGACCGGCTGCAGCATCGAGGCGGTGAACTGGAAGGCCATCGTGATCAGGCCGACCTGGCCGAACGACAAGGCGTAGTTGCTCTTCAGGATCGGATAGATCGCCGGGACCAGCGACTGCATCATGTCGTTCAGCATGTGGCAGAAGCTGAGCGACAGGATGATCGCGAAGGTCGTGCTGTTGGCCGATGCGCTGGCGGAGGCGGTGTCCGAGAGCGTGGGGGCGGTGTTGGTTGATGGGGCGGCGCCGGCCGCCAGGGTACTGTCGCTCATGTGCCCATAATAAAGGCAGGCCCGCGCGGCCACCACCTCGGGCTGATGCATGTCTCCTGCGTCGGGGGAGAACAGCTCATCTCCTGCGTCGGCGGGGAACAGCGCATACGGTGTGGCGTTATCGGGGCACGCCATGGATTCTGCAAAAAGCACCCTGACGGACGTGCCGGCGCGTCTCGATCGCCTGCCGTGGAGCCGCTTCCACCGTCTGGTCGTGGCGGCGCTCGGCATCACCTGGATCCTCGACGGGCTGGAAGTGACGTTGGCCGGCTCGGTCGCGGCGGCGCTGCAGACCAGCCCGCGCCTGCACCTGACGGCCGAGCAGGTCGGCCTGACCGGGAGCGCCTATCTGGCGGGTGCCGTGCTGGGCGCGCTGTTCTTCGGTCATCTCACCGATCGGCTGGGCCGCAAGAAGCTCTTCAACGTCACCCTGGGCGTCTATCTCGTGGCCACGGCGCTCACCGCCACCTCGTGGAACTTCGAGAGCTTCCTGTTCTTCCGCTTCATGACCGGCGCGGGCATCGGCGGCGAATACTCCGCCATCAACTCGGCGATCCAGGAGCTGATCCCGGCGCGCCTGCGCGGCCGCACCGACCTGGCCATCAACGGCAGCTTCTGGATCGGCGCGGCGGTGGGCGCGCTGGTCTCGGTGTGGCTGCTCGACCCCAGCCTGTTCGCGCCCGACATCGGCTGGCGCATCGCCTTCGGCAGCGGCGCGGTACTGGGCCTGTTCATCCTCTATCTGCGCCGCTTCCTGCCCGAGAGCCCGCGCTGGCTGATGATCCACGGCCGCGACGGGGAGGCGCACGAGGTGGTGAGCGGCATCGAGGCACGCATCATCGAGAGCGAGAAGTGCGAGCTGTCGGCGGTCGAGGCCAGGCTCGAGCTCGGCGATCCGCACAAGCTCACCCTGGCGTCGGTCGCGCGCACGCTGCTCAGGCACTACCCCGGCCGGACGGCGCTGGGCGTCGTGCTGATGTCGAGCCAGGCCTTCATCTACAACGCGATCTTCTTCACCTACGCGCTGGTGTTGACCAAATTCTACGGCGTGTCGGGCGATCACGTCGGCCTCTACATCCTGCCGTTCGCGCTCGGCAACTTCCTCGGGCCGGTGCTGCTGGGGTCCCTGTTCGACACGCTGGGCCGCAGGCAGATGATCGCCGCGACCTATGCCCTGGCGGGCATCCTGCTGGCCGTGACGGGGCAGCTCTTCCACATGGGCGTGCTGACGGCGGTGACGCAGACGGTGATGTGGACGATGGTGTTCTTCTTCGCCTCGGCGGCGGCGAGTGCGGCCTATCTCACCGTCGGCGAGTGCTTCCCGCTCGAAGTCCGGGCACTCACCATCGCGCTGTTCTACGCCTTCGGCACGCTGCTGGGCGGCGTCGGCGGGCCGTGGCTGTTCGGCGTGCTGATCGGCAGCGGCGACCGCGGCAGCGTCCTGGTCGGCTACCTGATCGGCGCGGCGCTGATGATCGTCGCCGCCGTCGTCGAGCTGATGCTGGGCGTCAAGGCCGAGGGCAAGTCGCTGGAAGACGTCGCGCCGCCGCTGTCGGCGTTGAGGTAACGAGGCCGTCCGCATAAGAGCGCGCTCTGACCTCGGAGGAGCGCGCCACTCACGGCGGAGTAGTCTCCGCCTCGGTGGCGCGCTCCCCTGATGAAGACATCTACTTTCAGCCCACCTTCACGGGCCTCGCCCTCTGGTTATACATCATCTTGCGGATGCGCTCCTGCTCCTCGGGCGGCAGCTTCTCGCGGTCGACGGAGAGGTCGGCGCCGACGGCCATGCCCTTGGCGACGGCGGGACGCGCACCGAGTTCCTCGAACCAGCGCTTGAAGTAGGGGAACTCCTCGATGTCCTGGCCCTGGAACTTCCAGTTGATGGTCCACGGGTAGCAGATCATGTCGGCGATCGTGTACTGGTCGCCGGCGAGATACTTGTGCTTGTAGAGCCGGTTGTTGAGCACGCCGTACAGGCGGTTGACCTCGTCGGTGAAGCGGGTGATGGCGTACTTCTGGTCGCCTTCCCTGGCCTGGTCGACCCTGCGGAAGTGGCCGCACTCGCCGCTCTTGGGTCCCTGGTTGGCCATCTGCCAGATCAGCCACTCGTTCACTTCGTGCTTGGTCCGGAGGTCCTGCGGATAGAACTTGCCGGCCTTCTCGGCGAGATAGAGCATGATCGCGCCCGACTCGAACACGACCAGCGGCTTGCCGCCGTCTGCGGGGGCGGTATCGACCATCACCGGCATGCGGTGGTTGGGGTTCATCTCGAGGAAGGCGTCGCTGAACTGGTCGCCGCGGCCGATGTTCACCGGTACGATCCGGTAGGGCATGCCCAGCTCTTCGAGCAGGATGGTGACTTTCTTGCCGTTCGGCGTCGGCCAGTAATGCAGGTCGATCATGGGTTGGGTCCTCTGTGGGTTTGGCGGGAGCTTATCCAAATCCCTGGCGCCGGGTGCATGAATAAAGAAAAGCAGGATATGAGCTGATTTATCGCGATATAAATCAGGTTACAGACTGATTCTCCCATTACCGAGTTTGCCCGCTCATGAGACCGAAGGATACGTCCGACGCTGCCACGGACCGGCGTTCGATGCGCCGCGTGGAAGACCATCGTTTCCTCACGGGACGCGGCCGTTACGTCGACGATATCGCAAGCCCCGACTGCCTGTGGGGCCATGTCGTGCGCTCGCCGCACGCGCACGCCACGATCGTCCGGATCGACGGCGCGGCGGCCAGGGCGAGGGCGGGCGTCCATGGCGTTTTTGTTGCGGCCGATCTCGCGGAGCTGGGACCGATGCCGTGCCTGGCCGCGGTGAAGCCATTGATCGTGCCGCCGCGCCCTGCATTGGCGACCGGCCGCGTGCGCCACGTCGGCGATCCCGTGGCGTTCATCGTTGCCGACAGCGCCGAGATCGCGCGTGAAGCGTCCGAATTGGTCGAGGTCGACTACAACGCGTTGCCCTCGGTGGTCGATGGTCGCGCCGCGCTCGCCACGGACGCGCCCGCGCTGTGGGACATGGCGCCCGGCAATCTCGCCTTCCACATGGAGAAGGGCGATGGCGCCGTCGTGGCCGAGGCGATGCGCACGGCCGCGCACGTGGTCGAGATCGACGTGATGAACAACCGCGTGATCGTCTCGCCGCTCGAACCGCGTGCCGGCATCGCGCGCTACGACGCCGCGAGCGACACGATGGAGCTCGAGCTGACCGGGCAGGGGCTGCACGGCATCCGCCGCCAGCTCGCCGAGTTCGTGTTCAAGGTCGCGCCCGAAAAGATCTACCTCCATGCGCCCGACGTCGGCGGCGGCTTCGGCATGAAGAACTTCCTCTATCCCGAATGGATCCTGCTGCTGTGGGCCGCGCGCAAGCTTCGCAAGAGCGTGCGCTGGACGGCCGACCGGGCGGAGGAATTCGTGGCCGGCGCGCAGGGCCGCGATATCGCCGCCAAGGCCCGGCTCGCGCTCGATGCGACGGGCAGGATCCTGGCGCTCGACGTCGAGATGGTGGCCAACCTCGGCGCCTATCTGTCAGGCAACGGCCCGGGTGCATCGGCGGTGGCGGCGTCGACGGCGCACGGCGGCGTCTACGATATTCCCGCGATCCACGTCGACGTGCGCGGCGTCTTCACCAACACCGTGCCGGTCGATGCCTATCGCGGCGCCGGCAAGCCCGAGGCCAACTACATCACCGAGCGCGCGATCGAGGCGGCGGCGCGCCAGCTCGGCCGCGATCCCGCCGGCCTGCGGCGGCAGAACCTGATCGCATCCTTCCCGCACAGGACGGCGATGGGCATGGCCGTCGATTCGGGCGGCTTCGTCGCCAATCTCGACCAGGCGGTGGTCCGGGCGGACACGGCGGGCTTCGAGACGCGCCGCGCCGAGGCCAGGGCGCGCGGCAGGCTGCTGGGCATCGGCGTCGGCTGCTTCCTCGAGACCTCGCGCGGCGCGCCCAACGAGGGCGCCGAAGTGCGCTTCGACGGCGACGGCACGGTGATGGTCGCCGTCGGCACCGAGTCGAACGGCCAGGGCCACGAGACCGCCTTCGCCCAGATCGCCGCCGAGCGGCTGGGCGTGCCGATGGCGGCGATCCGCTACGTCCAGGCCGACACGCGGGCGGTGAAGAGCGGCGCCGGGCACGGCGGCGCGCGGTCGATGCACATGGGCGGCGCCGCGGTGGTGAAGGCGATCGACGCGGCGCTGGCCAAGGCGCGCAGCCTGGCGGCCCGTCTCCTGCAAGCCAGCGAGGGCGAGCTGGTGTTTGCGTCGGGCAGCTTCGCGGTGCGCGGCAGCGAGCGGCGCATCGACGTCCTGGCCATGGCGCGTGAGAGCGGAAGCCCGTTTGGCGCCCATGTGATGAACATGACCGACGTCTTCACCTTTCCCAGCGGCTGCCACGTCGCCGAGGTCGAGGTCGATCCCGAGACCGGCGCCGCCGAACTTGTGCGCTACACCGCGGTCGACGACTACGGCCGCCTGATCAACCCGCTGCTCACCGAGGGCCAGGTCCAGGGCGGCGTGGCCCAGGGCATCGGCCAGGCGCTGGTCGAGCACACGGTGTACGATCCGCAGTCGGGCCAGTTGCTGAGCGGTTCGCTGATGGACTACGCGATGCCGCGCGCCGGCGACCTGCCGGATTTCGACATCGCGCTGGTCGAACGGCCGACGGCGGCCAATGCGCTGGGCGTCAAGGGCTCGGGCCAGGCCGGCTGCATCTCCGCCCCGCAGACGATCATGGCCGCCGTCCTCGACGCGCTGCGTCCGGCCGGCGTCGACCATCTCGACATGCCGGCGACGCCGCACCGCATCTGGCAGGCGCTCGCCGCGGCAAGGGCGCCGCGTTGACCGAACAGGCCGCGCCGGCCGGCCAGCGCATCCTGGCGGGCATCCTCTTCATGTGCGGCGCCGGGCTGCTGTTCCCGGTGATGAGCGGCTTCGCCAAGTTCCTGGGCGAGGATTACAACACGCTGCAGATCTCGTGGGCGCGCGCCTTCGGCCACATCGTCTACATGCTGGTCTTCTTCGTGCCGAAGTTCGGGGTGCAGATGCTGCACACGCGCCGGCCGGGCACGCAGCTCTTCCGTTCGCTGATGCTGTTCATCTCGAACACCTCGAGCTTCCTGGCGATCACCTTCATCCCGCTGGCCAAGGCGGCGTCGATCACGATGATGGCGCCGTTCTTCGTCCTGCCGATCGCCTGGTTGTGGCTGGGCGAGCGCTCGACGCGCGGCCGGCTGGTGGCGATGGCCGTCGGCTTCGCCGGCGTGCTGCTGGTGATCCAGCCCGGCACCGAGCTGTTCCACTGGGCCTCGCTGCTCTCGCTGCTGAGCGGCTTCTGCTACGCCGTCTACCAGGTGGCGACGCGCCTGATCTCGACGATCGATTCGCCCGAGACCTCGGGCTTCTACAGCTCGATCGTCGGCGGCCTCGGCATGTTCCTCGTCCTGCCGTTCGTCTGGGAGACGCCCGAGAGCGCGCGCGACGTCTTCTATTTCTGCAGCCTGGGCGTGCTGGGCGGCACCGGCCATTACTTCGTCGCCCGCGCGCTCACCTACGCGCCGGCCAACATCGTGGCGCCGTTCCAGTATTTCCAGCTCCTCGGCTCGGTCGTCGTCGGCTACCTGTTCTTCGGCGACTTTCCCGACCTGCTGGGCTGGGTCGGCGCCGCCGTGATCGTGGCCGGCGGCCTCTACATCGGCTGGTCGCAGACCCGCCGCCGCGCGGCCTAGTACCTCCCTCTCATCTCCTCCCCCGAGACGGGGGAGGAACTAACAAACCCTAGTGAAACAGCCGCCGCAACTCCTGCTTGGCCGCCTCGAGCGTGCGCTTGCGGCCGGCCGACAGGTCCTTGCCGGCGCGGTTGATGTAGAACGTCAGCATCGACATGGCCGAGCGCAGGGGCGAGGCCTTGCGCCGCCGGCTGCGTTCGGCCGAGCGCTTGAGCGACAGGGCGATGTCGCGCGCACGGCGCTTGCGGAAGACGCCGTTTTCGAGCGCGAGGGCATTGCTGTGGCGCGTCACCTTGCCCGACCATTTGCGCAGCTTGGCCCGGCTGCGCGCGCCGACGCGGCCCTGATGCGTGCCGTCATGTGTGGTTGTCGTCATGCGGGTTCAACGCCCCGCGGCCCGGGATCGTTGCCGCCTCAGTGGGTGAGGACGAAGCGCGCGAAGGGCGCCTGCCTGTCGGCGGCGAGTTTGGGGGGCGCGCCGTCGATCTTGAGGTCGATGTCGCAGGCCCTGATCGCGGGCAGGGCCGCAAAGCGATTGAGCCCGTCGAGGTCGTCCTGGGTGAAGCCGGTCTGTCCCAGCAACTGGACGATCTCCGACGGCGCGGCCATCGGCTGCGGCTTGCCGTTGGCGGCGCGGCCGTTGCGGTAGGCCGCCTCCATCTTGGTCAGGAAGTCGCCGAACAGTTTCTGCGCCTCGGGCGTGAGCCGGTCGACGCGCTGGATGCCGTTCATCGCGAACTCGCGGCAGGCCTGGGGATCGTCGGCGCGCAGCCGCTGCGCCAGCGCGAAGCGCGCTGCCATGACGGCGATCACCGAGGCGTCGTCGGCGGCGCCCAGCATCGGGCGGATATGGTCGCGGCTCATCGCGCCCAGCGCATAGAAGCCGCGCGACGGCACGCCCGGCGCCACCGGATTGCGCAGGTCCTCCTGCAGCGCCTCGCGGATGTCCTTCTCCGAGGCGGGATTGTCCTTCAGCGCCATGCCGATCAGCGGCGTCGCGCGCAGGTCGGCCATCGCGCGCTCGAGCGGCGACAGCGGCACGCTCTCGAGCTTGATGCCATAGGCCAGGCCGCCCGACGCCAGCAGGAGAACGCCGATCACCGCGACCAGAACGACGTTGCGCTTTTGTCCTGCGATTGCCACGCCGACGCTCCCGGGCGGAACGCCCCGAATCGAAACACGGGCCGAACGCCCACGACGATACATAGGCAAAATCAGGCGGGATTGCACCCGTTCCCCGGTGGCAACGGTGTGGCAGGCGGGCACGCGACTGCAGATTTCTGCCGTCGCGCGCGCTGCCCGCCGCCCGCTGGCTGTTCGGCGCCGGGGTCGTCAGGGATGGACGATCATTCCCGTGAAGACGTAGGCCTGCAGCATCACGAGGATGCCGACCAGGCAGGCCAGCGTGATCGAGTGCTTGAACACGAAGCGCAGGATCGAGCCCTCGTGGCCGAACCAGTTGGTCGCCGTCGAGGCCACGACGATCGACTGCGCGTCGATCATCTTGCCCATGAC
>Ga0070680_100003504_pt1 | contig 11708 bp, 10 predicted proteins | sample KBSC73BmetaG_FD_64672 | JGI IMG/M metagenome (GOLD analysis project Ga0070680, IMG submission 64672) | Corn rhizosphere microbial communities from Kellogg Biological Station, Michigan, USA - KBS C7-3B metaG | ecosystem: Host-associated > Plants > Roots > Rhizosphere | place: USA: Michigan...
CAAGAACAAGGCTCGTTAGCCTTTCTTTTCTCTCTCCATTAACCGCCTCTCGAAAGTCGTAAGAAATCTTTTAGAAGATGTTACTTCTAACTACACACTTCTAGCCCAGATTACTTGATTTAATGTTTCACATTAATAATAATACCAATTAAAAAGCGCATCCATGAACTTTCCTCTTCTTACTGCCGTATCTGGCATATATCATGAATGTGTCAGAATATTTCTTTTTATGGTATGCAAGGATATACAACGTTACGCATAACATCAGAGACACACACACGATTAGCCAAGCGCAAGTTAGTGCCACGAGATTCTTTCGACCGTGTGATTACTGACCTCTTGAACAAGGCGGAGGCTCTGTAGCCATGCGAGTGAAAGGTGGTCTACGTAAGGCGCTAATCATGCAGACATGGAACTCCGTTCTGATTGCATGGGCGAATAACAAATACTATACAACGGCAGTATTGTTAAAAACCATCGCCAATTATCTTGGCGTGAAAATTCCCGACTTGCCTTATCGTGGAAATTATTCGACAAAAATTGAGCAAAATTACACGAATTTTTGTGAATCCAATATGCCTCGCATATCAGCATTGGTGGATGAATGGTTATCAAAACACACAGGGCATGATGGGGAAATTCAGGTAATGCCGAGCGAGGAGAGCGATGATGACGAGTAAAGGCATTCTTAACGTGGTGATAAAGAATTACCTTATACGGCTACAAAACGATTTGAAAAGTCTCCATGATTTCAAGTGTGGCGATAAGATTCAAATCTATAATGATTTGAAATTATTTGACGCCTGCCAAGATGTAATCGACTATGAAGGTGACCGCATTGCCTATCTTTCAGAGATGAGCAACAAAGATTTTAAAATCTTCGAAGAGGTGAGCGAAAAGATACGGCGTGGCGATATATATGTAAAATCCCCGTATTTGCCATATAGTGCGCTTTTTAATTTCATCAACGAATACACAAGCAAATTGCAAAGCAGACCAAAGGCTATTACGAAATGAGAAACTTCTCCGTTCGAGAAGGGTATTGTAATCGCTGTAACGCCTTCATCATTATCGTGAATAAAAACGGCATAACGCACACTCTTACTGGTGATGGCGAAAAATATCATAAGTGCAAGACGAATGCCAGCGATTACAGAAAGAAACTATTGGCTAAATTCTAAATGTATCTTATCAATCGAACGGATTACAAAAACGACTTCATTAAAAAAATAGTCGAATTTGCCATGCCATCTGGCACGAAGAAACCGTTTCTCTTAGTTGTTCGCTATGGATCGATTTCGACAGGCATTTGTTATGATTATTTTCCCATTATTTCAGTGACACTTGAAAAGAACGCAAAGTATCCATTATTGCGGAATGACAAGCCAAGGGCGAAAAATTACATAAGAAATATTCCCATAGAATCAGAGGTGGCGCACTTGGTATTCTTGGTGGCTCACGAATCAGGTCATTACCTTTCAAATGGAAAATTAAGCGAAGGTGACTGTGATGCCTACGCCATTCATACAGTCAGCCAGTGGCGGTTATTTTCTTCTTTTTAAGGATAGGTAACAAAATGTCACAAAGTAGATTTCCGAAAATATCAGTGGACGAGGATGTGTATCATATTCTTAAGCAACTTGCCCCCCACTCCAAGGCTTCTTTTAACGACACTCTTCATTTTCTTCTTGAAAAGAAGGTTAAAGGCAAATGAGTAGCCCACAGACAGAGGCGGAGGCTCAATTAAAGAGGCGTGAGGAGCGAGCCAGAACTTCGGCTTACAAGTATGGGCTCACACCCGAAGCAGGTCTTAAAAAATTCAGGGAACGAGAATCGGCAAGACAGGCTTTAGAAACGGAAGCGAAAAATTATGTAGAAGCCACAGGTGGCAAGCCTAGAGGCAAACAAGAAGATAAAGCCTATTACGAGGCTTATCGAAGGGGACAGTCGCCTTCAGTTGGATTAGCCCTTCATAGATACTCCTCGCCAGAACAAACGAAGGCTCGTGACCTTGAAGCCAAGAGACAAGCCGAGCATAGGTCACAATTAACACAAGAGGAGCGAGATGCAAGGGCAGAACAACAATTCACAGCCTATAGACAAGCACATCCTAAGACAGACGATAATAATACAGTAATTCAACGTTCAACCGTTGTTGGTAAGCCAGTAAAGCCAGCCAATGGCATAACAATTTCAGTGCCGTTTGAAGGTTCACTTTCACAAGATGAATTGTTTAGCGGTGCAACTTACGAATATGATGAATTTGGTTTCCCAATTAAAGGCGACATTTCGCCAGCCGTTCGAGAAAAGTATGGCTTAACAGGCAAATTAGAGATTCGTAAAGAAGGCAATGAAGCCTATGCCTATTATCATGGTTCTGATGCGGATTACAATCGAGTTGATTTATTCGGCTACGACCGAACGCTAACTATTCCCCAGAGTGTTTACAGCAAATTGTCATACGAAGCCTTACAGAACGTCAATCAAAATCTCCAGAAAACTGGTGGCGGAACAGTTACAAAGGATTTGATTAATGCCGAAATTTTCAGGCTGACAGGCACAAAATATGCTAGTGGCATTGAGGCTCCGTTAAGCGAAAAGCAGAAACGAGGATTAACCAATCAGGCATACGCCATATTCAAGGCGAATCAAATCGTTGAGGCTGGCAATAAAGGTGAAACCTCGGCATATAGCCTTAGCAAGGACGATGTTTCATACTTGCGAAAATCTGGTGTGAGTAACGAGGATGCGCTTTCAATTGCGAATCTAGGGAAAGACATCAAGGTAGAAAAAGACCGCCTGAAACAGGAAAATAAACAGGCTAGAGTTGATTATGTTCGTGATATTCGCAAAATCAGAGCGGAGGCAAAAGAAGATGGTTATACAGCCGTGCCTTCGAAATATGATACCGAAGGTTACATTACAGAGTTTACCTTCAAGCCAATCAAAGGTCAGCGACAATATCAACGAGAGGAGGTTTACAATGACCCAACGAATCCTTATGCAGGCACTCACACAGAACGCACGGTAGTTCCTAATTCTGCGATTGATAGCATTGAAAATCTTGGTAAGAATTATGCGCCAGAGAAATCAAATGCTTTCGGTCAATTCGGTGAATTTGGTCGAGGTGTTAGAAGCGGTGCCGAAGGCATTGCCGAAATCGCAGGGCATAAACCAGTTTACGCCAGCGCATTCAATACACTTCTTGGGATAAATCCGTATCAAGGCAAATATCAGAAAAGAGAAGGCGAGACAGACGCTCAATTTAGAACTCGTGTTAGACAGGCAGAGGCTAAACGAGAACGCCCTGAAATAGGCTCTTATGAAAGAGGCAAGGGCCCACGAGTTACAAAGGTTGAGCCTGTTCTTGGTAGCGCCGAATACCAGAAGCAAGAGACATACAAAATTATTGAAACTAATCCCGCAAGATTCGCAGGCGAATTATTCTTTGAAGGTGCGGCTGTTATTGCAACCACAAAAGGTAGCGGAGCGGTAATTAAAGCAGGAATTAAAGGCGCTCGATATGTAGGCAAAGGTGCCAGAATAGTTAGAGAATTAGCGACAGGCGAAGCAAAAGCAGTTGTAAAACCACCAAAACTTAGGCTCATTGAATATGGCAAAGTAGATGTGTTGGAGACAGGAACAATTCCAAAACCTACTCTTCGAGAACGAGCAAGCAATCTAAAGCAATCCCTTACAAGTGGTAAACCTATTTCTGAATTTAGTTTCACACGACCAAGCATAAAGGTAACTCGAAAGGTTTCGCTAAAGAAAGGCGTAACTGGTCCCGAAGTTGATTCAACGACCACAGAATCCACTGGTGGCGTTCAAGGTTCGCAGACATATACCGAGCCTACAACGAGCGAGCCTGTTATTTCAGAGCCACCGCCAGAACCTATACTTTCGCCAGAATTAGAAGGCGTAAAGACAGACTTGATAGCACAAGCAGGGAAACCAAAAATCAAATCGCCATTCGCACCGAAAAGAAATCTTGCAAAAGAAGGTAAGCAGGCTATCACAAATGAGTTCAAAAAGGCTAGTGGCAAGGTTAAGCATGACCTGATTCGGGATATTATGGGCAAGGGCAAAGCCAAAGGTCTAAGTGGCAAGGAGAGAACTAAACAACTACAAGAACGCCAAACGGCACTTACCACTCTTCAAAATGTTCTAAAGCCAAAAAAACTCAAGGCTGAACAGGTTCGTGGCTTCTTTTCGACAGAGGGCAAAGGTCGAGCCGAAGAGATAGAGAGGCGGACAGAAACAGCAAGAACGGCAGAGTTTAGAGCCACTGCCAGCGAATCAAGAACGATACAAGTTCTTGAACGCCAGAAATTGAAGAGTGAACAGGCAAAAAGAAAGAAGAGCCCACTACAGAATATTCCTTTAAGTCCACTTGAGCCAACCACTGAAAAACAGGATAACATTCGAGAGCAAGAAAAACGGTTCTATGCCGAAGAAACTAAAAGACGCAAGGCAAAGGCTTCAAGTTACACAATCTATGAGGATATTTTGGAACCTCTAAGGCGACCAGATGAAAGCAGGCGAAAAGATAAAGGCTCATTGATATTTGACACTCAACGCCAACAAGGCTTCGATTCGTCTAATGTTCTCGTGCCTGTCATAGATATTCCATTAAACACGCCTGCAAGACCGCAAAAAGAAGAAATCAATAAAATCCCTCTTTTCAAGCCGATTACGGAGCCAATAACAGGTGCAAGAAGCGGTGTAATTCACCAACCTGTTGTGGGCGTTAAGACAGAGGTTGGACTTAAGCCTAGCACAATAGAGATAACAACGCCCAGACAAACGACTAGACAGCAAACTAAGTTTAAAGAAGAATTGATTCCAAATAGAGTTCCCCGTATAGGCATACCATTGCGACCGTTCGGAGGCGGAGGTGGTTTCGGCGCAGGCAAAGGTCAAGGAAAGTCAGGCGCAACAAGTATCGAAAAATTGGCGGTCGCAAATATTCTATTCCCCTCGCTTTCATTGAAAGGTTCTGGCGAACAGTCTAAAGGTGCTGATGTATTGCTAGGTCTATCTAAGCCAAAGAGCAAAGGAAAGAAGCGCAAAAAAAGCAAGAGCCTTCTTTCGATATGACTACTCCATTTTGCTTAAATAGAAGAAATGACGGGTGGAGCCTCCAATGACAACACGACCATTCTATAAGAAACCCGCAATCATGGTGCCTCTCATAAGCGCACTATTCTTGGTGACGCTTGGCATAGTCGGTAGTATGAGCAACGCAACCGTAGCGAACGACACCGCCTGTTTCAAAATCTCACATGTGTTTGAAAATACCGAGGATTATGAAAAAGGCATTTTTAGAACAGAAATGCTAGAAGTGCCAATAACAGCATGTGATGGAACAGAGACAGTGTTAGCCGATATGACAGCGTATCCTTGGGATTTAATTTCAGGCGACACAGTAACGTTCTTGAACGGCACAAAGGTGGTTCGCTAAATGTTATTTGGCATACTTGGCGACAATGAAGAAAGCGCACTTAGAGCCTTCAAGAAAGCAAAGGCTAAAGAAATTGCCAGTGCGGAGCAATCAACATCTGAACAACTAGAGGCGGAAAAAAATGTTTACGGCAGAACCTTGACCGCACAAGAACGTGCCGACTTTCGAAGGCATAGAGAGCGAGTTCAGGCTAAACGCAAAGAACGCATTTCAAAAATAAAGACGGCTGGTGTGAAAACCGTTCGAGCCGTTCAAAAAGTAGGCTTTGAACTACAGCCTATCGACATTACAAATTTTGGCTCAAGTGATTCAATATTGGATGTGACCAAGCCACGCAGGCGCAAAAAATCAATTTTGGAGATATAGTATGTTCGATTTCATATCGCCAATAATTGTTTATGTTCTGACAGCGAAACAGTGTGCGCTAATCAGTTTCTTGCTTCATCTTAGAGTGTGCTAGGAATGAAATTGCCATCTTTCAAGCGCAAGGAACCACAGCCTAAAGAACCTTCAAGCACACTAAAACGCCTTGTCGAAACTATAGGTGCAGAAAAGGCAAAGACGGTTTCAAATGACCAAGAGAATGATGAATATTTGAACCAAATAAAACATGTCATTGACCACAGCCTTTCATTTGAAAATAATTTTGGCAACCTGATGGCTGGCAAACGTCCACGAAAATAATTTATTTTTTATTCCGTCATTTGCCATAAATGACATCACATCTTGCGAGGCGGTTGCTCTCTAACCGCAAGGCGAGAGGGGTTTCTCTACCTGTTAAAGACCGCCTCGCTTGTTTCAGTTGCTTCTAAATTGCCTGTCTGAAAAAAGGCGCAAAAAGGCGATTCTTAAACTCCTAGGATATTGCTTCTCCTGTCACAGGGAGCAGGAATCCTGCTTATCCTGTCAAAAGAAGAAGGAACCTAGGACTGATTTTTCAAGATTTTGTTCACTTAAATATGAAGGGAGCAATATCCTGCCTTCCCAGACGCTAGGGAGCAATATCCTAGAAAAATACTGTCAAAAAAGTTTCTTTTTTAAAACATGGTGTGTAATGAAAAGGCGTATCAAAAAAACTATCGTGAAAGACACAAACGGAAGTTCAATAAATATCAACGAGACTGGCATAGGTCGCATCCTGAATATAGGGTGAACTATCGAGCCACGCATACAATGATTTGTTTGACGCACACGATAAAAGCAAAACTTGATTCATTAAAAATGGAAAATGAAACATTCAATGACCTAATCAAGCGTTTGATTGAAGAAAAAGGAAATGCCCATGTTGAAACCATGAGCGAGAACTCACACAACCAACCACGGAAGGAGAGTTATGGTACTCCATAAAAAAGAGTTATACTTAAGTAATCAGGATTTTCTCGTCCAAATCTATCTTAAAGAACTTCGAGAGTTACAAGAAGAGGTCGCACTTCACCTAGATGCCTTGAAAGTCAAGGAGGCTTATTCGCTATGATGCATTACAACGTATTAGAACAAAGCCCACGGTGGCGTGGTGATTTGGTCGGCTATTTTGGCTTGCACGACTATCTTAGAAGGCATATGCCTAAGCCAGAATCTTGTGAGTTCTGCCATCAAAAATCTGAAAAACTAGATGTGGCTTGTATCACAGGCATTTACAATCGGGACTTCAAGAACTTTAGATACCTTTGCAGAGGATGTCACCGTAGATATGACATAGCGCAAAACAAAACACAGAACGGTGGGAGAGTGTTTCTTGACCATTCGCTCTCCCACTTGGTAAAAGTGGAGAATTTGATATGAGCCTCGAACTGCTTGCATCACCTGATTATTGGTTTTACGAACTTGGTTTAAACATTGTTCCCGCTACGAAAGAAGGCAAACCTAAGATAAAGTGGGTCGAGGATTGGCATCTCGATAAGTGGGCGTTATCTGTTAAGAAGTTCAATGAGTTAAAAGAGCAAGGCTGGTTAGATGACGGATTCGCTATCGTTATGGGCAAGAGCCATCGTGGCAAATATGAAGGTCAATACGTTATCGCTCTTGATGCGGACAATGGGCTTGTTCCACTTTGCGATATATTCAACATGTCGAACATCCAAGAATTGGCACAAAGGACAATAGTTGAGCAAAGGGCAGACGCACCTCATAAAGCGCATATCTATTTCGTATCTCCAGTTCCTATGTTTGCAGGGAATAGAATAACATCGGTATTAGAAATACATAGAAAAGGCTTGATGTATCCTGCGCCCAATTCTTCTAGGAAAACTGGCGTTCGCTATGAAATAATTGGCACGAATGAGCCAATGGTCTTGAGTGGAAGCGAGGCATGGACATTAAGAGACAAAATACTTTCTCTTGTCAGCGTGTCACCAACGAAGCAAAAGGTAAGCCCTAAGTTAGGTATGAAAAAGTCGAACAAGAACAAAACTCGCAGAGAGGATTATTGGAAAGTTAAAAGACGTTCGCATATAGTGACAGAGGGAAACGGTCGGCATAACGATGTTCTCTACATCTGCGAAAGTTTAATCGACAGACTGTATCGTTCGATACCTCTTGATGACATTCGCACATTTGCATTTAACTGGAATTTAGAACATTGCTCGCCACCTCTTTCAAGTAAAGAGTTTGCATATCAATGGAAGTCTGCAAGAGAGTATATCTTAGGTAGAGGTAAAGGCTACGTTCAGAGTGGCAAGTTCATACGAGCCAAGAACCCATTTGGGCGTTCAAGAAAAGATATTGAGCAATTCATTTGTTTATGTCGAGCCGATAAAGACGCTAACGAGATATTCAATGAATTAAAGCAAGTCTGCCCCGCACTTGATGAACGAGTTTTGATTAAAGCCATATCTAAGGTAAAGGGAGTTTTCAACGTGCAAGCCACACTCGTTTCTGTTGTTCAAGAAAAACCGTTACCATTCATCCATAGAGATAGACCTAATAGACCATTAACATCTAGTTTGGTAGATAGTAGTCCATTAACTGATATTAGTTTGCCAGATAATGCACCACCAAATCTACTACCTGATGTATTGCAACCTGACCAGAAACAACCTAGTGATTATGGCAGTTATGACGATGAATCAGAATATTCAATCGAACATGGCGAACGTTATTTTTTAGACCAATGGCATCAATCTGCCGATACTGTTCAGACAAAATCGAATGGCAAAAAAACGGCGAAAACTGGATTCCCCTCGATTCATACGGCGACAGACACAACTGCACCAATAGCGGTCGAAGGTTCTGCGAATAATCGCCCATCTCAATCTATACCTTAGATAAACGCCCAACTCGAAGGATAATGCTTCGGAACGTCTGGTCAATCCAGTTGGGTTATATACACTAGATATGGTTCCGCCCGCACCAAATGAACTATCAGAAATTACCGCAACAACGAAAGATAGCCTTTCTGGCTATCACGACAAGTGGACTTATCGTTGGCTTCGCCCTAGTATTTTTCGGGCTGGTCAAACTCGGCATGGGTGCTTGCTGAATGTCTGCAAAAAAAGCCTCGAAAGAGGCACCTAAGAAAGTCGAAAGAATCTATAAACACGAACAGAGAGCGAATAGAGAAATCGAACAATTCCCGAACCGCACCTGTGTAAATTGCAACAAGTCAGGCACGAAAATCGCTCATGACATATTTGGTCAGGAAAGGTGGCACCAAGTAAACGAAGAGGGAACGGCATTCGTCTGTCATGGCTGCCTACACAGAAAGGAGAAGCCTTCGAAATGACAGGCGACCACAAAATTTCGGATTGCCCTGATTGCACACCCAATATTTTTGAGTTTGAAAAGCGCAAGTGCGCCTGTTACGTCTGCCGAGATTTACGCTCGGCATGAAGTTTTTTCTTCTCTATTTTTAGGTCATGCCGTGGAAGCCCAAGAAATACGTTCCTTATATTCCTAAAATGCTGTATGCGCCTCTCAAGGCGAAAGATATTACTTGGGGCGATAAAAATTTGATTGCCAAACTTTACAGTGAGGGAAAAACTGAATCTGAAATAATTTCTCTTACAGAGAACAGGCGGGCGTATGTTCATAATGTTATCCTACGGCTACAGCATCCAGAGGACTTCATTATAGAACCGTCTAAGGTCAAATCAACTACCAAACTCTGTGTTATCTGCCATGTCGATATTACAGGGCTTAAGAGAAACAAATATTGTGTCTCATGTCGCCATGAACAAAAACTAGCATCTTGGCGGAAACATCGAGCGAAACTTGATATGGAAAAGATAGAGCAAGTGCCTGTTTCTAACCAGACATGTAAATTATGCCAGAAAGAGTTTAAAGCGCACCCATCTAACAATCGCATCTATTGTTCCAAGTCTTGTTACTTTGCTGACCCGACCAGAAAGAAAATTTCCAAAAATCCTGATAAATGGCAGACTATAGCATGTAGAACATGCGGAAAAGAGTTTACTGCCCACTTATGTATGAAACGAGTTTATTGTTCAATGACATGTTTTGCAAAAAGTATTCCATTACGTTTTGAAAAATGGCGATTAGAAGGTAAATTCTGGAAAGCAGTTATTTGTAAAAGATGTGGGAAACAATTCTATAGACATCCATCTCGTCTAGGTTTGTATTGTGGTAAAGAATGTTTTCACGCCTATCAACACGAATTTGGTGTTGAGAAAAAAATTGCTATGAGAGTTTGCAAACGCTGCCATAAAACATTTGAAGGCGGTCAATGGTTTAGGTATTGTAGACCGTGTGCTAAACTCTCAAACGATGAAGCGAAAATACGATATATGGAAAGACAGCGAGACTTTAGAATATGTCCTAATTGTAATGGTAAAGTGCGTGGACACCTGTTAATGAAATACTGTGATGCTACCTGCCGTATGCAGTATTTTGCCAAGACGTATCATAAAACGAAAGAAGGTAGAGAGAGAATGAACGAGGCGCAAAGGCGATGGCGAGCCAAAAAGCAGGCAGAGCGAGCGGCACAGACAGTCTAATTACTCACTTTAACAAGTCAATATCTAACGTTAAGATGTTGATAAAGTGAGTATTTATCTCTAAAAATACACCATATGGACTTATTAATCAGAGTTAATAACCTACCGATGGTATGACAAGTAAACGCACCGCATTTCAGAACTTCATCGAGCCGATACAGACCGAAGCCACGAAGAAAGCGTATGTTGTAGGGCTAGAAGCCTTTCAGAATTTTATGAAGGCTAAGGATTTTGATACGCTTCTAACGAAAGGCACTAATGACAACATTGCCGATTTTATTCAATCACTGAAAGATGACGGCAAGGCTCACAAGACTATTCGCATTTACTTGACCGCCGTTAAGCACTTCTATGTTATGAATGATGTTGTGAATATCAACTGGGACAAGATTCGTAAATTCATTGGCAAAGTTCAGACAAAAGGACAAGATGAACTTTACACAAGAGAACAGATACAGACGCTTTTAGATTCAAGCAGAGAAAGAGAACGCATTGCCTTTCTATTGATGGTCAGCGCAGGACTCCGAATAGGCGCAATACCAAGTTTGAAGGTCGGCGACTTGAAGGCAATCGAAAATCTATTTCAGGTAACAGTTTACAGAGGCACGACTTCGGAATATGTTACCTACTGTTCGCCAGAATGCCGAGAAGCAATTGAAAAGTATCTCGAATCACGGAAATTAAAAGGCGATACAATAACAGAGAATAGTCCTTTGCTCATTCAACTAGGCGAAGAGGTAAAGGCGGTAACACTGACAGGTTTAATTTCTATACTGAATCGTGCCTTACTTGATAGCCGTGTCCGTATAGAAGCCGATGATAAATATTCGAGACATAACGTGCCAAGATTCCACTCTCTGCGAAAATATTTCCACACCGCACTGGTGAAGGTTGGTGCAAAGCCTGTTCTTGCCGAAATGTTGATGGGGCATTTCAGCGGACTTCGAAGTGTTTACACGAGAGTTGATAATAGCGAATTGCTGGCAGAGTATGTAAAGGCTGTAGCATTGCTTACAATTTCAAACGAGCCAGTATTGAAGGCGAAAGTGCGAGAACTTGAAGTTGAACAGGCAACGGTAACAGAGTTACGAGATAGGCTTAGGCTGAATGAGATGATGCTGTTCAAGATAATCACCTCGAAGAAAAAGACGTTCAGTGATGCAGAGGCACAAGAGTTGATGAACGAGTTCACCAAGAACAAGGCTCGTTAGCCTTTCTTTTCTCTCTCCATTAACCGCCTCTCGAAAGTCGTAAGAAATCTTTTAGAAGATGTTACTTCTAACTACACACTT
>Ga0070680_100003506_pt1 | contig 11708 bp, 14 predicted proteins | sample KBSC73BmetaG_FD_64672 | JGI IMG/M metagenome (GOLD analysis project Ga0070680, IMG submission 64672) | Corn rhizosphere microbial communities from Kellogg Biological Station, Michigan, USA - KBS C7-3B metaG | ecosystem: Host-associated > Plants > Roots > Rhizosphere | place: USA: Michigan...
AAAGATGGAGCACGACGTGAACGGGCAGACCGCAGTATTTTCCATGCTGGCCAAGGGCGATCTGCTGCTGGTCCACTTTCGCAACAGTTTTGATCAACTTAAGCAGGCGGAACTGGAACTCGCCCGGCTCAAGTTGAGCGATTATCTGGAGCTGATAACGTCTTATCTCTCCGTGGTGGAACTCGGTTTGTATGAATCGTCAGTGAAGCTCTTTCGCAGCCTGCGCGAGAGGGGCATTGAACCGCATACGCCGGAGTGGGACGCGGCAATCGCGGATACCATCAAGCGGCAAACCGAAGCGATGCAGCCGCGCCTGTTCCCGCAAATTCCTCCGGCGCGGTATATCTGTTTCTATCCTATGGATCGACGCCGCGGTGAGGACAAGAACTGGTACAGCTTGCCCATTGAAGAGCGGCAGCGCCAGATGGAAGAACACGGACTGGTCGGCCGACGATACGCCGGAACGGTGAAGCAGATCATCACGGGATCGATCGGCTTTGACGACTGGGAATGGGGCGTGGACCTGTTTGCCGACGATCCGCTGATCTTCAAGAAGCTCATCTACGAGATGCGCTTTGATGAGGTCAGCGCGGTTTACGCTCTGTTTGGGAAATTCTTCGTCGGAGTACGCGTCCCCGCTTCCGGCCTGGAGCAGTTGTGCGACGGGAAACTGCCGCAGTGACCAACGGAATTTGACCGCGGCGCGCGCGCCTGTTTAATCTTTTCAATATGGTCAAGCAAGTGCAAGCGGGGCAGATTTGGCGCAATAACGAGAATGGCGCAAACTTCCTTGTCACAAAGGTTTACAGCGAAGTTTTCACCCAGTACGCCATGTTGCGGCCGGCAAACGTGAGCGCTCCTGAATCAGAGAGTATTCGCGTCAAAGTCGCTCGCCAGGACAACGGCATGACCCTGCCCGGATACACCTTCACCCAGGACTCGCAGGAATTCTAAGACAAGCGGAAAGCACTCCCGATCAATGACAGAAAAGATTGTCGCCGTACTGGCACGGATCATCATCGGCGTGATCTCCAGTACTGGATATCCAGGTGTGGTCGCCCTGATGGCGATTGAGTCAGCCTGTATTCCTCTGCCATCGGAAATCATCATGCCGTTTGCCGGATACCTGGCCTACACGGGACATTTTAGTCTTTTCTGGGCAGCAACAGCCGGGGCCATCGGATGCAATGTGGGTTCGGTGATTGCCTATGAGATCGGCTGCTATGGCGGGCGTCCCCTCGTCGAGAAGTACGGAGGCTATGTGTGGATCAGCCGCCATGATCTGGATCTGGCGGACCGGTTCTTCCTGCGATTTGGCGCGGCGGCGGTTTTCATTGCGCGACTGCTGCCGGTGGTCCGGACATTTATCGCCTTGCCGGCGGGCATAGCGCGCATGCCGCGTGTGCGTTTCCACATCTACACTTTTGCAGGATCGTGGCCGTGGTGCTTTCTCCTCGCATGGATCGGCATGAAGTTGGGCGAGCGGTGGGATAAAGATCCGCGCTTGCGGCAGTGGCTGCACCGGCTTGATCTGCTGATCATCGTGCTCATCTTGGCTGCAGTAGCTTGGTTTGTCCGCTCGCACTGGAAGAACCGCATGACGGCTGCGGCACAGTCTTAGGTTTACAAACACTCGCGCAATGCGAGAAGATAATCAGTTTGCACTCACATTGGCATTCGTCGTAGAACGCTGAAGCCTCCCATGGTTTCAGCCTGCACTGATATTTTTCTTTCAGGATGGTCTCCAATTCAAATGGCAAAGTCTGACACGGCATCACAGGCAAGCTCACAGGCAACCAAGATCGCTCCCGCGCGCGGCAAGCTGGGCGTGATGATTCCCGGCATGGGGGCGGTGGCAACGACGTTCATGGCGGGGGTGGAGGCAGTGCGGAAGGGCATCGCCGAGCCGATCGGGTCGTTGACTCAGATGGGCACGATTCGCCTGGGGAAGCGCACGGACGGGCGGTCGCCCAAGATCAAAGAATTCGTTCCATTGGCTGGCCTCAATGACATTGTGTTCACCGGCTGGGACATTTTTGAAGAAGATGCCTATGAATCCGCAGCGCATGCGGCTGTGCTCGAAAAAGACCTGCTGAACCAGATCAAGCCTTTCTTGAAGTCGATCCAGCCGAGGAAAGCGGTGTTTGACCGCAACTACGTCAAGAAGCTCGACGGCAAGCACGTGAAAAAGGGTAAGAGCAAGCGCGACTTGGCGGAGCAGTTGCGCGACGACATACGCGATTTCAAAAAGAAGTCTGGAGCGGACCGCCTGATCATGATCTGGTGTGGATCCACGGAGATCTTCCTGGAGCGCGGGGAGGTGCATTCGTCAGTTAAGGCGTTTGAGAAGGGCCTCGAGAAAAACGACGAGAACATCGCACCATCGATGATCTACGCCTACGCAGCACTGTCTGAAGGCGTCCCGTTCGCCAACGGCGCGCCGAACCTGACGGTGGATATTCCGGCGATGATGGAACTGTCTCGCAAAAACAATGCTCCCATCGCGGGCAAGGACTTTAAAACCGGTCAGACACTGATGAAGACCATTCTGGCGCCCGGATTTAAAGCCCGCATGTTGGGGCTGAACGGCTGGTTTTCCACCAATATTCTTGGGAATCGCGATGGTGAGGTGCTGGACGATCCGGGCTCGTTCAAGACCAAAGAAGAATCCAAGCTCTCAGTGCTGGAGCAGATCCTCCAGCCATCGTTGTACCCCCAGCTTTACAAAGACTTTTATCACAAGGTTCGCATCAACTATTATCCGCCGCGCGGTGATAATAAAGAGGGCTGGGACAACATCGACATCTTTGGCTGGCTGGGATATCCCATGCAAATCAAGGTGGACTTCCTGTGCCGCGACTCCATCCTGGCGGCGCCCATCGCGCTTGACCTGGTGCTCTTCCTCGATCTGGCGCAGCGCAGTGAGCACCTGCGTGGGATCGGAATACAGGAATGGCTCAGCTTTTATTTGAAGTCGCCCATGACAGCTCCCGGCCTTTATCCGGAGCATGATCTGTTCATCCAATTGATCAAGCTGAAAAATACGTTACGCCACCTGCGCGGCGAGCCGTTGATCACCCATCTGGGCCTGGAATATTACGATTGATGGAAACACCGCCGTTGAGACACACGGCATCAGATTCACTATGAAGCGCGGCTGGGCCAGGGTACTGCTGTTCAGTGTGGTGCTCTCATGTCTACCGGCATCGGCTGTGGAAGGCATGTTCCAAGGCAAGGTGGTGGAACCTCCAAACTCCGTGCCGCGACAGAGCGGATGGATCTTTGTGCAGGGCCGAAATCACATCCTCAGACGCGTAGAGGTGGCGCACGCCGTCATCGTCTTCGGAAATGAAGTCCCTGCCAGCCAGCAGCACCAATGCGACATGCGATGCCTTGAAGTTGGCCAGGAAGTCCGCATCACCGCCGAACAGGATGGAAAAGGCGAGTGGCGAGCCAAGCGAGTAGAGATCCTGCATTTGATCACAAGACGAGCGTGAAAGCGGTGTTTCAAGGGTGCGCGCTGGACGGAATCTCTTTTCTTTACAGAACTTTACCGCTTCCCGAGAGTGCTGCTGCTAACCAACGAACGAAACTCGTGCATCAAACCCATCACGGAGAAAATCCAATAAGGAAGTGCAATGGACGAGCGGTATAATGAAGCTATCGATTACTGCCGCCGAGCCGTTTCGAGCAGGAGTGTGCCTATGAAATTCCGTGCTTTGCTGCTTTCCTCCATCATGGCAGTTTTAAGCCTGTCTGTTTGTGCAGCCGCACAGAACGACCAACAAAAGGATCAGCCGTCGTCGCAGACTCAGGCCCAGGCACAGCAGCCTGCGAGCGATCAAAGCCAGCCGGTCGCACAAGACCAGAGCGCGAATGACCAGACTGACCAGGTCCAGGCAAGCGATAAGAAAGACAAGAAGGATAAGGACAAAGATAAGAAAGACAAGAAATACAAGCACGACGGCGGTAAGGATGACGTGGACGCCATCGGAAACCGGCACGTCGGCGGGCTCGATTGGTATTCGACGGAAACGGACATCAAGGTCGGCAAGATGTACGCGCAGCAGATCGAACAGAGCATGAAGTTCATCACCGACCCGGTCGTCACCGAATACGTCAATCGCATTGGACAGAACCTGGTGCGGAACTCCGACGCAAAGGTACCGTTTACCATCAAGGTCGTTGATTCGGATGAAATCAACGCCATGGCGTTGCCGGGCGGATTCTTCTATGTGAACTCAGGGCTGATTCTTGCCGCAGATAACGAGGCGGAATTGGCCGGTGTTATGGCACACGAGATTGCCCACGTAGCGCTGCGGCACGGCACCCGCGGCCAGACGCGCGCAGACATTGCCAACATCATGTCGATTCCACTGATTTTTGTGGGCGGCGGCATCGGCTATGCGGCACGGGAGGTCGCCGGCATTGGCCTGCCTATGACGTTCCTGAAGTTCTCGCGCGGCTTTGAAGCCGAGGCTGATTACTTCGGCGTACAGTACATGTACAAATCCGGGTACGATCCCAACGAATTTGTGAACTTCTTCGAGAAGATCCAGGCGCAGGAGAAGAAGAAACCGGGTTCGCTCTCGAAGGCCTTCGCCACGCACCCGCAGACTCCGGACCGAATTGAGAAAACGCAGGAGGAGATAGCCAAAATCCTGCCCCCGCGGGACCAGTACATTGAGACTACGTCTGAGTTTAATGACGTGAAAGCCCGTCTGGCCGCAATTGAAAACCGCCACAAAGTCGACGATCAGAACAATCCCAACAAGCCGACTTTGCGGCGTACGGCAAATACATCCAAGGACAAGGATGGCGACAAGAAAGATGATGATCGTCCGACGCTCCACCGGCGCGACAACAATTAGCGGAGCGGGGCGTAAACACTACCAGGCGGCCTTCCGGCCGCCTGTTCGTTTTAATTCCAGGATGCAGAAACCAGGCGCTATTGGGAAGGCAAAAAACAATTGCCGCTCCCGGGCGCAAAGGCCGAAGCGGCTTTGCGGAGAGCGGCTCATTCCAAGAGCTTGTAGGTCACCAAAACGCTTGCAGGCGATTGATCTTGTGACCCGGATGGGAAACCTTGCTATTCCGGCAGGCTGGGCCTATTTGCGCCGGAACCCGAAGGCTTTCCCTTATTTGCCAAACGATTCAGCGGTCGCGCTGGCAGCCATGCTCTTGAATTGCTTAGGCACGGACTCAAGCACTTTCATTTCACGCCAATCGTAAGGAAATTCCTTGCCGCAATCGAGACACGCAACGTATGTTCCCGTAACGGAAGCCACAGGAGACAACCGTTGTCCGGGCTTTTTGGTAATGGGAAAGCTGAAGTTCTTGTGATGACACCCAAACAGCACGTCAAAAAGACTCGCCATAATTCACCACCCCATCAGGGACCTTCGAGACTTCCGCCAGCGAAGCCCTAGCTGCTACTCAGGCGGATTGTACCATAGGACATGGCCGTTAGTACATAAAAGTCATGCCCCTATCGTACTCACAAATCTTTAGATTCAGAGCTGCCGGAAAAGGTTCACAGGCAAAGCAGGAAAATAGATGCTGGTGCAAACTCATGAAAACAAAAGGTATGCTGGTGGGATAAGCCGATCTAAACGTCCTTTTTGTGCTGTTTGGCGTTACGGCATTTGCTCATGATGGCGTCGTGAAGGCGGGTTCGGAGGGGGTCAGGAAGCTCGTAGATCTGGTTATCGCGGTAGATTTCAATGGTCTTTTTGGTGGTGTTCAGAACCACATGGCATTCGTGGCACCAATGCAGGTGCTCATCAAGTTCAGCCTTAAGACCTTCAGTGATCTTGCCGTCCAGGTAATCGGACAGCTCCTTGAGAAAATCATTGCATTTCACTGGTGCCCGTCTCCGTCCCGTTTCGACTTGAAATAACGTGCCAGACGTTCCCGAAGTTGCAGGCGGGCTCGCAAGAGCCTGGATTTGACCGCCGGTACACTTAAACCCAGCATTTCTGCTGTTTCCTCCGTGGAAAGCCCTTCAACGTCGCGCAGCACGAAAACCGTCCGAAAGCCCGGGGGGAGGCCCTGAATGGTTTTCTTGAGTATATCGCCCAACTCCGATTGCCCGTAAAGCTGCTCCGGATTGGGAGACCAGTCCGCCACCTCGCGCGGCATGGACCCCTCCTCCGTCTCCACATCTTCATCAAGCGAAACGGTGCGGTCCGTGCGGCGCTTGCGCAGCTTCATTAACGCTTCGTTTACCGCGATCCTCACCAGCCAGGTGTAGAACTTGGAGTTCTCCTGAAACTGTTCAAGATTCTGGTACGCCTTGAGAAAAGCATCCTGGACTACGTCCTGGGCGTCTTCCTCGTTGTGCGTTATGTGCTGCGCGATGCGGAAGATGTTACGGTCGTAACGGTTGACCAACTGACTGAAGGCTTCCAAGTCCCCGCGTTTGGCGGCGTGGACCAGAGCCATTTCGTCAGTAACACCTTCCACCGCTTTCTTTTGGATGGTGACCATGGAACTCCGACTCAATTAATTTACTATGTTCTCAAGCCTGAAAAAGGCCAATTAAGCAAAAAAACTGGTGTTCAGAAAACGAGCAGCGGTGTAACTTTTTGAGGCACTACCGCTCTGATTCCCTTATGAAGCTGATCTTTTCCTTTTGCTCTCTTTTATGTTTCCTTTTGCTGATGGCAGGATGCCAGCAAAGCGGCAAGCCAGCGCAGCACATCAACGTAGTCATGAAGAAGTACAGCTTTGAGCCTTCCGTAATCCGGGTGAAAGCCGGCCAACCGGTGGAACTGGATGTGACGACCGCAGACGTCCAGCACGGCTTCGACGTTCCAGAACTCGGCATCAAGGAGGCGGTGCAACCGGGCAAGACCACGGCCATCAATTTCACTCCAACCGTGAAGGGCGAATTTGGCGTCAAGTGCGGCGTCATTTGCGGGCCGCATCACGATGATATGGCGGCAAAACTGGTGGTGGAATAAGGGCCTCTGGAGCTATCCCGGGATGCGGGTTGCTTGCTGCATGGCCAATTGCCACTGCGGTCCCTGCCTGACCCAGACGTGAGTGTAGCGGAACGGGCCTTTGATCGGTTGACCGTGCACGCTGCCCGTGACATCAAGTTTGCCGGTGAGAATTACAACATCACCATTGTAGGTGCGGGCTGTCCCTTCACTCAGGTTCCAGGAGTCGTACTCAGGCTGGCTGGTGCGATAGAACTGGATCACTTCGGTTCGACTGCTGATCTTCCCATCGGCGTCGATTTCGGCATAGCCTTCCGCCAGATACTGGTCAAACCAGCCTGCGTCGCCCTTCATGGTGGCGATTCGCAGCTCATCTTCGAGGTGTTGAATGGTTTCGGCGACATTCGGTTTGGCTGTCGAGGATGAAGCTGCCTTGCGGCGAGTTTGCCCCTGCAACAGGACGAAACAAGCCAGCACAAGCGGAACCAGCATCCGGAACCTGGGTTTCATTGAGCGTCCCTCCTCAGGGCGGGTGAGAGAGCATCTGGCCGGTCTGGCGCAGCCGGCCGGGTCACTACTAAGATACTAGAGGTGCTCACTTCAGTAACCTCACAGATTGACAGCAGTGCGATACAACATATAATCGCGGGTAAGTACGAAAAAAAAGTGAAAAATGGCGCGTTCGTCTGAGACCCGGTCCATTATCGAAAAGACCGTAACTGAAGTGTTGGAAGCTGCCTTACCCGGGCTGCGGCAGCAAATGGCTGCTCGAGTGGCAGAGGCGTTCGAGTCCGCGGGGAGTGATGGCAGCTCGCCGACGGCATTGTTGAGCGCAGCAGCCACCGCCATCCAGGACGCGGGATCGCAAGCGGAAATTCTAAGGCAACTGCTGGAGGGCAGCTCGCAGTTTGCGGCGCGCGCCGCGTTGTTTGTGATGAAATCCGGCGTTATTAATGCATGGCAAAGCATCGGATTCGATGACAACGAGGCGCTCAAAAATGCCAGCCTGCCTGCCGAAAAGGGTCTGGTAGCGGAAGCGGTGAGCGGACGCGTTCCTGCGTCAGGCGCGGCACGCGAGTTCGACGCCGGGTTCTTCAAGCTCACAAAAGCGCCTGCCCGGGACGAATGCCTGGTCCTGCCGCTGGTGGTGAAGGACAAAGTCCCTGCCTTGATTTACGCGGACGGAGGAACGGAAGCGAACGGCAGGTTTGATGCCTCAGCCCTGAGCATACTCACTCGTTTTGCCGCACTGTGGCTGGAAGTGGGAACGCGGAGGCCTGAATCTAGCGGAGCGGGCACAATGATGCCCGAGCCGGAGCGGGCAGCCGCAGTCGCGAGCGTGCCTGTCGCCTCTCCGACACCAGCGCCGGCGGCCCCAGCACCTGCAGCCGCAGCCGCAGCGGCCCATCCCGCGGGCGAAGACCCCGAGCTGCACAAGAAAGCCAAGCGCTTTGCCAAACTCCTGGTGGAAGAAATCATGCTCTATAACCAGGCAAAGGTGGCTCAGGGCAAGAAGAACCAGGACCTTTACACGCGGTTGCGTGAAGACATTGAAAAGAGCCGCGCCACGTATGACAAGCGCTACGGCGGAAGCGTGGCCTCTGCGGCGGATTACTTTAACCAGGAATTAGTACGCATTCTTGCGGACAACGACGTTTCCCTGATGGGCGACGGCTTTCCGCGCTGATCGGGAAATTTGTGGCAGTTCGACGGTTTTTAAATCTTCTCATTGTGGCGCTGTTGATGGCGCCCGTCTTTCCGTGCGCGCAGACTGAAAAAGCAACTTCGCAGACAGCGCAAGCTGCGAAATCATCGCACAGTTCAAAGAAAAGAAAAAAACAGAAGCCTTCCCGGCGCAAGAAGCACGTGTTGTCAGCCGCGGAAAAGGCGCGCCTGCGGCATATCAAGCGGGCTTTTGTCGCTTCGACCGACCTCAAGCCAATGGCGCAGCAGTTGCTTGAGAATCGCTCGCCCCAGGCATATTCCGGCGTGGAAGAATACGCGCATCGGCACCGCAAAGATGACGCGGCGCCATTGGCATGGCTCGTCCTGGGCTATGCGCACTATCTGGACAAGGACTTTGCCAAGGCCCGCACGGCCTGGAACCATGCTGAGCCGTTGCGTCCCATGCTGGGCGACTATCTGGACTGGCTGCGCGCCAGCGCATGGCAGGGAGAAGCCAATACCGCCGAGGTGCTGAAGGTGCTGGACGGCTTCGAGCAGAAATATCCTGACTCCATCCACCTGCATGATGCCAATCTGCTCTACGGCAACGCTCTGGTGGCAAGCGGCAAAGCCGAACAGGCGATTGCGTTTTTTGAGAAGCATCGGACGCCGGTTTCAGCCGACACAGAATTCGCGCTGGCTCAGGCTTATTACGCTGGAGGCATGAAGGACAAGGCCGCGGAGACGTTGCGCCGCATTTACTTTGAGATGCCGGCCAGCGATCCGGCTCCTTTGGCCGCGACGGTGCTGCGCAGCCGCGGCGAGGACCCGCCATCGGGAACCTTCGAGCAGCACTATATGCGGGCTGAGCTGCTGATGAGGGCGAGGCGCTATGCGGACGCAGTGAGCGAATTGAGTCCGTTGGCGGAGCAGGCCCCGCCGGAAAAAATGCCGTTTGTGCAGACCCAGTTTGCCACCGCGCTTTATCGCGGACGCAAGCGGGATGACGCTGAACGGCTCTTTGAGACCATTCTTCAGAACCAGCAAACGCCAGCGGTGGCGAAAGCGCAGGCGCTGTACTTCCTGGCGGAAATCGCACGCGATAAAGACGACAAAGACAAGCACGATGATTACGTCTCGCAACTGCGCACCCTGGCGCCCGATAGCTCATGGTTCCAGCAGGCTTTGCTCTCTTCAGGCAACATGTACATGCTCAAGAATGACTTTGAGACGGGAGCAAAGTTTTACGCCGAGATTTTCGAACGGCAACAGAATGGCCGCTTCTCGCCATACGCGCACTGGAAGACTGCATGGCTGACTTATCGCATGGACAAGAAGGATGATGCCAAGCGGCTGCTGGAGGAACAGCTCAGCTTGTATCCCTCGTCGGCGGAGGTTTCGGCGGCCATTTACTGGCGTGGGCGGATCGCTGAAGAGGAAGGCGATAAACCGCTGGCTCGCGCCTATTACGAGAAGCTTTCAGACAACTACCGCTACTACTATTACGCCAATCTGGCACGGGATCGCCTGGGGAAGATCGGCGTGGAAGATGTGGGCGATCCTGATGTGCTGGACAAGCTGCCGGCTCCGCCCGCGCCGCCGCAATCGTGGGAGGTTCCGGCTGATAACGTCGGTGTGCAGAAAGCGCAATTACTGGCGAATGCAGCGCTCTATGACTTTGCTGTCAAAGAGCTGCAAGACTCAGCTTCGGGAACGCCGCCTTGGATGGCGAAGGCACTCGCGGACATCTTCGGCGACTCGGGCAGCTATATCAAAGCCATTGAGGCGCTTAAGCGCGCGGTGCCGGGATATTTTGCCGCAGAGATCAGCCAGATCCCACGCCCGGTCTGGGAAGGTCTCTTCCCGCGCCCCTACTGGGACGAATTGAAGCGCGACGCCGAAAAAAACCACCTGGATCCCTACCTGGTGGCATCGCTCATTCGGCAGGAGTCGGAATTCAATCCGGCAGCCATCTCGCCCGCCAACGCGATGGGCTTGATGCAACTGCTCCCGGGTGTCGGAAAGGGCACGGCGAAGGAGCTGAAGATCCATCATTTCTCCACCGACCAGTTGCTCACTCCCAACATCAATCTTCAGCTCGGGACACGCTACTTCAAACACATGGTGGATCACTATGACGGCCAGGTGGAATACGCGCTGGCTGCCTACAACGCCGGCGAGGACCGCGTGGACCAGTGGCGTAAGGATGGAAATTTCAAGAGCGTGGAAGAGTTTGTGGAATCCATCCCCTTCACTGAGACGCGCGAGTACGTGCAGGCCATCATGCGGAATGCGGTGCTGTACCGGTTGCTGTATCCGAAGGGGTAACTTCCGGTTCTCTCATTGCCGCTGATTGACCATATCGCGGTCGTTGCCTGCGCTTGGAATGGAGAAATCAACGCCGCTTCTTCTTTTTTGTCTGTTTCTTCTGCCGCCGTTTGCGGGCGTGCCTTGCGAGAACATCTTCCGCAGTTTCAGAATCGGCGGGAATATTCGCGACAATCCTTGCCTTGTTCATGGTTTCCATAAGTTCCTTAGTCTTTTCGTGAAAAGCGGGCAAAAGTATTCCCGCCAACCCGATCACGAGTGCTGCTAGCAGTCTCCTGCAGGATTTGGCCGACACAAATTCCTCCCTGGCGTAAACGGCTGGGAAAAGTAAAAGAGTTGAGGTGAGATCAGGCGACTACGCGGGCAGGAGGAGCGCGGGAAGGAACCGTGGGGTTAAAAGGGGAAATGGGGAAGGCGACTATCTCGGTGGACAGGTAGCTTTGACTTGCCAATACAAAGAGCAGAAAAGAGACGAAGATCGCGCACAGCAAGACTGAAACAAATGGAAGGAACACAGCCAGTAGAGCGGCACTGATAAAGGCGAACGTGGCGATCCTTGACGTAGTAAACATATTGCCCTGTGGCAGGGCCCATTGTAGCAGCCGTGAACGCATTGGCGAGAAAAGAACCTGATGCCAAGTCGCCCGGAGCCAACGCGTTTCCAGTTTAGGAAGCACGTTCTCTCTTGCCGCTTATCAGCGAAGATGGAGAAAGAGTCAGGCGCTGTAACGCCCTGTGGCTCTCCTGCACAAATTCCCAGGACAAGGCACC
>Ga0070680_100003512_pt1 | contig 11699 bp, 11 predicted proteins | sample KBSC73BmetaG_FD_64672 | JGI IMG/M metagenome (GOLD analysis project Ga0070680, IMG submission 64672) | Corn rhizosphere microbial communities from Kellogg Biological Station, Michigan, USA - KBS C7-3B metaG | ecosystem: Host-associated > Plants > Roots > Rhizosphere | place: USA: Michigan...
CTACCACATTCCCAGCCGCAAGTACGCGAACTGGTTCCGGCAGGCCGCGTACTTCAAGGAAGTGATCCTGTTCATGGACTGCTGCCGCGAGGCCTACCAGCTCGCGCCGCCGGTCGCGGTTCCCTATCCCGTCGTCATCGGCCCCAATCCGGCGAAGCGCTACTTCGCGTTCGCGACGCAATGGTCGCGCGCCGCGCGCGAAGGGCCGTGGGGCGACAACGGCAGCACGCGCGGGCTCTTCACGCTGGCGATCCTCAGCGGCCTGCGCGGCGGCGCCGCGGCGGACGCGAACGGACAGATCGCCGCCGAGAATCTCGAGAGTTACGTCTTCAACTTCGTCCGCAGCAAGTTCAACGAGTGGGACAAGCAGGAGCAGGAAAAGCGGAAGGCCGAGGGGCTCGAAGAACAGCCGCCGGAAGAGCATCCCGATCCGGAATTCGACTACAACAAGATGGACAAGATCGTGTTCAACGCGGCGCCGGCCGCGGTGCCTGCCGCGGCTCCCGCGGCTCCCGCGGTCGCCGACCAATACACCGTGCGCATCGCGAACAAGGACGGCCACACGTTCAAGCTCTCGACGAACGGACAACCCGAGATCCCGCCCGCGGTGCAGCTGCCCGATCGCTGGGAATGGCACGTCGATGCGGCGGGCCTGTACAAGGTCACGCGCGACGACGGCGCGTCGAAGCTCTTCGAAGTGATCGGAGAAAAGAAGGAGACCATCGATGTCAGCATCGACTGAGCCAAACGTCACGATTCAGGCGCCGCGAGACGTCGAGACGTTCATCATCGATCACGCCTTCAACCTCGTGACGCGCGGCCTCGGCGACTTCACCGCCTCGCTGCCGCCGGGCCTCTACAAATTCAAATTCCGCCGCGGACTTGCGGTCATCGAGACGCTCGAAGAGATCGCCGCGGAACCGCGAACGATCGTCGCCCCGAAGATCGAAGTCAGCTCCTCGGTTCCGCTGGCCAGCTCGCGCAGTACGGATGAGAGCCAGCTCCATGCCGCGCGCAGGATGAGCAGCGAGATCCACGAGACCATCGGCAACGGCAGCTCGATTTTCATCTTCGCGCGATGGAAGCCCGGCGATCGCGACGCGGCCTCCGATGCCGCCACCGGCCTCGCGCTGCACGCGCTCGACGGCACGCTTCTCGTCGATCTGCAACAGAAAGCGCAACGCGACGGCACGTCTACCGGTTGCAACATCGCGCTCGATCCCGGCGCTTATCGTCTGCGGCTGACGAGCGGCGACGAGCCGCTCGAACAGACGATCATCGCCTCGCCCGGATGGCAGACGCAGGTCTTCTTGATGCAGGAGTTGGGAACACCCGCGCTCGCGTCCGCGTCGATTCTCATGTCGCGCGGCGGCTTCGATCCCGAGAGCGAGATGCTCCAGCTCGCGGATGCCGCGCGCATCGCGCTCAAAGAAAAGCGCACGGTCATGCCGCGCGAGCTGCTCTCGCGGCTGCTCGACGATCAATTCGACAACCCGATGCTCGCGATCTATGCCGCGCACGCGCTCGCGTCGGAGAAGCCGGACGAAATCTTCACGCGCGTCCTTTCCGCGCTCGAGCGCCTCGTGCCCGATCATCCCGACGTCGCCGCGGTGCAGCTCGTCGCGGGAGCGAAACCGGTCGAGATCACCGCGCCGCCGATGCTGCGCGCAAGCTGGAATCGCATTCTCCCCGCGTCCTTCGACGGCGCGGCGATCCTCCAACCGGGAACGCTCGCATCCCGCATTCCGGCCGCGTTGCTCGACGGGACGCCGTGGCTCATCTGGTCGCCGAACGCATTGCTCGAACCGGAAGAGGCGGTGGCCCGCGACGTCTCCGGCGATTTGAAAGAACTGCAAGCGCGGATCGCCGATCTGATCGAAGCCGACAGCCACCCGGCGGATCTGAGCGGCCCGGAGGAAGAACTGTTCTCGTACCTCCACCGGCGCGCGCGCATTCAGAAGCGCACGACCCGAGGGACGCCGCTGGCGACCACGGAAAAAGATCTGGCGATGGCGTTCGGAACGACCGTCGCGAACGTGCAGGCGGCGGTGTGCAATCTCGCGAACAAGCTGCGCGGCGGCAACTAACGCAGATTCATCTCCGCTTCCAGCCGATGGCGTCCCTGCGGCCATGCTTTCAGGAATGCGCGCCACATGACTTTCGTGTCGAGCGTCGTCGCCTGATTGAATTCCACGCATTCCTGCCGATGCCTGCGCGCATCATCGTGGCGCGGTGAATCGGGATAGCGCTCGAACCAGTCGTCCCACGCATCCACCGTTCCGGTCTCGAACGCCGCGTTGAAGTCGCCGTCCGCGATCGCGAGTCTCGCGAGCGCGCGACGCGCGTCCGCCACCCACACCCCATCCGGCCGCGCTTTCAGATACGCGTGCAGCGCTTCCGACGTTCCCGCGCGCTTCGCTTCCTCCCACATCCGCTGGTCGTCGCCTGCATCGAGCACCGCGAGGCGCTGCTTCGCATCCTTCGCCATGATGCCGTCGGGATAGACGCGCAGAAATTCTTCGAGCGCCGCGCGGTCGCGCTTGCGCGCGTCGTTGAACGCGAGCGCCTCGCGCAGATGATGCTCCGCGTGCGTGCTGAGCGGGCCATCGGGAAACTCTTCGAGGAACGCCTCCCACGCCGGCGCGCTCTTCGCCGAGAGCGCGACGCTGTATGCCGTCTCCTCGCGGATCTTCGCCGCCGCGAGACGTTCGTTCGCCGCGGCCGCGTGACGGTCCGCGCTCCACCGCTCGAGGTAATCGCCCCAGGCCGCCTCGGTATCCATCGCCCCGGCCGCATCGAACGCCAGCCGCTCCTCGATCGCGCGCTCCGCTTCGTCCGCGTGATACGCGGGGAACTTCGTTCGATAGTGGCGAAACGCGTTGTACGTATCCGCCGCGAGCGTTGTCGCCCACGCCGCCTCCGCCCGCTGCTTTTCCTCCGACTCGCTCGCGTGCGACTTCGGCACGAGCGTTCCCTCGGTGCGCGAGAACGTCGTCGGCATGTGCGCGACGAACGGCGCGAGCGCCTCCGCGAACACGCGCGCGCTCGGATAGCGCCGCTTGCGATCCTTCTCCAGCGCGCGCAGCACGACGGGCTCGAGCCCGAGCGGGAAATCGAGATCGGGATTCGCCTCGTCGAACGACGGTGGCTGCTGGGTGAGATGCTTGACGATGTAGCCGTGCGCGCTCTTCGCGTTGAACGGCGGCACCGCGGTCAGCATCTCGTACAACACGATGCCGAGGGAGTAGAGATCGGTGCGGCCGTCGAGCTCCTCGTCGTCCGGCAGCTCGCCGAGCTGCTCGGGCGACATGTACTTCGGATTGCCCATGAACACGTCCTGCGTGATCTCCGCCTTCGTCTTCACATCCTTGGCGACGCCGAGGTCGATGATCTTCACCAGCAGGTGATCGTCGGTGTCGAACGCGAGCATCACGTTGTCCGCGGAGACATCGCGATGCAGCAGGCCGCGGCGATGAATGTGATCGAGCCCCGCCAGCACCTGCATCGCGACCTCGGTCGCGAGCGCGAGCGGAAACCGTCCGTTCTCCGCTTCCCACTGCCGCACCGTCGTCCCGTCGATGAACTCCGTGATCATGTAGCTCGACCCGTCGGGAAGGATCGAGAAGTCGTGCATCACGGCGACGTTCGGATGATGGATCTGGGTCGCCAGCTGCGCCTCGCGCAGAAACCGCTGGCGGTACGAATCGTCCGCCATCAGCACGGGCTTCATCACTTTCACGCAGCGGAACGCGTCGAGATGAATGTGCCGCGCCTTGTAGGCTTCGCCCATCCCGCCGACACCCAGCAGACCGATGACCTCGTATTTGCCGTCGAGCACCGTGCCCGCCGCGAGACTGGACGAGCTACCCATGCGTGCAACTGTACATCGGTTGCCCGGTTACCCGGTTTCCCGGTTACCCAGCAAGGATGAACCGACCTGCCCTACCTCGCCACGCCGTGTGGCTCCTACGAGACCTATATTCATGGATGACGGCGGGCTTCCAGCTAAAATGTCCGCACGTGGTGCACTATGGATTCGAATGGGACGAAGCGAAAGCGCAATCCAATGAGAGAAAACACGGCGTTTCCTTCGATGAGGCCGCGACCTGTTTCCTCGACGTATTTGGGATCGAGTCCATCGATACCGACCATTCGATCGGTGAAGAAAGATTGGTGCTGATGGGCATGTCGGATAGGGACCGGCTCCTCGTCGTCGCATTCACGTTGCGCGACGCTCGAACAATTCGCATCATCAGCGCTCGGCATGCGCTACGACGAGAACGAAAGACCTATGAAGAGCAGACGCGCTAACGTCGAGGATGATCCACTCGATCGCGAGATCGATTTCAGCAAGGGACGGCCCAACCCGTACTGGTTAGGAGTGGTCGATCGGCAATGCGTGCGTCTGATCGACAAGGACTTGACGGACCTCTTTCCCGACAACGAATCGGTCAATGCCGCATTGCGTGCCGTCGCTGACGCAGCGAAGCGTGCGCGAAAAACGAAGATCAGCGCGCGGCGTGCGTCGATTTCGAAGAAGCGTTAAACACATCCCGGCGCGGAAACGGCGCCTGCCGGAGAGACGCCGGCGTTGCTGTTCATGAGCGCGGTTTGAGCGAGCGCGCGACGAGGCCGATGCCGCCGAGGAGCAGGACGAGCATCAGCAGTGTGTTGAAGAGCGTCGTCGGGCGGAAGTAGATCTCCATGTGCGCGAGGATCCCGATGAAGATGATCACCGCGCCGGCGATGGTGAGCACCCAGCCGACGATGGACTTGCCGTCGAAGAACAGGAACCCGACGCCGACGATGAACGGCAGCAGCGACAGCCCGAACGCATTGAATCCCCACATGTGCCAGAACCCGGTCGTCACCGTCACCTGATTCGTCAGCAGCCATCCGCCCGCCACCGCCATCGCGAATCCGATGAAGAACGTTCCGAGACCGCCTTCCGTGCCGCCTGCGCCGCGAATTTCGCTCATGGCGTAAGGATACCGGTTCCTCGGGTCCTCGGGTCCTCGGGTCCTCGGGTCCTCGGGTCCTCGGGAGAACAGTGAACGCCCGTGCTTCTATGATGCAGACCGATGTTCGGCGAGAAGTTTTCCATATTCTGCGGCGCCGGTGTCTCGATCCCGGCGGGCCTACCGCCCGCGATACCGCTCCTCCGCAAGGTGGCGACGGCGATCGACCTGACGGCGGATCAGATCGAGAAGGTGATGGCGTCGGGAATGCCGTTTGAGCGATTCTTCGAACGCCGGAACGGACCGACGGCGGAGGCTTCACGCTTCGATGGCGCGACGACGCGGCGGAGAGTTGGGACTAAGCCGCCTGACGGCGGCGCGCTGCGCGTGATGAGCGGGTGCGGCACAGTGGCGCGATGGTGATGACCGCCCGCGACTCCGTTGCCCTCGATCTGCTCCTTGCGCGGGCCGCGGCCACGGATTGGGTGGTCTACTGCAAACCACCCTTCGGCGGGCCGGACCAGGTGCTTGCGTATCTGGCCAACTACACTCACCGAATCGCCATCAGTAACTCCCGGATCGTCTCGTTCGACGGCGAGCGTGTCTGCTTCCGTTATCGCGACTATGCGCACGGCAACGTCGAGAAGTCGCTCACCCTCGATGCCGGCGAGTTCCTTCGCCGCTTTCTGTTGCACGTCCTTCCGCCGCGACTGGTCCACATCCGCTACTACGGTTTTCTCGCCAACCGTACCCGCGTTCGTAGCATCGATCGCGCCCGTCAGCTCATTGGAGGGCGGTTTCTTCCGCCCGTCCCTCTGCTATCGTCCGATCAACATCGTTGTCCTCACCGCGGAACCGGCACGCTGCGTATGATCGGACTCGTCCCCGCCGAACGACCGTCGCCGTCATCCGAGGAGTCGTTGTGATCATCGCCCGTTCACTACCACCCTTCTTCCGATTGCATCCTGCGATCCTGTGCAACGTTTTTCTCGTCACACCTGCACACCATCGATCATGGCCGTTCCGGCGCACGCAGCGCTGTTGCACCGCTCTACCTTCGGCAGATGGGACGTTTGTTCGCGTGAATGAATCCCCATGCGAACGGCGGCGGCTCAGTCCAACTTCGCTCCATCCAGAATCCTGATCTCCCAGCCGTCGCCACGATCATTTCCATCGGCCGCTCATGTCTCTGGCCCGTGCTGTCTTACTGGCGGATTCCGGATAGAGCCTCTGTCGTTAGGCGGCGGTCACCTTTTGACCGAAGTCTCGAGTATGCGCAATCGGTTCGATGTCTCAGACGCATCGGCGTCAACACGTAGCAGGGGCATGCCTTGGAAGAAGATCATGTCAGGACAGAACGAGATGACTGATGTGGTCGTCCGACCGGCCGCCGGGAATGTGGATTCTCCTGTACCCACGTGATGACGCGCTAAGGTTTCGAGTTCTATCGTAGACGGCTCGCAACCAGACGGATAGAAACCAAAATCGGTGATGCCGCCGGAGCGGTCGACGTGCCAGAGCTTGCCCACGTAGTGGTCGCCGACTGACCCTCGCGCAAATGAGAGTGTCCCTTCGCTGGTTCTCGTGCGTGGATCTGTGTACCAGAACATCGTCCGACGATCTGGGAAGAAGTAGGCTTCCAAAACGCGACCGTCTTCGCCCTTGACCGCGTAGTGTTCAAGTTGGCGTGGAGGCGCCCAAACGGTCACCACGCACGATCGGAGACCGACGAGGAGCGAAAGCGCCAGAATCGCGGCGCATCCGATGCCGCCCAGAGCGTTGCCTTTCGAAGTTGCCATCGTTCGGCCGCCTAACGGCATGTCGCTTTTACCGGCGCGCCCAGCCGCACGCGCCACTCTACCAAGTTACGAGAGCGGTGGCGCGGCTGGGCGTCCGGTGCAGCGACCGACTTGGAACGACCGTTAGCGGCGCACGCGTGGAAAGGACACCGGGGACGCTGAGGAAGATATCTCTGGGGTGAAGTCAAGAAATGGCGGCGGACTACTAGGCGTCTACTAGGCGCCCCCACTTCTGCTCGAACTTCTCGCGGTTCGCGGCGAAGAGGCGGTCGTAGTCGGCGGAGGGGATCTAGCCGAAGGCTGCCTTGCCGAAGTGTGGACCAGCGCGTCTTCCGCACAGACCACGCGCAGGCCCGCGGCGCGATCGGCGTAGAATCATACCCGCCGTGAGTTGGTCCGATCTCAGCGCGGATGAGTGGGCAGTCGTCGCCTTCGTCGTGATCTTGCTCGCTGCCGTAAAAGGACCGGGCATTCTGCGCGCGTTGCGGTGGCTCAAAGAGAAACCGGGCCCGCCGCCACCTGGCTGGAAACCACCGGAACAATAGGTCGTCGCAAGACGGGCGCGCGAAATTGTTACTACCTTTCTGCGCGCCGCCTGATCTCCTCGTCGAGGATCTTGATCGCACGCTTCCCGGCGCTATTCAGCGTTCCGGCACGTTCACTTCCGCCGATGACGTTACGGGCGTGTGTGATCAACTCCCATGTCGCCGTACTAAGTCGCTTGTACCTCAGCAGGCTATCCAAATCGTTCGGAAGTTCGATGTCGCGATCGTGCTCGGTAGCGATCGATGGAATGGCGTCACGGATCGCCCTGCACAAGTTTGGCAGTTCAGTGTCACTCATCCGGCTGAGCCTCTCGTCGAACGACAGCTTGCGGGCCATGTCTCCAGAATTCTACCCGCGCCGCGCCGCCTGAGGGGAGCGTTTTGGAGTCGGAACAAGCTAAGCTACTTTGCGAAACAGTCTGCGATTTTTTGCGAAGCTACCTGCGACTCAACACTCGGGACTGAGCAACCGGGTAACTGGGCAACTGGGTAACCTTGGTTCCCCGACTTACTTCCTCACCAGACACTTTTCAGGTACATTGATCCAGGTCCCCCGATCACCAGCCATTCCACCCGCATATTCGTCGCCGTAAAGGAGCGAACATGACTCGGCTGTCCGATCACCTTGCCGTCGCGCCGGCCAAGCGCGACATGGCCTGGCTGCAGGAGGCGTTGCAGTCCGCCATCGCGCTCGAACACGCCACTCTCCCCCTCTACCTCTCCGCAATGTTCTCCCTCCAGGTCCAGGGCTACACGGCCTACAACCACATCCGTGCCATCGCCATGGAAGAGATGGTTCACATGGCGATCGACTGCAACATCCTCGCGGCCATCGGCGGCACGCCGCAGATCGCGAAGCTCAACCCGCAGTTCCCGTCGGACGGACTTCCCGGCGGCGCCGAGCCCGATCTGCACGTCGTGCTCGCGAAAGTCTCGAAGCGGCAGCTCAAGAACTTCATGCGGCTCGAAGTCCCGCTGTTCCTGCTCAGTCCGAAATACAGAAAAGAAACCTATCCCACGATCGGCAACCTCTACGCCGCGATTCGCGACGCGGTGAAATCGAACGCCGATGCGATCCGCGCCGCGATGAAGAAAGGCGGCACGTCGAACCAGGTCGGCGACGACATCGGCTTCACCACCATCACCTACACCGCGGGAAAGGACCCGGTGCCGCAGATCTACGACGCGCTCGACGAGATCGTGCTGCAGGGCGAAGGCTCGCCGTCGCACACGCTGCACGCCGACCGCTTCGAAGGTGAAGAGTCGCACTACGCGAGATACGCGGAGATCTACTACGGCCACCGCTATCAGAAGCCGCGCGGAAAAGTTCCGCTCACGCGGCAGACGCTGAAGGAGTTCTTCCAGGGATACCCGATCCAGCCGCCCGACGTCGTCAACCTGCTGATGGTTCCGTCGGACGGATACGCGGCCGTGTTGAAAGCCGATCCGAACGGCGCGACCGTCGAAGCGGCGATGACGAAGTTCGATCAGGCCTACACCGCCATCATGTCCGACCTCGAGGCGATGTGGAACGGGCCCGCCGCCAAGTCGTGGCCGACGTTCGGCCAGGCCGTCGGCGCGATGGGCGAGCTCCGCGTCCTCGGCTGCTTCAACATCATGAAGTACCAGGTCCCGCAGAGCGTCATCGCGCAACTGAAGACGCTCTATCCGAATGAATACGCCGATCTCGCCGCGTACACCGATCTGAGCAAGCCGGTCTTCTACGGCCCTCGCTTCCGCAATCTCAACGCCACCGCTACGAGCTGATGGAGACTCTCATGGCCGACAAAAACCGCTTCACCGACACCTACCGAGTACCCAACACCGGCAAGCCGCTGCCACTCCCGATCATCGACTGGAAACGCGTCGGGCAGACCGCACCCGTCCCGATCAACGGCGTGTACGACGGACCGGGCGCGCCGCTGCCGAAGGCGGACGTGGTCGTGATCACGTGGACCTCCGCGGAGTGGAACGCCTTCGATCACGTCTTCCTCAACAGCAACGCGACGCGCTATCCCGACGACCGCGAATGGGAAAGCGCATGGCATCAGTACAGCCGCGGCGTGCCTTCGGGAATGACGACCGACAACACCGCCGCGCCGCTATGGGGCCTCTATCGCGTCGTCGACATCCAGGCCTCGAAGAAGAAAACGCTGCGCGTGCTGCTCTTCAAGTGCGACACGCACCTCGCGCATCCGCCGTACGCCTCCGGTCTCGAGCAGATCACCGGGCAGCTGATCGACGAGACGGGCTGCTCCTGGATCTGGTCGATCGGCACCGCCGGCGGCTCGCGCGAGACCGAGAACCTCGGCGACGTCATCATCACGAACGCGGGACACATCCAGCTCAAGCTCTCCGAGAACCTGTCGTCGGGCCTGAACAACAAGACCGTCAAAGGCAAGGCCTTCCCGTCGACGAAGCTCTTCCCGACCGTCCAGAAACATCTCTTCTTCGACATGGCCACCGTCGTCACCTGGCCGGTGCTCGAGTCGATGCTGCAGCAGCTGCAGCAGAAGGATTCGGGAGCGAAGTCGCTGACGCTGAACGAGCTCGTGAACCCGCCGCTCAATCCCGGGAATCTCAAGCAGTCGAAGATCCTGCCGAAGGACGGACAGCCGCTGCTCACCACCGACTACTACTACATCGCCAGCGGCAACGACGCGGCGAAATGGTCGGTGCTGGAGATGGACGACGCGGTGATCGGCTACGTCGCGCAGCAGAAAGGCACGAGCTTCTGCTTCTCGCGCAACATCTCCGATCCCATCGTGCCGAACAAAGCGAAAGGAAAAACGATCGACGACTCGATCCGCGGCGACTGGTCCGGCGAGATCTACCAGAAGTTTGGCTTTTACACGAGCTTCAACGGCGCGCTCGCGACATGGGCGGCGTTGACGGCGATGTGAATGTTGGTTGCGCGGTTACGCAGTTGCGCGGTTGCGCGGCAAAACCACCGCGAAACCGCGTGACCGCGTAACCGCGCAACCCAGCGAGGTGACAACGTGAACTACGACCCCCCACGCCAAACGAAACCGAAGCCCACGGGCCTCCCCCTCGAGCTCGACCTCGTCTACAACGTCCGCCCCTGCGGCACGTGCTCGTACTTCTGGCCTCCCGATCCGTCGAAGCAGCCGTACGGGCCGTATCCGACGTACGACTTTCTCGTGGACGAGCCCGGGAAGCCCGATCCGGTCAATCCGAAGATCGAGTCGTTCCAGTGGATCAAGGGACAGACGCAGGACGAAGCGTTTCCCGATCCCGAGATCATGGACGGCTGCCGCAAGGCGCCCATCATGACCATCGGCATCAATCCGAACCTCACCGCGTTCGCGCCGGGACTGATGGGCACGAGCTGGTGCTACCCGCACTTCACCGACGACGACAAGACCGACGCCTGGACGAAATACGCCTACTACTATCGCTACCGCTCGGTCTATCAGGAATGCTTCAACCTGAAATGGATCGAGCAGTTCCTGCTCCCCAATGACCGCATCGTCGCGACGAAAGCGGGACATGTGACCTCGGCAGTGCGCCCGACCGACGCGCCGGGATACGAAATCCAGGTCCTGTACGACGGCGATAAACAGCCGACCACGATTCAACTGAACCGCGACACCGGCACGCCGCGCTGGGTGCTGCTGTTCGACTCGCATCCGCCGAACAACTCCTTCAGTGCCGGCGACACGATCGCCGGGCGGCTCAATGTGCCCGAAGGCAAATTGACCGAGGTGATGCGGGAGCAGATCGGGTACTACGAACAATTCGTGCCCACGCTGGAGCAGTTCCAGGAAACGATCCGCAAGAGCGGACACAAAAACGCCACGCTGCAGATGGGAGAAGACGTCTGCCAGCTCGACATGGTCGCCTGCGCGTCCCCGCACTGGAATCCCGGCTTCCTCGGCGGCACCACCGCCAGCGAAGACACGATCATCAACAACTGCGTCGTCACGAACGCATGGGCGATGAAACAGCTCATCCACACCAAGCCGGCCGTGCTGTTTCTCGTCGGCGAATCGACCTGGGACATGTTCAAAGACTCGTTCGGCGCACTCGTGAAACGGAAGCCCGCGATCTCCCCGAAGCCCGCGGACAACGCGTTCACGCTCCTGCGCGAGACCACGGACCTCGACCATCCCGCGTACATCGAGTTCGAAACGAAGATCGACGGCCAGAAGTACGCGCTGAAGACGCGCGTCGTGCTCACGCCGCACTTCTCGTACTCGTCCAACTTCGCGCCGCAGTGGCGGCTCAGTCCCGACGACTGGACCGAGTTTCAAAAGGACGAGGCGGACGTCGCGAACCTGCTGCAGCACGACAGCCGCATCGCCTATCAGCCGTCGACGAACGGTGCCTACGCGTCCTTCACCATTCTGAAAGACGAAGCAGCATTGAAGGCGCAG
>Ga0070680_100003514_pt1 | contig 11698 bp, 10 predicted proteins | sample KBSC73BmetaG_FD_64672 | JGI IMG/M metagenome (GOLD analysis project Ga0070680, IMG submission 64672) | Corn rhizosphere microbial communities from Kellogg Biological Station, Michigan, USA - KBS C7-3B metaG | ecosystem: Host-associated > Plants > Roots > Rhizosphere | place: USA: Michigan...
CTGATCTTCTTCGGCGAGATCAAGGGGCTGTCGCGGGGTGACGCGCGCAGTCGCTCGGCAACCTGGCTCGACCGGCTGGGCCTGGCCCAATGGGCCGACAAGCCGGTGGAGGAGTTGTCCAAGGGCATGCAGCAGAAGGTGCAGTTCATCGGCACGCTGCTGCACGAGCCGGAACTCCTGGTGCTGGACGAGCCGTTCAGCGGCCTCGATCCCGTGAACAGCCGGGTGATGAAAGAGGCGGTGGTGGACATCGCCCGGCAGGGCCGCACCGTGCTCTTCTCCACTCATATCATGGAGCAGGCGGAACAGCTCTGCGAGCGCATCGTGATCATTGCACGCGGCGAGAAGGTGGTGGATGGCGCGGTGCGTGACATCAAGCGGGAGGCGGGCACGCGGCACCTGATGGTGGGCGTGACCGAGCAGCAGGACGCGGCTCGGCGAATTCTGTCCGACCGCCGCTGGACCAGCTCGCTGCTGGACTCCGGCGCCACATGGGAGGCGGACCTTGCGACCGGCACGGCGCCGGACGCGCTGCTCCGTGCGCTGGTCGAGGGCGGAGTTGGCATCGCCCGGTTCTCGGTGGAGGACCCGTCGCTCGAGTCCATCTTCATTTCACGGGTGGGCGCCGAGGCGGCTACAGCTGAGCGGTCGGAGGCCACCCACGGTGCATAAGATCCTGGCGGTCATTCGGCGAGAATTCATGACCCGGGTCCGGTCCCGGGCCTTTGTCCTCAGCACCATCATCGGCCCGGTCATCATGGTCCTGATGTTTGCCCTGCCGATTCTGCTCTCCGGCGCCGGCGGCGCTCCCAAGAAGGTGGCGGTGCTGGACGCGGTGCAGGGCGGCTTCGGCCAGCTGGTCACGCAGCGGCTGAATGGCGAGATGCGGGACACGGTGCGGAAGGCGGATCCCCGGTACGATGCGACCTATGTGCCGGTGTCTCCCGAGCGCCTGACTGCGGTGCAGGATTCACTGGTAGCGCTCACCGGGGTGCGAAAGCTGGGCACCGCCGCGTTGGACGGTGTGCTGGTGATCACCGACTCGGCGCTGGGCCAGGGCATGGTCCGTTACATGGGCATCAATGTCGGCAGTCCTGGCGACATGAATAGCCTGGAGCGGAGCCTTCGTTCGCTGGTCATCGGCGGGCGGCTGCAGCGGTCCGGCGTGGATCCCTCCGTGGTGCTCGGCGTCATGCGCCCGGTGGATCTCCGGACGCTCAAGGTAAGCGAAGGACACCTGACCGCGGAAAGCGGCGAGGCGTCGTTCATTCTGGCGTACGCGATGTCGTTCATTCTGTACATCGCGTTGCTGCTGTACGGTATCCAGGTGATGAATTCCGTGGTCGAGGAGAAGTCGTCGCGCATCATCGAAGTCCTGATTTCCAGTCTGTCGCCGTTTCAGCTGCTGCTGGGCAAGGTGATCGGTGTGGGTGCGACCGGATTGCTGCAACTCGCGATCTGGGCCGGCACCGCCACGTTGCTCACCACCTTCAAGACGCAGATCGCCGCGTTGTTCGGGGCATCGCCCGGTTCGCTGGCATCACTCGCCATTCCGACGGTGTCGCCTGCACTGCTGGTGGTGTTCCTGCTCTTCTTCGTTCTCGGATTTCTGTTCTACGCGTCGGCATACGCCGCGGTGGGCTCCATGTGCAACTCCACCCAGGATGCCCAGCAGGCGCAGATGCCGGTCACGATCTTCATCGCGGCCGGCCTGTTCATCATGTTCTCATTACTGAGCGAGCCGAACGGTTCCCTGGCGCGCGCGCTGACCTACGTACCATTCTTTGCGCCCTTCGTGACGCCGGTACGGTTCTCGTTCTCGGCCATGGCCTGGTGGGAGCTGGCGCTTTCCATCTGCGCCATGATCGCGGGCCTGCTGATCATGACGGCACTCGCCGGACGCATCTATCGCTTCGGAATTCTCAAGTATGGCAAGAAGGCATCGTGGGCGGATGCGGTGAAGTGGATCAGGGCGTGAGGGTCAAGGGTCGACGGTCAACGGTCGACGGTCAAGGGTCAACGGTCGACGGTCGACGGTCGACGGTCGACGGTCAACGGTCAACGCACGAAAATGCCACCGATCGCGGTGTTATGGTCCCATCTGACAGGCCCGTAGGGGCAAGTTGTAGAATGGGCAATTATCGCGACCTTGATGCCTGGAAGGCCAGCAAGGCATTGGCTGTTGCCACGTACCGGGTGACAGATCGGTTCCCCTCAGCTGAGCGATTTGGCCTCACTGCGCAAGTGCGCCGGGCGGCGGTTTCGGTGATGTCCAACATCGCCGAGGGCACCGGACGCGGCACGGATGCGCAATTCGCCGCATTTCTGCGAATAGCTCGAGGATCTCTGCATGAACTCGAAAGCCAGGGTTTGTTGGCTGTCGAACTGGGTTTCAGTTCCACGGTTGCGTCGGAAGAGTTGCTCAGCGCCAGCAGGCAGACGGCTCGACTGCTCCATGGACTCCTGCGTTCGGTGAGGACTCGCCCATCCGACGACTGATGACCGACGACTGACGACCGTAGACCGTCGACCGTCGACCGTCGACCGTCGACCGTAGACCGTCGACCGTAGACCGTCGACCGTAGACCGTAGACTATCTTTCCTCCATGACCACCCCGTATCACGTCCTCGTCATCGGCGGCGGCCACGCCGGCACTGAAGCCGCGTGCCTGGCGGCACGCATGGGTGCGCGGACGTTGCTGATCACGCAGAGCATCGAGACGATCGGGCAGATGTCGTGCAATCCCGCCATCGGCGGGATTGCCAAGGGGACGGTGGCGCGCGAGGTGGACGCCCTCGGCGGCATCATGGGCCGGGCCACCGACCGGGCCGGCATCCAGTTCCGGATGCTCAATCGCTCCAAGGGTCCGGCGGTCTGGTCCCCTCGCGCCCAGTGTGACCGGGGCCTGTATCGCCGGGCAGTGCGCTCGCTGCTCGAGCGGCAACCGCTGGTGGAAATCGTCCAGGGCACGGTCGCCAGGTTCGTGATGGAAGGTGGTGCTGTTATCGGCGTCACGACACTGGACGGACGGCGATACGATGGTGTCAGTATCATTGTCACGGCCGGGACGTTCCTGCGCGGCAAGATCCATATGGGTACCGACGTCCGCCTGCCGGCTGGGCGAGCTGGCGATCAGCCAGCCGTCGAGCTTGCGGAAGCGCTGGAGCAGCAAGGACTTAGGACTGAACGATTCAAGACAGGCACGCCACCAAGGATAGATGGGCGAACGGTGGATTTCAGCAAGCTTTCCCGCCAGGACGGCGATGCAAAGCCCTATTGGTTCTCCTTCCATGAGCGCGCTGAGCATCCGGCTCAGGTGCCGTGCTGGCTTACGTGGGCCGGGGCGCCTGTGCGCGAGATCATTCTGGAGAACCTGGAGCGGTCGGCGCTGTACGGTGGGGCCATCAGCGGGCGGGGCCCGCGCTATTGCCCGTCAGTGGAAGACAAGATCGTCAAGTTTCCCGACGCCGAACGGCATCAGATCTTTCTGGAGCCGGAGGGGCTCGAGACCAGCGAAATGTATGTGAACGGGCTCTCTACATCGCTACCTGCCGATGTGCAACTCGCCATGCTGCATTCTGTTCCAGGACTTGAGCACGTCAGAATGACTCGGCCGGGCTACGCCATCGAATATGACTATTTCCCGCCGACCCAGCTGAGCCGGACCTTGGAGCTGCGGGAGATTCCTGGTCTCTTTCTGGCTGGCCAGGTCAACGGCACGACGGGCTACGAGGAGGCAGCGGGCCAGGGGGCTGTGGCGGGGATCAACGCTGCTGCGCGCGCGCTGGATCGCGAACCATTGGTGCTGAAGCGTGACGAGGCCTTCGTCGGCACGCTGGTTGACGACCTGGTGAGCCGAGGGGTGGACGAACCTTACCGCCTCTTCACGTCGAGGTCCGAGTATCGCCTGCTGCTCCGGCAGGACAACGCACTCCGCCGGCTGCTCCCTGTGGCGGAGCGATACGGACTGCTCAATGGCAGCGAGCTCCGGAACGCCCACGAGCGACTTCGCCGGGAGGAGGAGATCCTGACTGTTTCACGTGAAACAGCGATCGCGCCGGCCGTTGTGAACGATTTGCTGGCAGGAGCCGAGTCCAGGGAAATCGCGGAGCCTGCTCGCATCGCTGAACTGGCCAAGCGCCCGGGGGTCGGTCTTGGTGAACTGCTCGCGCTGGCAGGCATTGATCCCCATGGCGACGAAGAATGGGCAGAAATTGAGGTCAAGTATGGAGGCTACCTGGCCCGGGAGAGGGAAGCCGCAACCAGGCTCCAGGAAATGGAGGGCTTCGTTCTGCCCCCGTCTCTGCCGTATACAGATCTCCTGGCGCTCTCCTTTGAGGCCAGGCAGAAGCTCGACGCGGCTCGGCCGGAGTCGCTGGGCCAGGCGGGGCGGATCCCCGGCGTCTCGCCGGCGGATCTGCAGGCGCTGGTGCTGGAGGTGCTGAAGCGGAGGGGGACCCGGGCAGCTGAAAGCTGAGGGTCGCGGGCTGCGGGTCGCGGGTTTTCACGTGAAACAAGCTTACATTTTCGAGGCCGCCCTGCGATATTAAGGCATTGCGGCGAGTAGTCATGCAGTGATGTGTCGTAACTCAATATGTGACAACATGTTAGTTCGCTGTACGGCCGATGGCTGACGACCGACGGTTCCGCCACCAGGATCCGATGGATTCCCGCTTTCGCGGGAATGACGGCGGGCAACTCTGGTTGACCGTTGACCGTTGACCGTTGACCGTTGACCGTCGACCGTCGACCGTCGACCGTCGACCGTTGACCGTTGACCCTCTTCTCACCACCCACGGCTCACACCATGTCCCGCCTCATCGCGATCGCAAACCAGAAGGGCGGCGTCGGCAAGACCACGACCGCCGTGAACCTCGCGGCGTCGCTGGCCGTGGCCGAGCGGCGCACGCTGCTGGTCGATGCCGACCCACAGGGCAATGCTACCAGTGGGGTTGGTCTCGACCGCGCGTCGGTCAGGCGTTCGCTCTACGATATCATCATGGATCGCGCGCCGGCCGACAGCGCCATCATGAAGCATCCGGTGCTGCCGCATCTCGATGTGCTGCCGGCGACGCAGGACCTGGTCGGCGCCGAACTCGAACTGGTCAACGTCGAGGGGCGCGAGTCGGCCATGCGCGACGTGCTCCATCCGATTCTCGCGCACTACGATTACATCCTCATTGATTGCCCGCCTTCACTTGGCCTCATCACGCTGAACGTGCTGGCGGCGGCGCAGGGACTCATCATCCCGATCCAGTGCGAGTACTACGCCCTGGAAGGCATTTCCCAGCTGCTGAATACCGTGCGACTGGTGCAGCAGAACTTCAATCCCGGTCTCGCGATTGACGGCGTGCTCCTCACCATGTATGACTCGCGGCTCAACCTCTGCCGCCAGGTGGCCGATGATGCCAAGGAGTATTTTGGCGGCCAGGTCTTCCGCACGCCCATTCCGCGCAACGTACGGCTGGCGGAAGCGCCCAGCTTCGGCCAGCCGATCCTGGTGTACGACGTGCAGTCGGCCGGCGCCAAGAGCTATCTCGCTGTCGCGCAGGAGCTGATGAAGCGCATCGAGAACGGGGAGCAGCCGGAATCGCAGGAGATGGTGTCATGAGCGCCACCGGAGCAGGTGCAGGTGGTGGCCGCCGCCTGGGCCGGGGGCTCGAGTCACTGCTCGGCCCCATCTCCCGGGAAGAAGCCAGGGCGCAGGGCGCACTCCGCGAGCTGCCGGTGGCCGACGTCCGGCCCAACCCCTACCAGCCGCGCACCCACTTCGATCCGGCCGCACTGGAAGAACTGGTGGGCTCCATCTCCGCGTCGGGCCTGCTGCAGCCAGTGGTGGTGCGCGAACGTGCTGGTCACTACGAACTGATCGCCGGTGAGCGCCGGCTGCGCGCGGTGCAGCAGCTCGGATGGAAGGACATTCCGGCCGTCGTCAAGGACGTGGACGACCAGACGCTGCTCACGCTGGCATTGATCGAGAACCTGCAGCGGCACGACCTCTCACCCATTGACGAAGCCACCGGCTACCAGCGATTGCAGGAAGAGTTCAAGGTGCCGCAGACCGAAGTGGCGCGGCTGGTGGGACGCAATCGCAGTACCGTCGCGAACCTGCTCCGCCTGCTCAAGCTGCCGGACGACGTGCGCGCCATGGTACACGACGGCTCGCTCTCGGAGGGTCATGCACGCGCGCTGCTCGCGCTGGATTCACCGGCGCAGATGTCACGCGTGGCGCAGCAGGCCGCCGCGGATGGCTGGAGCGTGCGCGAGACGGAAGCACGGGTCAAGAATGGCGGAAGGCCCGCGCCGTCGCGCGCCACCGGCCAGAAGCGGGTGCTCTCCACCAGCGTCGAGGCACGCCGAGTCGAGGACGCACTCCGCCAGCACTTCGGCACCGATGTCACCGTCACCCAGAAGAGGAAGGGCCGCGGCCTCGTGTCCGTCAGTTACTACTCGAATGACGACCTCGCCCGGTTGCTCGAAATGATGCTCGGCAAGCCGTTCGACGGATGACCGCATCCGGACGGCGTCGTTACGTGCACCTGCTGGTGCACCACGATGGTGCGCCGGCATCGCGCAGCTGGCGCATCTCGCTCACCGCATGGCGTGCGCTGCTCGGTGCCGCGGCGCTCGCGGTGGTTGCCGTCCTCGCGGGCCTGGTGCTGCTCGGCCCGCTCGCGCGCGCGGCCGGCCGCGTGCCATCACTGGAGCGGCGGGTCCGGAATCTTGAAGCCGACAACGGACGCATCGCGGACCTGGCGCAGGCGCTCGACAGCCTCCAGCTCGCCTATGAGCGCGTGCGTGGCATGGTGGGCGCCGACGTGGTGCCGGACCTGGCTCACGCGGCAAGCGACAGCCTGCCGGTGTCGCCGCCAGTCGAGGCGCGCGCGGCCGGCGCAGCAGCACCGCCCACCGGACTCACCGCCCCGCAGGCCTGGCCGCTGCGTGACGCCGGCTTCATCACCCGCGGTCTGGTGCCCGACAGCAGTGCGGACGAGACCCACCCCGGGGTGGATATCGCCGTTGCCATCGGGACGCCGGTGCGCTCGGCTGGCGGCGCCACGGTGCTGCAGACCGGCGAAGACGCCGATTACGGAAAATTCGTGCTGCTCCAGCATCCCGGTGACATGCAGACCATGTACGCCCACCTCTCCCGGGTGCTCGCCATCAGGGGCCGCACGGTGCAGACCGGCGAAGTCATCGGTCTCTCCGGCAACAGCGGGCGCTCCACCGCACCGCACCTTCACTTTGAAATCCGCAAGGCGGGCCGCAGCGTGGACCCGCTGGGCATCATCAAGGAGGCACGTTGATGGCGATCTTCTCGACCCCGGCACCTGATTCTGATGAAGGCCCCAAGGCGCCCTTCAACCGTCGCAAGGGGGATGGCATTCCACTCTCGATCGTTGCACGGGACATGACCATCACCGGCGACATGGATACCAAGGGTGTCGTGAAAGTGGAGGGACGGATCAAGGGAACCATCCGGGCAGAAGCCCAGGTCATCATTTCGCCCGGCGCCGTGATCGAGGGTGACCTCCACACCAAGGAGGCGATCGTGGCCGGAGAGATTCGCGGAACCATCAACGCCACGGAACGGGTTGAGCTTCAGGCAACCGCCCTGGTCCGCGGCGACATCTCGACGCCCCGAATTGCCATCCTGGAAGGCGGCAAGGTGACGGGCGAGGTGAATATGACGGAAGGGACGAAAGGGGAGAGTGAGAGGGTGCGAGCTGAGGGCTGAGAGCTGAGCTGGAACAATGCGTTTCGCTCTTAGCCCTTAGCTCTTAGCTCTCAGCCCTGTTTCACGCGTTGATAAGTGCGTAAGTCTGTGGAGATCTTACGTTTGCGTGATAATTGACCAGGAACTAATGTGACGCTTAGGAACGTGGCCGACAAGATGGGTATACTGATGCGCTACTGTATCGTCGCTGTACTGACGGTGTCTTTGTCAGCGTGTGGCGGCCGAGCCCAGCCGCATGGCTATCGCGTCGCCCTGATCACCCCGGGCTCCATCGCCGACGCCGCCTGGAATTCGGCCGCCTACCGTGGCCTGCTCCGGATTCGTGATTCGCTGGGCGCCGAGATCAGCCACGTGGAGGCGGGGACGCCTGCCGCGCAGGAGGAGGCGCTCCGGACCTACGCTGCCCAAGGGTACGACCTGATCATCGGGAATGGGTTCGAGTTCCAGGAGCCCGCGGAGCGGGTAGCCGAGCAGTATCCCAAGCCGGTATTTGCGGTGAACAGCGGCGCCCGGCTCAAGGGGCGGGTGGTACCCTTGGTGTTCCAGATCCAGGAGGCCACGTACCTCGCCGGCATGGTGGCGGGCGGGATGACCAAAACGGGCATCATCGGATTCATCGGTGGGGTGGAGCTCCCGCCGGTGGCGGCGGGGTACCGGGGTTGGGTCAACGGGGCTCGGGCTGTTCGGCCCGATGTGCAGTCGCGGGTGGCCTACCTCAATAACTGGGACGATGCAGCAGCAGGACGTGAAGCGGCCCTGGCGCAGATCCGGCTGGGCGCCGATATGCTGCACCACAACGCCGACGCCGCTGCGCTCGGGGTCTTTCAGGCGGTGAAGGAGAGCAAGGGCGTCTTCATATTCGGCGCGAATGCGGACCAGCGGGATCTTGCCCCCGGGAACGTGCTCGGTTCGGCGGTCATTGACCTGCCCCACGCCTTCCTGCTGCTGGCCCGCGCGGTGAAGGACAGCAGCTTCACTCCGGCGGTAGAGTCGTTCGGGCTCAAGAGCGAGGTATTGCGCTATGTGCCGAACCCCGGCCTGGACTCCCTGGTCCCCGCAGCGCTGATGGCGCGGGTGCGCGCCGCCAGCGACTCCATTGCCGCCGGCACGCTGGATCCGGACGCCGGAGAGCACCCGCAGTGAGCGGCATGCCGCTTTCCGAAATCGTCACTTACCTCGACGACTATCTGCATGTCGCCGAGGTACCGGACTCGCCGGGAGCCATCAACGGGCTGCAGGTGGAAAATGACGGCACGGTGGGCCGGATCGTCGTGGCGGTGGATGCGTCGCAGAGAACGATTGACGGCGTGGCAGATGGGCCGGACGGGACGGGCGACCGCGGTCCGGCCCTGCTGATCGTCCATCACGGGATGCTGTGGGATGGGAACGTGCCCGTCACCGGGCGGCGGTATCGCCGGCTGCGTGCGCTGATGGACCACAACATTGCGCTCTACGCCGCGCACATCCCGCTGGATGTGCATCCCGAGGTGGGCAACAACGTGGTGCTAGCTGAGCGGCTTGGCGTGAAGATCGAGGGCTGGTTCGGGCAGTATCGCGGTATCCCGCTTGGCGTGTACGGGCAGGTGCCGCATGCGCTGGAGCCGCGCGAAGTGCTGCGTGAAGAACTGGGACGCATCCTCGACGAGGAGCGTGGCGCAAAGGAGCGCACCGCGCCGCCGGCCCTCATCCCCGGCGGCCCGGAGCGGGTGAAGCGAATCGGCATCATCACCGGCGCCGCCGGCTCGATGGTCGCCGATGCCAAGGCGGCCGGGCTCGACACCTTCATCACCGGCGAAGGCAATCACCACAGCTGGTTTGATGCCGATGAGTGGGGCATCAATCTCTTCTATGCGGGGCATTACGCCACGGAAACGCTGGGCGTACAGGCCCTTGGATCTCACCTGTCGGATCAGTTTGATCTTCCCTGGGAGTTTCACGACCATCCCACCGGCCTGTGACCGCTCCAGCGCTCGAGCTTCAGGGCGTCCGTAAGCAGTTCGGTGCCACCACGGCGCTTGGCGGCGTTGACTTCCGTCTCAGGCCCGGGACGCTGCACGCACTGCTTGGTGAAAACGGCGCGGGCAAGTCCACCCTCATGCACATCGCCTATGGCATGCTGCAGGCAGATGCCGGCACACTGCGTATCAACGGCGCGATGCGGCATATCCGCACGCCGCGTGATGCGCGCCGGGCCGGCATCGGGATGGTGCACCAGCATGCGACTGCCATTCCATCGTTCACGGTCGGGGAGAATGTGGCGCTGGCCGCCGGCTGGAAGCTGCGGCCGGTGGAAATCGCGCGTCGTGTGCGTGAAGTGACGGAGCGGCTCGACCTGCCACTGGATCCCGCGGTCACGGCTGACCGGCTGTCGGTGGCGCTGAAGCAGCGCCTGGAGATCGTCAAGGCACTCGCCGCCGATGCCACCATCCTTCTGCTTGACGAACCCACCGCAGTGCTGGCGCCGGCGGAAGCCGAAGCGCTGCTGGATCGCATTCGGGAATTCACACGGCGGGGTGGCAGTGCGGTGCTGATTACCCATCGGCTGACCGAGGCACTGGCGCACGCGGATGAGATCACCGTGCTGCGTCGAGGAATGGTGACGCTGGAAGGAAAGCCGGCGGAGCTTACCGCGCATGGACTGGCTGCCGCGATGGTCGGGCCCGAGGCAGCATCGTTGCTGGAGCACGCCTCCGCCAGTGTCGCCGTCGCGGCCGATGCACCGGTCGCCATCCGCGCCGTTGCGCTGGAACTGCGCGGAGAGTATCACGCCGGCCTGGCCGTGCGGCAGGCGTCACTCGCGGTCAGGGCCGGCGAGATCGTCGGGGTTGCCGGTGTCGAGGGGAACGGCCAGCGTGAGCTGCTCCGGGCGCTTGCCGGACTCTGGCCGGTGCTGCGCGGTCGGGTGGAAGTGGCGCGGCCCCTGGCGTTCATACCGGAAGATCGCACCACCGAGGGGCTGATCCCGGCGCTCTCGCTTACTCAAAACATGGTGCTCGGGCTGGGCGGATCAGGAGACTGGGTGGAGGGCGGACGAATTCGCTGGCGCTCGGCACGAGCGCGGACGGCGGCCCTGGTGGAAGCATTTGGGATTTCAGCGCCGGGCGTGACCCGCCCGGTCGCCGCACTTTCGGGGGGCAATCAGCAGAAGCTGGTGCTGGCACGCGCGCTGGAGCAGAAGCCGGCGGCGATCATCGCAGAGGATCCCACGCGAGGGCTGGATGTGGCGGCAGCCCGGGCCATTCATGACCGGCTCCGTGCCGCCGCCGCCGATGGCGCAGCCATTCTGGTCTACTCATCCGATCTCGATGAGGTACTGGGGCTGGCTGGCCGGGTCGTGGTGATGCATGGCGGGAAACTGAGACTCGGGACGCGAGACGCGGGACGCGAGGAGATCGGGCGGATGATGCTGGGGGCGGAGTGAGGGGCGCGGGACCTGAGACGCGGGACGGCGGTCGACAGTCGACCGTCGACCGTTGACCGATGACTGACATCGCTTCCGTCGCCACCGCTTTCTGGAACGGCGCCTTTGGCTCGTGGTACACCTTCACCAGCGCCACGCTGGTGCGGGCTACACCGCTCATCATCATCGGGCTGGGGTTTGCGCTGGCGTTGCGCGGCGGTGCGCTCAATATCGGCGCGGAGGGGCAGTTCTACGCCGGGGCCATAGCCGCGACCTGGGTGGGATTGCACCTGGCCGCGTGGCCGTCGGTCGCTGCCATCGGCGCGACGTGGATCGCGGCGGCTGCCGCCGGGGCGCTCTGGATGCTGGTGCCGGTGATTCTCCGATTGCGATACGGCGTGCTGGAGGTCATCAGTACGTTACTGCTCAACTTTGTGGCTGAAGCCCTGGTGAGCTTCATGGTGCAGGGGCCGCTGCAGGAACCGACTCATGTCTATCCCCAGAGTGAGGCCATTGCGCAGTCGGCGCGGCTGCCGCTCCTGCCGGGGACGCGGCTGCA